>Ga0157373_10000497_pt1 | contig 31013 bp, 58 predicted proteins | sample C65metaG_FD_113460 | JGI IMG/M metagenome (GOLD analysis project Ga0157373, IMG submission 113460) | Corn rhizosphere microbial communities from Kellogg Biological Station, Michigan, USA - C6-5 metaG | ecosystem: Host-associated > Plants > Roots > Rhizosphere > Soil | place: USA: Michigan... | reverse complement strand
TTCATGGACGCCGAATGGGTCGTGAAGGTGGTGATGATCGGCCTGGTCCTGGCCTCGATCTTCTCCTGGACCCTGCTGATCACGAAGCTGCTCGAGTTCAGCTCGCTGAACCGCCGCTCGGACGCCTTCGTCGAAAACTTCCGTACGGCGAAGACGATCAACGACATGGGCCGTATCGGCATGTCGGATGAGTTCGAAGGCAACCCGCTGGCCGACATGGCCGCCGCGGCCGCCCAGGAAGTCGAGCTGTCCCGTCAGGCGGGCCTGCAGGTTTCCGGCGAACACCGCGACACCACCATCATGCGTGCGCAAGCCGCCGTCAGCGCGGTTCAGTCCTCGCTGGCCAAGCGCCTGTCGAACGGCATGCAGTTCCTGGCCTCCGTCGGTTCGTCCGCGCCGTTCATCGGCCTGTTCGGCACCGTCTACGGGATCATGAACTCCTTCATCGGCATCGCGAACACGAACACGACCAACCTGGCCGTCGTCGCTCCTGGTATCGCCCAGGCGCTGCTGGCGACCGGCATCGGTCTGTTCGCGGCCATCCCGGCGGTTATCTTCTACAACTTCTTCCAGACGAGGATTTCGGCCTACGGGACCCGTTCGGACGGCTTCAACGCTGAGCTGATGAACGCCATCTCGCGGCAGCTCGACAAGGGGGCCTAACGCCGATGGGAGCCAAACTCGGAGGCTCCGGTGGAGGTTCGCGGTACACGGTAGAGCAGAACAGCGAGATCAACGTCACACCGTTCGTGGACGTGATGTTGGTCCTCCTGATCATCTTCATGGTGGCCGCTCCCCTCGCAAGCGTTTCGGTCGAGCTCAAGCTGCCCACCGCGGTGGCGAAGCCCAGGCCGAACCCACCGAAGCCGGTGTACATATCGATCCAGAAATCGGGGAACGTCTATATCGGCGACTTCCCGACGGACGTGCCGAGCCTCGGCGACGACCTCCGCAAGGCGGTCGGCCGGCGGGACCCGAGCAAGGAGCGGATCTTCATCCGTGCCGACATGGAAACACGCTACGGAGCCTTCATGCAGGTGATGAACGCCTTGCAGGACGCCGGCTTCTACAGCGTGGCCCTTGTTGGCCAGGACACGAACGGTAAGAAGTGACGCGCCATGGCAGATCCGCAAAACACAGACGCGCCAAGGCCGCACCACAATCCGTTTGACGCCCCCACGCAGAAGGGGATGGGCCGGGGTTTCACAATCGCCATGGCGATCGTGCTGGCCTTCCACGCCCTGCTCGGCGTCTACCTGTGGAAAGTGAAGTTCGAGCCGAAGTACAAGGACTACTCGGACGAGAAGATCGACACGGAGCTGGTCAAGCCGCCTCCGCCGCCGCCTCCTCCTCCGCCGCCGCCGCCACCGTCGGAAAAGCCGCCGCCCCCGCGCGTGCAGCCTCGTCCGCCGCTGACGCCGCCGCCGGACGTCCCGCCGCCGCCGCCGCTGCAAATCCCTCCGGTCGAGCACCGGGTGGAAAATCCGCAGCCGCCGATCATCGCGCCTCCGGCTCCGCCGGCGCCGCCCCGCCCGTCGATCATCACGTCGCCGGACTGGGCCCGGATGCCGAACGCCGAGGACCTGGCCCGCTTCTATCCTGACCGCGCCCAACGGCTCGAGAAGGAAGGCCGGGCGGTGATCCAGTGCACGGTGACCGCGACCGGGACTCTGACGGGTTGTTCGATCATTTCGGAAGACCCGGCGGACATGGGCTTCGGGGACGCGACCCTGAGGGCCTCGAAGTACTTCAAGATGCGTCCGCAGACCAAGGACGGCACCCCGGTGAGCGGCGGCACGGTCCGCATCCCGCTGGTGTGGAGACTGCCAAGGTAAGGAATCGCCAGTTCCTGGCGACGCCCCGGAGGGAGACCTCCGGGGCGTTTTGCTATCTGGCGAGACCCTTGGCCCGCATCCACGCCTCGAGCCGCGCGTTGACGGCCTCTGGCGCTTCCTGCTGCACCCAGTGCGAGACGTTGGGCAGGCGATTTAGGGTCAAGTCGGCGACGAGGTCCTCGTAGCCCTCGGTGAACTCGATCCCGATCGCGGCGTCCTCCTCGCCCCAGACCATCAGGGTGGGGACCTCGATCTTCGGCATCGGCCGGGTGGCGTTGCGGTTCAGGTCCATGAAATTGGCGCGGTAGTAGTTGATCATCGCTGTCATGGCGCCGGGGATCAGGGCGTTCTGGCGATAGGGCTCCAGCGCCTCGTCCGTGAACCGCGACTTGTCGACCGCCATGTCGCGGAAGGCCTTGACCACCGCGCGGCCTCCGAACGCGGTGACGGCGGTCTCCGGCAGCCACGGGATCTGGAAGTAGAAGACGTACCAGGAGCGTAGCCACTGGCGCGGGTCCTTGCGGGCGCGCGCGATTGTGGCCGGGTGCGGCGCGTTCATGATCACCAGCCCGTCCAGCGGCAGGCGGCGTTCGATAGCGAACGACCAGGAGATCAGCGAACCCCAGTCGTGGCCGATCAGCAGCCGGCGCCTGGCGCCCAGCGCCTCGAACAGGGCGGCGGCGTCCTCGACCAGATGCTCCATCCTGTAGGCCTCGACGCCCTTGGGCCGGCTCGAACGCCCGTAGCCCCGCAGATCCGGCGCAACCGCCCGCCATCCCAGCCTGGCGAGCAGCGGCAGCTGGTGGCGCCACGAATGGCGGCTCTCCGGAAAGCCGTGCAGCAGCAGGGCGACGTTGTCGCCTTCGCCGGCCTCGTCGACCGTGAATGAGAGGCCATTGGCCTCCACCGTGCGCGTGCGGATTTCGTCCATCGTCATTCCTCCCGACCGGCGGGGAGGAAACACCACAGCTTTGCCGTCGTCGATCCTTGATCGCGCCAGCGCCTGCGACTAAACCCGTCGCTCGCGCGATGCGCTGCCTTAGCTCAGTTGGTTAGAGCGCCAGATTGTGGCTCTGGAGGTCCCCCGTTCGATCCGGGGAGGCAGTACCATCGCTAAACTGCTGAAACAGCTTAGCATTTTACGCCCTACCCGGCCACAGAAGCCGGATCGGTTTTGCAACTATTTTGCACCCCATTTTGCACATCGCCGTTCGGGGTCCGTTCGCGCAGACGGACCACCTTGTCGGCCCCGTCGTCGGCCATCCTGATTCTGTCGGCCTGACGGCGGTATGTGGCGAAGGAATGCGGGCTCGCGTGGCCCAGCATCGCCGCCCCCTGCGCATCCGTCCAACCGGCCAAGGCCCCTTCGACGCCGAAGGTGTGGCGCAGGCCGTGGACCCCATATCCCGCACTGTCGATCTTCTCTGCCCTGTAGAGCCGGGTGACGAGTTTGCGCAGCTCCAGCGCAAAGCCGTCCTCGGAGTATTTCAGGCCGTCCATGTTGTAGGCCAGGATCAGGCCGTTCTTCGGTGTGCCGTCCAACCATGCCTTCAGGGCCGGGTCCTCGGGCATATCGACCGGCACCTTGCGCTTGCCCGATAGCCAACAGAACCGCCCATTCCTGCGCGCGCCCTGCGTCAGCTTCACGATGTCCCCGCGCCGCGCTCCGGCGTAGCGGCCAATAGCGACCCCGCGCGCCAGCCCAAACCGCTTCTCCGTTACAGCCGCCTCGATCACAGCGGTGACGACGCTCTCAGGCCAGATCAGGTGAGGCTCGGCGGCGTCGTGCGGCCTGCGGACCTGTGGGATCAGCGAGAACGGGTCACCGCCTTCGATCTGACGGGCGATGATGCAGGCCTTCAGCACGTTCTTGAGGATTTGCAGGCGGACGTTCGCCGCGCGGTGGCCGCGCTTGGCCCATGCGTTCCTGAGCTTGTAGATGTAGTCGCTCTCGAAAGTGGCGACGGGGACCGAGCCGAAGTCCTCCTCCAGCTCCTTCAGGATCAGGCGGTATTCGTACTTCGTGGAGGCCGCGAGGCCGGTGAAGTCGGGATTGTGCAGCTCATACTCCCGCAAGGCCCCGCGCAGCGTCCCCGGTAGCGCTCTGGGCTTGGCGGCGGACAGGATGGCCTCGACCTCCCGCGTCAGCTCAGGCGAGCCCCACGGGCTTTGCAGGCGCACGGCGGGCTGGCCTCGCTTTCGGAAGTAGAGCCGTTCGACCCCATCCTTGCCGACCACCCGGTTGACGTTGCGCATGATGTCCCCGCTCATCGCGCGCGCCGTTCGGCTTTCTCAAGGGCGGCTTGAGCGAGATCGACAACGGGCGCGGTGTCCTTTGGGTCGCCCCGCGCGGGGAGTCTGTCAACCAGGGTGTCGAGATCGCGCTTGCGCCAGCGGGTGACGCGGGCCCCCATGTCCACGGGCGCCACGCCATAACGGCCGGCAAGCGCCTGAAAGGTGACGGGGCACACCGAGCAGTAGGCGGCCGCCATGTCCGAATCCATCAGTGCGGGCCAGTTCGGCAGTTGGTCTAGCCGCTGACCCCGGTGTTCTTGGGTAGGGGACGGCGCGACACTTTTAGACATCCCCTGTCTCCTTGGGAGAGGGGCGGGGGTCCGGCCACAGACCGTCAGCCTTGAGCTTTGCGATCATCGCCGTGTTGCGGGCGTGCGCGATGGCATTGGGACAGGTCTGGGCGGTATAATCTCCCATGGGACAGCGCGAGTAGTCCGGCGACGCCTTGTCCACCCAGAGCCGGTACACGTCCAGCCAGCAGACGCCGCAGTAGGCGCTGAACTTGCCCGTCACGTTCTGCAGCGGCTTCAGCTCGGGAATCGAGGTCTCCACCCTACTCATCGCTATCCCCTTGTCGGAGGGTGGGCTCACGAGCCTTGTCAGAGACCGCGCGATAAGCGTGAAGGCAGAACGCGGCGATGATCAGTGCGACGCCCGGCACGATGCCGAGGATCGGCCTGCCGATTGCGGCCCCCAAGAATATCGTCGCGCAGCCGGCCCAAAGGAGGATTCGGGGAACAGTCACCCCCTCTCCATTCTGTCGGAAGGATGGGTTAGTCGGCATCACCCTTCCTCCTGCTGAGGTGGGGGCGGGGAAGAATCGGGTTCATCCGTTGCCAGATTGCCGGCACTCGCTTCGCTCGGACTGCTAGGCTGCGCTTCGCTGGAAAAGGGCGCGGTGAAGACGATGCAGGATTGTCCTGACGCGGCTCCGCAATGGAGGCACGAGCCATCCGCCGCGCAGACGTTGGAGTGACAGCGCATAGCCCGTGGCGCGTCGTAGTCCTGGCAGAGACGCTCGATCGCGCTCATGTGTCGGCCTCAACGCGGACGAGCGAGACACGCCATGTCACTTCGGCGTTGTCGGGAGCATCATGGTAAGCGGCATACGCTTGCCTTATTCGCCCTAGCGCCTCCTCCAGCGCGCCGAGCGGCGTACGATTGGCGCGGCATTGCGGGGTGATGTTCTGGACGCTGGCCGGGATTTCACTCGCCATCCTCTCGCTCCTCAATTTCTGCGATGCAGGCCATCGGCGAGTCCGCGTAGCCGCAGCGGTTATCCTCGGGACCGTCGTAGTCGTCGTGGACGTAGGACCACGCGAATTTCTGCCAGTTGCTTATCGGCGGCAGGGGGTCGGTCGGTTCGATGCGCCATTTGCCGTAGCGCAAGCTTTCCAGCGGAGCGCTGCTTTGCAGTCGGGCCGAAGGCCGTGCCTCCGCTCTTTCAACGGACGTATTACTCATCTCCTTTTACTCCATGAGCCTTGAGAGCGGCGCGGGCCTTTTTCCCGAAGTCTGTAAACACGTCGCCGCATTTGTGATTTCCGGGGTTAGAATAAAACCTCAACGCCTCCACCAGCTTCTCCTCTCCTGCTGGGCGGGAGGCGAGGGCGGCTTCCACGAGTTGTTGGATTTCCGCCATGTTCCACATCAGCGTGGGCACGTCAGTGTCGCCCCAAGGGCCGTCAACACGCTGATCGCCCTCGTATAGGCGCCAAGCATCCAGGCCGCGCACAAGGCGGTAGCGCGCCAAGGCCCTCGCCACCTCTTCTCGTGAAGGTCTGTTACCCTGAGGGGTGGGGGTATTAGGGTCTATCCCGGAACCTTCATCAGCACCCTGCGGCGCACGGGAGCCCATATCCCGTGCTGCCTCGTAGGCCAGCGCCCACCGCGTGATCCGATCTCTGACGCTCTGGTCCCAGTCGGACCAATCGCCCGTCGCGCCACAGGTTATGGCGCGCGCCTCGTCAAGCAGCGTAAGCAGCGACGGCAGAGCGTTCAGTGCCCCGGCAATCAATTCGGCCTCGGCCTGGCCGCAAGCGTCGCTTAGGAGAAACGGTTGCCAACCCTCCGGCTGCTTCGCCGCACTCACCACCCAATCAGAGGTTTCTTCGATCCACTCGGCAGCGTACGGTCCTTTGACCCGCACCCTCTCCAGTAAAGCGCTGAGTTGGGGCGAGGACGGGATATGGGTTCCCGTCTCCGCGCACGGCAACTCCGGGATCGAATACTTATCTTCTACTCCCCCCTGAGGGGTGATGTGGTTGAGGAGGGCGCGGATAGTTGCTGCGCTAGCCAATTCTTCGGCCGCTCGTTTATCCCACACCGAGTATTCGCAGTTCGCAACGCAGGTCCGATGATAACCGGCAAACCGATTGCCCGCCTCCTCGAACTGCGCGGCAAGCTTCCCCGCATGCTCCAACACTTCTGAGACATCTTCAGCCATGGGGGTTCTCTGGGGTTTGGGTGGCTTTTGAAATGGCGGCCTTGAACTGCGCGTAGCTCCGCGTACTCTTGGCCTGACCGGCCTCCAGCAGATCAGGCGCGGCGGCTATCAGGCGGGCATTGGCGAGAGCGTCAGCGCGCCAGCCATTGACCGTGCCGATGGCTTCGCCCGTGCCGGAGGCTCCATAGATGGTGTGCATGGTGTCGCGCCGGGCGAACTGCACAGACCAAGGCCCAGCCGTATGCTTCACCTCTTCATTCACTTCCATGGTGGGATACCTTCCGCGAGGGCTCGAACCCCCGGCCCTTCAGGGGGCGGTTGCTAGGCGGGAAAATTCCGAGATGCTTTGCCCGGATGCGGTTGGCCTTGGCCTTCGCGCTCACGTCCTCGCGGGTTTTCTCCCGGTGGGCCTGACGAAGGACAGGCTGCAGGTTGTCTTCCGAGTGCCGGCCGCCCATTACCAGCGGGATGCGGTGATCCAGGTCCCATTTATCGCCGGGCATGATCTTGCGGCCGGTGAGCGCGCAGATGCCCTTGTGGGCCTCGAAGACGCGCAATCGCACCCGTGGCGGGATCGCCGTGTCGTCGGTCTTGCCGATCCAGAGCGGGACGCTGCGGGTCATGCGGCGGCTCGCTTGCGGAGCTTGCGAGCCTGCGCCTCGACCTCGGCCAGCGTGAGCAGAGCGGGCTTCATGTCTGGCGTCGCATCGTCGTAGGCCGGGCGCCGCTTGTGTCGTCCACCATTCAGCGCCGGTAGGAGCGCGCGGGAGATGGGGCGCCAGTTAGCCGGGTCGGTATTGTTGCGGTCGCCGTCCAGTGCCTTCAGGCAATGACCCTCGGGAAGCGGCCCGTTCACCGCCTCCCACTCGATCAGGTGCACTGCCCGCCAGCGGCTTTGCAGCGGCAGACCGTCGTGTATCTTGCGCTCCAGGTAACCGTCTTTGCTGACGCGCTCCGAGCCTATTGGCTTGTAGAGCTTAACGGCAACACCCCGACGGACCCCTTTGACGAACTGCGTCTTGCGGGCGTTCGGGTGGCGACCGCCGACCCCCTCGGGGCAGGTCTTTCCCTTGTTGGCAGGCTCCTGGCCCTTGGCGAACTGGCCCGTGCGTCCGGTCTTCCACCCCTTGCGTTTGCGGAGCGCGTGGAGATTAGCGGCGGACACGTCCTGGCGCCCGAACCGGGCGCTGAAGGCGATATGGTAATCAGCGATGGGAAGTTGGCGGTTGGCTTCGAGCCATGCCATTTCCTCGGCGGCGTAGCTTATCCAGCGACCCTTCATTCCCTCGCCCCCTCGATCATCGGAAGGTGCGGGCGCATCCGTTCGTGGTTCGCCAGCAACGTCACCGCCTTGAGCTGAAGGTCGGCGTTGCGCACGATCTGCTCGGCGACCGCGACAACCGCTTCAGTGCGCTTGACCTCCTGCTCGATCTGGTCGGCGGTGAGGTCTTCCTCGGAAAGCCGCTCAAGCTGGGCGAACAGGTGATTGTTCAGGTCTGAGAGTTTGTTTTTCATCCCCCCGCCATCCCTGGTTCACGGGTTGGTTCAGAGACGGAAAATAGTTCATCCCGGAGTTGCCCAGTTGGACGCCCCCAAGAGGCGCCACCCGATAGGTCAGGGCGCATCAGCCCACCCTCCCCATCGCCCGCATGTCGCTCTGCTGGGTGCGCCATGCGTCGATGATGGCGACGGACGCCTCACGTCGGTCGCGTTCGGAGTGGTAGGACTCGGCGACCAACCGGAAGTCAGCCAGCGCGCGCTCATATTCCGGGGACGCCAGCGCGCTCGCCTGACGTTCGCCCACGGTCTTCCCGTTAGCGGCCAACTCGGCTTTGGCGAGGATCACCTTCAGGTGCTTTTCGGCGAACTCGTAGGCGGCGCGCGAGGCCGCGTGCTTCTGCGACTTCAGCACCTCAAAGGCGTGTTCGACGTGGGCGTCTGGAATCCGGATCATCAGGCCGCCTTCGCAAACTTGGCGGTCAGGGCCTCTACCTTGGCGTCGATCTCGGCGAGGAAGTCGGAGACTTGCTGTTCAAGGTCGAGGATCAGGCTGAGGTCGCGCGGCACCCGCTGGACGAACATCTGCATGTTCTCCGGCAGGCGAGGGTCGAAGCTGACGAAGTCGCACCACTCGCGGCCGGTGCATGCCATTTGCCACATCATCTGCGTGACGTATTTCTGGGCGATGGGCTCGCCGAGGAGGGTGTCCAGGTGCGTCGCGGTGTTCGGGCACTTGATCTCGATCAGCCCCACATTCCCGACCAGCCCATCAGGACTGGCGCCCGTCATGGCGATCTCCGGATGGTCGATGAATGCGACCTCCGTAACCAGAACCCCATGCCGGTTCTGGTATGCTTGCCGGGCGACAGGCTCGCACAGTGTCCCGTGCTGCATGGCGGCGTTGGTGAAGCTGGGGGCCGTGCAGCCGGTCAGCCGTTCGGCGATGAGTTCAGCGGCGTAGTTGGCGCGAGAGGCGCTGTAGCCGGTCTTGGTCCTGGCGATCACATCGGCGACACGGGAGGCGGTGACCTTGCCGCAGCGCGCCGCGAACCATTCTTCGGAGCCCTGGATCATTGGGTCAGCTCCAGTTCGCGGGCCGCGCGAAGCCCTTCGATGTCGGCCAGCCGCTCCGGGTCTTTGGCGTCAAGGTCCGCCAGCAGGCCGGAAGCCAGCTTGAAAGCCTTGTCCAGATCGGCGCGGGTCTTGACCTCCTTGAGCGTGATCTCCAGCCGGTCAGCGCGCTCGCTGAGCGTCGGCGGCCCCTTGGGTTGCTCGGATTGCTGTGCGGGCTTCTGGGCGGTCTGGCGCGGCCCGGAGGCGGCGTTGCCGTCGTCATCCTCGGGCGCGATCCCGGCGAGCCCCTGAAGGGCGTAGCGGCGAGCGTATGTGATCGCCGAGCCGACGCCCTGGGGGTCACTTTTGGACGGGCGCAGGCCCAGCACCGAGCGGATGAATCCACCGCTTTCGTGCAGCAGGACCGTCTCAACCTCGACCAGACCGCCATCCGAGTGCGGCGGCTGCATCAGGCCAAAGCCGTTCTTGTGCAGGGCGGGAAGAACCGCTTCCACCACGGCGGCCAGGTCGGCATACTTGCTCTTGAACGCCGGATTGGTGGCGGTCTTGAGCACGTCGCCCATGGCCTTCTGAGCCTTCAGGAAGGCGGGGAACAGAACCTTCGGGTCGCCGATGAATTCGACGCCGTTCAGGATCGTTGAGGGCTCACTGACTATGGCGTTCATCCCGGTATCTCCATCAAGGTAAAGGCGAAAAAGGCGAGGGTTGTTAGGAAGTAGAGGCGGGGGATCATGGTTGACCCCGCAGCTTCCACCCGCCACCCTTTGATGACGCGAGCCCTTCCCGCTTCAGGGCGGGGAGAAACGCGTCGTCGATCAGCTCGCCGTTTGAGGCTTCGACCCAATAGGCGCGCCACAGGCGGCGGATAACGCGCCAGAGCTTTTCATTCTCGCGCTTGAGTTCTTCTTCCGTCACGCCGCCACCTGCTGAACCTGACGAGGCCGATAGACCCGCCTGCTGGTGGTGAGGTGCTGGACCTCCCGAACCTCTACGAGACAGCCGTGGTGAGCGCGTCTTGCTGCTTCACGCTTGGCAATGTCGAGATCGGGAGAGGTATAGACTGTGATCCCGGTGGACGTGACGACGTGATAGTCTGTTGCAGCACAGTCCATCTTTCGGGGTGTGGGGCTGTTGTGGGTTAGGGTCATTTGGGGGCCTCCACTTTGGCGATGGCGGCCTCGGCGGCTGTAATCCACGACTGGCACGTCACGCGCGCCGAAGCGGTTTGGTCCTCCGGGCGGTAGCCTTTTGCCAAGGGCAGGATGAGGTTGATCGCAGTGGCGAGTTCCCCGAGATCGGCGCGAAGTGCGTTCGCCTCCTGACGGGCTAGCTGCGCGGCCCGCTCACTAGAGTGGATGCGTTCGGCGATGTTGAACCTCGCGTTGTCGCAGAGGTAATCCTGCGCGGTTTCTAGAACGCGTGCGTAGAACTCGTCGGCGGCCTTGCGGGCGAAGGGCTCGACGCGGGCGGCGATGGCGGCCATGGCTTCGTCGGCTACCGCTTCCCATTCCAGCGGAGTGCCGGGTATCGGGGCGGCGTCTTCCGCCGCATCGCGAGAAACAACGGATGCACTACTAGACATTCCCATCCTCCATTCCCCTAGAAGCAAGGAGAGCTTCAAGGTCTTCATCTGTGATTTCCCCGCGCATCCTTTTCAGGACGTTGCTTTCCATTTCCCGGATGCAGCGGGGCGTCGGCGCGAACATCTCAAACAGCATCGTGCTGAAGGGGCTCATGTTGTCGTTCATTGCTGGCCCTCGATGCAGAAGCTGCAAGGAGCGCTGAGGTGGCACGAGCAAGCGTCCGCCAATCGGTCTCGCGTGACGTACCGGTCGTAGGAGCGCTCAGCCTCGGCAGCCAGCGCCTTGATGCGAGGCCATGCTTCTTGGAGTTTGGCGAGGGCTGTTCGCCCGGCTCGGATGTCCCGCTCCCTCAGGTCGCAGGTGCGTTGCGCTTCGCTCGTTCTGACCCACGTCTTGAGGGACTCTACCGACGCCAGTCCGCTCTCAAGCGCTGTGTAGATGTCGCCCAGCCTGATATCTGATACGTTCATGCCCCCACCGCCAGCGTCTTGAGGATTTCCAGCGCCATCAGCTTTGCTGTCTGAGGGTTCAAATCCACCGACCCCTCAGGGCTGTTGATCGTGAACCATCCACGCGGGTAGGCGATGAGTTCGAAGTGGTCTTCCGCCGTCTGCTCGACGTTCATCAGGGAAGCGTCATGGGGTGAGCGGCTGGACAGCAGCTCGTGCGAGCGCTCCACCTTGCGGGCGGGGTAGGTTGATCCGTCGGCCATTACGCGGCCTCCAGCTTGGCGATGGCGGCTTTACATAGCCTCCATGCGTTTGCCGCCTCCGGGCTGAGCGCGTCGCTGTCAGGGCCGTCGTAGTGCTTGCTCAGGTATTCGTCGTGAGCCTTGCAGGCCCTGATGGCGTCAGGCGCGGTAGCCACCAAGCGCGCATCCGCTTCGCGGACATCCAGCGGTCCAAATCCTAGGCCGGCTATGAGCTTATCGTTGCCGCCGTCCCGAGTAGCCCAAATGCGCACCACGCCATCAATGCTCTCAACGTGCCATGGCCCCGGGGTTGAATTGGCGGTCATCACGCAGCCGCCTTCAGGAGAAGGCCCTCGCGGATGCGGCGCCATTCGCCATCGACCAGGGACAGCGCCTGGAGCCCGCGCAACGTGCAGGCGCCCGCATAATCACGGCGGGCGCTGATAAGCGCGGCGCGATCATTAAATCGCTCCGTCACCCACCCGCCGCCCAAGTCCACGCGCAGCTTGAAGGCGGGAATGCGCTTGGTTTCGGTTGCGTCGGCCATCTGCCGTCCTCCTCAGGTGTTGAGAGGAGTGTGCATAACGCACAGCATGGTGTCAATCAGAAATGTGCATAATGCACAACTCTGTCACGTGCCGCGTCCAAACCGCGAACCAAGGGTGATTCCCCCGCGTACTTTTATGGCTAACAAATAATGTCGGTTATCCGCACGACCCGCAGTTGCGCGATTAGTCGCAACATACCGCTACGGAACGTGTTACAATTGGAGCCAGCCACAAGAGCGGCGTGTTCGGGACTTATTAACGTCTCGTTGACATGCCTTATATGTGGCTTAATGGTGCAACCCTAGAGGGGTGACATGTCCTATCCGACCACGATCCGCGTTGGCCTGCTGCGGAGCCGAAAGACAGGCCTTATCGCCGCCGTCAGCGATGACCTTCCCGGGCTGATGACGGTCGGCAAGACCATCGAGGACATCGAGGAGCGGCTGCCGGCCGCGATCTCTCAGCTCATCAAGGCGCAATACGACGCCGACGTTGAAGTCGAGCTGGTGGACGGCGATGACGAGGGCTTCTTCTCGCTCGGCGAGCCGCGCATCCTGGAGCTTCATGCTGCGTGACTGTCGAGGACTTCTGGGCGGCCGTGAGGGCCCTTGGGCTTAGAAACCCAACTCGGGGTAGCCCAGACCTCGATTACATCTGCACCACCAAAGAGGGGCAGGCCACACACGTGGCCGACCCCGAGAAGCTAGAGCCAGACGACAGGGCTGAGGTAGTCCTGCTGCTTCGCCAGCGCCACGGTGACTTGCACTAGCCACCCTCACTGAACAGGAAGGGCGGGGGCCTTACAGGCCGCGTCAACCTTCTGGGCCAGGTCGAAGTCGCCGGCCTTCAGCGCGTAGTTCCGCGCATCCTCACAGTTGCCCGCAGCGATCATTGCCCCGGCCTGCCGTTCGCGCTCGGCGCGTTCGGCCTCTGCCGCCTGCGCCTGACGCTGTTGTTCGGCCATCGCCCGTTGCTGCCGCGCGCGGTTCAAGGAGTCGAGCATCTGCTGGCTCTGGTTCCAGCCGTTCTGATAGGCGTTGTTATAGGCGGTCCACGGCGCTGGCGCGCTTGTCCACGGGTCGGGTTGTGTCGTGCTGCGGCAATAGGTCTGCCCGTAGCTCGTATAGCAATTGGTGTTGGTGGTCTGGGCGACGGCCGGCGTTGCTAACAGCACGGCACAAGTCGCGATAGCCGCTTGCCTCATGATGCCCCTCTTGGAAGATAGTGGATGGTCACCCGTTCGTGCCCGTGCGCGCCGCCTCTATACGCCTTCGCATCGGCCCCTGTTGTCGGGTGTGGTCACGCCACATTTCCAACAGGGCAGGGGGCACAGCGGCGGGATCAACATCCAAGATGCTTCCTGCCGTAGTATCCAAGGCGGCGCCGAGCTTTGCGAGCATTTTACCCGACACATCGAGGGTTCCGGCCTCCCAGTCGTCCACGACGTGCGCTGGAAAGCCAATCCGCTCGGCCAACTCGATGACGGTCATGTTCCGGAACAAGCGCCATGCGCGGAGAAAGTGGTCCGCACCGCCGCGATACTCCTCTGGCGTGAGATCCATCTCACCGCGAGCCCAGTCGGGCGGATTCTTTCCGTCCAGCAGCCACTCGACCGGGACACCAAACTTTTCGGCATACATGCGCGCCTGTCGCGTGATCCCGCGCGTACCGTTCTCGTGGTGCTGATAGGTCGTTTCCTTGACCGGGAGCTTTAAGCGCCGGACAGCCTCTGCCGCATTGGGTATGCGCCAGTGCTCGCGGGCGTGCCGAAGCCGCTCGCCCTGCGCCTTTGAACCCTTTTCGTCGCGGACTGTGCCCATCGCACAATTGTGGCCCAGCGGCGCTGTGCGTAGGGCACATTCTGACTTGACGGAGCGCTGTGCGTTATGCACACTCACGGCCGATGAGAAGCCATCTTCAAATTGTTCAAGATGCGGGGGGCTACCGGGAGGTGGCGCGCACATTGGGCCTGCCACCGGATCGCGTGCGCTTCTGGGAACGGCGCAAAAGCATACCTCCGACCGAATGGAAGCGCATCAGCGAGAGCGGGCTTGCCTCGCTCGATGAGTTGGCAGCGGCAGCGGCACAAGAGGCCGCCGCATGAGCATCTGGTTCATCCTCGGCTATCTCGCGGTCGGCTACGGCGTGATGTTCGGCGTCTGGTGGCTTGGCCTTCGTGCGCTTGAACACTTCGAAGGCCGCCGTCGCGTCGCTCGTCGCTTCACCCAAACACCAAAGGCCCCCTGACATGCAGCCGGGGGCGTCTGATCATTCCGAGCTGTCACGCGGGACGAAGTTCGCGACGATCTTCGGCGCGGCCCTTCTCGCGTGGGCGCTCGTCATCGCGCTTATCCTCTGGTGCCTGCCATGACCTCCGGCGCGCTACTCCCCCCTCGGCGCCCCGTGGAGCAGGGGTTGGTCTTAACCGGCCAACCCCAAGCTCACCATTCGGACCCCGAAGGCCCGCTTCCGAAAGGCCGTCGCCAGTCGCCGCAAACGACCGGCTGTAACTTCATCCGTAAGTCCATACTCGGCCGCCGCGTTGTCCAGACGCCGCGCGGCCTCAATGTATTCGCTCGGTTCAATGTAGGGGCTCGCCGCCCGGTCCACTTCGTCTCTCCCGTCCCAATTCGTTCCCACTGCTTAGGTGAACAACCATGACAGCAGTGGAGACGGACTTCATGCCCGCTGGTAGGCAACTTTTCGGTCTGGCGCCCGGTGAGGCGTTGGCCGAGATCGCGCGGCAAAAATACACGAGCGCCAAGCAGCTGGCCCGCGCCTGGGGGATTGACCCGACGACGGCCGCGAACGTGTTCAAGGGGCATTTGTCGGCCCCAACACTTGCGAAAGCCGTGGCGGCTGAAGGCTGGGGGCTATGGGAAGCGCTCGGCACGACACTGACCGGCGAGACCTACGAACAATACGAAGAGCGAAAACTCCAATCCATCATCGAACAAGCGGAAAACGCCCGTGAAAACCTTGTGCGCCTTCGTGCGCGGCGTGCGGCTTTGGCTGAGCGCGCCGACCAGTTGGACGGAATACCGAGCCGGTCAGCTCTTTAGCCTGCTCGGATATCGCCTGTTCAATCTCGGCGAGCGCGTGCTCGACCGGGCGATGCGCAAGTTGACACGAAACCGCTGAACTAACGGGGCAAGTCGCCACCCTTAACCGGCGACGGGGTTTTATGACGGGGTAGGGGCGATGAGCGCTCGCGGCAACACCAAAGACAAAGGGCCGCCATTTCCAGACGATGCCGACTTGCGCCCTTTTGTGGATGGCAAGTGGCGCGCCCGCTTCATGGATTGCCACTTCTGGATGGACCCCATCTATGACCGGATATGGCTACGCGAGAACGCGCTTCCTGATGGTGTGCGCTGGCTCGACATCGACATGCAGCGGATGCTGATTTTCGACCTGGATCAGAACGCCACGCAATTCCGCCGCCTTGCCAAATACGCCAACAAGCGAGCCCGCGAGTTGGAGAAGGCGGCCAAGTAATGATCCGCAACCTCCTCCTCTCCAGCCCCCGTAAGGCCAGAGACGCGGCCTATGCGGAACTGAGGCGCGCTTGGGAGCGTCGGGATAGCCGTCGGATACACACAGCCCAACAGCAGCTCGGTCAGGCAACCGCCCAACTTCTGGAAGCAGAACGCAGATGGGGGTGGGTTCGTGTCTAGCCCTGCCCGCCAGATCATGGCCGAAACCCGCCGCTCCAAATACGGCAACAAGCCCACTGAGGTCGATGGCGTCACCTTCTCATCGAAGAAGGAGGCCCGACGCTATGGTGAACTGAAGCTGCTTCATAGGGCAGGGGAGATATTCGACCTCCAAGTCCAGCCCCGTTTCCCTCTCGACGTGAACGGCCAGCCGATCTGCGCCTATGTCGGGGACTTCGCTTATCGCAAGGCCGGACAAGCCGCCCTGACGGTCGAGGACGTGAAGTCCCCCGTCACCCGCAAGAACCCCGTCTATCGCCTCAAGATCAAGCTCCTGAAGGCCGTGAGGGGGATTGAGGTGGTGGAGGTATGAGCTACGCCGCCATTTCAGAACAAGAGCGCAAAGACATCTACCGCAAGCTCGTTGAGCGATACGGCGTTGCTCGGGCCGTCGAAATCGTGGCCGGCAATGACCACGAGGCCAACGTCGATCTCCAGAAATGGCGCGAGATCGGCTCCAAGCGGGAGGGTGCGGCGTGAGCGGATGGGGCAAACAATGCGGGTCCGAGGCCCGGAAACTCGCCAGCGCCTTGGCCGCCCTCCACGGACTCACGCTGGACGACATCCGATCTCCGAAGTCCGGCCCGCGCCATGCGTGGCCTCGCCAGCACATCATGCACGCCCTGATCTCGACGGGCCGCTATTCCTACCCCGCCGTTGGAAGGCTGCTCAACCGCGACCACTCAACCGTCCACCACGGCGTCCGCGCCCATGAGCGGAGGGCGGGCGCGTGAGGCGTCAGCACACATGGCTTCACCTAGCCGACCGGATCGGGGTTGAACGGCGAACCTGCGTGGCCGTCTGCGTCTTTCTGAACATGGGAATTTCCAAGGCTTGGATAGCCCGCGAATTGACCGTATCGACTGATGTCGTCGAGCTAATCGCCAAGAACGCGACGCCGCTGCTGAGGCGGTCCAGGAAGGCGCGACCCGAGAAGGACAGCTGCGCCTACTGCGGCTCCCCCTACGAGCTGACCCGCGACCACGTCACGCCACGCTCGCGCGGCGGCGACAACGAACCAGGCAACCTCGTTTGGGCGTGCCGCAATTGCAATTCAGCGAAGGGCGACCGCACGCCCGAGGAATGGCTTGGGTGAGTGCGGTCAACTTTATCCAACGCTGCCTTGAAGCGGGAATGCCGATGGATATGGCGCTTCTCGCCGCTAAGGCATTCGAGCAGGAAATTGAGATCGTGCTCGACTTCCGCAAGTCGAAGGACCGCGCTCGTCAAGCCAAGCATAGAGCGAAGAAGGCGGAAGCGTCACGTGACATAACGTTAGGCGACGTGACTAACGTGACAGAGCGTGACCAAAAGGTTTCCCCCACACCCCCTTCTAAAACTAATCCCTCTGACGAGGGATATATAACTACACGCGAGGCTGATTTTTCGGCGTTCTGGGCGGCCTATCCCCGAAAGGTCGGAAAGGGGGCGGCCCGGAAAGCCTATTTCGCCGCCATCCGAAAAACAGGCGCCGATCCGCCGACGCTCAGCGCCGCCCTCGTCGCGGCAAAGGCGTTGGGTTTCGGGTTGGACCCTCAGTTCACCCCCCACGCCGCCACCTGGCTCCAGCAGGAACGCTGGCTTGATGAGCTCGAACCCATCCGACCAAGGCTAATCCATGAACGATCTGACCCCCTCCAACGCAAACGCGATCAGCTCGACAACGCCTTCTCCGGCTTTGAGGCTGCTACTCGACAGCGAGCACTCGAACGAGCGGGCGGTTAGGGAGATCGCCCAGTCCGCCAAGCTTCTGGCCGAGGCGAGGGCGGCGCTCCCGACGCTGGAGGCCCAAGCCAAAGCCCCGGCTGGGGACGAGGGCGTTGGGCGGGTGGTCGGCAAGCGGCTGGCCCTGTTCGGCGTGAACCTGACGCCAGAGGCCAGCGCGGCCTGGTGGAGCGATTATCTCGATTGCTTGGCGGACCTTCCCGAAGCCGCCCTTGAGGCCGGGATGCGGGCGCATATCCGCTCCGGGGCAGCGTTCATGCCCAAGCCCGGCGAGCTGCGCAACCTGGCGCTGACGACCGTTAACCCGGCCGTGAAGGCGTTTGAGCGGGCGAGGGCGGCCCTCGAATGGCAACCCCCTAAGACCTACGACCCCACGCCGGTTTCCATAACGCCCCGAGTTATGCGGCAGGAGCCGCCGCCGGAGGACAAACAGCGGGTCCGCCAGATGTTCGCCGACTTCGCCGCCCACATCGAAACCCGCAAGAAGCCCGTGGAGAGCCCGTTCAAGTGCAAGGCCAAGGTGGACGAGACGGGAATTACGCCGGAGCTGCGGGCGGTCATGGAACGCCGAGCAGAGGATGACGCCGCATGATCTACGACACCCCACAAGAAATCGAGACCGCAGCGAGGCGGGCGCTCAAGGACACCGACGCAGACGGAGAACAGCTCGCTCGGCTGGCGCTGGAGCTGATCATCGATCTCGCCGAACTGTTGACGAAGGAGCGCGCCGCATGACCTCGCCCTCGATGCTTGAGGCAGCGCTCGCCTACGCCCGCATGGGCTGGGCAGTTTTCCCGGTGGGGGAAGATTGTCGGAGGCCGCTCGTCGCCGGAGGGTGTCATTCCGCCTCGACAGACGAGCGAACAATCCGACAGCACTGGTCACGCCCCGCCAACCTTGCCCTCGCCACGGGTAAGGCTTCAAGAGTGTTCGCGCTGGACGTGGATGTGAAGGGGGATGACGGTCTCGAAACGCTCGCGGCGCTCGAAGATGAATTCGGGGGCCTACCGACGACGTGGGAGTCGGAAACGCCATCGGGCGGCCGTCATCTGTTCTTCCGCCAGCCAGACATTGAACTGCGCAATCGCGTAGGCTTTGCGCCCGGCCTGGACATTCGAACGACGGGGGGATCGGTTGCGTTGCCCCCCTCGCGAAAGAGCAACGGTGGATACCGCTGGCGCGTGGAACCGGAGAGCGGGCCGATGGCCGACGCGCCTTCGTGGTTGCTCAGGCTCATCGCTCCCCCACCGCCCGCGCCGCGTTACGTTCCCCGGAGTTCGCCTCCAACTAGTGACCGATATGCGCAAGCCGCACTGGACGGCGAGTGCCGCGAAGTCGCGTTGACCAAGAGCGGGCGTAACCAGCGGCTCTTTCAGGCGGCCGCCAGGCTGGGCGAGCTTTTTGCCGCCGGCCTGTTGAGGAGGGAGGCAATTGAGGCGTCCCTTGAGGCGGCGGCGGTCGCCTGCGGGCTTCACACCGACGATGGCGGCTTTCCTGGGATCGCGGCCACAATAGCAAGCGGGCTTCGGCGCGGCTTGGACAATCCGCGCGGCCCCCGCTCCGACGTTTCGCCACAACTTCGCGCACAACGGCAAGGACGCGCCGCATGAAACCCACCCGAGCCACCCTTGTTTCAGATCCGTTCCAGACGGTTGAGGACAAATGCTGGCGAGTTGCAGCGGGTGTCATCCTCGAAGGCCAACGCAGCGGCGGGGTGATTTTGGTTCTCGGCGATCATCCCAAAGATGATCTGAAACGAGGCGACACAGTCAACGCCCGGTATGAGGCCGGGGAATGGAGGGTAGTTTGATGAGCGCTGAAGACAAGCCAGCCTTTGAGGTCAGGGCGGACGGAAGAGTTTTTAAAATCTGGGCGGATGGCCACGTCACGGGTTTCGGCGGCGCGGCGATCATCATCAACCGCATCCCGGTTTTGCTTAATCAGGCCATTGCAAAGGCCCGTGCCGGGGAATGGAGGGTGGGGTGAGTTGGACTTGGAGGGATGAACTTGACCTCGCGATTTACAATTGGGTCCGACGCTTCCTGCGAAACATCGAGCGGCGGTTGCCGATGAGTTTCGGTAAAATAGACCGCGCTTCTATGCGCTGGGCCAAGGGCGTTATTGAGGCCGAAAACCAATAGAACTTTAGCCCAAATCACGATACGATTCAACAACATCAGGTCGGGGAAGGCCAATGGGAAAGAAGAACCGCCGCAGGGGCCCTACTGACCCCGCCGAGATCGCAAGGTTGAGGGCTGAAAACGAGCGGCGAGGGCGCATTGACCCCAAGCTCTGGGGCGTCAACGACGCATCCCTGACCCTGCCGGCCAACAGCTCGATCCGCTCGGAGGCCGAAACGCGGACCAAGACCCGCCGCGTTCACCGGTATGACGGGTTCGCGCTGTTGCTCAGCCGGGACGCCATCACCGCCCCTCAGGAAGCCGCTGTGAGGCGCTTGGAGGAGCTGGTGGCTATCCGATACCGCGTGGACCGTGCGCGGGCCTCAGACGAGCGTGTGGACCGTTCGGCAGTATCCCCAACCCCGATCACCGACGCCAGCATGCAAGCCTTGACAGACATCGAAGACATCGGCCACGGGACCGGCCAACATTCGATGGGCCTGCTGCTGGCCATTCTTGAGCCCCAGGTCAGGACAGGGCAGGTGATCAACTGGCGAGCGGCGGTCAAGGACTACGCCGGAGAGCCGTTCCCGCACGGCCAGGTCGCGCTGGTCAGGGCCGCGTGTGAGAACCTGCGGCTGGCGCTGGTGGCGTGGGACAATAGATCGAGGAGGGCGGCGTGACTAGGTTCCTTGCGAGGGCGGCATTGGTGTGGATTTGCCTAGTGACCGCCGTGACCCTCTTGATTACGGGCACCGTCGCGTTGCTGCGCGCCGTGCCGATGTGGGCCTCAACGCTGATCATCGTGGCAGTGTCGATCATCCCATTTGCCTTGGCCGTGGCAAACGCATGGCGCCCAAGCCCGCAGCGGTAGCTCAACAGGATAGAGCAACGGGCTTCGAACCCGTTGGTTGGGAGTTCGAATCTCCCCCGCTGCGCCACATCTAGCGTGGTTCACTTTTCGTGCCCCCAACCCCTTGACGCCGAGTATTCCGTAAGGTACGCATATCCCTAACGGGCGTATTGCGCCCACAGAAGCACCTGATGAGGGTCGGCGCGGCGAGTTCGCGCCGCTGGACCGGACAACCCCGCCCCGGCGGACAAAACCACCAGACGCCAATCGCCTTTCCAGAAATCGCGCCCTTACCCAGCCGACACACCTCCCATCGCAAAAGAGCGGCTAGAGGTTCGTGGCGCGAGACTCCATTGCAGCAGCGGCGTGGATGGACACGCGGCTACGGTCCCCGTCACAGTGGAAGGCTGAGAGCAAGTTCGGACGACATCCTAGCTGCCATGCACAAGCGGGTTGCGGCGAAGAGAATCCCGACTAGCACCCCGCTTTACGGACAGCCGGTATCAAGCCCGGCCTGCTGCAATACCCCACCCCACGTGGGCGCTACGGTATCCCATCAGGAGGAAGCGCCCCGTTCAGCATCATCTGAACGGCGACGGAGATAGGCCCGCTGATCCTGGTGACGCCGCGCTCGTAGTCTCTGATGGATTGACCAGGCTCCTTGCCCCCCAAACGCAAGGCCCTACCAAGTTCGGAGGCCTTCAGAGGGCGGCCCTTGCCCCATAGCTCGCCGAGAGTACGGCGGGCCTCGTGAAGTTCGTCTGGCGTCATCATAGGGAGCGAGGCGCGCAGCCGAGGCGATTGGGGTTGTTGCGGCGCATCTTCGCCTTGTGCCGGCGCGCGTGGGAGATGGCGCTGGGCGTATTTCGCCAAGCCTGGATTTCGGCTTCTTCGGCCGCCTTCTGTTGCAGGGCCGAGGTCGTGCCGTCGTAGGCGTCGAGCCATTCGGCGGATTGGCGCGGGTCCCGTGGTTCTCCGTCTACGGCCGCCCGAAAGCCATTCATGCGGTCTGACAAAACGCGGTCTGACACTTGTTTTCCTCCTCTGGGCGTTGCCCCGATAAGGACACCATACGCCAGTCGAGCTGATGGTCAACACGAAATCCGCACGGTATACGGAATTAGTGACCATTCTATCCGTACCCCACCCCGCATGGGGAAAGACCTGACGGTCATTGCGGGCCAATCAGGCCGGGGAAAAGCCGATCAGGGCCTCAAGGTCGCCCGGACACAGGGTGCGGCTTGCTCGCCAACCGCTACCCTCGCGTTCAAAGTCGCCGGGGCGAACGTCGTAGAAAAACGAGGAGCTGCGCGCGAAAGCCGGGTCGAAGTGGGCCGGTAGGGTTCCGACGACTTGGCCGTGCTGAGTAACGGGGACACGGCCTGTCGGGATTTGATCGGCCAGGCCAGCTCGCCGCAACGCCTCAGCGATCCCGACCTTTTGAACCATCCTGTGTGAAAACTTGATGCAGCGCCCGTCGTTGAGATCGAAGGTCACGGTGTCGTTCAAGTAGTCGATGTGCGTTTTCATCCGCGACTTTTACCATCGGTCGGCGGGCCAACTCAACAGAAGTGTGGAAGCCCATGCGCGAAGACGACTTCGCCGAACGTGCTGTCCTTGCACTTGAGCGGATAGCCGACGCCCTCTCAGTGATCGTCGGCATTTTCATCGCGTCTGAACCGGAAGACGAAGACGAACCCGTCATCCACGCCGAACACGGGACGCCGCAGTGAGCGCCAAGCCGGTCAGCCTCAGCTCACACCGCAACAAGGTCGAGGCCAGGCGCAAACGCACGCTGGCGAATGATCTGGTCCGCCGTGTCGGCAAGATGGTGCGAGATGAAGACATCCGGGCTTACGCGGTCGTCGGCATTGGTTCGGATGGCGGCGCTTACGCACTTTGGGACACCGGCGCGGTTCTGCCGATGTGGGCCTTCGCCGATACCGTCGCGCACGTCCTGCGCACGGACATCGTGCAGTCGGAAATCAAGGACGATTGGCGCCCGAATCTGACGCTCAAGGGCACCAAGTGACCACAACCCTTCTCCTCCTCGCATGGGCAATCCTCATGCGCTGGGTGAGTGAATAGCTGATCTTTTATCAGAGAAATCAAACATGGCCCGAGGCGGAAAGCGCGAAGGAGCCGGAAGGCCAAAGGGCGCGGTGAACAAGGTCACTGCGGATATTCGCGAGGCGGCTCAGGAATACAGCCAAGAGGCGCTGCAAATCCTGATCAGCGTGGCCCGCAACAGCGACAGCGACGCAGCCAAGGTCGCGGCGGCCAACAGCGTTCTTGACAGGGCGCACGGCAAGCCCGGCCAGAGCATTGAGTTGGACGCGAACGTCAGCGCCACGGTCCAAGAGGTGAGGCGAACCATTGTCGACCCTCGACATACCGACAGCTAGGGCATTCACCCCGCTACTCGCGCCCGCTCGCTATAAAGGCGCTTGGGGTGGTCGGGGCTCCGGCAAGTCGCACTTCTTCGCGGGCAAGCTGATCGACGACAGTCTCTACGAGAAGGGCCTGCTGTCTGTTTGCATCCGCGAGGTTCAAAAGAGCCTCAAGGAGTCGTCAAAACGCCTGATCGAAAGCAAGCTGAGTGACTTCGGGCTTGGCGAGGCTGACGGTTTCAAGGTCTTCAAAGAGGTGATCCAGACACCCGGAGACGGTGCGATCATCTTCCAGGGGATGCAAGACCACACCGCCGAAAGCATCAAGTCGCTTGAGGGCTTCATGCGCTCGTGGGCCGAGGAGGCGCAATCGCTTTCGGCCAACAGCCTGAAACTGCTGCGCCCGACCATACGGGCTCCCGGATCGGAGTTGTGGTTCTCGTGGAACGCGCGCCGGAAGGTTGATCCGGTTGACCTGATGCTGCGCGGACCAGAGGTCCCGACTGGCGCCGTCGTCGTAAACGCCAATTGGCGAGAGAACCCGTGGTTTACCGCAGAGCTTGAGCAGGAGCGCCAAGACTGCCTGCGCATGACGCCGGATGACTACGACCACATCTGGGAAGGTGGCTACGTGACCGTCACCCAGGGAGCTTACTACGCAGCTAGCTTGGTCCTCGCCAAGAAGGAGGGCCGTATCGGGAACGTGGCCCGCGACCCGAACATGCAAGTCCGCACGTTCTGGGACCTTGGACGTAAGGATCACACCGCCATCTGGGTTGCTCAGTTCGTCGGGCGTGAAATCCGTGTGATCGACTACATCGAGGGCAGCGGCCAGCCGCCCGCATTCTACTTCGACCAACTACGCGAGCGCGGCTATCGCGGCTGCATGGTGTGCCTGCCTCACGACGGGTCGCGTGTTGGACCGGAGAACAGCACCGGCCGATCCTACGAGGATCAGGCTCGGGATGCTGGATTTGATGTCGAGGTCGTTCTGAACCAAGGGGCGGGCGCGGCCATGCTCCGCATTGACGCAGGCCGCCGTCTGTTTCCCCGCATCTGGTTCAACGAAACGACCACGGAAGCGGGACGTGGGGCGCTGGGTGCTTACCACGAGCGCAAGGACGACAAGCGCCAGATTGGCCTTGGACCAAACCACGATTGGTCATCGCACGGCGCTGACGCCTTCGGATTGATGTGCGTCGCCTACGAAGAGCCCCGCCAGAAGCGGGAAGCGCGCCGACCGCAGCAAGCCGGTTCATGGATGGGGATGTGAATGAAGGGCATCGTCAGACAAGTCCGGTTACCTGATGGCCGCGTCATGGATTGGGCCGTTGGCTCGGTCCGTTACGTGCCGCCGCGCGAGTGGATGGCGTTCAATAGCAAAACCCAGAGCTGGTTCTTGAACATGGGCCATTTCGAGTATGTGCCGCCCGCAGACGCGACGCGTGAAGAGTTAGCGTCGGTGGGGATGTGATGGCCGATACGAAGTCGCCCGCCCGCAAAATCCCCGAAGGCTACGAAGACGAAGCCGCCTTCCTCAAGGAGGCCCGCGAGCGCTTTCAGGAGGCCGTTGACGCTGACCGCGAGAACCGTGACGCGGCGCTTGAAGACCTGGAGTTCCTGGCCGGCAAGCAATGGGATGACAGCGCGCTCACCAGCCGCAAGGGCCGCCCCTGTCTGACCATCAACCGCCTGCCGCAGTTCGTGGCGCAGGTCGTCGGCGACATTCGCATCAACCGGCCTGCCATTCGCGTTCGCCCGGCCGAAGACGCCGACAAAGACCTTGCCGAAATCCGCGAGGGCCTGATCCGCGCCATTGAGCGCAGCTCGGATGCGCAGGGCGTCTATGCTTCCGCCGGTCAGTCGCAGGTGGGCTGTGGGATCGGCAACTACCGCGTCAGCCTTCGCTATGCCTCGGAAGACGGCTTCGACCGTGACATCGCCGTCGAGCGCATCCCCAACCCGTTCGCGGTTGTCTGGGACCCGTTCCTGATCGAGCCCACGGGCAGGGACGCGCGCTACTGCTTCGTGCAGGACGATTGGCCCCGCAAGGCGTTCGAGGCGCAGTATCCGGACGACAAGCCTTCGGAGCTCGACGTGCCGCTCCTGCAAACGCAGGGGTGGATGACGACCGACACGGTGAAGGTGACGGAATACTGGGTCATCAAGACCCAGCCGTTGAAGCTGGCGCTGCTGGAGGGCGGCGTTGTCGTTCCCGAGGACAAGCTGCCCAAGGGCGTGAAGCCGGTTCAGACCCGCACGGCACGGCGCAAGACGGCCTGCATGTACCTTATCACCGGCCACGCGATCCTTGAGGGGCCGTTCGAGCTTCCCATCGACCGGGTTCCGATCATCCGCGTGCCCGGCTGGGAGATCAACGTCGGGGAGAAGAAGGTTCGCTTTGGCCTGGTCCGGTTCGCGAAGGACCCGCAACGGCTGATGAACTACTGGCGCTCGGTGTCGGCCGAGATGCTGGCGCTGGCGCCGAAGGAAAAGTGGCTCGCCCATTCGTCGCAGCTCCCGGAGGATCGCGAGGACGATTTCAGGAACGCTGCCAAGTCCGACGACCCGCTGCTGATCTACGAAGGCCAGCCCGGCAATCCGCCGACCCGCACCGCGCCGCCGCAAATGCCCGCCGCCGTGCTTCAGGAAGCGGCGCTGAACTCGCAGGACATGAAGGATGTCACCGGCCTGCACGACGCAAGCCTTGGCGCCCGGTCCAACGAAACCTCCGGCAAGGCCATCCTCGCCCGCCAGAAGGAAGGCGATGTCGCCACCTACGTCTATCACGACAACCTTCAGGCGGGGATCGCCGAGGGCGGACGGGTCATCAATCAACTGATCCCGGTTGTGTACGACACGGCCCGCACGATCCGCGTTGTGGGCGAAGACGACGCGACCAAAGTCCAGAAGATCAACGACCCGAACAACCCGCAAAGCATCGACATCAACAAGGGCAAATACGACATCGTTGTGGAGGCCGGCCCGTCCTATTCGACCAAGCGCGTCGAGGCCGCCGAGTCGATGATGCAGTTCATTCAGTCGGTCCCAGCCGCCGCGCAGTTCGCGGGCGACCTGATCGCCAAGGCGATGGACTGGCCGATGGCTGACGTTCTGGCCGAACGGCTGAAGAAGACGATCCCGCCGCAGGTTCTACAGGGCGAGGAGGGCGCGCAACCGCCGCCCCCGCCCGATCCCGCTGCGCAGCAAGCCCAGCAGATGCAGATGCAGGGTGCGACCCTGGAGCTTCAGGAGAAGGAGGCTGCGGTCAAGCAGGCTCAGGCCAATGCGGCGAAGGCCGAGTTCGAAGCCCAGAAGGCCGAACTCGAGCTGACCGCGATGCAGATGCACGGCATTGCTGGCGACCACACTTTCGGTAAGGCGGCTGAGCGCGAAGCCCAGAACGCCGCGAAATTCGGGCAGGGCTCCCCAACCCCTGGACAACCCGCAACGGGCGCGACGGCCGCGTAACAGCCGACGCTTCAGGCGCACATGACAGACACCGAAACCGGGGCGGCTGAAGCCGCCGCCGAAGACACCACCCTTGACTCTCAGGTGGCCGACGACACGTCGGAAAATGAGGAGCAACCCGGCGAAGATGCAGCCGCCGCGACCGAAGAAGGCGAGGACGCTCCCGCGCCCAAGCCCAAGAAATCGGCGCAAGAACGCATCAATGAGCTGACCGCCAAACAGCGGGAAGCCGAACGCAGGGCCGCCGCCGCCGAAGCGCGGCTCGCGGAACTGCAACAACCGGCCAAAGAGCCGCAAACCGATGGCAGGCCCGATCCCGAGAAGTATCCGGGCGGCGTTTACGACCCCGATTACATCGACGACCTGACCGACTGGAAGGTTGAGCAGGCTGTCGAGAAGCGGACGAAGGAAACCGCCCAGCGTCAGACGCTACAGTCCAAGGTCAAGACCTTCGAGGAACGGGTTTCACAAACCTTCCCCGATGGCGAGCCCGATGGCCTGTCTGCGTTCCGCGATCTGCCGACCCTGCCCCCGGCCCTGAACGAAATCCTGCTGGAATCCGAAGTCGGCCCGCAACTTGCGGACTACTACGGCTCCAAACCCGGTGAACTCGCCCGCCTCTCGGCCATGCCGCTTTCCCTCCAGGCTCGCGAGATCGCCAAAGTTGAAATGGGCCTTAGCGCCCCTAAAGCAAAAACCGTCACCTCGGCTCCCGAGCCGCCGCCCACCAATCGCGGCCACAACGGGCAGTTCAAGGTGGCTCCCGATACGGCCGACTTCGCTTCCTTCGAGAAGCAGTACGGCTGATCCCCACAGCAGCGTCGCGAGACGCCGCCCCTCCCTTAGATGGAACCCTAAGCCATGAGCAATGCTCTGCTTTCCCCCAAGGTGTATTCCAACACCTTCCTGAAGTTGCTGAAGAACAGCGTCGTCCTGCCCAAGCTGGTCACGACGGAGTTCAAGGACGAATTCCGTAAGGTCGGTAACACCGTTTACGCCAAGCGCGTGCCGGAGTTCACCGTGCGCGATGGCGCGGTCGCCCAGGTGCAAGACGTGGTCGAAGGCGAAATCGCCGTCACCATCGACAAGCAAAAGGGCATCGACGTTGAGTTCACCTCGGTTGAGGACACCCTCACCGTCGATAGCCTGCTGAAGTCGAAGGCGATGAACGCCGCCGCCGCTCAGCTCGCCCAGCAAGTCGATTCCGATCTGCACGCCCTTACCGCCAAGTTCTACAACTGGGCGGGCACGCCGGGGCAGGCCATTAACTCCTACGCCGACCTCACCGCTGGCCCGCAACGGCTGGACGAAATGGCCGTCGAGCAGGACGGCCGAATTGGCCTTCTGCATCCGTCCGACGCGTGGGCCATGCTGGGCTCACTGTCCGGCCTGACCGCGCAAACCAAGGAAGCCACCGACGCGCTGACCCGCGCCAAGCTTCCCATGCTCGGCAACGTCGATTGGTACTCCACCCAGAACGCCGGGACGGTCACGACCGGAACGCGCACGGGCGGCGCGGTCGATGGCGCCAACCAGAACGTCACCTACGCCTCGGCGAAGGATGGCAACTGGACGCAGACCATCGTCCTGAAGACTCTCGGTGCCTCGAAGACCGTGACGGCGGGCGAGGTCTTCACCATCGCCAACGTCTATGAGGTCAACCCGCGCTCCAAGGTTTCGACGGGCCGCCTTCAGCAGTTCACGATCATCAACTCGGACACCTCCACCAGCGGTGGCGCTCTGACGGCGACGATCTCGCCGCCGATCATCGCTTCGGGGGCGTTCCAGAACGTGGATTCGGCCCCGGCCGACTCGGCGGCTCTGGTGTGGATGGGCGATGCGACGGCGACCAACACCGACGCCACGACCTACAAGTACGGCACGATCTTCCGCAAGGAAGCCATCGCGCTGGTGTCGGCCAAGCTGACCATGCCGTTCACCGGAGAGGCCGATTACTCGACCGATCCCGACACCGGCCTGACCGTCCGCTACTGGCGCTCGTCCGACTCGACCAACGACACGCACATGCACAGGTTCGACATCCTGTACGGCGTGAAGATGGTCGATCCTCGCCGTGGCACGCGCCTCAGCGGCACCGCCTAACCTTTCCCCAACAGCTAGCGGGCGGTCTTAGCGGGCCGCCCGCCTCATTTTGAAGGACAGCCATCATGGCTCGCCAACTCTCGAAGAATAACGGCATCAGTCTCGGCCAATCGGCCTCCGATGTCGTGGGCTTCCACGGGGCCACGCCCATTGCCCAGATGACCGTTACCACGGCCCCGGCCGCCACGGCCGCGACCAATAGTTCCCCCTACGGCTTCAGCCAGGCGCAAGCCGACGCGATCGTCACCTGGATTCGCGCCGTCGATGCCCACCTGAAGCTCAAGGGCATCATCGCCTCCTCGTAACTCAGCGGGGGCTTCGGCCCCCGTCCTTTCCTGAAAATCAAAGCCTGCCCGGAGCGATGAATGGTCACGACCTGTCGCGACATCATCACGCGCGCCTATCGCATGGCCGGAGGGCTGCGCGATCAGCGCCGTGGGCTCGACGCCACCGATGCGTCCACCGCGCTCGCGGACCTGCAAATGCTGGTCCTGTCGCTGCCGGGCATGACGCATTGGACGGAGGTCGATACCGCCGTTGATTACACGGCGGGCGAGAACGAGCGCGTCCGCGTCACCTCGGCAAATCCGACCGTCGTCACCATACCGGGCTCGGTCAGTTCGGCGCGGAAGGTTCTCTACTGCTGCAATCAGGTCTCGCTGGCCTGCGAGGGCTATGACGACCGCGCCCCCAAGGACGGGGCCAGGGTCGCGGTTTCGGATGAGCTGTCCGACACCCAAGCCATCTACTTCTATCGCTCCGACATCGCCCAGTGGACCCGCGCCGATGCGCTGACGCTGGCGAGCGAAATTCCCCTGAACGCGGACATGGACCTTTACCTCGCGGCGCGTCTGGCGGGGCTTCTCTGCACCGCTGACGCCCAGCCGGTTCCGCCGCTGACGGCCGCGTTGATCACCGAAAGCACCCAGAAGATGCGCGCCCGCTACGGCAAGCGCCAAGGGGTCGCGGTCGATACGGCGCTGCTGCGCACCTCCTCAAATCCATACGGCGGCCTGCAATGAGCGTTCAGGTCAACTTGCCCGCGCGCACCGCCGCCACTGACCTTACCGGCCCGACCGGACCCCAGGGCGACAAGGGCGATCCGGGCGGCAACGTCCTGTCGGTCGGCCTGTTCACGGCGGGCTCGACATTCACCATCCCGGCCGGAACCGACCTCGTTCAGACGAGCGGGCACGGTAGCGTCGGGATCGGTCGTGCGCGCTACGCGTATGACGCCACGGTTGACGCCGCCTACGTCACCGCAAATCCCTATTCGTCGTTCCGAGACGCGACGGGGCGGGGATTCAAGCTCAATGAAGAGCGCCCGTCGCTCCACATGTTCGGCGCGCGAGGCGACGGGGCGACCGATCAGTCCGCCCGCATCAATGCCTGGATCAGCTACCTCGCGGCTAACGGAAAAGCTGGCGTCTGGAACCGCGACACCGCCGCGTGGCGCACCCAGACGGTCGTTTTCCAAAACAACACCCACTTCAGCATCGAGCCGAACAGCACCATCGAGGCCGCGAGCGGCGCGGTGCGGGTGTTCCAGCTAAGTGCGGTATCCAACTGCTCGGTCATCGCCGGTCCCAATGTCACGGTCGATGGCCGCAGCATAACCACCTCCAACGTCTGCCACATGGTGGGCGCGACGAACATCTGGCTCCAGGGCCTGAACGTAAAGGGCTCGGGATCGGGCAAGGACGCGTTCTACGTCGGCAACAAAGACGGCACGACCACTGGATACTGCGAGCGCGTCAGGCTGATCAACTGCACCGGGGATGTCGCCGGCCGCAACACCCTCAGCATCGTCTCCTGCGTCGATTTCTACGCGCTGGGTTGCGACTTCAAGGGCGCGGGCACGGCGCCAGGCGCGGGCTGCGACATTGAGGCCAACAGCTTCAACGACATTATCCGCCGCATCACCTTCGAGAAGTGCCGGTTCCACGACAACACCAACTGGGGTGCGGTTGTGGAATTTGGGACCGACATCACCTTCATCGACTGCGACGTTTACAACAACGGCAACGGCGGCATCGGCGTCGCCAACGGCGGCAACGCGCTTCAGTCGGGCTTCCGCCGAGCCAATTATGAAATCGTAGCGATCACCGCCGTCGATATGACGGTCGGGAAGCTGACGGTTTCCAGCACCGCGAACCTGCGCGCGGGGATGCTCATTTCGCTCGCTACGCGAGGCACGGGCGTCTTGCCGACTGGCCTGACCGCGACGCGATACATGATCTACGCGGTGACGGGCTCCGACATTTACGTTTGGGCGACGAACACCAGCGGCCAGATCACATCGTTCAGCAGCAACGGTTCGGGCACGCTGACCTCCGACCCGGAAACATCGGAAATCTACGCCCTCGTTTATTCCGACGACTCCTCGGGCAAGGTAAAAATCCAGAACTGCCGGATTTACGGCAACAATCAGACCACGATCAACGGGGAGGTGTACGTCGCGACATCTTCCGATGTGACCGTCGAGAATTGCCTAATCAGCGCGACCGTCGCGGGGGCATATGGGGTCAACTGCACATATGGCCGCAAGCTCAGGATACGACACAACCACATCATAAGCACCGCCGCGACCGGCATCGCTCAAGGCATCCACTTCGGTCTGTGCTCCGATGTTGTCGAGGAGGGCAATTCTGTCCGAGGTTTCG
>Ga0157373_10000494_pt1 | contig 31159 bp, 28 predicted proteins | sample C65metaG_FD_113460 | JGI IMG/M metagenome (GOLD analysis project Ga0157373, IMG submission 113460) | Corn rhizosphere microbial communities from Kellogg Biological Station, Michigan, USA - C6-5 metaG | ecosystem: Host-associated > Plants > Roots > Rhizosphere > Soil | place: USA: Michigan... | reverse complement strand
TTTCCCCGCATGCAGATCCGTATCCCGCAGCGCCTCCACCTCCGCCTCCAGTCCGAAGCGGACCCGCAATCCGCTCTGCCTTCCGATCGTGCGCTCCGCCTTCAGTCCATTTTCTCCAGATTCCAGGTAAATAGCAGGCCGGTTTCCCGTCCGCTTCACATCCAGGAAAAAGAGCAGATCTTCATGACTCAGCGTCCACCCCGGCACCACCAGAGGTTGCCTCTCCCGCATCCGCAGGAAGGATCCGGTTTCTAGAGATTTCCCCCGGATCCACAGCGGGGCGGTGCCGGTGTTTCTTACCAAAATCACATCATCCGCGCGGTAAACGCGGAATTCCTGATCCACAGCAGCAGGTGGCAAAATCACATCCGCATCTTCCACGCCGAAAATCAACCGCTCGAACGGAAGATCTTCATTGCCTGGTTCGCCCCGCATTTCACGCGTGATCGCTGTTCCATAGTCCGGTCTGCCCAGGCGGCGCATGAATACCTCGAAGCTGGCCCGGTTTCTTTCCGAGCGGCCGGCTGCGTCCACGAGGGTGAATAATTGAAGTCCCACTGCGAGCTTCCCCCCATCGTCCAACGAGTCCTTGAGTTGTGTGGCAAGCGATTGCAGAGGCCGGGGATGACGCACCGCCCTTTGCAGGCGGCGGGCCAGCCAACTGTGATCCACCTCTGGAAAGGCGCTGCGGAGCATATCCAGGATGAGATCCGCCTCCAGCGGGCTCAATTCATCATCAAGAGTGGCAAAGGCAGCAAAGGCATCCACCAACACCCCCACATGGGCATCCGTACCAGGCCGCAGCGATCGAAGCCGTCCTACTCCGGGGATGACACGCAGCCATCCCAAATATCTCAGCCGTCTCGAAGACGTTTGTTTTTGTTCCCTGCCGGGCGAAGATGATTCCACTCCCGATCCTTGGCAGACCCCGGCCATCGCCGCAAGGCCTCTGCAAAAAAGGGGTTTTCTTTTCACCCACCTGCACTAGGATTTCTTAATCTCTCCGACGACGACGGCCTCCATATTAACTTGAGGGGGTCTATTTCCCGCCGGATTTTTTTTATTGTATCATGTCAGAATCCCCAAATTCCACACCACCTTCCAATACTCCCAACCGTGGTCCTGGAGACGCCAATGGCTTTAACTGGCGGTTGATTGGTCTGATGAGCGTGGCAGCCGTGGTCCTCGGCATCGCCGTGTTTAGTCCCAATTTCAACCAAAGCACCAAGGTCATTCAATACGGCCAGTTCCAAACGATTCTTGATCAGGGCCGCGTGGTAACCAATGACCCCAAGAAACCTCTTCAGCTCAAGGCCAGCACTGAAACAGCTAACGATGCGACCATCCTCGGCTGGGAAATACCCGCGCCGACAAAGCCGGAAAAACCGGAAATCCGCCAATCCAACTTCCGCGTGGTGACAGATGCCCAGACCATCAGCCAACTTCTGGGAGACAACCTGCGTAAAGAGGAAAGCTCGCCATCCGCTTTGTCTGAAGACAATGTGGAGACTCTTTCCCTGGCCGAATTCCGAAAGGCATATGCTCTGGGAGAAATCAAAATCAACGATTCCACAAATCCCCTGCGCGTTCTGAAGTCACCAGGTTCCAGTAGCGAAACCATCGTGGGCACACGTCAGGTGATCACCAATCTGGTGGCACCCAAGGATGCTGAAGCAAAGCCATTCATGGTGTATGTAAACATGAATCTTCTCACGGATGATTTGAAAAATCTCCTGAAGACCAATGCCACCTATGATCGCCCTACCGGCTACCTGCGGAGTGCCATCTTCACTTTCCTGCCCTTTCTTCTCATCATTGGAGTCCTCTTCTTCCTTTTCCGCCAGCAGATGAAGTCCGCTGGACGCGGCGCGATGTCCTTTGGAAAAAGTAAGGCCCGCCTTCTCACCATGGATCGCAATAAGGTCACCTTCAAGGACGTGGCCGGCATTCAGGAAGCAAAGGAAGAACTGTTTGAAATCGTGGATTTCCTTCGTGACCCCCGCAAATTCCAGAAATTGGGCGGCTCCATTCCCAAGGGCGTCCTGATGGTGGGTTCCCCCGGCACCGGCAAGACCCTGCTGGCCCGCGCCATCGCCGGTGAGGCGGATGTACCCTTCTTCTCGATCTCTGGATCAGACTTCGTGGAAATGTTTGTCGGCGTGGGTGCTTCCCGCGTCCGCGACATGTTCGAGCAAGGAAAGAAGCATGCTCCCTGCCTGATCTTCATTGATGAGATCGACGCCGTAGGCCGTCACCGCGGCCATGGCATGGGCGGCGGTCATGATGAGCGCGAACAGACACTCAATCAGTTGCTGGTGGAGATGGATGGCTTCGATACCCAGGAGGGTGTCATCATCATCGCTGCCACCAACCGCCCGGATGTGCTGGACCCTGCGCTGCTGCGCCCCGGTCGCTTTGACCGCCAGGTGACGGTTTCGCTACCTGATGTGAATGGACGTGAAGAAATCCTCCGGGTCCATGTAAAGAAGATCAAGCTGGCAGCAAACACCGATCTGGCCATGATCGCACGCGGCACTCCCGGATTTTCCGGTGCAGAACTGGCAAACCTCGTGAATGAAGCCGCCCTTCTGGCTGCCCGCAAGGGAATGACGGCCGTGACTCTGGCCGAACTGGAGGAGGCCCGTGACAAGGTGCGCTGGGGCCGTGAGCGCCGCTCCCTCGCCATGTCCGACAAGGAAAAAGTGGGCACCGCATGGCATGAAGCCGGCCACGCCTACCTGAACATGGTGCTGCCACATACCCACCCTCTCCATAAGGTGACGATCATCCCGCGTGGCCCATACCTGGGAGCCACCATGTATCTGCCGGATGGGGATAAATACTCCACCCAGCGCAAGGAAGCCCTCGCAAACCTGATCGTCACCATGGGTGGCCGGATTGCGGAGGCCTTCCATAGTGATGATGTTTCCAATGGTGCCTCGGGGGACATCCGCCAAGCCACCTCCCTCGCCCGCCACATGGTCTGCGAGTGGGGTATGAGCGATAAACTGGGCATGGTGGAATATGGTGAAGGAGATGGCCCGGTCTTCCTCGCCCGCGAAATGGCCCGCCCCCGCAACTATTCCGAGGAAACCGCCCGCGTTATCGATGCGGAAATCAAGCGCCTCATTGACGAAGCCTACGAAACCGCCACCCAAATCCTCACCGAAGGACGGGACAAGGTGGAACTCATCGCCAAGGCTCTGCTAGAATTTGAAACGCTGGATGCGAGTCACCTGCGCGACATCATCGAGCACGGTGAGATGAAGAATCCCCCATCAGCTCCCACTCCGCCACCGATCCCGGATGAATTCCGCAAAAAGCCGGTTTCCAAAACCTCGGAAGAGGATCGTCCGGAAGGTGACGGCCCCATCCCCGGTGCCGTGGGTGCTCCGGCCTGATGGAAAATCCATTATCAACTGAGAAGCAGGCCATCCTCCGGACGAGGATGGCCTCTCTTGGTATCAGGGAGGACGATCTGCTGGAGAAATTTGTGAAAGGATCCGGTTCCGGTGGGCAAAAGATCAATAAAACATCCAGTTGTGTTTTTCTGAAACACCTTCCCACCGGGGTATGCATCAAATGCCAGATGGATCGCTCCCGGGAGCTCAACCGTTACCTTGCGCGCAAGGAACTTTGTGACCAACTGGAAGCCATCCGGGAGGGAACAGCGGTTGCAAAAACTCAGGCGATCGAAAAAATGCGCCGCACCAACCGTCCCCGCTCGAAGCGTTCCAAGGCCCGCTCCACAGCGGACAAGCGCCGTGTTTCCGAAAAGAAATCCTTGCGGAAAAGGCCAACCGGAGACTGATCCACGATCTGGCCGGTTCAATTTTGCTTTTATGTGGGGATGGGATTCATGAGCTTCCGGATGTGATTTCTCCGGGTTCAGTCATTGCCTCCGTCCTGCCGGTTTACCTCCTGATTTTGGCGGGTGCCGCCCTCCGGCGGGCAAATATCCTCCACCAGGAGCATGACAATGGAATCATGCGGGTCATCTACAATGTGATGCTCCCCTGCTACATTCTCGACAAGGTGCTGGGCAGCCCCGATCTGCGCAGCGGCACAGTGGTGATGTGGTGCATGGTGATCGGATTTTTCAATGTGGTCCTGGGAACGACCATCGCATGGCTGACTGGGCGCATGCTAGGGCTTGAAAAGGGCACCGGAGCCCGCACCTTTGCTCTCTCTGCTGGATGCCAGAACTATGGATTCACCGCGGTGCCGGTGATCGAAATCCTGTGGGGCACGGGAGCGCTAGGCATCCTTTTCATCCACAACCTGGGAGTGGAAATTGCCATGTGGTCCGTGGGTGTGATGGTCCTCACTGGTGAGAAAGGCATCCCTTGGCGGAAGCTGGTGAATGGCCCGGTGATTGCCATCACTGCGGGACTGTTGCTCGTCGCTCTGGGATTGGACAATGCGGTCACCGGTCCACTGCGGAAGGCTATTTCCATGATCGGCGTGGGAGCCTTCCCCCTCACCATTCTCATCACCGGATGTACGATGATGGATCTGGCCATCGCGGAAAAACCCACCTGGAAGGTGATTCTGGGGTCATCCCTCGTCCGCTTCATTCTCGCCCCTGCCTTCATGCTGGTGGCGGCGAAGTATCTTCCGCTCCATGTGGTCTTGAAAAAAAATCTCATCGTGCAGGCAGCCATGCCGGCAGGAATGACAGCCATCATGTTGGCAAGAATGTATGGTGGACGCCCGGCTATTGCCGTGCAAATCGTGATAGCCACCACCATCATCAGCATTTTCACTCTTCCCTGGGTCATCACCTGGGGGTGTGAGTGGCTCAAACTAACGCCCATCCTGCCATGAAAGCCATCGGAGCCCGCCAGTCCCTGCCCGTCACCAGTCCGGACTGTCTCATTGAATTCGAGGCCCCAGCCCCCACAGCCGGTCCGCAGGATGTCATTGTGGAAATCTCCGCCGTGGGGGTTAACCCCGTGGATGCAAAAGTGCGGTCCTCTCTGGGAGATGCCCCGCTGGAGGAACCGCGCATCCTCGGGTGGGATGCCGCCGGCACCATCGTATCAGTGGGTGCGGAGGTGACTGAGTTTCAAAAAGGGGATGAAGTTTTTTACGCCGGAGACCTCACACGGCCGGGATCAAATGCTGAGTTCCAAGCTGTGGATTCCCGTCTGATTGCGAAAAAACCGGCAGCTTGGACTTTTGGGGAAGCCGCCGCCCTGCCGCTGGTGACACTCACCGCATGGGAGCTTCTTTTCGAGCGTATGGGCATCTCTCCGCTGGGCGCGGATCAGGGGAAGGCCCTGCTCATCATCAACGGCGCAGGCGGTGTGGGTTCCGCCATGATTCCCCTGGCCATTTCTGCCGGGCTCCGCGTGGTGGCCACCGCTTCCCGTGAGGAAAGCCGGGCATGGTGCCGGAATCTGGGCGCCACAGACTTGCTCAATCACCGCGAGCCTCTGCGGCCACAGGCGGAAGCACTAGGCATCTCTGAATTCCCTTTCATCGTGAATCTCCACGATACGGACTCCTATTGGGCAACCACTGCGGATCTCATCGCCCCCCTCGGCACCCTGGGCTTGATCGTGGAACCAAAATCCGCCCTCCTGCTCGGAGATCCGCTGAAGGCCAAGTGCGTGCGCATCGCATGGGAATTCATGGCTGCCCGCTCGAAATTCCAAACGCCAGACATGCAACGGCAAGGCGAAATCCTCACTGAAATCGCCGCGCGGTGTGAGGCCGGAACATTTCCAAAGCTGGGCACCCACATTTTTTCCGGGATCACCGCAGCCCATCTGCGGGAGGCCCATGCAGCCATGGAAAAATCCAACGCTCTGGGAAAATGGGTGCTGGAGAAATGAAGGACTCCCGCTAGAACACAGCCATCCCTTCACGCGCCTCATGCCAGCCCATACCGATCATTTCTCACTCCGCACCCATGGCAAGGGAACGACGGAAATCACCCGCACCATTTCGGAAATCGTCTCCGCCTCCGGCATCCGGCATGGGGCCGTGACCGTCTTCGTCCGCCACACAAGCGCCAGCCTGGTGATCATGGAAAATGCCGATCCCAGCGCACGCCGGGATCTGGAAGTGTTTTTTGAAAAGCTCGTGCCGGAAAATACTCCGTGGTTCATCCACACCCAGGAAGGGCCGGATGACATGCCCAGCCACATCCGCATGGCGCTCACCCGCACCAGCGAGGTGATTCCCATCATTGATGGGCGCATGGCACTGGGTACCTGGCAGGGCATCTTCCTCTTCGAACATCGGCGCGATCCCCATCAGCGCCAGATTGCAGTCGCCGTTGTGGGGGAATGAATCTATCGTCCGATTTTTCAGATTATCTCCATGGATCACGTTTCGACTCTCATCGCCCTGGCCCTGGCCGAAGACATCGGCAGCGGGGATGTCACTTCCGAGTATTTCATCCCTCAGGACAGGCAGGCCTCCGCGTTTGTGGTCGCCCGCAAGGACGGCGTGGTCTCCGGTGTGGAAATCGCAGCCCGCGTTTTTTCAACCGTGGACCCAGCTCTGAAGGTGGAAGTGCTTATCCCGGATGCCAGCAAGGTAGCGGCTGGAGCCCTGCTGATCAAGGTGGAGGGCGCTGCCCGCTCCATCCTCACGGCGGAGCGCACTGCTCTCAATTTTCTCCAGCGCCTCAGCGGCGTGGCCACGCTCACCGCCACTTATGTGGAGGCCACCAAGGGAACCCGGGCAACCATTCTGGATACCCGCAAAACCACTCCCGGCTACCGGCTCCTCGAAAAACAAGCCGTACTGGATGGCGGCGGCACCAACCACCGCATCGGCCTCTATGACAGGGCCATGGTAAAAGACAATCACCTGGTGGCGGAAGGAGGCATCCCTGCCGTGCAAGCTGCCATTCACAAGCTCAACGAGGAACGTCCGGGGGTGGAAGTGGAACTGGAGGCAGACAACCTGGATCAAGTGGCTGCTTTCATGGGAATGGAAGGCGTGGATTACATCCTGCTGGACAACATGTCACTGGATGAACTGAGAGCCGCCGTGGAGATGCGCGGGGAACGCACCAAGCCCCAACTGGAGGCCAGCGGCGGTGTGACATTGGATACCCTGCCCGCGATTGCAAAAACCGGCGTTGATTTCATTTCATCCGGCACCCTCACCCACTCCGCTCCCGCTCTGGATGTGGGGTTGGACTTCATTTTGATCTAGCACATCCATGGAGGATTTCACTGCCATCGGCCCGGATCTGCCAGACCCTTTCCGGCTGCTGATCCGGGAGAAAGTCCATTCCACCAATGATGAGGTGAGGGTGCTGGCGGAAGCCGGAGCACCGGACGGCCTTATCATCCTTGCGCGAGAGCAACTGGCCGGGCGGGGCCGCCGGGGCGCGGCATGGTTTGCCCCCGCCGGGGAATCCCTCGCCTTTTCCATCCTCATCCGGCCCATGGAGAACAAGGCACTGTGGCCACGACTGGCTCTGGCAGCCGGACTCTCCGTCGCGGAAGCCGTGGAATCCTTTCTCCCCCTGGCAGGCATCAAGTGGCCCAATGACATATGGCTGAACGGGAAAAAACTCGGCGGCATTCTGGTAGAGGCAGGCCGGGATTTTGCCGTCGTCGGTATCGGCCTGAATGTGAATACTCTCACATTCCCGCCGGAAGTCGCAGACATCGCCACTTCACTACATCTCGAAACCGGGCAGGAGCTTTCGCGCCCGGGAGTGTTGGCAGCCATCATCCGGCACTTCGCCCACCACAGACTCCAGATCGGCAACGATTTCAACGCGATGCTAGATGGCGTCCGGCAACGCTGCGTGCTGACAGGACACCCCATTTCACTTCTCACCGCCGAGGGTTATCGCCATGGGCAGATGGAAGGCATCTCTCCCGGAGGAGAGCTGCTACTGCGGGATGAAACCGGCCTGCATGCCCTCATGCAAGCGGACGAGATCCGCCTTCGTTAGGCGAGATCCAGTTCCGCGCTCAAATTCCGACCAGCTAGATGGCTGTATTCATCAAGATAATGTTTCACAGTATGGGCCGGTGAAAAATCCCTGTTGCTCTCGTGGATGATGCGGCTCACATGGCGGGCACGCTCGTGAGCCGGGCGGATGTAAAAACGCATGGCCTCATCAATGGCCCAGCGCAGGCCCTGGGACGTGTGATGGTCGAAGGTAAATCCATTTCCACTGGATTGATCCCAGTTGAGATGTTTTACCGTATCACGCAGGCCGCCCGTATTGTGAACGATCGGCAGCGCTCCATATTTCAGGGCCACCATTTGTGCGAGGCCACAGGGCTCATAGGCCGAGGGCATCATCACAAAATCCGCTGCCGCATTGGCCAGACGGGAGAGGTTTTCATTGAAACCACGGATGCCGATGCGGTGGCGGAGATTGTGATGATCCGCGATGCCATCGAACACATGACGAAAAGGACCATCCGCCACAAAAGCGATCTGGAGACCCAGAGCCCAATAATCACTCACCACCTGATAGAGAATCTCCGCCAGCAACTGGCAGCCCTTCTGCATCGGATCCAGCCGTGAAGGCCAGAGAAGGAGAGGAGCCTCCGGATCGATTTCCAGTCCCAGAATTTTTTGAAGCTGGATTTTGTTGGCGATCTTCGCGGCCTGGTGGCTGGAGGCATCATAGTTCTCCGCAATCGAAGGATCGGTGCGCGGATCGTACGAGGGGTCGGGCGCATTGATGATGCCGGAGGCGCAGCCGAAGTAGTGCTTGGCACGCAGGCAATCCACCATCCCATCTCCGCCCGGATGCTGGCCATGCACCATTTCCTCCATGAAACTGGGGCTCACCGTATTCACCCGATCGGAGGCATGCACGGCGGAGGCCATCCAGTTCACCGTATTTTGATGGCGGCTCTCCTCATAGGAATAGGGCTGGCGGGAAAAATGGACCTGCTGCCAGAAACGCGCGGCATCGATTCCCCGGTCCTCGATTTCCGCCAAGTTCGTGCGTTCATCGTGGAGATTGTGGATCGTGAAAAGACTCTTGATGCCCATGCTGCGCGCTGCCGCTGGAACCAGTGCCGTCATCCAATCATGGCAGTGGACAATGTCCGGCTTGATGCGCGGGATCACATGATGGATCACCTCTCGCTGGAATGCCAGCGCTGCCCGCCGGTTCGACTCGGGAGATCCATCGTAAACCGAGCGGCGGTAATAAAACTCCCTGTCCGCGCACAAGTGCAGGCGCCGGGAGATACTGGCGGAGCCGTCCAGCAAAAGATTTGAATAATCCGGCATCGCCACATGCACATCCAGCCCCTGATGGGTCAACTCATCCACCAGCAGGGTGGCTATGTCTGCCAATCCTCCCGCCTTTGCGCACGGGGTGAAATTTCCATTACGGGAAAGGGCGCGGCTGCCATTGAGTTCTGGAGTCACAATCAGAATCCGCGGGCGTCTCAGTTTTCTTTTGATTTTTGAAACCGAAGAATTCGCCGAGACGCGGAGGGTGTTCATGATTATCAGGTAATGGGTAAATGGCGAGAGGGTTGCGGAAAACGACCCGCTTGATCGCACTCGCAATCAGCAGTTTCCCGCGCGCGTCTAATAGTATAGCTTGCCACGTGCCAGATATATCAAAGTTACCACCTAACTATTCACATCTGTTGCAATCATATAACTGCCAAGGGAAATTAAATGCAGTGGAGAGGGTTGTTCCGGGAAGTTAAACAAACGTTTCCGCACTGCAACGTGCAAAAAAAGAGTGATGTGATTGCAGGCTGCAATTCAAACAAACGCTCAATTTTTCCACCAATCCGCATCTCGTTCCCATGCCTGGCGCTCCGGCTGGAGAGAATTTCCCACACCTGAGTGGGTGAGCGAAGCCTCCATGGCACTCACCTCTGCCAACAATTCCTCCACCCCTGTCTCCGGGCGAGCAAGATTCCGGCGGATACTGAGCAACAACATGGCGACCACCCCGAAGCTGAGGAACATCACCCCTAACATCGTAACGACCAGACCATCTGCGGCAGTGAAATCAGTCATGGCATCAAGAATCAATCAATGATCCGACGCATCGGAATCATGTTGGAATAATCAAAACCGTTCTTCTGGAAAAACGTCTGGGATTCCGCACTGATCCGGTCAGTGAGAAGGGTGATCCGCTTGAATTGCTTCTGCTTGGCGAAATCAATCACATATTTGAGCAACATGGAGCCATAGCCCTGTCCCCGGTGCTGGGGATGGATCACCACATCCTCCATCAGGATCACGAAACCACCCCTTGCGGTGGAAATTGTAAAAAGAAGATTCACCATTCCGAAAATTCGGTCCCTATTTCTAATGACAAAAATCCGGCCACGGCTGGGCTGCTCGAGCACCAATTGCAAGCCGCGCTCCTGGGTTGCCCGGTCTGGGGTGAAATCTCCGGAAATCGCAAACAATTCCATGACCAGCTCCGTAAGAGCAGGCAAATCCTCGATGGTGGCGGGCTCTACCCGTGGCTTGTCTTCCACGGAAGTGCCGTTTGCTGATTCTATGGCAGATTCCACGTCACAAACATTGCCACGAAAGATGACAAAGCGAACACCAAAATTTCAGCAAACCTGAAAAAATATTCTTTAAAAATTCTCCTTTGGGAACCTCAGACAATTGAAACCCCTTTTACGGCGATGTCCCCGCCTGCCAGAGTTCTTTTCCCTTTTGCTGGTGAATATTGAATTCCAAGCGAGTGAATGCCGATAGTTTGAAATGAGCTGTCCCGAAGTTCTGACTGCTTCCCGTCAGCATCCCATCGGCCGCACCCTCCAGGCGGAATACCATGGACGTTCCGTCAGAGAACCATCCCCGGATATCTCCCTTGCGGCGGATGGCACGCTCCAGAGAAACCGCCCCCAGAGGAACGCTGCGCAGGCGGGACACGGGCAGTTTTACCTCTCCATATGCGGTCTGGATCGTGATCACATCCGCCATGATGGAAACCACCTCCCCCGCGAGGCTGTCTCCATTCCGTAGGATAATATGATTTGCCTCCGAAGTGCTTCCGGCCTTTTCAGGAGCTTCTTCTTCCTCTTCCTCCTGCCAGAGCTGGCCGTTCATTCGGGGAGTGGGCAATTGATCCACCACCCCATCCCACGCAGTTACCTGGATGGCTGAGAGACGGATGGGGGTGGAATCCTCTGTAATGAATTCCAAACCGCCACCCAACCCACTGCGGTTTACTTCCGCATCTGTCCAAACATCGATTGCACGGCCATCCACATACAGGGCGAATTGGCCGGTCCTTAAATTGGAACGCACCTCGATCTGCGCTTTTTCATTCTGGCGCAGTTCCGTCGCAGCCGAGGTATGGCCGATCCATTCATGCTCACCGGCTTTCCGGAGTTGCACGCGGTTTCTCTGGAAGCTCACTTCGTAGCCCGTATTTTCGGCACCGCCACCACTCTCCTTTTTGGCGTGGAGCACCATTTTCAACCGCAGGGAACTCCGCCACTCCACCGTGAACGATACGTTGCAGATTTCCGGCAGTCTGAGTTCTCTGCTGATCGTGGAAGGTCCTGTGGAAATGAATGCGTTTCCCTGATAGGTCCAGGGAACGTCCCCACTGGCTTCCCATCCATCCATGCCGTTGGGGCCTTGATAAAACACCTTGGGCAGTTCCCGGATTTCCAAATTCCCCACCATCACCCGGTTGAGGCTGATCCGCCCTGCGAACCAAGTGTCCAGCTCCACAGCCTGTGGCGTCACTGCTGCCAACTGACCGCGGATGAGATCTCCATTCGTGAGGCGAACCGTCGCCTCATGATTGGCGGTAGCCATGGGAGGAAGTGCTGACAGGGTGATCTCCGCAATATCACGGAGAAAAAAAGGCGTGGGCTTTTCCAAAATGGGGGATTCCCATACGAGGGTATCTCCTTGAAGGGATTTCACATCTCCAAAAAGTTGATCCTGATTGGCAAAGCGGATTACCGACTCTGCGGCCACCGGCCCATGCAGTAAAAAAAGGAAGCACCACAGCATCTTCATGGCGGGCCTCCTTCCCTACCCAGCCACTCCAGGGAAGCAATGCGCGAGCGCAGGATGACCAAGGTTCCCAACAAGGGATGAATCACTTTGGCATTCGTGTCATCAAACGTACAGGAAGCCACCCGCAGGAAGCCATTTCCATGCATGCGGAGGACGAAGGGATTCGTCTTGGCATCCTTGTCCATGGAGGATTTTTCGGCAAAAAAGATGGTTGAAACATATTCCTCCGGGATCTCGAAGGGAGGCTCCTGAGATGCACTCCGGAACCCAAATCTAACTTTTCCAAACTGGAGATTCAGGGGGAGCAACTCGCCACTCCAGCGTTCTCCCTCGCTGGAAACGAGAGCGTCCCTGCTTTTATCTCCACGCTCACGGGTCCGGTAGCGATCATAGGAGGGAAACCATTCGAGAATCTCAAATTGCCGGAGTTGCTGGGTCTGGTCATCCTGACCGATGAAACCCACCCGCACTCCCTGGCCGATAGGAACAGGTGCTACCACATCCACAAAGCGCCCTTCCGGTTCTCCATCCAGATAGAGTTGGAACATGCCGTCCACCCGGTTCACCCGGAGCTCCACCTCCAGAATTTTGCGCGAAGAAGGGAAGGATCGATTGATAAATCCCAAGGTCACAGGTGGCCTGCCATTTCCGGTGTGGCGTCGCAATTCTATACCCGTGGCAGTCACCTGAAAGGTATAAAAATCCGCTTCCTTCCCTGCTGGCAGCAAGGGATCTGCCAATGAAAGCTGGAAGGATGGCTGGGTTTCCCATTGCAGTTGGAAACGCATCACAAACCTGGGAGGCAGTTCCATTTTCCGCGAAATACTGCCTGTGGCATTCATCGTCAGGGTTTTCCCTTCGGTCTCCCAAACTCCCGCGCCGTCTTCCTCTTCCCATCCTTGGAGGGAATGAATGCCGGAGTAAACCAAACGATTCTCACCCACCCCGAGTTGCAAGGATTTGAGAACATCACGGCGGATTTCCAGTTTCCCGGCAACCGGGGTTTCCAGTATAAGGTTGTGGGCATCCAACGATAGAAGATTGCCGGCAATGAGGTCTCCATTAATCAATTCCACACGGGCCGCTCCGGCATCCGCATGAATTCCCGGCGGACTGAAAGCCACCTTGGAAACCGATTCCCCTTTGAGGAATAGGGGATCCGGTGAAAGTGGCGTGACCAGTTCCACCGCACCATTCCTGTCAATGGAGCGGACGGTTCCGCTCAGACGGGCATCTCCCTTGAGCGACAACTCATCCGCCACCAGAGGGGTGGATGCCAGCAGGCCGAAAATGAGGGAACGGTGGATCATTTTTCGTAAATCGGCAGAAACCGATAGTTCACCGCTAGAGATAGGAGCGCTCCCGCCGTATTGAAGGCGCTGCCGATGTTACCGGGAAACGAACCATCCCGGGACTGGATCGTGGAAAGATAGCGGATGTTGCGCGAGTTCCAGTCCTTCCATGTAGCTTCATCCGCATGGAACAGAGCCTGTGCCATGTAGTATTCATAATACATGGGGTAATAACGATCCCGGAAATCGAGGTTTTTTTTCAGATAGCCCAGGCTCGCTTGATAGCCCTTTGAATCCCGCTCATGATTGATGGAAAGGCAAAGCGATCCAATGGCCGTCAACGTGGGCTTCCCCCCCGTGGCGGCAGTATATCCATACGATCCATCCACACCACGGCACGTGGCCAAATAGGATAGTCCCTTTCGGATGGCATCATCCGGAATGGCAATACCTGCATTTCGCGCAGCAAAGAGGGCAATCATCTGGCAACCGGTGACGGTGGTATCCGCATCCCGGGAATCCGGGGTGTAGCGCCAGGCATTGAAACGGCTGCGTTTTTGCGCGCTGAGAATCAGATCCACCGCCCTTTTCAAGGCTGGAGCCACCTTCTCATGCTGAATCATGCCGTAGGACTCTGCCAGAGCAAGGGTGGCAAAGCCATGATTGTACATGCTGTTGCCGATGTAGCCATTCGCCCCCGCTTGTTGGGAAATGATGTAGTCGATACCGGCGCGGATGTTTTTTGCATATGGCCCGTGGTTGGGATCTTCTCCCCGTGCCAGAAATGCCACCACACAGAGTCCCACCACCCCTGGCTCGCCGCCGGTATTGTCGTCCCAAGCTCCTTTGGAATTCTGGGACTTCGCCAGATACTGGAGCCCCCGTTCGTAGATCATGTCCACCTGGCTGGGTATGGCTTCCTCCTGACGGCGGGGCAGCTCCTGAGCTTGAGCGGAAGCCAGCAGGATCATGGATAATAATCCGATCTTCATGAGCTTCATTTCTGCCCAGTTCCTCGGTTATAGGCGTCCATCGCCTTCTGGAATTCCGGCGGCAAGGGACTGCCCGCAGTGCCGGCAGCCTTTGGCACCCGGCGCTGCTCCACCTTTTCGTCAGTTGCAGAGGCATCTTCTGCGGCATTCGCCCTATCGGATTCCCCTGTCTGTCCTTTCCCTGGCTGTTTGGCATCGGGATTGGGAGTATCTTGCGGTTCCTTTCCCATCATGCGCTGCATCATTTCCAACATGGCACCGCCCGCTTCTCCCCCTCCTTGGGATTCCTGGCGTTTTTGTGCGGCTTGATTGATTTTTTCGATAATCACCGTCTGGGCTGCCATCGTCTCCCCCCCGGTGTTTTCCTTGGCGAGGGAGTCCGTGACTTCATCCATCAGATCCTGCACCTCATCCAGAAGTTTGATTACCTCTGGCACCGTTTGCTCGATCACCAATTGCTGCACATCCGCCGCCAGTTCGTCCTGGGCATCCGCCACTTTTGAGGATTCCTCACGGTGCTTGGCAGCCATTTGCTCAGGAGTAGGTGCTTCCTCGCCACACACTGGCTGAGTGAGCGAGAGCAGAAGAAAAAAGAGGAAGATTTTCATGGCTGGGAGGAAAATTCATGACTTCTCCGCAATTGTTCCAAAGCGCGGGTGCGGGAGCGCAGGTCCTGCTCCTGTTGGACCATTTTCATGACCCGGAGCATGAATTCAAAATCCTCGTCCTCTGCACTGGGTGCCCCTCCCTCTCCCCCACCCTGCTGTGCCGCACCTAGCTTTTCTCCCAATCTTGCAGCCCATTCATTCAGCTTGCCCGCCCAGCGTTTTGAATGATCTGTGGCTTGAAAGGAATGATTGCTCAGAATCTGTTTGGAAAGTTCATCCAACCCCACATCGATTTTCTCATCCCGCATGGCGGTTAGGATCTCCCGGAATGGCTCCTGCTGGGTACGGGCGAAGTAGTGGGCCAGATCCTCCTGCAGCCAGCGGATGTCCGCCGCAGTATTGAGTTGCTGGCGATTCACCTCTCCCAAACGGCGTTGGTCACTGGGATCGAGAGTTTGCATGCGGACGCCTAGAATGCGGGAAAATGCCTGCACCAATGCACCAGCAATACCTTCCTGCTCGGAAGCTGCTTTTTTCAATCGATTCACGAAGGTTCCAGCCTCGAAACGCTTGTTGGCATCCCGTGCGGATTCAATGGAGGCCTGCATTTTCTCCAATGCTTTTTTCTGCCGGTCCACCGCATCCGCCATATCCTTGGATGCCTTATCAGGTGTGCTGGAAGGATCCTGGCAATCCCCGAGTTTTTCCTTCACTTCCGGTAAATCCTTTCCCGAAAGCTCTTGGAGAGATCTCAGCGATTCCGCCATTTTCTTAAGAGTATCCTTATCGATCTGGCCATTGCGGGCAGCATCCTGCATGAGCTGCTCCATGTTTTGCTTGAGGTCCTTCATCCGCTCCGCGCTTTCCCCCTCTGCTCGCTCCTGATGCTGGAGTTTTTCGCGGGCCTCTTCGCCCTGCAACTGTGCGCCGGGTAACTGCTCCAGCCGCTCGTTCTCCTCCAAAAGCGAGGTTTCACGGCGGGCAAGATCCTCCAGTTCGGAAATATTCCGATCGAAGATAGCCTTGAGCATCTGTGCGTGTTCATCGCGTGTGAGAACATGGAGGATGACGGGTTCTGAATAAACCCGGCCTCTGCCGGGAAGAAAATCTTCTGCATAACCACGCAGGGTGATGCGCTGCGGCGTGATGCCGTAGGCAGAGGGAGAAAAAGCGATGCCCTTGGTCAGACGACGTTCCTCCGGCCCTCCTTTGCCTAAAAACAATTCCCCCTTCGCTGGCTTTTCATCGGTGGGACGGCCAAACTCACCTTTCCACTCGATTCCCGTCAGCCTTACCCCGAAATCATCCTCCGCCAACAACTCAAAATCCACCGTCTCCTCCGGAAGCAAAACCTTCTGCCTATCAATTCCCTGAAGATAGATGGCAGGAGCCGCATCCGGCAGGACATCCACTCGCACGCGGAAACCCGCATCCCCTGTCATCCCGAATTCATCTGTCCAGATGAATGGGATTTCAAAAGGAGCATTTCCTACCGAGAGCGGCGGACTGGTGGCAGTATGTCCCTCGATCTGGAGTTCTCCCGAAACCTCATCTCCATCCCCATGAAATGGGCCATACACGGCAGCTCTGAGCGGCCTCTGGGTGATGAGTTTGATCTCCAATTTACTTCCGGAAACAGCACTGAGCCCTCCCGATTTCAGATCGATATCCCGAGCCGGGATTCCCAGATATTCTGGAGGTGTAACATGCGCTACAATGGACTCCACACTGGGACGCTGGACCGGCTCCACGCGCATGACATGCCGCAAATCACCGATTTTAAAAACCACTTGTCCCGGTTCCTGCTGGCCCGGAAAGGTGAAGACATATGCACCATTTTTCAGTGGAGCATTCAAAGGAGGCTGGAGTCCATAGCGCCCCGTCCCAGCCGGGGGGCGGCGGTCCGAATCCTTTGCCAGCATCAACCGGACCTCGAACGGCTCCCCATACGGGACTGCGAGGGTGAGCGGGGGGCGCTCCAGGCGGGTGAACGTATAGCGCTCCGTTTTTGAAAAGGGCAGGAACCAGCGCACCACGGCATTCCCACCTGCCCGGGGCGAGATGCAGAACAGGGAGACCACTCCTAGAAAAAGCACGCCCGCTGCCAGGGACCACTTCAGGTGCCGTTGCGGCGGCAGCGCGTCATCCAGCTTCCGGCGTTCCACCTCCGCAGCCACCGCCTCCATCGCTGCGATGCGCAAGCGCGCCGAGTGCCCCTCTCCCCGGTGAAAATGCTGAAGCTCGATGACTCCCAGCAGACGATCCCCCAGCCCGGGATAGCGCCGTGCGATCAGCCGTGCCAGTTCGTCCTCCCGCCGGTGCTTCCATACCCAACGGTGAACCCACCACGGGCCGAAGCCGGCAAAGGCCGCCGTCCCTCCCAGGAGAATCACCAGCCGCACCCACCCTGGGGTCTGCCCCAGGCGGTCCAAAGCGTAAACAGAAAGGAAGGAAACCAGCAGCCCGATGACTCCGGCAGCCGCCGCCTCCATCACCTTGACGCGCCACAATTTTTGGCGGAATTCCGCCAACTGCCGCTGCAACGTCACCGGAAGGACCACGTTTGACTCAAGGGCATGGAATGGATCTGGCATGGACTAACCGGCCAACAGCCTGGCCCGGCGGGAACGCTGGAATCTGCCCGAGAAAGTGCCGGACTTCAAGGACCAAGGGCCACATATTGACGGAACGGACACTGGGATTCTAAGCTGTCCCCATGGAAGTCCCCGGCATCAAAGGCTGCTATGAGAAAACCCTCGGCCTGTTTTACTTCTCCCGCATGTGCTCGAAAATCCGCCTTCAGGCGGCTGGCACCCTGCCGGAAGAATATCATCCCTATCTGGGCACCGGTTTCGATGGCCGCACCTGCCGGTATCTGGGCGTAGAGTATGCCAGTGTAAAGGCGCTCGTCCTGCGCGGTGCCAATGATGAAAACGTGTTGCTGGCCTGCTATGCACAGGGACGTCCTCTCAATGAAGAGCAGATCCTTTTCTATAACAGTTTCATGAGCAAACGCGGGTGGCGGGATGATGAAACGGATGAATATATTCCCTCCCTCATCGCCGCCTACGGTTTCCCGGATGATGGCAGCGTGGCCACCGATTTCGATGTGATCGAAATGGATGAAGGCCGCTGGTATCCCGACATGTGGCGGGATGCCTGGAAGTCCTGATATTTTTTCCATGAAATAAAAAATCCCACGCACCCGGAGATGCGTGGGACTTTTGATAAAGCGGGTCAGCCCCGACGATCAGCCGAGAACCTTCAGCTTCTTGACGCCGAAAACGGCATCATCACCCAGTTCCTCTTCGATCCGGAGGAGCTGGTTATACTTTGCAATTCTGTCCGAACGGCTCATGGAGCCGGTCTTGATCTGGCCGCAGTTGGTGGCAACGGCGAGGTCAGCGATTGTGCTGTCCTCAGTCTCACCGGAACGGTGGGAGAGAACGGCGGTGTAGCTGTTTTCCTTGGCCAGTTCCACGGCGTCGAAGGTCTCGGTGAGGGAACCGATCTGGTTCACCTTCACGAGAATGGAGTTGGCAACGCCTAGCTTGATACCCTTCGCGAGGAAGTCCACGTTGGTGACGAAAAGATCGTCGCCCACGAGCTGGGTGGTCTTGCCGAGCTTGTCGGTGAGGATCTTCCAGCCATCCCAGTCGTTTTCGGCACAGCCGTCTTCGATGGAGATGATCGGATAGTTTTTCTGGAGGCCTGCATAGTATTCCACCAGTTCCTCAGGAGACTTCACGGAACCATCGGACTTCTTGAAGACGTAGGCGTTCTTGGAAGCATCGAAGAACTCGGAGGAAGCAACATCGAGAGCGATGCTGATATCGGTGCCGAGGGTGTAGCCTGCCTTTTCGACAGCTTGGGCGATGACGCCGAGAGCGTCTTCAGCACCCTTGAGCTTTGGAGCGAAGCCACCTTCGTCACCAACAGCGGTGGAGAGGCCGCGGTCATGCAGCACGCTCTTGAGTGCGTGGAAAACTTCCGCACCGTAGCGGAGGGATTCGCGGAATGTCGGTGCGCCGTGAGGCACGATCATGAATTCCTGGAAATCGATCGGAGCGTCAGAGTGGGCACCGCCGTTGATGATGTTCATCATCGGCACTGGCAGCACCTTGGCATTTGGCCCGCCGAGGTATTTGTAAAGCGGGAGGCCCAGAGCGGCTGCAGCAGCCTTGGCCACGGCCAGGGAAACACCGAGGATGGCGTTTGCTCCCAGTTCCTTCTTGGTGGAGGTGCCATCGAGCTGGCGCATGACGGCATCGATGGTGGCTTGCTCGGAAGCACAGTAGCCCAGGAGCGCTGGAGCGATGCGGCTGTTGACGTTTTCAACGGCCTTCAGCACGCCCTTGCCGAGATAGCGCTTTTTGTCGCCATCACGAAGCTCGACTGCCTCGTGCTCACCGGTGGAAGCCCCGGACGGCACTGCGGCACGGCCAACAACGCCACCGTCCAGGTGCACGTCGACCTCGACGGTAGGGTTGCCACGGGAATCAATGATTTCGCGGCCGCGGATTTCAACAATCGTAGTGTATTCCATGGTTCTTATGATTAGAAAGGGGTGGTAAAATTTTCAGGGATTGAACGGCTTGATGGAAACGATGAAGAGAGTTTCAAGCTGTTCGGTCGTTTCATCCCGGATCTGCACAGCATCTCCCGGGCCATGACCGACGAGGGCTTTACCCACTTCGGAAAGGTAGGAAACCGTGCGTGTTTCCGGGATGGAATCCCATGCACCGAGAACGGTCATTACGCTTTCAGCACCTGCGGCGTCCTTGAGTGTGACGATGGTGCCGATGTTCACCTTGGCAGCATCCGATCCCTTGAAATCGGTGCCCCGGGCGCGGGCGATATCTTTCTCCAGTTCACTCTTGCGGTGCATGAGGTATTTCTGGAGATCCTTGGCGGACTTGTATTCGAAGTTCTCACGAAGATCCCCGTAGCTGCGGGCAATGGAAATGTCCTTGGTATTCTGCGGGATGCGGACGCGGATGATTTCATCCAGTTCGTTCTTCTTCCGCTCCAGGGATTCCCAGGAAACGAGGAGGTTTTCTTCACGCTTCTTGTTTTCACCGCTCACCAGTTCCGCCGTTTCCGGGCGGGCCTTGATGATGCGGGCCATGAGGGATTTCTTCTCCAGTTCGCCAAACACCGGGCAATCCAGCAGGCGGCGGGCGAAATTCCGGGATTCATTGATGTCCATGATAGCCACCAGATCGGAAAGCAGGTTTTTGTCATCACCCAGCAGTGTCTGCAGGCGGGAGGTCTTGCGTGGGCCATCGGAAAGATGGTCGTTTTCCAGCAGGTTGAGGATGGAGGCTCCCACGTCTGCGGAGAATACCTCGTTGGATGGACCTTTGCGTTCGCGGCAGACCCAGATAAGTGCATCAGGGCCAAGGGCACGGCGGGCGATGGCGGAACGAAGGTGGCTGACGAGTGCTGCCATTTTCTCGTTTTCCAAAAGAATGCGGGCGATTTCCGTTACACCGCGTGCTCCCACCCGGTCGAATACCTGCACCATCTTGAGCACCCACTCTTCACCGAATGCGGCGGGAAAGGCTTCATAAACGGCGCGCTGGCGGCCGGAAGGAAGAGTCCCGGCCTCATCCGCAAGGCGGGAAGGATCCGCGGTCTGCACGAGATCCGAGAGTCGCACAGCGGTTGGATCCAGTTCCAGTGCCTTGGAGGTGCCGATCACTTCATCGCGTGCGGCCACCAATTGCAACGCCTGGCCCAATTGGACACGGGCGGCCTTTTTGGCTCCTTCATCGATATCGCTCAAGAGGCGCTTGAGGGCATCAGAATCACTTTCAAAGGCTCCGATATCGGCTGCGATGGCTTCCAAGGCACGGATCATGCCCTTGATGTCCCGGGCAGCCTCAAAATCCGCCACCAGCGCCTGGGCCGGGGTGCGGTCACCGCTACGAAGGGTGATGGCCTCCGTGCGTTTTTGTGGGACGACGGCCAGACGGCTTTCCCGCAGGGCCTTCTTCGCATTGTCCCACCATTTTTTGAAGGTCTCCGCCGGAATCACCGCGCCGGAGAGTTCCTTTTCCAGAGCATCCCCCGTCATGGAGCCACCATGGCTTTCCAGAAGGTGGACCACCAGTTTGATGGGGTCCTGCTTGGACAAGGAGCGCAGTTCTTCGAGTTGCTCGATTTTCTTGGCGCGGAAATCATCAGTGGGAATCCACTCGGTCTTTTGGAACGCAAACTGGAGCTCCATGGATTGGCCCGAGGATTTTTCGAAGTCGATGACGACTTTCTTGGATGGGAGATCCCAGTCCACCACCTTACCGGCGCCGAAGGATTTGTGAATACAGAAGTTACCGGGAGCCAGTTGGGACAAGCGTTCGCCCACCGGTTTAGGAATACGGCCGGCTTCTACCAGCTTCGCCACGTCAGGATGCATGGCGCGAAAGATGGGAAGCCTAAAAGCAAAACGCAAGGCAATCCCGGCCACAAAACCGCGATTGCTTAAAGTTTCAGGATTCAAGGGCCAATGAAGGCCACCGCGAGAGTCTTTTCCAGAGTGGCTTCCCGCACCGGGATGCATCGACATTACCAGAAAACCTTTGGCAGCAAGGCCGTGTCGTGATTGCCTTTCGGGCGAATGAATTCGTTTCTTGTGATGACGGTTTTGGGCACGGACCGGCCGGGAGTGGTGCGCGCGCTGGCAGGTGTGGTGGAAAGCCATGGCGGCAATTGGCTGGACAGCCGGATGGCGCGTCTGGCGGGACAATTCGCCGGCATTGTGCGTGTGGAATGTGCCACCGCGAAGGTGGATCATCTGCTGGCTGCACTGAGAGATCTGGAAGCCGACGGACTGACCATCCAGGCTGTGCGGGAAGCGGCATCCCAACCGGAATGCACCAAGCCCACCCTCACTGTGGAAGTCATGGGCAACGACCGCCCCGGAATCGTGAAGGAACTTTCCTCCGCCATTGTCAATGCGGGCGGCAACGTCGAAGAACTGGCCACCGGTCTGGAAAGTGCGCCGATGACAGGCCACCCGATGTTCCGCGCCCAAGTGCTGATTTCCCTATCCGAAGGGACAGACACGGAGGAACTGATCTCCGCCATCGAAGGTTTGGGCGGCGATCTCACAGTGGACATTACCTGAAAGAAATTCGCTTTCAACATCGGCTTCGTGGATCTTTCCACGAAGCCATTTCATCCTTTCTGAAAAGGCCAGATGAGGGGAATAAGTGAACAGGAAATAACCCAGCAAATCAGGTTGAGCGGTATCCCCACTTTGAGAAAGTCCCGGAATTTATAACCTCCCGGACCATAGATCATCATGTGGGTCTGATAGCCCATCGGCAGGGCAAAGGCTGCGGAGGCAGCCACCGTCACAGCCATGACAAAAGGCCAGGTGCTCACTCCCAGTTCATGGGACATTTTCACCACGATCGGGATCATCATTACGGCTGTTGCATTATTGGAAAGCACTTCGGTAAGCAACAGCGTCAGTAAAAAGATCAGCCACAATAACACTGTGGGCAAATGCTCGGGGGAAACAAATTGCTCGGAAACGGCCACCAGGTTTTCTGCAAACCACAGCGCAGTGCCGGTATTTTGCATTGCCATGCCGAGCCCCAATAATCCGTAAAGCATCAATAGTACCTGCCAATCGATGCTGGCATAGGCCTCCCTGGGTGTAAGAATTTTTCCCCACAACAGAGCCAGGGCTCCCACCAATGCGCAGTAGTGGATTGGAATATCCGGTATCCAGCCAACGACGGGGTGTAGAAAATCCGAAAGTGTAGCCACCAGAACCACTGCGAGAAGAGTCATCCAGGAAAAAATCACATGGCGTGGCCTCTCTTGGCGCTCCTCGGATTTCTGATCTTCAGGATCATCTGTGAGAATGAAATCGCGCGTAGATTCCAAGCTTCCCAGATTGTTCATGGCCGTAATCACCAACAAGGTATCCCCCACCTCCAACGGAAGATCCGCTATGCGAGCAGTGATATTGACACCATTACGATGCACGGCCAGCACCACACAGTTGTATTTCTGCCGGAAATCAGACCGGGCAAGCGTGGCTCCATGCAACGAGGATTCATCCCGGATCACCAGTTCTGACACCAATCCATCCACTGTCGAAAGAAGTTGCGCTCCGATTTGGGAAAAAATCATCTCAGGATTAGGGGAAGATCCCCGTCTGCGATGAATCGCCAGCAGAAAGCGATCGTTTTTCTCCACCGTGATTTTTGAGAGAGGGAGCATGACCCGCGCGCCATTTCTGCGGATTTCCATGATATGAATTCCTGTCGTGCGATCCGCCAGCGGGGTCTCGACAAGCGCTTTCCCGACAAAATTTGAATCTTCCCGGATCAACACATGATAGAGCGGCGTCGTTCGTTGTTCGATATCCAGACTACCAGTGATGGAGGACCTGTCAGGGATCAGCTTCGGACCAAAAACCGTGAGGTATGTGATGCCAGCCAAGGCCAGGGGTATCCCCAAGGGAGCCAGCTCAAACATTCCCATTGTCTGCTCACCCATGTTCCGCAAGGCTCCATTCACCAAAATATTGGTGGAGGTCCCGATGAGCGTGCAGCACCCACCAAGAATGGAGGTATAGGAAAGCGGCATGAGCAGCTTTGAGGCAGAGATATTTTTCGAACGGGCCAATCCCAAAGCCACCGGCAGCATGATGGCCACGATGGCTGTGTTGTTCATCCAGGCACTGAAAAAAGCCGTAATCAGCGAGAACGCGAGAATCGCACTGCGGATATTCCCAGAAAGCTTGTCCCGAAGAAGTCTGCCTATTTGATCCACCGCGCCGGATTTCTCCAATGCCCCGCCGATGATGAACAACGCTGCAATGGTGATGGGTGCCTCGTTTTTGAAAACATCCGTCATTTTTGAAGCATCCACCAATCCCAATGCCACCACGAGACACAGAATGGATAGAGCAATGACATCAGGCGCAGCCCATTCCCGAATAAAAGCCACAAGTGTAATGGCAATAACCAGCAAAGTCAGGAGAATCGGCAAATCTGGCAAGGTCATGAATGAAAATCCCCACGTGAGGCAGGCTTTCCATGAAGACAGCCCCCCCTTTTGGCAAGGACATGATACCAAAGCCCCTTGAAGTCTCCACGAAGAGCCACGATCATCACGCCATGCAGCGCCCCTGGATTTCCGTGAACTTCGCGATTTCCGCCGATGGAAAAATCACTTCTGCCCAGCGCTGCGCCAGCGGCTGGACTTCCCCCGCCGACCACCAGCGGCTGTTGGATTTGCGAAAGGGGGCTGATGCACTGATGGTGGGAAAAGGCACTCTGCTGGCGGACCGCATGACGCTAACAGCACCTGGCAGATCCGTACAACCGCTGCGCTGCATCGTCTCAAAAAGCGGCCGATTGCCAAAGGATCACCCGTTGTTTCAGAAACCGGGAGGAGACATCCACCTGTGCGTGACCGAGGGTATGGGCGAGGAAATGCCGGGAGTCACCCTGCATCGCATGACCCTGAAAAAGTTTCTCGAATCCCTGGCCGAGAATTTTTCCATCCGCCACCTCCACTGTGAAGGAGGCGGCGAACTCGTACATGCGCTCGCGGAAATGGGCGCAGTGGATGAATTTCACGCCACCCTGGCAGGGCATACCCTGTTCGGCGGAAGGAATGCCGTTACCGCCACCGGTATCCCAGCGGCATTTCTCAGCCAATCACTGGTCTATGAGCTCACCCACTTCGAGCCCCTTGCGGAGCTGGGCGAGTGTTTCGTGAGCTACCGCAGAAAGATTTGATATCTTCCTATCAGTGGCCGTGCTCGGCTTCCTTGGGTGCTTCACCATGGCTTTTTTCGGCATGCTCGCCATGCTCACCGTGGCCTGCTTCGGCATGTGCTGCATGTGCGCCATGGCTTTCATGGAGTTGCTTCGTGCCGTTCGGCCCATCGAACTCATGACGTTCGCAGGAAATGAAAAGAGCTGGAGCTAGTGCGAGCAGAAGCGGAAAGAGTTTCATCAGGCGCTTTCAATAAACAGTCGGCCAGGAAACGCAACCCCCAAGGCGGCAATCTTTTTTCAGGGAGCCAACCAACCCGCCACGGCCTGGGCCGCCTTCTCGTGAGCACCCTCCCCACCCAACAGGGCTACTGTCTGGGCAAGGCGCGCCTGCAGGGCGGAATATGCCTCATCATCCTCCAGCAGGCGGCGCAAATCCGCAGCCACTGCTTCGGGAGTGGCTGCATCCTGAATGAATTCCTTCACCACTTCCTCTCCGGCCAGGATATTCACGATGCCGATGTATTTGATTTTTACCAACAACCTGCCCAGCACATAAGTCAAAGGAGCCACGCGGTAAACGAGGCAGTAGGGCAGCCCATAATACGCCGCCTCCAGCGTGGCCGTGCCACTGGCGATGACCGCGCACTCGGCGCGTTGCATCAATTCATGGCTGCCACCATCGGTCACCTTTACCAAGGACTCCGCACCCGCTGCGGCCAGAATCTCCCGAATCTGATGGCCCAGCTTGGAAGATGCGGCGGGGGCTTCAAAAACAAGCTCCGGCTTTCCCGCGTGCAGATTTTTGGCCGTTTCCACCATCATGGGGAAAAGACGAGCCACCTCGCGCTCCCGGCTGCCGGGGAGCAATGCTATCAGGTTTTTTTCGCGCTTCACTCCCGGAATGCGGCGCGCCTCCAACTCATCCACGATGGGGTGCCCCACAAAGGTGGTTTTCAATCCAGCGTTCTGGAAAATCGGCTGCTCGAAGGGAAACAAGCAGAGCATCTCATCCAGCAGGCGGACCATTTTCGGGATACGGCCCTTGTTCCATGCCCACACCTGCGGGCTGATGTAATAAATGATCTTCGTCTCCGGCAATTCGCGCTTCACCGCCTCCGCAAAGCGGAGATTGAAGCCGGGATAATCGATGAGCAGCAGCACATCCGGCCGGAAGGCTTCCACCTCATCCAGCATCTCATGAAAGCGATAGGTGAACCAATCGTAACGCTTCAGCACCTCCCATACGCCCATGACTGCGGCGTCCTCCACCCAATTCCGAAAGCCATCCCCTGCGATTTCCGCCATTTCCGGGCCACCCGCCCCACGGATAGCCAGACCGGGGACTTGATCCCTCAACGAGCGCAGCAAACCTGCACCATGAGCATCCCCACTCAATTCTCCTGCCACCACATACACGCGTTTACCCATGCGCCGCCACGCTAGGACGCCCTCCGCGCTTCTGGCCATGGAAAAATCGACCCTTCCGCTGACTTTACAGATTGATTTCGACACCCGCGCCGCTTTGATCACGCATCTTCAGCAACGTCAGAACGTTCCCATGCCAGACGAAATCGCCACTTCCTCCGCCTCCTCCTTCCGCCCTCTGGGAGAAATTTCCCAAGCGCCGAACTCCTTCGACCAGTTCATGGAGCGCAACCAGAAAAACCTCATCATCCTGGCGGTTCTTATCGCACTTGTGGCCGTTGGCTTCGTCATCCATCGCGGCATCAAGCGCAGTGCGGAACAATCCGGGGGAGAGGCACTCAGCAGCGCAGTGGAGGCAAATGCCCTCAAGGCCGTGATTTCAGATCATCCAGGCACCATCGCCGCCGGCAGCGCCCAAGTATTGCTGGCAGACAAGCAATGGGAAGATGGCCAGAAGGATGATGCCATCACCACGCTGAAAAAATTCATTGCAGATTCCCCCAGCCATCCAGCCCTTCCCACTGCGGAGGCAAATCTGGGTGCCAAGCTGGCAGCGATGGGCAAGGGCGAGGAGGCTACCCAGGTTTTTGAAAAGCTGGCAGGGAAATCCCCTTCCTTCATCACCCCATATGCCCTTGTATCTCTGGGAGACCTTGCCCGCAGCAGTGGCCAGATCGAGAAGGCAGAAGGCTATTACAAGCGCGTCCAGACCGACTTTGCTGAAAGTCCGTTTGTTTCCCAGGCCACCCAGCGCCTTGGCTCACTGAAAGCCAAGCCTCCGGTTGAAATCGAAGCTCCCGCCACTTTATCTCCCGCCAGTGAGGTGCCTGAAATGAATTTCAGCTCCCCCACTTCGCCTTCCCTGCAACTTCCATTTGAATCTCCAGCTTCCCCGGCTCAAAATGGCACGGCACCAGCCACTCCCGGCCAGCCATGATCATCATATCCATTTGACATTCGTCCAACTTCCAACCTCTCTATTACCGTGTTCAAAAAAGTCATCGGCCAAGATCTGAGCGAGACTCCAAGCTCCGCTCCTCTCGCACCAGAAACCGCCCAGCAGGTTTCTTCGTCCACTTCTTCCGCCGCCGGCACCCGCCCGCAGCAGTCCACTCCAGCCCCTGCCACCGCACAGCGCCCGGTACCCGGCGGCACCCGCAACGTGCTTTCCTCCGATGTGGAGATCAAAGGCACGGTGAAATTCTCCAACGATCTCGTGGTCGACGGCAAAATTGAAGGGGAAATCATCTCCGAAGGCAATCTGACCGTGGGTGAAAACGCCCGCATCAAGGCCGAGATCAAGACCGGCACCGTCACGGTGTATGGCAAGGTGCATGGCAATCTCACCGCCACGGACCGCATCGAGCTGAAGGCCAGTGCCGAAGTGATCGGTGACATCAAGGCAAAGACTGTTTCCATCGAAGCTGGCGCGATCTTCGTCGGCAGATCCACCGTAGGAGCTCCTACGGAGCCTGTGGCCGCCGCTGCTCCCAAGGCGTGATTTTTTTTACCGGATCCCGAATTCTTGACCCCTTTTCCGTTTTACCATGGCCGATGAGCCTAAGCGCCATCGCATCGAGGTGGCGTGTCCTTCCTGCGGGCACTTGCAATACGAATCCACCCTTGTGGTTTCCACCCAATGCCGTGCATGTGGTGAAAACTTCAAGGTGGAAAACGGCAAGGCGGTCACCCGTATCAAGCCATCCACCCGGTTGGTGAAAACCCGCAGCGAAAATGATCCACTTGCTGCACACGAGGCACCTGTGAAGGCCATCACTACGGTCTTCCGGGCACCAGTCTCACAAAATGCCCGGCAATCGTTTTTTGAGCGGATGTTCAAAAAGGTGAAGCCCACTCGGGAGATAACCTGCCTGAACTGCCACCACTCCTACAAGGTATCCGGTGATGCCCAGTCCAGCCAATGCCCGAGGTGCAGCACCTACATCAGCCTGCTGGATTACACCATTACGGAAGTCCGCCAGCGCCGCATCCAGACGCGGGGCGATGTAACGATTCAAAAAGGTGGCTCGATTTCCGGAGTGCCCATTCAGTGCCACAATCTCATCGTGCTCGGTGAATTTTCCGGGTCGGTGGATTGCTCCGGCAGCCTCATCATCCGGAATCATGGCAAAATTCTGGGGAAAGTACGCTGCCGGGAACTGCGGGTGGAAAAAGGAGCTCGCGTGGAATTCCTCAATCCCGTGATGGCGCAAACCGCCTACATCGATGGCATCGTTACCGGCCAGATCGAGTGCACGGGGTCCGTCACGCTTGAGAAGCGCACCCACCTCACCGGAAGCGTGAAGACCTCCTCCCTGATCGTGAAACCCGGGGCCAAGCACTCCGGCACCATTGAGATGGTTTCCAGATCCACCGCTGGTTGAAGCGGTCTGCACTTGATTCTTCCGGCATCCTTCCCCATGTCTGCGCCATGCCCGCAGCCGCCCTCGATCTGAAAGAGGAAATCCTCGCCCTCAAGAAAGCCCGCAACGCCGTCATTCTGGCCCACAATTACCAGACCGGCGACATTCAGGACGTGGCCGATTATGTGGGAGATTCCCTGGGTCTGGCCTATCATGCAAGGGCCACGGATGCAGATGTGATCGTTTTCTGCGGCGTCCATTTCATGGCGGAAACGGCCAAGATCGTGAACCCAGGCAAGATCGTGGTCCTGCCGGATGCTGATGCAGGATGCTCACTGGAGCAGTCCTGCCCGGCCCCTCAACTGGAGGCCTTCCTCAAGCAGAATGCGGAAAAAAATTATTACGTGATCGCCTATATCAACTGCTCCGGAGGGGTGAAGGCGCTCTGCGATGTGATCTGCACCTCCGGGAATGCGGTGAAAATCGTAAACCTGGCCCCCAAGGACCGCCCGATTCTTTTCGTTCCGGATGCGAATCTGGGCTCATGGGTCATGGAGCAGACCGGGCGCAAGATGGATTTGTGGCAGGGTGCCTGCTACGTCCACGTGGAATTCACGCGTGACTCGATCAACCGCATCAAGGAACAGCACCCCGGTGCGCTGGTGGTGGCCCACCCGGAATGCACCCAAGCCGTGCGCCTGCTGGCAGATGAAGTGTGCTCTACGGAAAAAATGATCACCTTCTGCCAGAATGCTCCGGTGAAGGACATCATCGTCGTCACGGAAAGTGGCATGCTGCACCGCTTGCGCAAGGAGTGCCCAGATAAGAATTTAATTGCCGGTCCTACCGATCGCTGCGCGTGCGCGGACTGCCACTACATGAAAATGAACACCATGGAGAAGCTCCGGAACTGCTTGGAAAATCTCGCACCACGCGTGGAGATGGAGGAATCCCTGCGCGCACGTGCAGAGATTCCTCTTCTTCGCATGCTGGAGCAGTCCAAGCTGTGAAGCAGTTTTCTCGATTGCAAGTAAGCACTTGCATTTAAGCAATCGTATGAAAAGGATGGAGAGTGCCGAACGCGTCTCCTTCCCTCTCGTCCCGCCCGCCCCTGTCGGAGCGGAACCTTCTCTTGCTGCTGGCGGCGGTCCAGTTCACGCACATCATGGATTTCATTATCATGATGCCGCTGGGGCCGCAGTTGATGCGGGAGTTGCACCTTAGCTCCGGGCAATTCGGCGGGATGATCTCCACCTTTGCCATGACCGCCGGGTTGGTGGGCTTGGCGGTGGCACCTTTCATTGATCGCTTTGACCGCAGGCAGCTGCTGCTTTTCTGTTATTCCGGCTTCGTTCTGGGCACCCTGGCCTGCGGCCTCTCCACCACGGGAAACATGCTGCTGGTTGCCCGGGCGATCTGCGGTGCCTTCGGCGGTGTCAGCGGAGCCACCGTGATGGCAATCGTTTCCGATGTAGTGCCTGCGGAGCGCCGCGCAAGGGGCATGGGCGTGATCATGACCGCCTTTTCCGCAGCTTCCGCTCTGGGAGTCCCCTTCGGCCTGAAGCTGGCACAATGGTGGAAGTGGGAGGCTCCCTTCCTGGTGACAGCCAGCGCTGCGGCAGTGGTGTGGCTGGCCCTTTACAAGGTGCTGCCCCCCGTCCGCAGCCACCTGGATGCTGGAAAACCTGCCATGGGCAGTGATTTCCTCGCACTATTGCGCAGCTCTAATGCCTGGGTGGGGCTCTCGCTGATGACGGTGATGATCTTCGGCCACTTCATGATCATCCCCTACCTTTCGCCCTATCTGGTGAACAATGTGGGAATGCAGGAGAAGGATCTTTTTCTGGTCTATCTGTTCGGAGGATTGATCACCGTCTTCACCGGCCCCCTGGTGGGTCGCCTGGCAGACCAGCACGGGCGGTTTAAAATCTACATCGTGCTGGTGTTCTGTGCCTGTGGAGTCATCCGGGTGATCACTTCTGCGGGAGTGATGCCGGTGTGGGAGATTCTCATCTTTTCCACGCTGTTCTTTGTTTTCGCCAGCAGCCGCTTCATTCCGGGCCAGGCTGTGATTTCCCTGGCAGTCCCACCTTCACAGCGGGGTGCCTACATGAGCCTGGTGGCCTGCTCGCGGGATTTGGCATCCGGCGTGACGGCCGCCATCGCCGGCAGCATCGTGGTCATCGACAAAAGCACGGGAAAAATGCAGCACTTCGCCACACTGGGCTGGCTGGCCATCGGACTGAGCCTCTTCAGCCTCTGGATTTTCCGCCAGGTAAAGCAGGCGGATGCCGCATGACGGAGGGCAGGCACTTCTTCTCGCCTTCCATGGCGGGTCCTGCTATGGCTGGCCTGCACCCAAGCCAACCCATGAAGAAACTTCTGTTCCTTTCCCTGCTCGCTGCCCTGTTATGTCCATCATGCCGCACGATGACGCCTCTGGACCCGATGACCATGGAGCCATGCAGCCGCTGCCTGCCGGGGCACTATCACAAACCGGGTGAGCAATGCCATTCCTGCGGTGAGGTGGATTACGCAAAGTAATCCCCCATTCCTCAGGCCAGCGCCTTTGCCCCTACCTTCGGCAGGCGGGTGATTTCGATCAGCTTCCAGAAATCCCGATCCTGCCACACCGTGAAACGCTGCGTGTGTGGCAGCAGTGCCTGGCGCGTGAGCACGGAATCTCCAGCCACCAGCACTTCATTCAGACTCAATGGGGTGCGCAGGCTTCTAACTACGGGAAAGTTTTCCTGAAGAATGCGGCGG
>Ga0157373_10000493_pt1 | contig 31173 bp, 28 predicted proteins | sample C65metaG_FD_113460 | JGI IMG/M metagenome (GOLD analysis project Ga0157373, IMG submission 113460) | Corn rhizosphere microbial communities from Kellogg Biological Station, Michigan, USA - C6-5 metaG | ecosystem: Host-associated > Plants > Roots > Rhizosphere > Soil | place: USA: Michigan... | reverse complement strand
GGTACCATGCTGGATATCGACTTTGGTTCGTGCCCTTTCGTTACTTCATCAAACACTACTACTGCAGGGGCCTGTACCGGTTTAGGTATCGCGCCGCAACAAATTGGCGATGTGATCGGTATTTTCAAAGCCTATTGCACCCGTGTTGGCGGCGGCCCCTTCCCTACCGAATTGGAGGATGAAACGGGCGAAGAACTACGCCGTATCGGCCATGAGTTTGGCGCTACTACCGGCCGGCCGCGCCGTACCGGCTGGATCGATCTGCCGGCTTTAAAGTATGCCATTATGCTGAATGGCGCTACCCAACTGGTAATGACAAAAGCCGATGTTTTAAGCGGATTTGACAAGATATACGCTTGCACCCATTACAAATACAACGGCGAAACCATCGATTATATGCCGTACGATATTTGCAATATCAAAGCCGAGCCTGTTTACCAGGAAATTGAAGGCTGGCACGAGGACTTAACCGGTATTACTAAACTTGAGCAGATTCCGCAAAAACTGGCTAACTACATCGCTTATCTGGAAAAAGAGTTGGATGTGCCCGTAAAATACCTTTCGGTTGGCCCGGACAGGGTGCAGACTTTGACATTACATTAATAGCAAACCCAATTGTTGAAATATTTATTAAAAGGTCGGTTATCCGGCCTTTTTTATTTTTATAGGTTTGCACCATGATCTTATCAGCCGCCGATATCAGCCCCGACACTTTTAAGCAACAGGCCCTGCAATGGGCCTCGGACTTTAAGGTTGCGGCATACCTGGATTCGGCAAGCTTTACCGATAAATACTCCCGATTTAATACCTTGATAGCGGTTGGTGTTCAAACCGAGTTGAAATGCGAGGTGGGGCAAGCATTTGAAGCGTTAAATAATTTTCGCGCCCAAAACCCGGATTGGTTATTTGGCTTTTTAACTTACGATTTGAAAAACGAAGTTGAAAATCTGACATCGGCAAACAGCGATTACCTTCAGTTTCCATATCTATACTTTTTTTCACCGGTGCATTTAATATTGATCGGAGAAGATGGCGTTGAGATCATTTCGGATAATGCAGAAGGCATCCTGGCAGATATTCATCAACAGATTATCGTTAAGCATGCATCTGCTCCCGATGTTGTTATTAAAGCTCGATTTAATAAAGAAGAATATATCGATACTGTCAAAGCCATCCAACGGCACATTAATCGCGGCGATATTTACGAAACCAATTTTTGCCAGGAGTTTTATGCTGAGAATGCCATGATCGATCCGCTTTCGGTATTCAAACACTTAAGCCGAATTTCACCTGCTCCGTTTTCCTGTTTCTTTAAGCTAAAAGACCAATACATTATTTCGGCTTCGCCGGAGCGCTTTTTAGCCAAACGGGGCCAACAACTGATATCACAACCCATAAAAGGCACCGCCAGGCGCAGTGCAGACAGTGCTGAAGATGAGGAACTGAAGCAAAGCCTGAAAGATCACCCTAAAGAGCAGCAGGAGAATGTAATGATTGTTGACCTGGTGCGCAATGACCTAACCAGATCTGCCATACCCGGAACCGTAAAGGTGGCTGAGCTTTTTGGTATTTACAGCTTTGAGCAGGTACATCAAATGATCTCGACAGTGAGCTGTGTTAAAAACGACGCGATAACCGATGTTGATGTGATTCGCAATACCTTCCCAATGGGTAGCATGACGGGGGCGCCTAAACTAAGCGCCATGCAATTAATGGAAAAATACGAACGCACCAAACGTGGCGTTTACTCCGGCGCAATAGGCTATTTTAGTCCGGACGGGGATTTTGATTTTAACGTCATCATCCGCACTATTTTGTACAATGCAACTAATCGCTACTTATCCTTCCAGGTGGGCAGCGCCATCACACACAACGCCGACGCCGGGAAAGAATACGAGGAGTGTTTATTAAAAGCTAAGGCTATCCTGGAAGTTTTGGGTCAGGCCTGAATCTTATTAGCAATTCTCACCGCAACGGCCGAGCCATCTGCAAAAAAAGCAGAATAGGGTTTCACACTTAAATACGGCACAAATTCTTTACCATACAAATGAGCGATATCGGCATCAAAAAAACACCCCTTTACTTCATGCACATTCCAACTGACATGCTCAACGGCATATTCGAGGGTTTTATTTGTGGCAAGCTTGTTATAGCCCCAATAATGCTCAAAAATAAAAGCTTCAGCACTGTCGGGCACTATTGACTTAGCGGTATTGGATATAGTGGCGCCTAATTTATGCCAACGACCTTTTGATCTCCACTCATACAAGTATTCGCTATGCTGCGGATCAACTTCGGTTATGGAGTGCCGCATCGGCATAGCATGGTAATGCTCATTGTACAAAGTATTAGCCAACAAACTAATGGCTATCTTCGGTACTATCTCGCTGACGAAAACTGCCCCGCGTTTCCACTCTTTGCCATCAAAATGGCGCACATAAAACCGCAGGTTTACCTCCTCAAAGTTGATATGGAAGGGCCACTTTACGCCCAACACACGCGTATTGTTAAATAAAAAGCCTACCATACTTACCAGGGCTTTACCTTCCCACAAATCCAGTTCGGTACAAGGGGGCAAATGTGGCTTTAATATTTCAGGGTCGACCGCATAATTTAACATCAGCAGGCTGTTCCATTCGGCGGTTAAAAATTTGCGCTTAATCACCGGGCTAATATAGCCATAAAAGGTTTATTACCTGGCTTTATAATATTTCATAGCTTCGGGGATGTGCGCCTGTATCTCGGCAACCCGCTGCGCGTCTGATGGGTGATCGCTTAAAAATGCAGGAGTTGTGTTTCCCTGGTTCAGTTTCATCATGCGTTGCCAAAAGTTTACGGCTTCATGAGGGTCATATCCGGCCATAGCCATAAAAGTGAGTCCCAAACGATCGGCTTCCGATTCCTGATTACGCGAGTAACTTAACAGCACCAGTGGTGTGCCTATGCCATATAACTGATTAATAACCGAACTTGAGTTGCTATTTGCCCCGGAGCCAAGTAACCCGCCAACGCCTCGAGCAACCATTTGCTGTGATATCCTCTCGGCAGCGTGATGTGCAATTGCATGACCTATCTCGTGTGCCAAAACGGTTGCCAAACCGGCATCCGTTTGGGTTATCGGCAAAATACCCGAATAGACGGCAACCTTGCCACCCGGCATACACCAGGCATTCACTTCTTTACTTTGTATCAGGTTAAACTCCCATTGAAAGTTGTACTGATTGCCGTAGCCATTATCTTTTAAATACTGTTCGATAGCGGTCGACAACCTGAAGCCAATATTTTTAACACGCTGTGCATCGGTTCCTGATCTGATAACCGTAGTTTTAGGATCGGATAATAGCTGCGAATAACTCTGTGCTGCCGATTGGTTAACTTCAGCATCGCTAACTGCATTAAATTGTTTGCGGCCAGTTAGTGGTACAGTAGCGCATGATGAAAAAACAGCTGCTATAACAACTGCGGTAATTATAGTTCTGAAATTCATGTTAAGCGATTTTGCGTTTAAACAAATTTACCTTTGATTCTTTCCCGTTCAATAATCGCTCCACATTTTTTTGGTGGGTAACCAATATCAGCACACAGATACACATGCCGTAGATAATTACCGATTTGTTGGATGGGAATATGAACGTAACGCCGATGAGGTAAGTAAAACTCGCCAGTATTGAACTTAGCGAAACAAAGCGGGTTATAGCGAGCACGACAATAAACACGCAGATACATAATAATGCTGCTTGTATGTGTACGCAAAGCACCATTCCAAATAAAGTAGCAACACCTTTGCCTCCTCTGAATCCGGCAAATATCGGGAACAAATGTCCCATTACAGCCGTGATGCCTAAAGCAAGCTCGTAGTTAGTATAATCAATTGAATGTATTGCACCGGTGGTTGATATACCTATAAAATGTGCCAGGTAAGTTGCGCCATAGCCTTTTAAGATATCGATCAGCATCACGGGGATACCCGCCTTTTTACCCAGCACCCTGAAGGTGTTGGTAGCGCCGGCATTACCGCTGCCATATTCGCGAACGTCGACCCCATAAAAAGCCTGCCCTATCCATACAGCCGTAGGTATCGATCCCATTAAATAGGCCAGTATGAGTGCTGAAATCGATTGTATAGATATCATCTCACTACAATAATAGTAATTTGCCCCGGTACAATTTTAATATTTTTAATCGTTTACCGCTTTCAGGCTCAGGTCGAGGCTTTTAACCGAATGGGTAAGCGCCCCGATCGAGATATAATCAACCCCACATTTGGCATAGTCGTGCACATTCTCAACAGTTATCCCTCCCGATGCTTCGGTGATGTATTGTCCGTTAATGGTCTCGACTGCTCTTCTCAGATCGGTTAACGAAAAGTTATCCAACATAATACGTTGCACGCCACCAGTCATCAAAACTTCGTCAAGCTCATGCAAATTGCGTACCTCAATTTCAATATCGAGCGACTTATTGTTTTCGGCAAGATAATTTTTGGCATTGTTGATGGCATTGGCAATACCACCCGAATAATCTACGTGATTATCCTTGATCAGGATCATGTCATACAATCCAAAACGATGATTAACACCACCACCTATTTTAACTGCCCATTTTTCGAGATATCTGAAACCGGGCGTGGTTTTACGGGTATCCAATATCTTGGTGTGGGTATCATTGATCAATTCGACGATATTGTGGGTTTGGGTAGCTATGGCCGACATGCGTTGCATGCAATTCAAGACCAATCGCTCGGCTTTCAGGATACTATGCGAACTACCTTCAACTGTAAACACAATGTTGCCTTTTTTAATAGTATCCCCATCGTGCATCAAAATATCGAGCTTAATGTTAGCGTCGATCTGTTTAAATATTTCAGTCGCCAGTTCAACGCCGGCTAAAATGCCCTCTTCTTTAACTAATAATTTGGCTTTGCCTTGTGTACCCGCAGGTATAGTGGCCAGTGAGGTATGATCGCCATCGCCAACATCTTCAGCAAGGCTTTTTACAATAAAATCGTGGATGAGTATTTTATCCAATGTGTGGTTATTAAGTCGCAAAATTAAAAAATACTTTCAGCTATTTAGCCTTTTCTTCTTCAATGCGCAACTCGGTAACCTCAAAGTTACCGTTATTATTCTTTATAGAGATCGAGGTGCGGAAATTTCCGTTCCGGGTGCTGAGAGAACAAACGGCATATTTTAAGGCCGGGTTCGAGTCGACCCGGTGGATCACTTTTATGCCCGAAATGGGGTTTTTGTTGAAAAAATTATTCAGGATGGTTTCTGCCTGCTCTCTGGAGTATACTCCCTCGTCAGTAAGGATAGTCATTTCTATATTGGGTGCAAAAGTTTTTACCAATTCTTTCGCGCTGCTTTGTCTCATCAGGCCCACGGTCTTTTCAACCGGATCGGCTTTTTGTTGGAACGTAAATAATGAAAAAACAAATCCAAGCAGGAGTAATTTCATATTAATTGTCAATATTGCGTTTCAGGTAAATGCTATGGTTAAAAAACTTTACTAATAAACTAAAGCCCTTTAACCTTATAAATATAACAAAAAGTTAACATATCGCTTTATATTTGCACCGTGGAAAATAAAAATAAAAAAGTCGCATTAATTATTTTGGATGGCTGGGGATACGGCCGTAATGATAAATCAAACGCTATACTGGCTGCTCAAACTCCTTTCTTTGACTCGATGCTGGAAAAATACCCAAACTCGAAACTGGAAGCATCGGGCATGTCGGTTGGTTTGCCGCCGGGACAGATGGGCAACTCGGAAGTTGGCCACATGAACCTGGGCGCGGGCCGCGTGGTTTACCAGGAGTTGGGCCGCATACATAAGGCTGTAGACGACCATGAACTTGATGAAAACACCGTAATTAAAGATGCCTTTAGCTACGCCAAACAAAATAATAAAGATGTACACTTTATCGGCCTGGTAAGCGATGGCGGGGTGCATTCGCATATCAAACACTTAAGAGGTTTGTGCGATGTGGCTGATCGTTTTGGCTTGCCGCATGTTTACATCCACGCGTTTTTAGATGGTCGCGATACCGACCCTAACGGCGGTTTAGGATATGTTACCGACCTGGAAAACTACATTAATAAAAAATCAAACATCGAAGTAGCATCGGCAATTGGCCGTTACTATGCTATGGACAGGGATAATCGCTGGGAACGCGTCCGTAAAGCTTATGATGTAATGGTTAACGGCGAGGGTAAACACACCCGCAGCATACAACAAGCCATTGCCGAATCGTACGCTGAAGGCGTTACCGATGAATTTATGCTGCCGATAGTAAAGACCGGTGCTGATGATAAGCCTGTAGCGGTGATCAAAAATGGCGACGTGGTGATCTGCTTCAACTTCCGTACCGACCGTGGTCGCGAGATAACGGTAGCATTGACCCAAAAATCGTTCCATGAGCAAAACATGCACCCGCTGGATTTGCATTATATCACCATGACAACTTATGATGAAACCTTTAAAAATGTTAAAGTTATCTTCACTAAGGATGACCTGGTAAACACCCTGGGCGAAATATTGCAGAATGCAGGCAAGAACCAGATACGTATAGCCGAAACCGAGAAATATCCACACGTTACCTTCTTCTTCTCAGGCGGTCGCGAAAAAGAATTTGAGAACGAGAAACGCATCCTGATACCCTCACCTAAAGTTGCTACTTACGATCTACAGCCCGAAATGAGCGCGCAAGGTATAACTGATGCTATCTTACCAGAACTAAAAAGCGGCTGGGCAGATTTTATTTGCCTGAATTTTGCCAACACGGATATGGTAGGCCATACCGGCGTATTTAGCGCCGCTGTTAAAGCTGCCGAAACTGCCGACAGATGTACACAAGCAGTGGTTGAAACAGGCGTAGCTAACGGCTACTCGTTTATTATTATTGCCGACCATGGTAATGCCGAATTTATGATTAACGACGACGGCACACCAAATACCGCGCACACTACAAACCTGGTGCCTTGCATCTTGATCGATAGTGATTATCATGCCATAAAAGATGGTAAATTAGGCGATATTGCTCCTACCATACTTAAAATGCTGGGTGTAGCCATTCCGAAAGAAATGAGCGATAATGTATTGGTATAAAATATCGCGATATAGCACAATCGGATTGTTTGCATTGATGCTCGCAGCAGCTGGCTGCAAGCCTGATGTTAGGCAAAGCAACGGAAACTTAAAATACTTCGACCTGGCGGGGTATTTTAAAACCGAAGCAGCCCGGTTGGGCAAACTGGCAAAGCCTGTTTTAAAAACTGTAAGCTATAATGGCCAAGCCGAAACCAAAAGCATCCTCATCAAAAACTGGCCACGCGAACTGGATCTGTTTATCAACTCGGATATCAATAAAGCTGCCTGGAAAGACAGTTACAATATATCAAAAAATGGTGATTCGGTAGTGTATACTACTATTGATACCAACCTGCACACACGTCGCATCGTTTTATGGTCAAAGCAAGATAAAGTTACCGGTTTAATTATTAGCAACTTCACCAAAAACATGCTTTACCAAACCAGCGAAAAGCTACGCTATTACCCCGACTCGGTGTACTATATCGAAAAACATCAGCGTGTTAAGTTGTTAGGCACCAACAACTACCAGATAACCGGAAAGTTCAAATAATTATTTGCTAGCGGCAGTAATTACCGCGGCCAATTGTTGACGGGAGATATCCAGCAAAGCGGCTATATCCTTACGATCAGGGTTTTCGTTCAATACTTTTTCCAGATCGGCTACCGAAGCTTTTAACGATTTGATGCCTCTCTCCTTATCATAAAAACGGGTTGTTTTTTGCAGTTTAAACAAACCATAATCCCGATAAAAGATGCCCCTGTTCTGATAAAACTTCATATCGGCGGGGTTGATGGATATGGCATTAGAAAGATCAAGAATTGCGCCCAACATGCATTTTTCCTTCTCAGCAGGTAATGCAGAGGCATCCCTCGCCAAAAAACTTTTTGCCAGCCCCCTGAAATAATAAGCCGATTCGTCGGCTGGTTTTATTTCGAGCAGGCGTGTATAAGTGGTTATCGATTTTTTGTAATTCTGATCGTGGTAGTACGAATAACCCAGCATCCACAAAGCGTTAGCGTTGGTCGAATCAACCACGCAGGCCTTTTCCAGGTGATTTACCGCGGTTTTAAAATCCCCGTTCATTAATGCCTGCTGGCCCATTTTAACATAGGCGCTTTGTCCCAGTACGCTCTCAACCGAGGATATGATCAGGAAGGACAGTATGACCGAAAACTTCATCTGGAGGGGAAATCCGTAAACTAATGGCACAACATAACAAACATAATAACTCAATTGTAACTATTTTATTATAACCCGGGTTTTAAATAACGGCGCAAAGTTATCAACAGTTATGCGTAAGCTCTTACATAAATAACTTTACATTGCGCCATTATATTCCGACCTTTGCTCATTGCCATATACTAACCCTTGCCAGATTTTTTAACGACACCGACAAGCTTGGCATGGCTCTTGAACTATAAATACGCAACCGATTAACACGGTGATAATGCTTGTTTAATTTTAAACAGGCTGACAATTTGACGTTATTACATATATAGATACTACTACATGAGTTTTGATTCATTTGATTTTAAGAGTGCATTACCCATTATAAACGAAGATTCCGAGTTTTTCCCCCTCATGTCGTCTGAGGATGAGGAGGAAATGAATAATGAAGAACTACCTGAAGTTTTGTCAATACTTCCCTTGCGCAATACTGTTTTATTTCCAGGTGTGGTTATCCCTATCACCGTTGGCCGCGATAAATCCATCAAATTAATACGCGATGCCAACAAAGGCAGCCGCATGATTGGGGTTGTTTCGCAACAGGATGTGGGGATTGAGGACCCTGCTTTCAGCCAGCTTAACCAGGTTGGCACTATAGCGCTTATCATCAAAATGCTGCAAATGCCCGATGGTAACACTACTGTTATTTTACAGGGCAAAAAGCGTTTTATGCTGAAGGATGAGGTGCAGAGCGAGCCTTACATTAAAGCTACCATACAACCCTTTCAGGAAGTTAAGCTGAAAGAAGATAAAGAGTTTAAGGCCATGGTATCGTCTATTAAAGATATGGCTATGAGTATCATCCAGCTTTCGCCGAATATCCCTAGCGAGGCTGGTATCGCTATCCGCAATATTGAAAGCACCTCGTTCCTCATCAATTTTATTTCGAGCAACATGAACGCCGATATGGCTGCCAAACAACACTTGCTCGAAATGAATAACCTGCGCGAGCGCGCGCGTAATGTTTTGGAGCACCTGACTGTTGAGATACAGATGCTGGAACTAAAAAACCAGATACAAACCAAGGTTCGTACCGATCTGGATAAACAGCAACGCGATTATTTCCTGAACCAGCAGCTTAAGACCATACAGGAAGAGCTTGGTGGCAATAGCCCGGATCTGGAAATAGAAAATCTGCGTAACCGCGCCACAAAAAAGAAATGGAGCAAAGAAGTTGGCGAGCACTTTAAAAAAGAGCTGGAAAAACTGATCCGTACCAATCCTGCCGCTGCCGATTACTCGGTACAGATCAATTACCTGGAGTTATTGCTCGACCTTCCATGGAACGAGTTTACCAAAGACAACTTCGATTTAAAACGTGCCCAAAAAGTATTGGATAAGGACCATTTTGGTTTAGATAAAGTTAAACAACGTATTATTGAATACCTTGCTGTGCTTAAATTAAAGCATGACATGAAAGCGCCGATCCTTTGTTTGGTTGGCCCTCCGGGTGTGGGTAAAACATCGCTGGGCAAATCAATCGCTAAAGCTCTGGGCCGTAAATATGTACGTATGGCACTGGGCGGCATCCGCGATGAAGCCGAAATACGCGGTCATCGTAAAACTTACATCGGCGCTATGCCGGGCCGTGTTATTACCTCGCTTAAAAAGGCAGGCGCTGCTAACCCGGTATTTATTTTAGATGAAATTGATAAAGTGGGCAGCGATTTCAGAGGAGATCCGTCATCGGCTTTGTTAGAGGTGCTGGATCCTGAACAAAACGCTACATTTTACGATAACTATGTAGAGATGGATTTCGATCTGTCGAACGTAATGTTCATCGCAACTGCAAACTCACTGAGCACTATACAACCTGCTTTGCTTGACAGGATGGAAATCATCGAGGTTAATGGTTATACCATCGAAGAGAAAGTAGAAATTGCCAAACAACACCTGGTACCTAAACAACGCGAAGCACATGGCTTAAAAACTAAAGACGTTATCTTCAAGAACAACGTACTGGAAAAAGTTGTGGAAGATTATACCCGCGAATCGGGCGTCCGATCGTTAGAGAAAAAGATCGGCTCACTGATCCGTGGTATCGCCAAAAACATCGCTATGGAAGAGGAATACAACAACGCCGTAACCGGGGATGATGTTGAGCGTATTTTAGGCGCACCTATATTTGACAAAGATCAATACGAGAACAATGATGTTGCCGGCGTGGTTACCGGCCTGGCCTGGACACAGGTTGGCGGTGATATTTTGTTTATCGAAGCAAGCTTAAGTCCCGGTAAAGGCAAACTGGCTTTAACCGGCAGCTTGGGTGATGTGATGAAAGAATCTGCGGTGATCGCGTTAGCATATTTGCGTTCGCATGCTGCTCTGTTTGGTATCGATCAGCGTTTGTTCGATCAGTGGGACGTGCACATCCATGTACCCGCAGGCGCTACACCGAAAGACGGCCCTTCGGCTGGCATTACCATGCTTACGGCACTAACTTCGGCCTTTACGCAACGCAAAGTTAAGCCTCATCTGGCCATGACGGGTGAAATAACCCTGCGTGGAAAAGTGTTGCCAGTAGGCGGGATCAAGGAAAAGATACTGGCCGCTAAACGTGCCAATATAAAGGAAGTGATCCTGTGCAAATCAAACCAAAAGGATATCAACGAAATAAAAGGCGATTATATTAAGGATATGACCTTTCATTACGTAACCGATATGCGACAGGTGATCGATCTGGCATTGCTTGCCCAAAAGGTAAAAGATCCGTTGGATCTGACCGTAAAAGACGAACTGAAAACCGTTTTAAATTAAGATACCTAAAAGCCGGAATAATCATCCGGCTTTTTTACTTTTGCCTCGGTTATAACATCCTAAATGAAATTTTATCTCTTCTTCATTATTTCGCTTTTGGTAAGCTATTGGGCCATAGCTCAAAACAAACCTTACAAAAACGAAATCGGCATACAAACAGATAACGATGGTTATCTGGCCCGCGGGCAGGATCGCTATTATACCGCGGGCAATTTTCTATACTTCAACCACGCGTTAGATATTAAAGATACTAGCCGCCTCGTCAATAAGATATTAGGTTTTGAGCTGGGGCAAAAAATATATACCGCCCAATCCGGAATCGTGCTCACTCCCAATTATGTCGATCGTCCGTTTGCCGGGTATTTATATGTTGGTTCATCGCTAAACCTGTTATACAAAAACGAGCATAACCTAAAGTTTGAGGCACAAATGGGTTTTGTAGGGCCACATGCCTATGGCAAGGAAACACAGGACCTGATCCATAAAATCTTCGGCTTTTATACGCCCGATGGCTGGGAGTATCAGATACAAAATGATTTCGAGCTTAACTTATCGGCTCAATATAATGGTTCGGTCTTTCGTATCGATCAGTTTGATATGGCTTTTAACAGTTATGTAAATTTAGGTACAGGTATTACCGGGGCTGGTTTAGGCGCCACTTTTCGTTTAGGCACGTTTGGGCCGTTATACAATTCTATCAGTACAACGAGTTCGGTATCAGCATCAGGAAAACCAACCAGGGAATTATTTCTTTATTACAAGCCCCTTTTAAACCTTGTAGCTTACGATGCTACTATCCAGGGCAGCATGTTTACAAGTGGCCCTGCTTCGGGAGAGGTTGTCAGAACAATCGAACCTGTTGTACTATCTCAGCAAATTGGCGGCGACCTGGTAATCGGGCATTGGGTTATTGATGCTTCGGCTATATTTCAAAGCCATACCACTAAAGAAATGTTTAAAACCGAGCAATGGGGTTCGCTATCATTTCTTTACAGATTCCACTAACTTTTTGATTTCACCGATTGAAGTATTGATTATACCGATATCAACCTAATCAGTGTAATCGCCCTTTCTTCTTCCCATCTTTTTCAGCGATGCTTTGCGTTTGTTATCCAACCTTGCGGTTACTGCAGCTTTTGAGGGTGTACTTTTTTTGCGCTTTTTAGGTTGATGCAAAGCTTTGGTCAAAATGTCGAATAGTTTATCCAAAGCGATTTCTTTATTGAGATATTGACTGCGCTCTTCATCACATACAATTTGCAGCAGGCCATCTTTATTCAGGCGCGATTTTAGTTTATCCAATATCAATGTTTTTTCTTCATCGATAAATACGTCGCTTTCGTTGATGGAGAACAGCAATTCAACTTTGCTGGATACTTTATTAACGTTCTGCCCGCCTGCACCACCGCTTCGCGATGCTTTGTACTGTACATTTCTTTGCAGGTCGGCTTTAGTAAAGTTCATTTTGATGCGTATCTTCGTCCTTGTATGAGTAATAATATTGTAGTTGCCATTGATGGATATTCGTCGTGCGGAAAGAGCACGATTGCTAAAGCTTTAGCTAAAAAGCTTCATTTTATTTACATCGATAGCGGCGCTATGTACCGCGCGGTAACTCTTTATTTTTTGCGCAATAATATCGATTTAAAGGATCATGAGCAAGTTACAGAAGCCTTAAGCAACATTCACCTCAACTTTCACTCGCGCGATTACGAGACGCATATTATGCTGAACGATGAAGAAGTATCCGAAGAGATACGCCTGATGCCGGTATCCGAAAATGTGAGCGCTGTATCAGCCATACACGAAGTACGGGTTGAGATGGTGAGGCAGCAGCAACGCATGGGTAAATCAAAAAATATTATTATGGATGGCCGCGATATCGGTACTGTAGTGTTCCCCGATGCGCAGGTTAAACTATTTATGACCGCCGACCCTAAAGTACGTGCCGAGCGCCGGTTTAAAGAATTAACCGCCAAAAATCCCGATCTTACCCTCGAAGACGTATTTGAAAATCTGGCCCACCGCGACTACGCCGACACTACACGCGCCGAAAGCCCGCTCACACGCGCCCACGACGCTATTATTTTAGATAATACTGATCTTACTCCCGATGAGCAATTACAATTCGCGATAGATAAGATAACGCCGTTTTTGAATGAGGATCAGAAATTATTTGTCCAATAATTTCTGATTATCTTTTAAGCCAACACCGCTGATCTTTAGCCTTAAAGCTTCTGTAATCAGGTAAAATAATTTATCTGCCGCTGCACTGAGGTTAAGTCCTTCCGGACGGATGTTGGAGATACAATTGCGCGATTCGTCTGTTAATCCCACCCTGGGCGTGTAGGTTAGATACGCGCTCATGCTATCGGGCGAGGTTAAACCCGGCCGTTCTCCAATCAAAATAACAGAGAGCTCGGCACTAAATGCCTCGCCAATTTCATCGGCTATAGCTACCCGGCCTTGTTCTACCAGACTAAGGTTAACGGAGCCTATATTTGCTGCTTTTAGTTTGGAAATCAATAATTGTAATAGATCAACCGCATATTGGTTTATCGCCGTGGCCGACAATCCATCGGTAACTACCAATGCGATATTGGCAGACGGTTGCTCATTGATTTGTTGAACCGATTCGTCATTTAACCTGCGGCCATAATCCGGCCTCGTCAGGTATTTTTCGCGGTGAATGGCACGACTATGCAACCGATAGACAGGCAGGTTAAACTGGCCGAGTCTGTCATAAAGCGCGTCTACATCGAGCTTTGAATAAACTGCATCGCGCGCGTGGGCATGCGCCAGCTTAAAATCAAGCATTTGCTGCAAAGGGATACTGCTGCCTACTCGCCCGATGGCAATACGGGCGGCGGTAAATGTTTTAAGCGACCGCCAGGGATCGCCCTGCAACTGCTGTATTTTATCGGCTTCGCTCATAAACTTACAGCTTTTAATAATTTGGCAGGATCGTGATGGTGATTAAGCTGCCCGTCTTTGTTAAATATTCCCTGGTTCATCAGCCACTGCTCAAACTCGGGGGCAGGTTTGAGGCCAAGCACCTTACGCAGGTACAAGGCATCATGAAACGAGGTTGACTGATAATTCAGCATGATATCATCCGAGCCCGGTATACCCATTACAAAGTTACAGCCGGCTACGCCGAGCAAAGTCAGCAAATTATCCATATCATCCTGGTCGGCCTCTGCATGGTTGGTATAACAAACATCAACGCCCATAGGCAGGCCAAGCAATTTGCCGCAGCAATGATCTTCAAGCGCTGCACGGATGATCTGTTTACCATCATACAGGTATTCAGGCCCGATAAAGCCCACCACTGTATTTACCAAAAGCGGGTTAAATTTACGCGCTACGGCATAGGCCCGCACCTCGCAGGTTTGCTGGTCGGCACCATGATGCGCATTAGCCGATAAGCTGCTGCCCTGCCCGGTTTCGAAATACATTACATTGTTGCCAACCGTACCTCTTTTTAACGAAAGAGTAGCTTGATAAGCTTCTTCTAACAACGACAAATTAACGCCGAAACTGGCATTGGTTTGCTGAGTACCACCGATGGATTGAAAGGTAAGATCGACCGGCGCGCCTTGATTGATCAACCCGATGGCGGTAGTAATATGACACAATACGCACGATTGTGTAGGGATATCAAACTGCTGGCGTAAATAGTCAATAAGGTTAAGCAAATCGCCAACCGCGCTAGGACTGTCGGTAGCCGGATTGATGCCAATAACCGCATCACCACTCCCGTATAATAAGCCATCGATGATGCTGGCCGCGATGCCTTTTACATCATCGGTTGGATGATTGGGCTGCAATCGGGTAGAAAAATGCCCTTTTAAACCAATGGTATTACGGAAACGGGTAACCACTTCGCATTTATTTGCTACAGCTATCAAATCCTGGTTGCTCATAAGTTTGGATACAGCTGCCACCATCTCTGGTGTAAAGCCGGGTGCCAGTTTAGTCAACATCAGCGCATCCACATCGTCGGATAGTAACCAATCGCGCAGCCCCCCAACCGTTAAATGGCTGATCACTTCGAAAGAATGGGCATTATGTGTATCGATGATCAGCCTGGTAATTTCATCATCTTCGTAAGGAATAATAGCCTCGTTCAGGAAATTTCTTAGCGGCACATCGGCCAGCGCCATCTGCGCGCAAACACGGTGCTCGTAACTATCGGCATTTAAACCCGCAAGTACATCGCCCGAGCGATAAGGTGAAGCTTTGGCAAGCAGCGCCTTCAGATCCTCAAACCTGTAAACCTTTCCTTTTATGGTATACCGGTATTCCATTAGATGTCGACTGTATAAGGCAGCATATCTTCGGGTACAGCCGCCTTATGCTTTTTTAACGCGATAAAAAGTACTGCAACCAGTATCAGCCCTCCGAAAAACAGCAAACCTGCCGTGTGATTATACCAGATAATAGCAAACAGACTTATGGCAGATATAAGTAACGCTATTGCTGGAAATACCGGATACAACGGAGCGGCGAAAGGCCGTTCCATGCCAGGCTGTTTGCTGCGAAGAATAAACAGGCTGATCATACTCATCATATACATCAGCACAGCCCCTAATACCGATAATACCAGTATCTGGTCGGTAGTGCCGGTAAGGATAGCAATACATCCTACTACCCCACCGATAATGATGGCCCAATGCGGAGTATTAAATTTTTTATTCACTGCCGACAAAAACACGGGCAAATAACCGCTACGCGCCATGGCAAACAATTGCCGCGAGTAAGCCAGTATAGTACCATGAAATGATGCGATCAATCCAAACAAGCCTATGCCGGCAAACATCTTGGTTAGGCCGTTGGTCTTACCTAAAACAATGCCGATAGCTTCGGGCAGGGGATAATCTATCTTGCTTAAGTTTTGCCAGTTGGTGATGCCGCCTGTCAAGATCATCACACCAAAAGCTAAAAACACCAGTGTAGCAATACCCGATAAATAACCTTTCGGGATATCCTTTTTAGGATCTTTCACCTCTTCGGCAACCATAGCCACTCCTTCAATAGCCAGGTAAAACCAGATGGCAAAAGGCAGTGCAGCAAATACCCCTGACCAGCCAAAGGGCATAGGGTTGGTTAAAAACGTGCGCATTTTAAATGCCGGGGCAATAACGCCCATAAACATCAGCAACTCGGCTATAGCCAACATAGCAACCACTATGGAAAACAACGCGGATTCTTTTACCCCTGAAATATTTAGCCCCATAAAAATGACGTAAAACACCATAGCGCAAGGTATAACCGGTATGGCAGGGTATAAAAAGTGAATATAACTACCCAAGCCAGAAGCAATAACCGGGGTGGCAAACATCAGATCGATTATAGTGGCATAACCGGCTATCAACGCGCCAAACGGCCCCATCGCTTTGTAGGCATAAGCAAAAGCCCCGCCGGCGTGTGGTATAGACGTGGTTAACTCGGTATAACTAAACACAAAGGTGATGTACATAACGGTGATGATAACCGTAGCGATCAGAAAACCCACGGTACCCGATACTCCCCAACCCAGGTTCCAGCCTACGTACTCGCCCGAAATAACAAGGCTAACGGCTATGGCCCATAAGTGTATTGGCTTTAGTACCTTTTTAAGCTGCTGTACAGAATTGTCGGACATGCTATTTTACGCTGTGTAAATAAACATGCTTAAGATACTAAAAAAGAACCGCTTGCTAAAGTTAAGATACTGTTAAGAAGGCCGTGAGGCTTATTCTTCCATCCTTACTACATTAATCCCGAAACGCCTTAAAAACTCAACGCCTTCATCAAACGGTAAGCCCTTGTACGCAGCGTACGATTCTTGGAAATAAATCCTTGTTATACCGGCAGAAAAAATTAGCCGCGCACAGGGCAGGCATGGTGATAGCGTTGTATACAAGGTGGCACCTTCTAACTTAGTGCCATTTTTTACGGCATATAAAATGGCATTTTCTTCGGCATGCAGGGCCAGCGAGCAGCTGCCTTTCGCATCGCGGGCGCAGCCTGTGGTTGGCCATTCTTCATCGCAGTTATGCGTACCAGCGGGCGGGCCATTATAGCCTATAGAAATGATGCGCGTATCTTTAGCCAAAACAGCGCCAACCTGCGCTTTAACGCAGTGCGAGCGCTTAGCCAGGTCGAGCGCCAGGTTCATAAAAATTTCGTCGAAGCCGGGTTTTTGCATGCTGTTATATTAATGGCCGGTTTCAGCTGCTATATGATCAAGATCAAAACCTTGCGAACGCAGTTCGCTGCTTACTTTCCAGGCAAAATAAGCCAAATAAGCAAAGCCCAAAACCGGAACTATATACGAAAAATGGATTCCGCTCATCCCGCTGATAATATTATTACTACCATCGGCTATTTTGCCTTGTAACGGAGGGATTATAGAACCGCCCAATATCATCATGATCAGAAATGCAGAGCCCTGACTGGTATATTTACCTAAGCCTGTAATGGCCAATGCAAAAATAGATGGCCACATGATAGAGCAGCACAAGCCACCGCTGATGAAAGAGAATGTAGCCACCCTGCCACTAGTAACTAAACCAACCAGCATAAAGGATACGCCCAATAAACTTAACGTAGTTAATGTACGTACCGGTTTCTGCTGACCGATAAAGAACGCCACAACCAGGATAACTACGCACACCGCGTAAACATATAAATTGCTTACATTAACTCCGGTAGCGGCGTTAACCAGCAATACCACTGCGAATGCAACAAACGGAACAATTATATAAAGTACAGTTTTTACCGTTTTAGACAGGTTGAATGCACCAATAGAACCTGCAAAGCGGCCTATCATCAAGCTTCCCCAGTACAACGAAATATAAGGTGCAATATCTCCCTCGTTAAAAGAACCGAAAGCCGGTGTTTTCAGCAAAGCTCCTAAATTACTTTGTATGGTTACCTCCGTGCCTACGTAGGTAAAAATAGCTATCATACCTAAAATTAATTGAGGATACTGCATAGCTCCCCAACCTTCCCTATTCTTTTTGGCGGCAAAAATAGTACTGATTAAAGTAGCTAAAATGATGATCAACGATGCATACACAAAATACTGACTGGGAATACTTATCGCCTTGCTTAGCGGATTCGCTGCTAAAATCATCAAAAAGGCAATAAATATGATGAACAATGGCAGGTTAACCTTTTTGCTTTGTTCTATCTTTTCGTCGCTGGTTACTTTAGGCAGTTTTGATACCCAAAAGAACAGAGCCACCGCTATAAATAAGCCGGCAAGTATATAGTATAAAGTATTGATTGAAGATATATCAACTTTTATGCCTTCTTTCTTCGCTGTGTTGGCGGTACCAAATAAAACAATGCCAACTACTATAGGGCCCAATAGTCCGCCAATATTATTTATGCTGCCGGCAAAACTTAAACGATTAGAACCGCTTTCGGGCGGGCCAAGCACAATCACAAACGGATTGGCCGCGGTTTGTTGTAACGAAAAACCTATTGCGATAAAGAAAAATGCAGTTAATATAAGCGAAAATGAGCCTGAGTTTACAGCAGGTATCATACCCAGAGCACCGATGGCCGAAATAAACAAGCCCAATATGATACCATTTTTATAACCAAGCTTATTCAGGATATCAACCCTGCTTGCCTGTGATGCAAAATACAATATTAACGAACCGATAAAGTACCCGCCATAGAACGTGAAATCTATTAATTGCGATTCAAACTGTGTTAGGTTAAAGTGCGACTTACAAAATGGGATAAAAACCCCGTTGGATGCTGCCAGAAATCCCCAAAAAAAGAAAACGGTAATAATGGTGTAAAGCGCCGAACGGTAATTGTTGGTACTGTTTTGTTCCATGAATAAAACTATTGGTTTGGTTAGTGTACTATCTACGCTATAAACATAAGTTTAAATTTTATAATTAGCTAACTTTAAATTTTCAAAACGTATACTTTAAAATTTCTTTGTATTTAATATAAAGTTGCATATTCGCATTAATTGAACACAAGGCTATAATTAATGATAGAAGCCATTATTACCGGCATTGGGTTTGGATTGGTACTTTCGGTATTAACCGGACCTGTTTTCTTCGCCCTGATTAAAACCAGTATTGAAAAAGGTTTTCATGCCGGCGTAGCTATGGCCCTTGGGGTTGTAACCAGCGATATGGTGTTCATAGGCGGTATCCTGTTTGGTTCGCAGCTCATCAGTTTTAAAGTTGATACGCACATCGTTGGCGCGGTAGGCAGTGCTATACTTTTTACTATAGGCATTTACTATATCTTCAAAAAAGCCGAAATTAATTACGCCACTACACCCGTAAAAGCAAACCGTGCCGGGTTCTTTTTAAAGGGTTTTTTGATGTGCATCTTCAACCCTACACTTTTGTTTCACTGGATAACCGTTATAGGCGCGGCAAGTACTTATTATCCTGAAGATGTCCCCAATCGCCAGTTAAAGATTGCCATTATGTTCGTAACCATATTGTCCGTTCAATTTTCGATGGATACCACTAAGGCTTTTTACGCCAATAAACTGCGCGACAGGATATCCGAAAAATCTGTGCACCGGCTCAACCAGGTAGCGGGTATCGCCCTCATCATCGCGGCGCTTATTTTGGTCGACAAGATATTTACCCATTTTATTTTTGGCGGCAAATAGCACAGAGTAAAGAAAAAAGAGCATGGAATAAAGACCTTGTATAATTAGCGTCTTTATTCCTTACTCCTTAAATCTTTATTCCAGTAAAATCCTTATTCTTTGCTCCTTAAATCCTTTATCTAATAAATCGTTACATATAAGCCCGTTGGTTCTTCCCTTCCATCCAGTTCACAAAGGCACGATTAACCACCTTGTTGCCGCCGGCAGTTGGATAATTGCCCGAGAAGTACCAATCACCCGTATGGTCAGGGCAGGCAATATGCAAATTCTCCAGGGTTTGGTAAACAACCTGTACTTTGGCTTTAATATCTTTAGGGGTGATGATCTGGGCTATCCGGTCAGATATTTCCTGATCGGTAAATGGCGCGTATATTTCTTTAACGTAATTCTCTACTTCCTCTTTCGGCAGTTTCGAACTGTTTTTACATTTCTCGTAAACATCCGCAATAATTTGGTATTGACCGCTGTCTTTCAGCAAACTGATCGCCGCCTCGAAAGCTACAAACTCGCCCATGCGCGACATATCGATACCATAGCAGTCCGGATAACGGATCTGCGGGGCCGACGAAACTACCACGATCTTTTTAGGCCCAAGACGGTCCAGTATCTTCAGGATACTCTGTTTTAAAGTAGTACCGCGTACAATCGAATCATCCAGCGTTACTAAAGTATCCGCCCCGCCTTTGATGACACCATAAGTGGTATCGTATACGTGTGCAACCATCTCGCTCCGGTCTGCATCCTGGGTGATAAAGGTACGCAGCTTAACATCCTTAATAGCGATCTTTTCTATCCGCGGAGCCATATTCAAAACCCTGGTGATCTCTTCGTCAGTAAGCTTGCCTGCTTTTTTGCTTAAAATGCCATGCTGTTGCTGTTTAATGTATTTGTGCATTCCCTCCACTAATCCGTAGTAAGCAATTTCGGCAGTATTGGGGATGTACGAAAACACCGTATTCTCCATGTCATGATCAACCGCGTCGAGTATTTGCGGGCAAAGCAAACGGCCCAGCTGTTTACGTTCACGGTAAATATCGGCATCGCTGCCCCTCGAGAAGTAAATACGCTCGAACGAACAGGCTTTCTTCTCAACCGGATCGTTAAACATTTCCTCGGTTATCTTGCCATTCTTTTTGACGATTAACGCGCGCCCGGGCTTTACTTCCTTAATCTGGTCGATCGGCACATTGAAAGCGGTTTGTATAGCCGGCCTTTCCGAAGCGGCTACAACGATCTCGTCGTTCACAAAATAAAACGCCGGGCGTATACCAGCCGGGTCTCGCATTACAAACGCATCGCCGTGGCCAAAAATGCCGGTAATGGTATAACCACCATCCCAGTTCTTGGCCGATTTTTTTAATATCTTGGCAACATCCAGGTCTTTAGCTATCAAACGGCTTATCTCGGCATTATCATCCAACCCTTCGCGTTTATACTGGTCGAATAATCCTTGAACCTCACTATCCAAAAAATGACCGATTTTTTCCAATACGGTAACGGTATCGGCTTTTTCTTTAGGATGCTGGCCAAGGTCGTAAAGCTGCTGTAAAAGCTCATCAACATTGGTCATGTTAAAGTTACCGGCTATCACCAGGTTACGGGTCATCCAGTTGTTCTGGCGTAAAAACGGGTGGCAATTTTCCACGCTGTTTTTACCATGGGTACCATAACGCAAATGGCCCATTAAAACTTCGCCGGTAAAACTAACGTTGTTTTTGAGCCATTCTGCATCAGCCATTTTTTCGGGCTGCTCTTTTTGTATGTCGGCAAACTTTTTCTGTATGTATTCAAAAATATCCGCCACCGCGTTTGATGCCATTGATCGGTGCCGGCTGATATAGCGCTTGCCCGGTTCAATATCGAGCTTTATGGTAGCTACACCCGCGCCGTCCTGCCCTCGGTTGTGCTGCTTTTCCATCAGCAGGTACAACTTATTGAGGCCGTATAACGCCGTGCCGTATTTTTTTTGATAATAAGATAGTGGCTTTAAAAGACGAATAAATGCGATGCCGCATTCGTGTTTTATCGATTCGCTCATGTTGGAATTTAAGCATGCAAAGTTAGTGCATTATTATCAAATTGTAAAGACAAACAGATGTTAAAACAGCCAAAATGAATACAAAATGACAGCTTTTAGCAAACTAACAATTCTTCAGAAAGGTGGTTTATTTTGTAAATATTCTGCAGTAAAGACAAAGAAAATCACGCAATCAGGCACTCGATCACTCAATCATTAATTTGGAGGGCGTGCCCCTATCGGGTCGGGCTATCCACTCATACGCCTTCAGGCCTTAGCCACAGGGCCGGTATCTGCTCCCTCACGCAAAAAACACATTCACAAAAAGAGCCTTGGCAATTACCAAAGCTCTCCAATAACAAATAACTAAATCCGAAATCGAACATCCGAAATCCGAAATTAAAGCTTCTCCCCGTGCTGGCTGATATCCAAACCAATCGCTTCCTCTTCGGCCGAAACACGTAGCGGGGTAATCGTATCGGTTATTTTAAGCAACAATAACGAACCAAAAAAGGCGAAGATAGAAACGCCTACCAAAGCTTCCAGTTGGGTTAGGAACAGGTGCCATCCGCCAAAAAACAAACCGTTGCCTGTAGTATTGCCGGCATTGATATTTTTATGTGCGAAAACGCCTGTAAGTACCATACCTACCATGCCGCCAACACCATGGCAGGGGAAAACATCCAGCGTATCGTCGATGGTGGTACGTGTACGCCATTCAACCACCATGTTGCTAACCAGCGATGAGATAACACCAATAGCCAGCGAATGCGGTATAGATACAAAGCCTGCCGCCGGGGTAATTGCGACTAAACCTACTACGGCGCCAATACAAGCGCCCATAGCGCTCGGCTTTTTACCACGTAGCAAATCCACGTTGATCCAGCAAACCGCTGCAGCTGCAGATGCCGTAGTACTGGTTGCCAATGCCGTAACGGCTAATGTATTGGCCCCCATAGCCGAGCCCGCGTTAAAACCAAACCAACCAAACCAAAGCAAACCGGTGCCTATCATTACATAAGTTATGCGGGCGGGCGAATGATTGGGCTCGTTACGGCGTTTGAGATAAAGGGCCGAAGCCAGTGCAGCCCATCCTGCCGACATGTGCACTACTGTGCCGCCAGCAAAATCAAGCACGCCCAGTTTAAATAATACCCCATCAGGATGCCAGGTACAATGCGCCAGCGGAGCATATATAAATACAAAGAATAAACAAATGAATACTACGTACGAGTTAAAGCGGATGCGTTCGGCAAAGGCGCCGGTGATCAGTGCCGGGGTAATAATGGCAAATTTTAACTGATACATGGCGAATAACAGCAGTGGTATGGTAGGCGCCAGCTTCCAAACCTGGTTACCCAACATGCCTTTCATCATAAAAAAGGTACGCGGATCGCCGATAATGCCGTGCACCGAATCACCGAAGGCTAAACTAAAGCCAAAAGTTATCCATATAACGGTAATAATGGCCATACAGATAAAACTTTGGAACATTGTGGAGATCACATTTTTCTTATTTACCATACCGCCGTAAAAAAAGGCAAGGCCAGGTGTCATGATCAGTACCAACCCGGTGGCGCTCAGCATCCAGGCAGTATCGGCTGCATCAATTTTAGTGTTCGAATTGAATACCTGGATAGATGGAAAAATGAAAGACAGAATAACAATAAATGCCAAAATGGCAAAGGGGAGATAACGTTTCATTTATAATTTCAACAATCTGTACAATAATTGCTCGAAATTATAAAAATTCTACATTTTTGGTGTATTTTATCTGATTTATATTACATAAATCATATTTATCCGAGTATTTGACTTAAAAACTGTGGAAACACCCCGATAAAAATTAAGAAAACCGATAGAAAACAAATCATCATTAATAAATACCGGTGATTTACGATCAGATCATCGGCATGATGCTCATTTTTCTTTAAAAACATATACAGCGGTATCTTGATATAGTAAAACAGCGCTATTACTGTAGTTGCTGCACCGGTTATCATCAGTGATAAAAGCCAGCCGTTGTGCGTTTGCTGATAAATGGTATAAGCCGCCGAAAACACCAGTACCTTACCATTAAAGCCAGCGGTAACAGGCAAACCGGCCAGCGAGATCAACACGATCACAAAACAAACAGAAGGCAAAGGGTATCGCAAACCAACGCCTTTATAACCATCCAAAGTGGATGCGCCGATTTTATTAACATAGTAAGTACTCAGCATCAGCGCGGCAATATTCGCGATAGCATACACCGCTAAATAAAATATCAACGCAATTATCCCCTGCCCCGAAAACGTAGCCACGGCCATCAGCGCGAACCCCGTATGCCCAATGCTCGAATAAGCCAGCAGTCTTTTAATATTTTTTTGCCAGATTGCCGCCAGGTTACCCACAATCATGGTGATTACACCAACTACAGACAGGAAAAGCCTGAAGTCAAAGGCTGTCCATACCGAGTTAAGCACAAAGGGCCGCAAAAAGTTGATCAGTAAAGCAAAGCCTGCAATTTTTGGCAGGGTTGAAAGATATGCTGTGATAGGTGTAGCAGCTCCCTGGTAAACATCGGGTACCCAAAATTGCATCGGCACAAATGATAATTTAAAACCGATGCCAACCATCACCAACACAATAGCCAGCGACACGGTTACCGGGTTTGTTAATAACAAGTTGGTCATAAAGGCATTGGAAAAGATATCCATCGTACCGGCAATTCCGTAAAGCAGCGATATGCCATAAAGCATAATGGCCGAGGCCGTAGCGCCAAACAGAACATATTTCATCCCGGCTTCGGTGCTCACCGCCGTGTCCGACCGGTAAGCAGCCATCAGGTACGAAGCTATAGAAACCATTTCGATGGCGATGTAGATACTCGACAAGTTCACCGCCATCGTCATTAAATGCAGCCCGAGCACCGAGGCAATAACGATAGCATATAAATCAGACAATCCCTTGTAATGCGCGCGCAAAGCCTTATCCCAGGGGATATACAACAATATCAGCAGCGCGATAACATCAATAACCAGCTTAAACAAAATGGCAACATGATGCAACAGCAATACATCGTTAAAAACAAAATGAGACTCGTTAAAGCTGATCAGTTGGCGATAGGTTAATATCAACGTTAAAACCATCCCTGCCATAGCCATGGCACGGCATACCAGTGCATGGCTTTTGCCCACGATCAGATCGGCAATAAAAACCAGCAGAAAAAACGCACTCAGCGTTAGCTCGGGCCAAAAATAGTGCAAGCTATCGGTAACGTTTTTAAGCTGCGCGGGTATATATGGTATCAGGTCGTTCATCGATGATTGAACAATCTATTTAATATGAATAAACTGAATAAGCGCCAGTACCGAATCATTTATCTTATCAAAAGCCAATGAAGGCATAACACCTAAAGCAAGAGTGAGCAAAGCCAGCGGAACAAGGGCGAGCGTTTCCCGTGTACCCAGATCAGTCAACGCCAGTTTCCAGATGTCGCCACCCTTTAAATGTGTCTCGCCAAAAAACATACGTTGTAAGGTCCACAAAAAGTACGCGGCGCTCAGTAAGATACCAATAGCGCCACAAACGGCCATCCAATGCGGCAATAAGCCATTAAATGTATGCGAAGTAAATGCGCCCAGTAAACTGAAGGCTTCAGCAATAAATGCCGAAAATCCTGGCAAACCCAATGAGGCAAAGAATGCGATCATCACGAACACCGTGTATTTAGGCAACAATGTACCCAAACCACGGAAACTGTAGATATCGCGATTGTGAACCCGGTTATAAATAACACCAACCAAAAAGAACAGCATGCTCGACAGAAAGCCGTGGCTAACCATCTGCATAATTGCGCCACTTACCCCTTCGGCAGTTTGCGAGGCTATCCCCAGCAACACAAACCCCATGTGCGATACCGACGAATATGCGATCAGCTTTTTCAGATCGCGTTGGGCAAGCGCGTTCAATGCGCCATATAAGATTGATATAATTGCCAACATTCCCAGCCAGAAAGCGCCGTCCCTGGCTACTTCCGGGAAAATGCCCAAGCAGATACGGATAATACCATACCCGCCGATCTTTAACAATATGCCCGCTAGGATGATCGACACCGGCGTTGGCGCCTCAACGTGCGCGTCGGGCAGCCAGGTATGGAAAGGCACAACCGGTACTTTGATGGCGAAAGCGATAAACAACACCACAAAACCCACCGTACGTGCCGGGAACCCTAATAAAGTATGATGCGCCAGTATATTGAACAGCGAATCCTTATCATAATTACCTGGATTCATCATCTGAATGATATTGAATGTGTGATAACCTGTTGCAGGATCTTTCACTGAAAAATATAACCCCAACATTACCAGCAACATAAACACCGATCCAAACAGGGTGAACAGGAAGAATTTAATAGCCGCGTATTCGCGCCGGACGCCGCCCCATATCCCGATCAGGAAGTACAGCGGCAATAACATCAGCTCGTAGAAGATGTAGAACAAAAAGAAATCGAGCGAGCAGAATACACCCGTCACGGCCATATCCAGCAGCAAAAACAAAGCAAAATATCCTTTTTGATTTTTGTTGATCTCCCAGGACGACAAAGCCGCGATAACCATTACGATAGACGACATTACCATCATCAGTACCGAAACCCCATCAACGCCCACAAAATAATCAATCTGCATTTTGCCCATATCGCCCAGGTTGAGGCTTATCCAATGGGCTTTTTCTACAAACTGGTATTGCGATTCGTTATTAATCCCTCCGTACGCCGCGCCGCTTTTAAAATGAACATACATCCAAATGCTCAATACCAGTTGCACCAGCGTAGCCAGCAAGGTGATATACCTGAAGATATTTCGCAGATCGTCGGGTATCAGCAAAACGATAATACCGAACAGCAAGGGCGAAAAGATAAGCAACGATAATATATTCATCTTTTAAATAAACGTCTTTAAAATATACAGCGCCAAAACAATGATGAGCATTGTAAACAGGTAATTCTGCACACGCCCGGTTTGAAAACCGCGTATCATATTTCCCGTCTGCTTCACCACAGTTGCCAGCAAATGTAACAAACCATCAATGATATAATGATCAATCCAAGCCGAGATACGGCTCAATACTAAACCCACGCCAGCTACCAGTTTTACAATACCGTCGATCACGTTGGCGTCAAACCAGGCTATCACCTTACTGAAACCAACTACTGTTTTTATAATGCCCGAAGTATAAAACCGATCAACATACCATTGATTATAGGAGATATTGAATAATAAACCTCTTAATTTTAACCATCCCAGGCTTTGCTTTACATAAACACTGTAGGCAATAAAAATAACGCCGATATTAAGCAAGGTAACCGCTACCGGGATCAGCTCGCCCGATTCGCCAACTGTGGTCATGTTAAAACCTTTAAACAGCCACGCCGACTGATAATTAACCGGATTAAATGAAAACAGCGGAAATAACGAGCATAGCCCCAGCATCACCATCGGTAAAAACAACAGCCAGCTACCTTCGTGCGCGTGCGGCTCGGCGTCAGGGTCGAGCGTTTTTAAAATATGCCGGCCGAAGAACACTTTAAAGATCAGTCGTGCAATGTAAAATGCGGTTAGCAAGCTGGTCAGTATCGCCACTATCGGGATCAGCATATAAATACCTCCCCTTTCCTGCCCCCAGGCATAGCTTTGTATCAGGATACTATCCTTCGATAAAAAGCCCGAGGTGAGCGGGAAGCCTATCAATGCTAACGAAGCAACCACGCAAGTAATAAACGTCACTGGCATTAACCTGCCCAGGCCGCCCATGTTATTGATATCCTGCGCGTCGATCTTTAAATTGTGCTTACGTTTTAAATGTTGCATCTCGTGGATCAGCACACCTGCCGCCAAAAACAACAAACATTTAAAAAACGCGTGCGTGGCCAAATGGAACAGTGATGATGAATAAGCGCCAATGCCCATAGCCATCATCATATAACCCAATTGCGATATGGTTGAATATGCCAGGATGCGTTTCAGGTCATTTTGCGTTAGCGCGATAGTTGCCGCCATAAATGCGGTAAAACAGCCCACTAAAGCAATAACGGTTAGCACTTCGGTATTAAACAGCGGATACACTCTGCCCAATAAAAATATACCAGCGGCAACCATCGTAGCGGCATGTATTAATGCCGAAACCGAAGTTGGCCCTTCCATAGCGTCGGGCAACCAGGTGTGCAACGGAAACTGCGCCGATTTAGCAATAGCGCCCATTAAAAAGCATAGGCCCGTCACTGTTATCCAAGTATTAGTGGCAGTTGCAGCGGCAGTAATTAGTGAGTGATCGCCAAACAGGCTTACGATATCGAAAGTACCGTAATGTGTATACACCAGCATAATGCCGGTAAGCAAAGCCACATCGCCGATGCGGTTCATGATGAAGGCCTTCTTATTGGCCTGAACAGCCTTTTCGCGCGTAAACCAAAAACCGATGAGCAGATATGAAGCAAAGCCTACCAACTCCCAAAAAGCATATAGCAGTAACAGGTTATCCATTACCACCAAAGCCAGCATCGCAAAACAAAACAGGCTGAGATATGTAAAATAACGGGTGTAGCAGCTATCGCCCTTCATATAGGCGATGGAATAGATATGCACCGGCAAAGCTATCGCCGAAACCAGTAAAAGCATCATTACCGATAGGTTATTTAGCCAGATACCGATCTGTATATGTGTATCGCCAATAGCGAACCATAATTGTTGAACATGTAAAGGAGGGTGGTTCCAAACCTGGAAGAACACCCAGGCCGACAGTATAAAACTAACAGAGATGGCAAAGCCGGAGAGTATACCCGATAGTTTGCTCCGCTTGGCAACAAAAAAGGCATTCAATAAAAAAGCCACGAACGGAGCCACAACAGCCGTTATGGCCAGTTGTATGGTAAAAATGTCCGTATGTGATAAAGCTTTTTCCAACGCTTATTAATTGCAGGGCGCAAAGGTACCCTATTATTGCTTAATTACGGCTTTAGTTTTTATAATCAACAAACCACTGCCCGGAATACCGGCTGTTGGCAATACTTTGCCAGTTAATACAAACCTGATATAAGTTATTGAGTCAGATTTAAGGTCCGACAATGCTTTCAAATCATTATTAACCGGTTGACCGTTTACTACATAAGTAACCTTACTATCAATCTCATTATGTTCTTTTATATAAGCGGCATATTCTTTAGACAAAAGGCCGAACTTTTTTTGATAAGCTTTTTTTGCCCCTGTTTTAGTTTCAATTATTACAACTGGTTGGGGTCTTTCAGTCACTACATTTTTACCGCCTGTAGTTACATCCTTAAGTACAGTGATGCATAAGATACTATCAGGGTTGATATTTGCAATTTTATCAACCGCAATACCATCAACAACATGCAATGTATCTGTCCCGGAAGGCTTAGCTGGTTTAAACGCTGCCTTAGTTTGAATAACAACTACGCCATTGATTGCTCTTTGTCCATAAATTGAGACTGCTCTATCGCTCTTTAGCACCTGGATATTTAAAATACTATCCGGATTGATGGTTTTGATACTTTGTACAACTGCTCCGTTAATGATATATAAGGGCTCCTTACCTGTATATACACCATCTCTGATAATAAGCTTTGAAGTATCGGCGTGCTGGCCCTGTGCAAACGTAACTCCACAGATCAAACAAAAATAAACCAAAACAACAATTCTCTTCATTGCCTAATCTTTCAACCTTTCCACCTTATTCGGGTCAATGGTTTTGTATTGCCGGTAAACGTTTAATACAATAGCTAATGCCACCGCAACCGCCGCGGCCGCCAGTACTATGGCAAACAAGGCGAATATTTGTCCACTGTTCATCAACTTATCGTATTTACCAAAAGCTACCAGGTTCAGTATAGCAGCATTGATCATCAGTTCAATACCGATCAGCACCTGTATGGCATTGCGTTTGGATAGCACGATAAACAAGCCAATGCAGAATAAGCCGGCACTAATGAACAAAAAGCTGGATAACATGCTCATGCTTTATGTTCCTCCTTTCGCGATAAGTGTACCGCTCCTATCAAAGCCATCATCAACACGATCGAAATTATTTCCAACGGCAATAAATAACGGGTCATAAGGTTTACACCGATATTGCCCAGGTTATCCGTTTGCGTCTGGCCTTCCTGCACAGATAGCTGTATCCAGTTGAGTTTCTCAGGCTCGGCCTTCAATATCGCGTTTACTAAAACTATTAAAAACAAAACCGCGGCTAAAAACGCCGAAAAATTATGCAGCGTGATAAACTTACTTCCCCGTTGTTGCAGGTTGTTTAGCGTATCCTTGCCCGAAAGCATAAAGGCAAATAGCATCAGCACCAAAACACCGCCTACATAAATTACTACCTGTGTTACGGCTACAAAATCGGCCAGCGCAAAAACATACAGGCCGGCCAGGGCAAACAGCGTAACAAAAAACATAAAAACAGAACGTACCAGGTTCTTACTCGCCGCAACAACCAAAGCCGATGCAAGCGCGGTAAAACCCATTACGTAAAATAATACCTGGTTTATGCTCATCCGTTATTTTCCTTATTCTTCATGGCCGCCAATTTAGCTGCCTGTTTCTGTGCCTGCTGCTCGTCAAATAAACGACGTTTTTCTTCGGCCAGGGCCGGGTCCATATCCGAAAACTTATAGGTCAGCAGGTTCAGTTCCGGTACGCTTACATCGTACTGATTGGTCATGGTAATGCACTCGGTAGGGCAAACCACGGTGCACAAACCGCAGTACATACATTTGGCCATATCGATATCAAACTTCGCCGCGTATAACCTTTTCGTTGTACCATCGGATGTTTGGCCTATGGCTTCCGTCGCTTTGATAGATTCTATCTCGATACAATCCACCGGGCATATCTTGGCGCACAGGTCGCACACAATGCAATCGTCCATCTCCACAAAAAGCTGGTAACGGCCAACTTCGGGCACGGGCAATTGTTGTTTGGGGTATTGAATAGTATTGGTCCCCAGCTCTTGCACAGCGAAGTAATTATCTGATTTTATCGAATCGGTTACCCGGCGTTTTTTTGGGGCAAACAAATGTTTTAACGTGAGGAACAGCCCTCCTAATATTGTCTTAAAACTTACCGATCCGCTCTTCCCCATATCACATTAATAATAAACGCCAAACGCCAGATATAAGCACACATAAAAATGCCAGGGGTGTTAACACCTTCCAGCATAAATTCATTAACTGATCGACACGGAAACGTGGCAGCGTCCACCTAATCCACATTTGCACACCCACCAGCAGTAACGATTTTAAAGCTATCCATACAATACCCCATGCTGTACCTGTGGTATAATCGGCCAGGTGGACAGCGCCGATATTAGGCAGGGGCGTATTCCACGCTCCCAGAAATAAAATTACCCCCAACATTGATACCAAAAACATCATCG
>Ga0157373_10000492_pt1 | contig 31247 bp, 16 predicted proteins | sample C65metaG_FD_113460 | JGI IMG/M metagenome (GOLD analysis project Ga0157373, IMG submission 113460) | Corn rhizosphere microbial communities from Kellogg Biological Station, Michigan, USA - C6-5 metaG | ecosystem: Host-associated > Plants > Roots > Rhizosphere > Soil | place: USA: Michigan... | reverse complement strand
CACCGACGGCGTGTCGTTGGCGCCGGTGATGCTGACGGTCAGGTTCTTGCTGTCGGTCAAGCCGCCGTCCGAAACGGAGAAGCTGAAGTCCTCGCTCGGGTTCGAGCCGCCCGGCACGGCGTTCACGGCCGTGTTGTTGGGGACGAAGCGGTGCGCACCGGTGGACGTGTTCAGGTACATCGTCCCGTAGGTTCCAGCCTTCGAGACGTTGTAGCCGCCGATGCTGGTGTCCGAAGACGCGCCGGACAGGCTGTAGGTGAGCGTGGCGCCGGTATCGAGATCCGAGACGCTGAGCGTGCCGGTCGTTGCCGAGAAGCTGTCATTGGCCGAGGTGTCAGTCAGCGAGATGCCGGTGGGCGACGACAGGCTAGGCGCGTCGTTCGCGCCGGTGACGTCGATGGTCAGCGACTTGCTGTCGGTCAGGCCGCCCGCATCGGTGACCACAAAGCTGAAATTCAGCTGCGGCGTGTCGGAGGCCCCAAGCGCGTCGATGGCCGAGGCGTCGGCGACGAAGCGGTAATCACCCGTCATGGCGTTGAGGTAGAGGGTGCCGTAGCTGGTGGTCAGCGAGTGGTCAAAACCGCTGAGGCTGGTGTCGGCCGAAGCTCCGGTCAGACTGTAGGTCAGGGTTTCAGAGGCGTCGCGATCAGTCGCCGAGAGCGTGCCGTCGATGTTCGAGAAGGTGTCGGCGCCTGCCGTGTCCGTTAGCGTGGCTGAGGTGATCGAGGCGCTCAGGCTGGGCGTGTCGTTGGCGCCAGCGAGGTTCACCGTAAGGCTATTGGAGCCGCTGAGCGAGCCGTCCGAGGTGGTGATGGTGAAGCTGTCGCTCTGGCCCGTCTTCAACGCTTCAACGGCGCTGTCGTTGGGAGTGTAGACCCATGCCCCTGTGGCCTTCGTGACCACCAGCGTGCCGTAAGTCCCGGCCAGCGTCACCGTCGTGCCGTTGTCCGTGCCGCCGCTGACACCGTAGGTCAGCGTCGTACCCGTATCGCGATCGGCGCCGGAGAGCGTACCGCTCAGCGTGCCGTAGGTGTCGTCGGCGGACGTGTCGGTGATCGTCCCGCCGCTGACGCTCGATACCGACGGCGTGTCGTTGGCGCCGGTGATGGAGACCGTGAGGGACTTTGAGTCCGTCAGCGCGCCGTCGCTGACGGAGAAGCTGAAGTTCTCGGTGGGGTTGCTTCCGCCCGGCACGGCGTTCACGGCCGTGTTGTTCGGGACGAAGCGATACGCGCCCGTCGAGGTGTTCAGGTACATTGTCCCGTAGGTCCCGGCTTTCGAGACGTCGAAGCCGCCGACGCTGCTGTCCGAAGACGAACCCGACAGGCTGTAGGTCAGGGTCGCGCTGTCGATGTCCGACGCGCTGAGGGTTCCGTTGGTCGCCGAGAAGCTGTCGTTGGCGCTGGTGTCGGTGATGCTGATGCCGCTAGGCGCGACCAGCACGGGCGCGTCGTTCACGGGTGTGACGTCGATGGTCATGGCGGCCGACGACGAGGTCGCGCCCTGCGCGTCCAGGACCTTGAAATCGAAGGTCGCGTAATCCGAGCCGTTGGCGTCGGCGGCCGGCACGAAACGCAGGTAGCCGTTCGACAGATCGGACGCCGTGACCGACTGGACGCCGCTCACCGTCGTCCAGCTCGAGCCATTGAAATACTGCAGCGCGCCGGTGGCGGTTCCGCTCTGGACGGCGATGGAGCCGACGCTGTCGCCCACATCCGGGTCGCTCGACAGGAAGTCGGAGAGCGCGAAGACGTAGGTCGTATCCTCGGTCGCGGTGATGAGCGAGTCATAGGCGAGCGGCGCGACATTGGTGTTGACGATGGTGATCGGCATCACCGTCGCGCTGGTGCTCGCCACGCCGTCGCTGACCGTGAAGGTGAGGTTGTCGGTCGTGCCGCTGATGACGCCGCCGGCGGCGACGTAGCGGATGTGGCCGGCTTCGAGGTCGGCCTCCGTGAAGGTCCCCCCGGCGCCAAGCGTCGCCCAGGTCGAGCCGTTGTAATACTGAAGGTTGCCGTGCGCCGCGGCGGTGGACAGCGTGTAGGTCAGCGATCCCGTGGCCGTGTCCGGGTCGGCCGCGTAGAGGTAGCTGGTGTCGAGCACCACAGTGTAGCCGGTGTTGATCGTCAGGCTGCTGGTGTAGAGCGCCGGGCCGTCGTTGACCGGCTGCAGGGTCACGGTCGAGACGAGGTTCAGCGAGGCGGTGTCCTGCCCGCCGTTGGCCGTCCCGCCGGTGTCCTTCATGGCCGTGATGGTCACGGTGCGGGTCGTCGAGCTCAGGACTTCGGCGCTGTTGTAATAGGCGATGCCGTTGACGAGGGTCTGCGTAGACGCTGCGCTCAGGCCCGCCACGCTGGTCACCGTCACGGTCGCGGTCGCGCCGCTGGTGCTGACCGACACCGTCAGACCGTTGGTCGTGGTCGCCGTCGTGCCGTTCGCGAGCGAGAACTGCGTGCCGTCGATGGTCAGGTATTCGGCCGAGGAGTCGGCGATGGAGCCGACCTGCACGGTCATCGACGAAATGCTCTGGTAGTTCTCGACCGTGGAGACGCTGGCGCCGGAGAACACCGTAACCGCGGAAGCCTGCTCGGAGTAGCTCGGGTTTGAGCTGGTCGCCGACACCGTCGGCGCGTCGTTCACGCCGTTGATGGTGACCGTGACGTAGGCCGTCGTCGTGATGCTGTTGATCGTGGCGGTGACCTTGAAGGTCTCCTGGATCGTCTCGCCGGGGCCGAGGTTCTGGATGCGGCTGTCGCTGTCGTTGACCGTGTAGGTCCAGGTCGAGCCGGAGAAGCTGAGCGCGCCCATCGCCGAGGCGTCGCCGCGGCTGTTGCCCTGGAAGGAGACGCTGGGGCTCGGCAGCGGGTTGCCGGACGTGGTCAGCGTGCCTGTGATCGTCAGGTTGCCGCCGCTGACGCCCACATCTTCGGTGGCCGAGCCGGCGAAGTTCCCCGCGATGGTCGGCGCGCCGGTGACGGTGACGCTGGCGAAGCTCGAACTTCCGCTCAGCGCCCCGCCCTGTCCCGTATTACCGAGGTCGTTTACGGCGAGCGTGATCGGGATCACCTGCCCGCTCGTGGCGCCGTTGCCGGGTTGGTAAAGCAGGGCGGCGGTGGTGTTGCCGGCCAGGAAGCTGTTGATGGCGCTGACCGTGCCCGACAGGGTGATCACACCGGTGCCGGAGCCCGTCACCGTCACGCCGCTGAACGTGGTGGAGCCCGTTCCCGAGACGAGGCTGGTTCCGTTGTAGACTTCGATGACGCCGAGCGGCGCGGACAGGGTTGCCTGCACGGTGGCCGAACCCGCATCCACGTCGGTGATGCTGATGCCGCTGGAGAAGCTGTTCTTCAGCAGGATGGCGTTGCCGGTCCCGGCGGTGGAGATGTCGTAGGTGTTGCCGTTGACGACCGTGTGGCTGAGCGCCGAACCGCCGACGCTCGGCGCGTCGTTCACCGGGGTGACGAAGACGCTGACGGTCTTGGCGGCGGAGGCGTTGGCCTCGGGATCGGTCAGCACGAAGCTGGCCGTGCGGGCGGCCGAAGACGGCGCGTCGGAGCTGTTGCTGTAGGCGACCGCTTCGATCGCGGCCTGCACCGCGGTCGGGGTCGCGTGCGTACCCGAGAAGGTCAGGGTCAGGCTCGAACTCGTGGACGCGTAGGTCCCGATCAGGTCGCCGTTGTAGTAGACGTTCGCGCCGCTGGTGGTGATGCCGCCGGCAGTGGCGAAACCCAGCACGTCGGAGCTTTCGCCGCCGGACAGGCTGACGGTGAGGTTGCCGGTCGCCCAGTCCGTCGTGTCCATGTCCGTGAAGGTGGCGCTGGGCGCGAGCCGCACCGCCGACCCGTTTTCGGTGAAGGTGACGCCGCCGGAGATGTTGGACAGCGCCGGAGCGGCGAAACTGACCGGATTGAGCACGCCCAGCTGGTCCCAGGTCATCGATTTCTGGGTGTTGGTCAGCTTGGGAACGCCGCCGATATCGCCGTTGATCGAGTTGTTCTGAGTGAGCGTCATCAGAACAAAGCTCATCGTGGTCGAGGTGCTGATCGTCTGGCCGGTCAGCGCCAGCACGCGCGCCTGAAGCACTGAGAACGGCACGCGGAACGTGAGATCGGCGTCCTGAACGCCGTCGCCGCCGAGATCATCGCCCGTCAGGGCATAGCTGTAATAGCCGGTGGTCGCCGGCGTCGTGCCGCCCGCTACCGACTGCTGGTCGGTGATGGAGGTGGTGCTTGGGCTGTTGTTGAGGCCCGTACCCGGCGCGTAGGTGACCACGCCCAGGCCGCTGTTGCGGCCGTCAACGCCCACGAAGACGTCCAGCTTGCCGTCGCCGTTGACGTCGATGCCCATCAGCAGGACGCCCGTGAACACAGGCGTACCCTTCGACAGCGTCGGATCGTTGATCCGCACCCGATAATAGAGATCGTTCGAGGTGGAATCGTAGGCGCCGAGCAGCAGCGGCGTGCCGTTCTGGCCGTAGAGGTCGGTGTCGGCCGCGTTCGACTGGGTATCGTTATTCGGGTCGAAGCGGTTGCCGACCAGCAGTTGCGAAAACGCGCTGTCGGGCGAACTGAGGCTATACGAGGCCTTGACCGAAATCGCGGCGGTGTCGGTCGCCGTCGAAAACGCCGTCTGGGCCCCGTTCGTGGCCGTCGTGACCTTCGTGCCTTCACTGCCGGAAGAACGGTCCCAGGCGCGCATCGTGATCGCGTCGGAAACCGTGCCGGAATAGGTCCCGCTCGGTTGGAAATAGAGCCGTGCCGTGGGGCTGAGCAGCAGGGCGCTGGTGTCGGAAACCGAACCGACCGCGGTCCAGCTCGAGCCGCCGTTGGTGCTGTACCACCAGGTCCCGTTGGTCGAATTGACGCCCGTCAGCGCGATGCCCGGAGAGGTGTTGTTGTCCTTGTCGGTGACGCCGCCGGTCACAAGCGCCGACACCAGCGTGCCGACGGTCCCGGAGGGCGCGCTCGCCGTCTGGCCGACGGACGAGAGGATCGGCGACCGGGTCGCGTCCAGCACCGGCGCGTCGTTCGTGCCGGTGATGGTGATGGTGAGCGAGGTGGTGCTTGAGGTCGCCGTCCCGTCGCTGACGCGCGCTGTGTAGGTGATGGTCAGCGTCTCGCCGGCCTTCAGGAAATCGAGGTTGGCGGCGCCCGGATTATAGGTCCAGTTCAGGGTCTTGCTGGTCCCGTCGCTGGTCGCGGTGTTGGTGAAGCTGATGGCGCCGGAGGCGATGAGCGCGCTGACGTCCGCGCCGCCGGGCAGGGAGCCGCCGCTGTAGGTCGCGGTCGCGTTGCCGGTGACCGAGCCGGTCAGGGTCTGGCCGCTGTCAGCGTCGTTGACCGCCATCGTCCCGGAGATCGCCGGGATATCCTGGGCGCTGGCGTCGGTGGCCTCCGTCTGGCCGGACGGATTGGTCACCGTGCCGACGGTCGGCGTGGAGTTGGCGCTGGAGGTGTAGGTGACCGACGAGGTCACCGCCGTGCCGCCGCCGCTGACCGAGAAGGTGGGCGCCGTGAAGAAGGAGCCCGCATAGGCGCCGGATGTGCTGACCGTGCCGGTGCCCTGTGAGACGGACACGGTGTATGTGCCCGACGGCAGCGTCCCGAACGGATTGACGCCCGTGCCGCCGGAGTTGGTGGTCAACAGGTTGTTGGTGGCGTTCAGCGTCGCGGTCTGGATCTTCCAGTAGACGACGTGGCTGCTCGAATCCAAAATCTCGAACAGCAACTGGCTGCCGTGGCCGGTGGCGTTCGACACCGCGACCGTGCCGGCCATGCCGCTCGTCACGTTGGCCGCGGTCAGGCCCGAGCCGTTGGTGATGGTGAGCGCACTCACCGCCAGCACGTCATGGTAGCCGTCGAGCAGGTGGATGCTGTCGAGCGACTTGTCCTCGATCGTGCCGATCTGCTTTTCGAGGACCAGGTCGCCGCCCAGATCGGTCGCGCCCGTCTTGTCGGTGCTGGCGGCCACATCGGTGTGGGTGATTTCGGACAGGTGGTTGAGGAAAGCGTCTCCCGCCCCGTCCTTCGCCACGTCGCAGCCCAGCAGCAGGACGTCGGCGTTGTCGGTGAACGACGCGCGCCATGAGGCGACCTCGTCGGCATGGCTGAGCAGTGTGGTGTCGTTGAACAGCGTCGAGCCGAGCTGGATTTCCCCCGGCTCGCCGTCGGTGACAAAGGTCAGGGTCGAGACGCCCGTGCGGCCCTGCAGGAACTCGGTGACCTGGTCGATGCCGTCCCGGTTGGGATCGAGGACCAGATAAGACCCTTCGGGCAGCTTGGCGGTGATCGTGTCGAGGTCCTTCACCCGGCTGTCGATCACGTAGAGCGTGGTCGGCTGGTCGGCCTGGTCGTGCTCGGCGGCGTGGTCGACGACGCGGTTCAGCGCCTCCTGCCAGGTGTGGTTTTGCAGGTAGCCACTCAGGCTGCTGGCGTCGCCGCTCCAGAAGCGGGCGAGCTGCTCGCCGAGCGCGGTCCGCGCATCCTGCGGCGGAGCCTTGTAGCCGTCCGACGTGACGAACCGGGTGAGCGGGTTGGTGTTCTCGCGAACCAGCTGCTCCTGCGCCGGCGCCTGCGAACCCACGAAGCGGTCGAGCAGCGGCGAGGCGCTCGACATCCAGGCGGCGCGGCCGGCCTGTTCGGCGGTCGAGCGCGCGACCGCGTCCGGCGTCGCGTGCGGGGCCAGCGCGCCCATGATCTCCGCACCGATGGCGGCGTCGAAAACGAAACGGGGCTCCAGCGCGAAGGGCGCGGGTCTGGGGCGTTTCACACCCCTGGGGAGCTTGCCTCTACGGGCCGCCTTGCCGCCGTTGTCGCCTTCGGTTTCGCTCGTCATGGAGAGCCTTCGTCTATTGAGGGGCGGCAGGGAACGAGACCACGCCGCTCATGCCCGCGAGGAGTTCGGGATAGCGGCCGGCGATCTGGCCCTTGATCTTGATGGACTGACTGACGGGGTCGATGCGCGCGCCGGTGCGCACGACGCTGGCTGGGTAGCTCTTGCCGGTCTCGTCGATGCGGACCTGGAACTTGGCGCCCGGCTTCAGCCAGATCAGCCAGCGCGACGGCGCCAGGAATTCCAGCTCCAGCGTCGAGTCATCGAGGATTTCGAGCAGCGGCTGGCCGGCCTGGACGTACTGCTGCTCGCGAACCTTCTGCTCGGCCACCCGGCCGGAATAGGGCGCGGAGATCACGCACTTCGACAGCAGGGTCTTGGCCATGTCCACGTCGGCCGCGGTCTTGTCGTAAGCCGAATGGGAGGTGTCGAGCTCGACCTGGCCGATGGAGTGCAGCTCGGCCAGGCGCTTGTTGGCGGTCCAGGTCTTGTCCGCTGCGGAGAGGTCCGCCTGCGACTTGGCGAGCTGGGCCCGCTGCATGGCGCAATCGAAGGAGATCAGCGCCTGGCCTTTGCGGAAGGCGCCGCCCTCGGTCACGTGCACGGTGCTGACCTTGGCGCCGACCTCCGAGGAGATGGTGGTGTAGCGCCGCGGCGTCAGCTGCGCGCGGATTTCACGAGCCCGAGGCGGCGTCTGCGCATCCGCCTGCGCATGCGTCATCAACACAGCCGCCGTCGCAAGGCTTGCGGACGTGATGGCGATGAGCAGGCGCGCGAGCCAACGGGCTGCGGAGGTGTGACGCGAGGTCTCGGAAATCGACATGACTCTGAACTTTCACTGATGACTGGGTGGATCGCCGGGCCCCAGCACCCGCGTGGCCACGGCCGCGGCCGTGAGGCTGTGGCGCCATTGCTCGAAGGACTGACCGACCGCGGTGGTCAGCTGGGGCAGGCTCATGGCGTCGGCCTTGGTCAGTCCCGGATCGACGCCCATGGTCGCTTCCAGCTGGCTCTGGGCCGCATAGACCTGGGCCAGCGCCTGGTAGCGGCGCAGCTGGCTGATGATCAGGGAGGTCCGGCTGGAGACGGTTTCCAGCTTGCTCTGCACCTCGGCCTGCTGGCGCGCGTCCATCTGGACCATGATGCGCTGCTCGACGTCGGCGAGCTCGTCGGCGCGGTTATAGAGGGCGCGGGCGTTGACGTATTGCTGGCGGGCGATGTGCACCTGGCTGATGACCGACATCAGCGTGGCGACCCGCTTCTGGTCGGCCAGCTTCACGCCGGCCTGGGTCAGCTGGCGCTTCAGCGGCAGGTTGGCGATGTTCAGCAGGCTGTAGGCCAGCTGCGCGCCGGCCTCGTTCCAGGTGTTGTTGATGAGGAATTTGTCGGTGTCGTAGTTGTAGCCGTAGTCGAACGACAGCCGCGGGAACATCTGGACCAGCGTCTTGCGCGCTTCGATCTGGGCGTTGCGGACGTTGTACTGCTGCTCGCGAATGTCGGCCGAGCCCTCGATGGCCATCTCCTCGAGCCACGACGGCGAGGCCTGCATGATCTCGTCGGCGAAGGTCGCCTGCGGCTCGGCCAGGGTGAAGTCGGCCGACATGGGGGCATTGATCAGCCGCGCGAGATCGAGCTTGGCAGTCGACAGCTCCTGGTCCAGCGCCTCGAGCGTGCGCAGGTTCTCCAGGATCTGGCGCTCGAAGCGCAGGGAATCCAGCGGCGAGCGCAGCTGCTCGGCCTCGGCCTGCTTGGCGTCGGCCAGCGCGCCTTCGGCGAGCACGATGGTTTCCTGGATCTGCCCGCGCAGCATCTGGGCGCTGTAGGCGCGCCAGTAGGCGGTCTGGACGTCGGAGATCAGCGTGTGGACGGCTTTGCGCCGGCGCTCGTCGGCGATGAAGATGTTATTTCCAGCTTCCTTGGCGTTGTAGTAGCCGACCCCGAAATCCAGCAGGTTCCAGGTGACGCCGAGATCGCTGGTCGTGTGGTTGCGCTCTTCCGAAATGAACGGATGGCCGGTTGATTCGCCGCCAGTGATGGAGTCGACGCTGCGACGGGTCAGGTCCTCGTCACGGGTGTGGTAGCCCGCCTGGGCCATGATGTCGGGCAGCAGGTCGCGCTGGGCGACGCTGAACTGCTTGGTGGCGAGCACCTGTGCGGCCCTGTCGACACGCTGGTCGAGGTTGTACTTCAGGGCGCGTGCAATCGCCTCGTCGAGCGTCAGGGGGCCGGTGATCGGCGGGGTGTCCGCGAGCACGGCCGCACGGTCTGCCTTGCTGACCTTGACCACCTCGTCCGTCGTGACCGGGCTGGTCCGCGCCGTAGCGCAACCACCGAGCAAAAGGGTTCCCGTCAGCGCCGCTGCCACCAGCCGGCGCCCGCCAAAAAGCTTGTAAGCCACGTGTTTCCCCGTCCCCCGGACTTAGTGAATGCGTATTAATCAGTCCGTAGCGGACGGCCCCCTCGCGGTCGATGGCACAGCTTGTCGCACCGTGCGGCAAATAGTCCTGCTCACACGGGTGGCCCAGAATGATTAGTCGGAAGAAGTCGCGGTTTTCAAAAACCAGGCCAAATCAGCACCGAGCGTCTGTAAATAAAACGCCGATCGCGCCATGGTTAATGACTGTGCCATTGATACAAAGACATGCGATCATTGGAGAAAGTTGAGCGTACGACCTGGAGTGCGGACCCTGCCTCACGCCAAGTTTTCTGCAAGACAATCACAAACTCGAACTGCTCAAGGCCTCTTGAGACGCCGGGCCACAACCCGCATCTCATCACCAAAACCGCCGACAGGAATCCTCGATGACCGCCCAGGCGCCTTACCGGACGTGGCAGTGCCGCACCTGCGGCTACCTCTACGACGAAGCGCTGGGCGATCCCGACGAGGGCCTCGCGCCCGGCACGCGCTGGGAAGACATCCCGGCCGACTGGTCCTGCCCCGCCTGCGGAACGCCAAAGTCAGACTTCGATATGGTCGAGCTGTAGGGTGGCATCCGCAGCGCCGGAAGATGATCGCCCAAAAGAAGAGGCGGCCGCTGGGGAGCGACCGCCTTCAGGTGATCCGGTTCAGAGGGGACCGAAGCCGGAGGAGTTGGTGCTAGCCGCCGAAGCCGACGGAGACCTTGAAATAAGGACCGTCGATGGTGCGGTCCTCTGACCGCTCCTCGGTAAAGCCGCCGTCGATCGCGTTGACGTACCGCTCCCAGCGGTAGCCAGCGCCGGCGGTAAAGCCGCCCACGCTGTACGACAGACCCAGGCTCGCGCCGTAAACGGGGACGGTCGCCGAACTCGACCGCCTCGGCAGGGTGACGTCGGACTGCGTCTCCAACACCGGCAGGGGCGAGGGCGTCCACATGGCGAGTTGCAGCAGGTTGTCGACGTAGTCGCGCTCCAGCTCATGCTCGGAAATCGCGGTCTTGCGATTCCCACGAAGCACGCCGGCCGAGAGCGACCAGTCCGCGTCGACCCTGCCGCCTTCATGCAGATCGAGGAGCGGTAGCGAAGCGTCCCAATCGATGACCGGCCCAAAACCCTTGAACTCCCGCCGCGCGTTAATCTCAGCGCGATAGACGGTGTGGGTGACGGGATCGCCCGTCAGATAGAACCCGTCGGGGAAGTTCCAGTCGGGCACGCCCTTCAGTTCGGCGTCGGTGCGGGAGTCGAGCTTTGCAAACCGCAGGCCGGCGCTGAGCGTCGAATGGCCAAGGCCCCCGAACCCGAAATCCCGGCCCACGGCAAAATCGGCGATCGTGTGCTTTTCACGATCGACGGCCGAGGCATCGACCCGATCGTTCTGCGCCGCGTAAAGCAGAGGCTGGTAGAGTTGCGGGTCACGGGCGACGTAATAGGCGCAAAGGTAGCTGTAGGCGGCGCCGAAGACGCAATCACCGCCCTGGCGCTGTTCCGCCGCACGAGCGGCGTGACCGTTGGTCTTCCCGAACCGGACGCCGGCCGACACGCTCCAGGGGCTGGCGCCCGATCGCCAGGTGAGCTTGGCTTCGCGCCCGTCACCCCAGTCGAGCTTGTCGTTCTGCGCTTCGTCGAACAGGTCGAAGGGTCCTGAGAAGGCGCTGGCGAAGCTCGGCTGCAGTACCGCGTTGGGCGCGTCCTGACGCTGGATCTGACCGCCGAGTTCCACGGTGAACGGATAGGGCCCGTCGTGGCGCGCGCCGAAGTTTCCGAGCAACGGCCCGCCCGTCCAGGCCTTGGTGACACGCAGACCGTACAGGCGCGGCTCGGTCAGGAAGACGTTGGTGGTGAGCCCCGTGTCGTCGGAATTCAGGAAGGCGCCGGTGATGGCCGTCTCGTCGGTGACGTTCTTGATGTAGGCCATGATGTTCCAGCCCTGCTCTTCATTGGTGAAGATCGCGGCCAGGTTCATCGTGAAATACGGGTGCAGCTTGTCGTAGGCGTTGTCGTTGAAGACACGCCACCACGACTGTGACTGCCAGTGCACGTCGGAGTGCAGCGTCATCAGCCAGTCGCTCGGCAGCGGAACCGTGTAGTCGCCCGTCACCGTCGCCGTGAAGTGCGGCGCGTTCGGCAGTTCGTTTCCGCCCAACGGCTTCATGATGCCTTCGCCGTGGTTGGGCGCGGTCGAAGGATCGAATCCGGGATAGTCCGGATGACTGCCCAGGTTGTTGAATATGCCCTGGGACGGCGGCGGAGGCGTGGTGTTGAGATCGACGTAGGGCGCCTCGGTCACGGGATCGAGCCCCATGGTGTAGGCGATTTCGCAGCCGCTGGGGCCGCCGCCGCCCACGCCGCCCACGCGGCCGATCGTGCCGTCGGGATTTACGAACACATAGGTCGGCAGGATACAGCTCGACGCATAGGTCGGGAACGGCCGGACCAGGATCCAGTTCGGATCGCCCGCGGTGCGGTCCATCAGGTCGATGGCCCGCTCGCTGTCGTCGATGCGCGTCTTCTCGTACCCGCCCTTGAAGCCTAGTCGCAGGTTCTCCAAAGGCCGCCAGTCGGCCTCGAGTTCGGCGCCCCAGACCTTGGCGTCGAAATTGCGGTTGAAGGCCGAGCGGTCGACGATCTCGGAAACCTGATAACCCGTATAGTCATAGTAGAAGGCGGCCAGGTTCAGCGTTGCGCGTCCGTCGGCGAAGGTGTTCTTCGAACCGAGTTCATAGGCGTTGACATACTCGGGGTCGAAGGTTCTGGGCCGGGTGGCGGAGGCCGCCGTCTGATCCAGGGCGACGCTGCTATCGGCGTAAAAGCCCCTTACGAACCCGGGCGGATTGGCGCCGCCGGCCTTGTAGCCGCGGGCAAACGAGGCATAGAGCAGCGTCTCGTCGGTGAAGGACAAATCCGGCTTCCAGTCCAGCGTCAGCCGGCCGCTCGGCTTGCGCCATTCCTGCCGGATCACCTCGGCGACCGGATAGCCGATCGAAGCGCTGCCCAGGATCCAGGTGGGGATACGCGGCGCATCCTTCTTGTCCACCGTCCAGCGCAGTCCCGCCGTCAGCTTCAGGTTGTCGGCGATCTTGTAATAGGCCTCGCCGAAGACTGCGTAGGAGATCAACTTGTATGGGTTTTTGCTGAGGAAATAATTGTGACCCTGGTCGTTGACGCTGCCGATCGGATTGGGGTCCATGTAGACGCAGTTCGTCACCGGATAGACGCCGTTGGGATCGCCGGGCGCATAGCCGTTAAGCATGCAGTCGGTGTTGTCGGTGACGCCCCCCACATAGGGTCGTGTGCTGAAGAAGGAATCCCCGCCGCCGGTGATGGCTGCAATCAAGCTGATTGAATTTAAGAAGACGTAGTATTTGTCTTCACTGTCGGCTCTCAGATAATTTGCACCTAGGCTGAAATTAAAGGCGCCGTCAAAATCGGACGACAGCCGGAATTCCTGGCTGAACTGCCGGGCCCTGGCCGTCGAAATATCCACCGCGACGAGGCGGTCCGAGCAACCCAGTTGGGGATCGCAGAACGCCCCGTCCGCCGACAGGATTCCGCGCTCCACATTGGTGGTCAGATTCCCGTTGGTGTCCCGCACCCGCCAGGCGCCCGGCGCTGTGTTGAAGCGATTGAAGTCTTGCAGCGAATAGACGAAATCTTTCGCGTAGGCCGTCTCCGACGACAGCGTAAGGTGATCCGTCAGGTCGAAGCTGACCTGCAGCTCACCGAGGTCGTTCTTGGCGCGGTAGACTGGATCGATGGTCGACTGGATGACCCGCAGATCCTGCGGCTGATCATTCGTCGCCGAGATCACCGCCGGATCGCTGCTATTGACCGTGCTGACGTAGGGGTCGGTCAGGGCGATTGGCAGGCCGATCGCGCCCAACGGCACATAGTAAGGCAGCATCAGGCCATTTGGCCGTTGGAAGGATTGGTTGTCGTATAGCGACAGGCGCGTACAGCCCTGGCTCAGGCCTGCCTGCACACCCGCCCAGATCGCGCCGCTTTGGCCGCCGGCGATGCTGGTGTCGTAGTAGTTTGTGATCGGCACGGAGCCGATGTGGTCGACGACATCTTTCTTGCAAAGCTGCTTGCCCGAACGAAGGCGATCGTCGTCTTCCTGGAAGTGTTCCCAGATCAGATTCACGTTCAGCCGATCGGTCGGCTGGACGCGCAATGAAACGCGCGTGGACCAAAGGTCGCGACCGTCCGTCTGACTGCTGGTGATTTCGTTGGTCACGTAGCCGTCGCGCTTGGTCCAGGCGCCGGCGATACGGAGAGCGACCTTGTCCTCTACCAGCGGGATGTTGACCATCCCCTCCAGACGCGAGGAGCTAAAATTGCCGAGATCGCCCGACAGCTTCGCTTCGTAGCGGAACTTCGGCTTGGCCGAGATTATGTTGACCACGCCCGCCGTCGCGTTGCGACCGTAGAGGGTGCCTTGCGGACCGCGCAGCACCTCTACGCGTTCGAGGTCGTAGAATTCCTGTTCGAAGAAACGGTTACGGATGAAGGGCGTGTTGTTGAACGCAACCGCCACCGCCGGATCGGTGGTCGCCGAAATCGCCTGCGTGCCGATGCCGCGGATCTGAATCGAATAGGAACTGAAGTTCGTCTTCGTGAATGTGAAGTTCGGAACCTGGGTGACCAGGTCCGGCCCACCCGCCACCTGCGAACGCGTCAGGTCTTCCTGCGTGAATGCTGAAATGGCGATCGGCACATCCTGGATGTCTTCCTCGCGCTTCTGCGCCGTAACGATCAGAGCCTGAACGGTCCCGTTGTCAGCGCCGTCCCCCGCGGCGCTTCCGGACTGGGGGTCAGAGGCCCTCACGATCAGGAAGGTGTCGCCGTCGCGGCGATAGCCGAGGCCGCTGCCGTCGAGAAGCTGCGCAAGCGCGAGTTCGATACTCCCGTCGGTGGAAACGCCGCGCGTCGTCTTCTCACCCGTGAGCGCCGGCGCGAAGATGACCTGATGGCCGGTCTGGACGCCGAACTGGTTGAGGGCGGAGGCCAGCGGCTGCGGCGCGATCTCCACCTTCCCGCTTGTCTGCGCATGCGCGCCGCTCGCGCACAGCAACAATGCGGCGCTGGCCGCTCCACACATTAGACGCGCGTGAGACCTAGGGCTCCACTTAGCCATTTCTTTCGCTCCCCCTGTTTTCAGGGAGCATCTTCAGGCTCCCTCATAGACAGGGAGGCGTCCAATGCGAGACCTCCCATGCCGGGGACTCATTTTTTTTCACCGCTGTCGGCATAGGCGCGAAGCTCGACGGTCGTCGCCGTGGCCTGGCCGCGATGGGCCACGCCGTAGGCTTCGAGCGCGTGAATGAAGTGGTCGGCGTCGCCGATCTTGAATGTGCCGCTGATCGGCAGGCGGTCCAGCGAAGCGTCGGCGATGACCATCTTTTGCGCCGAGTAGCGGTTCAGCTCGCTGACGACTTCGCTCAGCGGCTGGTTCTCGAAGACAAGCTGGCCGCGCGTCCAGCTGGTTTCGGTGATCACGTCGGCGCGGGTGAGGCGCCACTGTTCGTCATCCGGCGCGATCAGCTCGGAGCCCGCCACCATCTCGGTCGCCTGCACCTTCACCGAGCGCGGTCCCGGCGTGGACGAGGCCATGGCGGGCGCGGCGGCCTCGACCCGGACCTTGCCCTCGACCAGCGTCACCCGGAACGGGCCGCCGTCCACCCGCACGTCGAAGGCGGTGCCGAGCGCGGTGACGGTCCGCCCGGCGGCGGTGACCACGAATGGATGGCTCGCGTCATGCGCCACCTGGAAAAAGGCCTGACCGCGCTCGAGATAAACGAGCCGCTTGTCGTGGTCGGCGCGGGTGCGCAAGGTCGAGTTGGTGTTCAGCGTCACCTCGCTGCCGTCGGGCAACTTCACGACCCGGCGCTCGCCCACCGCGGTCTGGAAGGTGCGGTCGCTCAGCGGCCTTGGCCCCACCGCCCAGCGCCAGCCGAACAGGCCTCCCCCGGCCAGCACGGCGACCAGCAGCATCGCGGCTACCGAGCGCCACGCGGCCTGTCGACGCCGCCGGGCGTGGGAGGAGAGCCAGTGCTCTCGGATCGCCATCACCTGCGGATCGGCGCGCACGGCGGCGACCTCGGCCCAGGCCTGGCGGGTCTCGGCGTAGGCCTGCGCATGCAGCGCGTCGGCCTCCAGCCAAGCCTGCAGCGCGGCGGCCTCGTTCGCGCTCATCTCACCGGAGCGTTCGCGGGAGAACCAGGCGACGGCCACGTCGCGCGGATCGTTGGGATCGCCGGCGATGTCGGGCAGGAACGCGCTCATCTCGCCGCCTCCAGCGCGCGGGTCAGGTGCTTCAGCGCCCGCTGAATGGCGTGGTCCACCGCCTTGGTGGAGATGTTCATGCGCGCGGCGATGGCGGCGTAGGTCATCTCCTCGAACCGGTGGAGGAAGAAGGCCTCGCTGGAGCGCGGCGGCAGGTCGGCGAGCGCGGCGACGACGCGGCCCATCGCCTCCTTGCCCATCAGCACCCGCTCGGGCGAGACCTCGTCGCTTGCCCAGTCGCCGTCGGTCAGCGGCTCGTGGCCGGCCCAGTCCCAGCCGCGGCGCTTGTGGCGGCGCATCAGCGCGTTGGCGGCGACGCGGAAGAGGTAGCCCTCGACGTTGTCGATCTCCGCGCACCCGCGCACCTGCAGGCTGACGAAGACATCCTGGACGAGGTCCTCCGCCTCGGCCGGCCCGACCTTCTTGAGGAAGTAGCGCCGCAACACCGGGCCGTACTGCGCCATCCACACGCGAAGCTCGTCTTCGCGATGGCCGGCGACCTCACCCAAGGGCTTGCCTGGCGGCGGCATGGACGCGGACTTCAACCCCTCCGAGCGGACTCAAGCAGGGGCCGGACGCGGGGGCCCCTATGAGGCTAGAGGACAGGATCGCTCAATCTCCCACGCCCGGCGCGAACTTTTTTCGCGAGGGCGATGCGGGAGGCGTTTCAGCCGCGCTCGCGGCGCACCCGGGCCTGGACGTAGCTTACCAAGCGTTGAGCCGGCTCGGCGCAGAACGCGATGGCGGCGCCGGCGCCCAGGATGGCCCCGACCAGGAAGTACAAATTCACGAAAACACCCTCCGAAAGTCCGCCAGCCCATAATGGGTTTCGGGCCCGCGCGCCTATGCGACAATCCGCAGCAAGCGGGACAAAAGTGAGGCGCAGAAGCCTCGCGCGTGGGCGCCCGCGATGGGGCGCGCAGGGGCGCGTGTATTGCGTGCGCGTGTGCGGGCGCGCGGGGAGGATAACTTCCAGGGCGGGGATAAGGGCGCGGTGGGCATCGGGGGAGTATGAGGCCGCCTGGACGGAAGGGGACAACATCGCCCGGCGCTCATCTTTCCCCTCTTATCATCCTCAGGACGAGCCCGAGGATGACGAGGTTAGATGGAGGGGCGAGAGAACACGATTGTCTCGCCTTGATCTGTCTCCGGAGTCTCCATTCCCCGAACAAGAAAAGGAGGCGGCGGGACGTGGGCGCCCGCCGCCTTGAGTTATCCGGTTGCAGAGGGGACCGAACCGGAGGGTTGGTTAGCCGCCGAACCCGACGGAGACCTTGAAGTAGGGGCCGTCGATGGTGCGGTCGTAGGACTGGTGTTCCTGATAACCGCCGTCGATGACGTTGTAGTACCGCTCCCAGCTGTAGCCGGCGCCGACGCTGAAACGGTCGACCTTGTAGGAAAGTCCCAGGCTCGCGCCCACGGTAGGAACGACGACGGACTTACTGCGCTGAGGGATGCTCAGCGGGGTATGGACCGGCGGGCTTACAGGCTGGAAGGTATCCCTAAAGGTGAAACCATATTGAATGTAGTAAGCGCTGACTTCCTCGCCCGTGACGGACGTCTTCTGCTTTCCAAACAGCGCGCCTCCGGTCAGCGACCAGTCCACGTCGAGGCGGCCGGTCTCTTCGCCGCCCAGAAGACGGCTGGATGCGTCCCAGGTGACGACAGGTCCGGCGCCCTTGAACTCGCGGTCGGCCTTGACGTGCGAGTCGTAGCGCGAGTGGCGGGCGCCGTACTTGCCGCCGAAATCGTAAGGCAGCAGGCCATGCCAATCGACGAGCCCGTACATGTCGATGGAGCTTTTCGATTCAAAGTTTCCGTAACGCAGGCCCGCGCCGACCCGCGAAGACTCCAGGAATCCGATACCCATTTCGCGGCCAACGGCAAAGTCGGCGATCACGTGCTCCTCGCGTTGCCGGGTGTCATCTTTTGAGGAGTCGGCGCGGTGAATAAAGTAATTATAGTATTCACACTGGGATAGATATTTTCCGCAGAGATCGATGCCCTGATGCTCGAAGCGCGTGTTCCGGTGCCCGACATTCGTCTTACCGAAGCGCACGCCGGCGGAAACGTCCCAGGCGCCGCCCGGGCGGTAGGTGATCTTGACCTCGCGGCCGTCGCCCCAATCGAGGTCCTTGTTCTGGTCGACCCGCGTGTCGATCTCCGGCGCGAAGCTGTCATCCAGGAAGCTCGGCGTGACTACCGAATTCAAGGCGTTCTGGCGTTGGATCTGGCCGCCGATTTCCACGGTCAGCGGATAGGGTCCGTCATGGCGTGAGCCGAAGGCGCCGAAGGGCGAGTTCCCCGACCACGCCTTCGTCACGCGCAACCCGTAGAGACGAGGCTCGGTCAGGAAGACGTTGGTGGTCAGGCCGGTGTCGTCCGAGTTCAGGAATGCGCCGGTGATGCTGTCGCGATTCAGGACATTCTTGACGTAGGCCATCACCTTCCAGCCCGCGTCCTCATTGGTGAAGATCGCAGCCAGGTTGATGTTGCTGTAGGCCTTCAACTTGTCATAGCCCGGGTCGTTGAATATCCGGGTCCAGGCTTCCGACTGATAGTAGAGGTCGGTGTGCAGCGTCATCAGCCAATCGTTCGGCAGCGGTAGTGTGTAGTCCGCCGTGATCGTTGCGGTGAAGTGCGGCGCATTCGGTAGCGCATTCCCGCTCAGGTCTTTGTAGAAGCCTTCGCCGTTATTCGGCACGGGCCCATAATCTACGCCATTGAACGTGTTCTGACCGGTGTAAGGGTCGCCCGGGGTGCCCGCCAGCGGGTCGAAGCCCGGATAGTTCGCGAAGCAATAGCCGGCCCCGGCATTGTGATAAAATGGCGTGCCGTCCAAGCACAGCCCGTCGCCCGGGGGATTCGGCACAAAGGGCTGCGGGTTAGGATTGCCGGGATCATAGGCGATCGGATCAGAATGCAGGACGTAGGCAAGTTCGCAGGCGCCGTCACCGCCACCAGCCTGGTTACCCACAGAGTGCGGGCCGCTCCCAATCCCAGATACGGGCTGGAAGAGGTATGCTGGCAGGATGCAGCTTGAGGAATTGGTGGGGAACGGCCGCACCAGCACCCAATTGGGGTTGCCGGCCGTTCGATCCATCAGGTCGATGGCCTTTTCGCCGTCGGCGACGCGGGTGTTCTCGTAGCCGCCCTTGAAGCCCAGTCGCAGGTTCTCGACCGGACGCCAATCGGCTTCGAGCTCCAGGCCCCAGATCTTTGAGTCAAAGTTCAGGTTAACCGCCGAGCGGTCGACGATATAGGAAATCTGATAACCGGTGTAATCGTAGTAGAAGGCGTCGGCATTCAACGTCAGGCGCCCATCGAGCAGCGTGTTCTTGGAACCAACCTCAAAGGCATTGACGAATTCCGGAGCGAATGTCCTGGGCTTGAGCGCTGAATTGGATACCTCGACGTCCGTCACGGGACTCTTCGCGCGCTGCACGACCCCCGCGGGCGGAGGATTGGCGCCGCCCGCCTTGTAGCCATGCGCATAGGACGCGTAGAGCAGCGTCTCGTCGGTGAAGGAGAGATCAGGCTTCCAGTCAATGGCCAGGCGCCCAGTCGGCTCGCGCCATTCCTGGTCGATAACTTCCATGACCGGGTAGCCAACGGTATCACCGGCGAGCACCCAGCTTGGAATGCGCGGCGCTTCCTTCTTGTCGACGGTCCAGCGCAAGCCAGCGGTAAGTTTCAGATTATCAGTGAGGTTGTAGTACGCTTCACCAAAGACAGCGTACGAGATCAGCTTATATGGATTCTTGCTCAGGAAGTAATTATGCCCTTCGTCCTGAAGGTTATGTATGTCGTTATTTTCTATATATTGACAGGTCTCGACGCGCTCATAGGAAAACGGGTTGGGAGGTTGCGGGCCAGCCCCATTAGCATCGTCAAGACAAACGGCATTGTTGGATGTTCGAGGATTCCAATTTGGCAGTTGGTTCGGGTTTATAAAGCCGAGAGTGGCGTATAGGGTCAGCGAGTTGATGAAGACGTAGTACTTCTCCATCGTGTCGTAGCGCAGATAGTTTGCGCCGAGGCTGAAGTTGAACGGTCCGTCGTAATCCGAAGCGATTCGGAATTCCTGGCTGAAGTGCCGGGATTTGGCCGTCGACAAGTCCATCGCCACCAGGCGATCGGCGCAGCCGATCTGAGGATCGCAGAAGAAGCCGTCCGGGCTGAGGATGTGTTTCTGGACGTAAATATTGGGAACGCCGAACTGCATCGTGCTCCAGGCGCCTGACGCCGTGTTGAACCGATTGAAGTCTTGCATCGAGAAGATGAAGTCGGTCGCGTAGGCTGTTTCTGACGTTAGCGTCAGCCCCTTACCTATATCCCAACTTACCTGCAGCTCACCAAGGTCGTTCTTGGCGCGGTATTCCGGGTCGATGGTCGACTCGATCACCCGCAGGTCGCGCGATTGCGTCAAACTGACATAAGGGTCTGCGCCGTCGGTCCGAACCGGCAACTGGATCGCCGAGAGCGGGTAGTAGTAGGGCACCGCAAATCCATTAGGCGACTCGAAGCTGTCCGGCGAATAGAGCGATGCAGGTTTGCATCCCTGGCTGTAGAGCGACTGCCCGCCGGCCCAGCCACTGCCGCCATACGCGATCGGATTACCGTTGACCTCGGTCGCGATATCCTTGTGACACAGCTGCTTGCCCGAGCGCAGGCGGTCGTCGTTTTCGTCGAAGTGTTCCCAGATCAGGTTGGCGTTGATCTTGTCCGTGGGGGCGATACGCAGCGACACGCGCGTCGACCACAGGTCGCGGCCGTCGATGGAGCTGCCGGTGATCTGATTGGTGTCGTAGCCGTCGCGCTTGGTCCAGGCGCCGGCGATGCGCAGCGCGACCTTGTCGTCGACCAGCGGAATGTTGACCATCCCCTCAAGGCGACGTGAGCTATAATTCCCCACGTCGGCGGACAGCTTCGCCTCATAGCTGAATTTCGGCTTGGCGCTGATGATGTTGACCACGCCGGCGGTTGCGTTGCGGCCGTAGAGCGTGCCCTGCGGACCACGAAGCACTTCCACGCGCTCGAGGTCGTAGAACTCTTGCTCGAAGAAGCGGTTACGAATGAACGGGGTGTTGTTGAAAGCCACCGCCACGGCGGCGTCGGTCGTGGCGGAGATGGCCTGTGTGCCGATGCCGCGGATCTGGATCGAATAAGACGAGAAGTTCGTCTTCGTGAAGGTCATGTTCGGGACTTGGGTCATCAAGTCCGGGCCGCCGGCGACCTGGCTGCGGGTCAGGTCCTCCTGCGTGAAAGCCGACATGGCGATCGGCACGTCCTGGATGTTCTCCTCGCGCTTCTGCGCGGTCACAATCAGCGCCTGGACGGTGCCCGCGTCAGCGCCGTCCCCCGCGGCGCTTCCGGACTGGGGGTCGGACGCCCTCACGATGATGAAGGTGTCGCCGTTTCGGCGCCAGGAAAGGTCCGTGCCCTCCAGCATCATGGCGAGCGCGGTTTCGGGGTCGGCGGCTTTGCTGAGGCCGGGCGAGACGCGCGACCCGGTGAGGTCCGGCGTGAACAGGACCGCCATCTTGCTTTGCGTAGCGAATTCATTGAGCGCCGAGCTCAGCGGCTGGGGCGCGATGTCGAATTGGGTCTGATCTTCAGCCGCATGCGCGCCGGCGGCGGTGAGCAGGCTGATCGCCGCGGCGCCGCACAGCAGGCGGCCATAGAGTTTCGATCGATGAACAGACATCGTAATCCCCCCGATTGTTCTTGAGACTTCGCGTCCCCTATGAACTTTCAGGCCGGTGGTCGGATAAACCCTGCGTCGCTCCGTAAAAAATATTTCATTACTCGGATCGCCCGAGTTGGACGGTGTCGTCGTTCTCTGAATCCACCCGCGCGATATGCGCGATCGCCAGCGCCTGGACGAAGGCGTCCTGGTCGTCGGCGCGGAAGGTGCCGCTGATCGGTTTGGCGGCGAGTTTCGGGTCGGCGATCACCAGCTTGCGGGTGGAATAGCGGTTGAATTCCTCGGCCACCTGGCCCAGCGGCTCGCCTTCGAATTTCAGGCGCCCGACCAGCCAGACCGTTTCCTTGATCGGGTCGGTGCGGTCGAGGGTCCATTCCTTGTCGTTGACGGCGACCAGCTGGTCTCCCGGCAGCATCTCGGTCGTGCGCTCGACAGGCGCGGGCGCGGGCGAGTTGGGTTTGGCGGGAGCGGCCACGACGGGCGCTGAGACGCGGACCTTGCCCTCCACGAGAGTGACGGCAAATTTTCCGCGGTCGACGCGGACCTCAAACGCGGTGCCCACCGCCGTTACCGTGCGGCCCAGCGCATGGACCTCGAACGGGTGCTCGGTATCGTGGGCGACGCGGAAGAAGGCCTGCCCCCGGTCGAGATAGACCAGCCGCTTGTCACGCGAGGCGACCGTGTGGAGCGCGGTATCGGTGTTCAGCGTCACCACCGAGCCGTCCGGCAGGGTGACGGACGTCTTCTCCCCCACCCGCGTGGCGTACTGCTGGTTGGAGAAGCGGTGGAGATCGATAAGGCCGCTGGCCTTGAGACCGTAGCCGCCCGTGGCGATCACCGCCAGACCCAGGAAGGCGGCGGCCATACGGCTGACAGCGGCGCGGGTGACGCCGGAGCGGCGGCCCCTCGCCCGTTCGCGAATGGCCAGGATCTCCGGCGCGCTGCGGAAATCCTCGACCTCGGCCCAGGTGAGTTCGATGGTCTGGAAGGCTTCCATGTGGCGCGGGTCGTCGGCGAGCCAGGCTTCCAGCGCCCTGGCTTCGGCGGACGTCATCGCTCCCGAACGGCGGCGGGCGAACCAGGCGCCGGCGGCTTCCTCGATGGCGGTGGGGGTCACGACGGTCATGCGCCCTCCACCATCAGGGCCACGCGGGTGACGGCGCGGGCGATGAAGCTCTCGACCGTGCGGACCGACACGCCCATGCGCCGCGCGATCTCGGCGTAGGTCATCTCGTCGAAGCGGTGCAGGACGAACGCCTCGGCCATGCGGGGCGGGAGTGCGTTGAGCGCCGTCATCAGGCGGGCCAGCCGCTCGTTGGCGATGAGGATACGTTCGGGCGACAGCTCGTCGGGCGGCGCGCCCTCGTCGTCTAGCTCGGCGTGGGCAGGCCAGTTCCAGCCCTGGCGCTGGCGACGGCGCGCCAGGATGTGGGCGGCGACGCGGAAGAGGTAGCGGTCGACCTTCTCCGGCTCGTCCAGGGAGCCGCGCACCTGCATGGCGACGAAGACGTCCTGAACGAGGTCCTCAGCCTCGGCGCGGCCGACGCGCTTTTCGAAATAGCGGCGCAGCGCGGGGCCGTAGCGGACCATCCAGGCGCGCATTTCCGCAGCCCGCACGTCGTCGTCGCGCATGTCTCCCGGCGGGTTCGAAGGCTGCGCCATTTTCGGCTCCTACCCTCTCTCAGGCCAAGCTGCGGCAAAACCCTGCGTGCGTCGCCGAAAAAAGCTTCATGCGTGACGACTTGACCGTGGGCGCGGGGATGGCGACACCAGAGCATGAGCCTTGTCGAGCGCATCGCGGGACCCAGGCTGGTGATCACCTCGCTGCGGCGGCGCGTGCGCTCGAGCGAGGTGTGGTTGACGGCGCTGGCGATCGTCGCGGGCGCGGCGGCGGCGGTGTTCACGCTGGCGGTGGGGCGCATCGCCCATGAGCTGCAGGTCTTCCTCTACGGCTTCGACTCCAACGAGCGGCTGAGCGCGCAGCAGTGGATCGAACCGGTGCGGCTGCTGGCGCTGCCAGTGGGCGGGCTGATCCTGGGGCTGTCGGCCTGGTGGTGGAAGAAGAGCCGCTCGGGGCCGCCGGTCGACGTCGTGGAGGCCAACGCGCTGCTGGGCGGGCGGATGGGCCTTCGCGACAGCGCCTTCATCTGCGGCCAGACGTTGGTCTCCAACGGGTTCGGCGCGTCGGTGGGCTTAGAGGCGGCCTACGCGCAGGCGGGCGGCAGCTGGGCCTCGCTGATGGGCAAGTGGATGCACCTGCGGCGCGGCGACATGCGCACCATGGTGGCGGCCGGCGCGGGCGCGGGGATCGCCGCGGCGTTCGGGGCGCCGCTGACGGGAGCGTTCTACGCCTTCGAAGTGGTGCTGGGATCGTACTCGGCGGCCACCATCGCGCCGGTCGTGGGTGCGAGCCTGGCGGCCAGCCTGATGGTCAACTCGCTGCACAACTTCGGCGAGCCGTTCCCGATGCCGTCGGCCGGCGCGGTGACGATGGAGCCGGGGACCTATGTGCTGGCGGCGGGGCTGGGGGTGATTTGCGCCCTGCTCGGCATCTTCATCATGCGGCTGGTGGCGCTGCTGGAGCGATGGGCGAGCGCGATCCCGCTGCCGACGGCGGTGAAGCCGGCGCTGGGCGGGGCGGTGGTGGCGCTGATGGTGCTGGGCTCGCCGCAGGTGCTGTCGTCAGGCCGAGGGGCGCTGGCCAACGATCTGGTGGGTTCGCTGGCGCTGGGGGCGCTGATCTATCTGATCGTGCTGAAGACCATGGCCTCGATCGTCTCGCTGGGGTTCGGGTTTCGGGGCGGCCTGTTCTTTGCCTCGCTATTCCTGGGGTCGCTGGTCGGGCGAGCGTGCGGGATCGGGCTGGAGGCGAGCGGAGCGCCGCTGCTGATCGATCCGTCGGTGGCGGGGCTGGCGGGGATGAGCGCGCTGGCGGCGGCCATCATCGGGGCGCCGATGACCATGTCCTTCCTGGTGCTGGAGACGACGCGGGACTTCGGGCTGACGGCAGCGTGCCTGGGCGCCTCAGTCATCGCCACCACCATCGTGCGTGAGCGGTTCGGCTATTCCTTCTCGACCTGGCGGCTGCACCTGCGCGGCGAGACGATCCGCAGCGCTCATGACGTAGGGTGGCTGAGGCAACTCACCGCCGGCCGGCTGATGCGCCAGAACGTGCCGACGACGCGGATCGACGCCACATTGGCCGAGTTCAAGAACCGCTTCCCGCTGGGCTCGGTGAAGATAGTCATCGCGCTCGGCGAAGACGACCGCTACGCCGGGCTGGTGCGAGTGGCGCTGGCGCATGCCGTGGCCGACCCGACCGGCAAGACCGTGCGCGACATGATCTCCAAGCCGCACGAGACACTGGCGCCCGACCTCAACATCAAGGAGATCATGGCCGCCTTCGACCGCACCGAGGCTGACGAGCTGGCGGTGGTGACGCCGGAGGGCGCGGTGCTGGGCATGGTCTCCGAGGGCTACGCCACGCGCCGCTACGCCGAAGAGTTGGAGAAGGTGCGTCGGGAGCTGACCGGCGAAACCTAGCCGAACCGGCCCGTGATGTAGTCGCGCGCGCGGGTCGTGACCGGGTTGGTGAAGACCTGCTCGGTGTTTCCGAACTCGACCATCTGGCCGAGGTACATGAAGGCGGTCTGGTCGGAGAGGCGGGCGGCCTGGCCCATGTTGTGGGTGACGATGACGATGGTGTAGTCGGCCTTCAGCTCGCTGATCGTCTCCTCCAGCCGCGCGGTCGAGATCGGGTCGAGCGCCGAGGCTGGCTCGTCGAGCAGCAGTATCTCCGGGCGCACCGCGATGGCGCGGGCGACGCATAGCCGTTGCTGCTGGCCGCCGGAGAGGCTGAAGCCGGACTCCTTCAGCTTGTCCTTCACCTCGCCCCAAAGCGCGGCGCGTTGCAGCGCCTCCTCGACCCGGCCCTGCAGCTCTGACTTCGGTAGATGCTCGTACAGACGCAGGCCGTAGGCGACGTTGTCGAAGATCGACATCGGGAACGGCGTCGGCTTCTGGAACACCATGCCGACGCGCGCGCGCAGGGAGGCGAGGTTGACGCGTGGCTCCAGCACGTTTTCCCCGTCGATCAGCACCTGCCCCTCGGCTTGCTGGCCGGGATAGAGGCTGTAGATGCGGTTGATGGTGCGCAGCAGGGTGGACTTGCCGCAGCCCGACGGGCCGATCATGGCGGTCACGGCGTTGCGGGCGAAGCCGGCGGTGACGTCATGCAGCGCCTGCTTCTTTCCGTAGAAGAAATTGAGGCCGCGAATCTCGATCTTCACGCGGTCTTGCGGCAGCGTGAGAACAGAGGTTTCCGGCGCCTCGGCGGTAAGGGTCATGAGCGGCGGGGCTCCCGGGCAAGCAGGCGGGCGATGATGGTGACGGCAAGGACGGAGACGGCGATCAACATGGCGCCGGTCCAGGCCAGACGTCTCCAGTCGTCATAGGCGCTAAGCGCGAACTGGAAGATCACCACCGGCAGGTTGGCCATCGGCTGCGACATGTTCAGGTTCAGGAACTGGTTGTTCAGCGAGGTGAAGAGCAGCGGCGCCGTCTCCCCGCTGATCCGGGCGAACGCCAGCAGCGCGCCGGTCAACATGCCGCCCTGCGCCGCCTTCCAGATGACCGCCAGGATGGTGCGCCAAACGGGCGCGCCGAGCGCAACGGAAGCCTCGCGCAGCGCCACGGGCTGCAGGCGAAGGACGTCTTCCGTGGTGCGGGTGATCACCGGCACAGCCAGCAGCGCCAACGCCACCGCGCCCGCATAGCCCGAGAAGCCCTTGGTCGGGGCGACGATGATCTCATAGACGAAGAGGCCGACGAGGATGGACGGCGCCGACAACAGCACGTCGTTCAAGAACCGCACCACCGAGCCGTAGCGGCTGTTCCTGGCGTATTCGGAGAGCCAGGTGCCGGCGAGCACGCCCATGATCACCGCGCCGATCATGGCCAGCGTGCACATCATGATCGAGCCCAGGATGGCGTTGAGCAGGCCGCCTTCCGACCCCGGCGCCGGGGTCGACATGGTGAAGACCTTCAGGTCCAGCCCGCCGATGCCCTGCCTCAACAGCGACCACAGGATGGCGGCGAGCGCGATCAGCGCCACGCCGGTCGCCGCCCAGCAGAAAACGAGGAAAACGGCGTTGCCGAGCGTACGGCCGAAGCGGCGAGGCGCGGCGATCATGCGTGCGCCTGCCGTCCGATGAGCAGCCGGGCCAGCGCCAGGACCGCGAAGGTGATGACGAAGAGAACGAGGCCGAGCGCGATCAGGGAGGCGGTGTGCATCTCGCCCGTGGCCTCGGCGAACTCGTTGGCGATGGTCGAGGCGATGGTCGAGCCGGACGCGAAGATGGAGGTCGGCAGGCCGTGCGCATTGCCGATGATGAAGGTCACCGCCATCGTCTCGCCAAGCGCGCGCCCCAAGCCCAGCATCACCGCCCCGATGGCGCCGGTGCGCACGTAGGGCAGGCTGACCTTGCGCATCACCTCGAAGGTGGTCGAGCCTAGCCCATAGGCGCTCTCGCGCACCTGAGACGGCACCGTCAGCAGCAGTTCGCGCAGGGTCGCGGCCATGAAGGGCAGGATCATGATGGCCAGGATCGCCGAGGCCGACAGGATGCCCGCGCCGTTCGGAACGCCCGCCGTCAGCGTCTCCCAGATCGAGCCCACCGGCGCGGCCATCATGGCCGGCATCTGGATGTACTTGGAAAACCACGGGGCGAAGACGAACAGACCCCACATGCCGTAGACGATCGACGGAATGCCCGCGAGCAGCTCCACCGCCGTGCCGATCGGCCGGCGCAGGACATTAGGGCAAAGCTCGACCAGGAAGACGGCGACGCCCAGCGCCAGCGGCAGCGCGAAGAGCAGCGCCAGCGTCGAGCTGACCAGCGTGCCGACGATGGCGCCCAGCGCGCCATAGACCTCCGCCACCGGATCCCAGGTCGCGGTCGTGAAGAAGTGGAAGCCGAACTTCGCGAAGGCGGGCCAGCCGCCGATGGCCAGCGCGACGATGATCCCCCCCAGCGCCGCCAGCAGCAGGGTGGCGGCCGAGAAGCACAGGGCCTCGAATATCCGGTCAAGCGCCGCGCCCCGCGCGGTGCGCGCGGGGCCGGCCTCGATTATCGCGGACGAAGCCTCACTCATCAGGGCGTAATCGTCAGTGCGCACCGGCGTAGATCGGCTTTTCGTCGGGGCCCGTGATCTGGCCCCAGCTGGTGCGGACCTGCTGCTTGAGCGCATCGGGCAGCGGCACGTAGGCGAGCGCGTCGGCCGCCGCATCGCCGTTGGCGTAGGCCCAGTCGAAGAAGCGCAGCACGGCCTGGCCGGTGGCGGCGTCCTTCTGCTGCTTGTGCATCAGGATGAAGGTCGCGCCGGTGATCGGCCAGGCGGTCGCGCCGTGCTGGTTCAGGAGCAGCAGGTAGAAGCCCGGCGCCTTGCTCCAATCCGCATTGGCCGCGGCGGCGGCGAAGTTGGCGGCGGTGGGCGACACGAACTGCCCGTCGGCGTTCTGCATCAGGGCGTAGGTCATGTTGTTCTGCTTGGCGTAGGCGTACTCGACGTAACCGATCGAGCCCGGCGTCTGCTTCACATAGGCCGCGACACCGTCGTTGCCCTTGCCGCCCTGTCCGGCCGGCCAGGCGACCGAGTCGCTGGCCCCAACGCTCGCCCACTGGGGCGCAACCGCGGTCAGGTAGGAGGTGAAGAGGAAGGTTGTGCCCGAGCCGTCCGACCGGTGAACCACCGTGATCGGCAGGTTCGGCAGCGGCGCGCCCGCGTTGATCGCCGCCAGCGCCGGATCGTTCCACTTCTTGATCTTGCCAAGATAAATGTCGGCCAGCAGCGGCCCGGTCAGCTTGATCTGGCCGGGCGCGACGCCCGGCAGGTTGGCGACCGGCACGACGCCGCCGATCACGGTCGGGAACTGGACGAGGCCGTTCTTGTCGAGGTCATCGGACTTCAGCGGCTTGTCGGTCGCGCCGAAGGCGACCGTGCTCGCCTCGATCTGCTTGATGCCGCCGCCCGAGCCGATGGCCTGGTAGTTGAGCGCCAGGCCGGTCGCGGCCTTCTGCGCTTCCGCCCACTTGGCGTAGATCGGGCCGGCGAAGGTCGATCCCGCGCCCGAGAGCTGCACCCCTTGCTGGGAGCCGGTCTTGGCGCCTTCGCTGTGCTGGCCGCAGGCGGTCAACATCAGGGTAGCGGCGGCGAGCGCGAGCGTGAGTTTGCGGATCATTGGGAGTCCTCCGAGGCTCATCGCCTCGGGTCTAGTCGCCGTACATGACAGTTTGGCGACAGTTCGATGAAGGTTCGAAAGTCCGCTGTGGAAGAGCGAACCCTCCCCCGTTTTGCGAGGGAGGATCCTCTCAGGCGCCAAGGGTCGAGCTTAGCGCGAGGCGTAGACGACCTTGCCGTCGGCGCCGGCGATCTGTTTGGACCAGGCCTTGCGGACCATGTCCTTCACCTTGGCGGGCATCGGGACGTAGTCCAGCTGGCCGGCCATGGCGTCGCCGTTCTTGTAGGCCCAGTCGAAGAACTTCAGCACTTCGCGGCCCGAGGCGGGGTTATCCTGCTTGGTGTACATCAGGATGAAGGTCGCGCCCGTGATCGGCCAGGACGCCGCGCCCGGCTGGTCGAGCAGCAGCAGGTAGTAGCCCGGAGCCTTGCTCCAGTCCGCGCCGGCCGCCGCGGCGGCGAAAGCCGGAGCCGTCGGGGCGACGAACTTGCCGGCCTTGTTCTGCATCAGGGCGTAGGTCATGCCGTTCTGCTTGGCGTAGGCGTATTCGACGTAACCGATCGCACCTGGGGTCTGCTTGACCAGAGCGGCGACGCCGTCGTTGCCCTTGCCGCCGACGCCGGTCGGCCACTGGACCGAGTCGCTGGCGCCCACGTCGCTGGCCCAATGCGGGGCCTTCATGGCGAGGTAGCTGGTGAACAGGAAGCTGGTGCCAGAGCCGTCCGAGCGGTGCACGACCGTGATCGGCATGTGCGGCAGGGCAACGCCCTTGTTGGTCAGCGCGATGAGCGGGTCGTCCCAGCGGCGGATGACGCCGCGGTAGATGTCGGCGAGCTGCGTGCCGGTCAGCTTCAGCTGGCCGGGCGCGAGGCCGGGGACGTTCATCACGGGCACGACGCCGCCCATGACCATCGGGAACTGCATCAGGCCCGCGGCCTGCAGGTCTTCCGGCTTCAGCGGCTTGTCGGAGGCGCCGAAGTCGACGGTCTTGGCCTTGATCTGCTTGATGCCGCCGCCGGAACCGATCGCCTGGTAGTTCAGGGTCGTGCCGGTCGTCTGGGCGTAGGACTCGGCCCACTTCGCATAGACGGGCGCGGGGAAGGTCGCGCCGGCGCCGGTGATGGAGCCGGCCTGCGCGGCAGGCGCTCCGACGATGAGCGCGAGCGCAACGGCCGCGGCGAATTTCTTCAACATGATGATGTCTCTCCTGACAGAGCGCCCCGTGTTCTTCTGTCGCTCTTGAGGAGGGAGTAGTCGGTTTTGTTACAGGTGCTTTGACAGTATTGCTGCGGTTTTATGTCAATGGCTGTGGGCGGAATCGAAAAGGGAGCCCCCGTCGCCGGAGACTCCCAATCGAAAGCTTCAACAGTGTCGGCTGATTACCAGCGGAACTGGCCGAAGAGGCCGAACTCGTCGTAGGTCCCCTTGCCCGAAGCGCCGGCCGAGCCCAGCGTCGCGACGCTGGGAGACGTGCCGGTCGAGAAGGTCCCGTGCTTGGCTTCGTCGCGCTTGTAGACGAGAGCGAAGTCCACGATCTTGGTCGGCTCCCACTGCAGGCCGACGTTGAAGTAGTTGTCGCGAGCGTCCGGTGCGCCCGTGACCTTCTTCGTCGCCCAGTCGTAGCGGCCGAAGGCCGACACTTGCGGGGTGAAATTGTACGAGGCGAAGGTGGAGAAGCCGTCGATCTTGTCGGTGCCGATCGAGGTCACGCTGTTCCAGTTCTTGGCCTCGAAGTACTCGGCCCCGATGCGGAAGTTATCGACCTTGTAGGAGGCCAGAGCATCCCAGCGCGTGGCGTTGTGGTGGGTGACCGCGCCCTCGGTATTGAGGCCGCGCTTGCCGGTATAGACGCCGGCCGCCAGCGTAATGTTGTCGAAGGTGGTGTTCACACGGCCTTCGAAGTCGACACCCTTGGAACGGGTCGGGTTCTTGTAGCCGCCGCCGTTGACGACCGAGGCGGCGTAGTTGAACAGACCGCCCGCCAGCTTGCCGGAAGCGTGTACGCCCCAGTCGGCGGAGTTGCCGTATTTCAGGCGGTCAGCCGTGGTCTGTTCCACGTAGCGATAACCGTATTGATCCTCGACAAACGGAATCCAGGGCATGTCGGCCGAGCCGACGCGAACGACCAGAGCGTCCGAATACTTGGCTTGCAGGTAAGCCTTCTTGACGAAGACCTCCACGTTGCCGGTGGCGCTCGAGTAGGTGACGTCGGTCGTGACGTTGCCGGAGTAGGTGTCGTTGAACTTGTGATCGACGCCGACATAGAAACGCTTGATATCGAAGCCCGTGCCGGTGTCGGCCTGCTTCGTGGCGCCGTTCTTGTGGTCGATGTGGCTGACGTCGAAATACATCCGGCCGGTGACGGAGGTGTTGTCCGCCCAGCTCGGCTTGGGCTTGGGCGTATTGGCGGCGACTTCGGTCTTCACCTGGGCGGGAAGCGTGTCGACCTGGGCCTGAGCGGCTTGCGCCGTGGCTTGCGCCTGGGCGGCCTGTTGCTGCACGGCGGCCTGACCGCCTTCGACGGCGTCCAGGCGGTCGGTCAGGATGCGGACCTGCTCGCGCAGCGAATCGATTTCCGCAGCCTGCATTTCAGTGACTGACGGCCCCGCGTCGACTGCGACAGCGGCGGCCTTGTGTTTCGTAGCAGCATCGGCTTGCGAAACGACCCCGACGGCGAGCAGCGCCCCCATGGCGGCCCCCGTCACCAGAGATGTTTTTCTCATTTGAACCCCTCGTGATGCGCGGCTTCCAGCAGCGGCGCAGGGTCCT
>Ga0157373_10000489_pt1 | contig 31312 bp, 31 predicted proteins | sample C65metaG_FD_113460 | JGI IMG/M metagenome (GOLD analysis project Ga0157373, IMG submission 113460) | Corn rhizosphere microbial communities from Kellogg Biological Station, Michigan, USA - C6-5 metaG | ecosystem: Host-associated > Plants > Roots > Rhizosphere > Soil | place: USA: Michigan... | reverse complement strand
TAATTGAGAGAAGCTTTTAAATAACAAAGCTTGGAATCATTATCAGCAATTGCAGAATATTTGTTCAGATAATCTGCCGCCTTGTTTACATCACGATCATAATAATAAGCATACAACCAATAATAAACAGGAGCAAAATTTGGATCTTCACGCATTGCATCCTGGTAATATCTCATGTAAACATTTTCCTGTCCATATCCCTGTGTTTCAAAAATTCTTCCAATCATAAAACTTGCTCTTGCATCAGTTGGATCAAGAGAAAGAGCAGTTTGATAGTTAATGGTAGCGTTGGCACCGTCATGCAATTTCCAGTAACCATATCCAATTTCATTATAGATCTCTGCATTCTTTTTATCCTTTTCCGCAGCTTGTTTCAGTTTATCAATTCCATAAGCGATATCACCATTCTTAGGTTCAATATTCGCTCTTCCTACTGCATAAAGAATATCAGGAAGATCTCTTTTTTTAGTCATGTTGATCGCAGTTTCAAAGCGATTTCTTGCATCGGTTTTATTTCCCTGCATTAATTCAATTTCTCCAATACCAACCATTATCAAAGCTGACTTTGGATTTGCCTGCAAAAATTTTTGATACAGATCTTTTGCTTTTGCAGTATCAGGAGCAGGTACACGATTGGGGTCCAAATAAGATTGACCGAGCCAGTAAGCTGCTTGTTCATCATCAGGCTTGGCAGTCAATAATTTTTGAAACACATTTTCGGCACTTTGATACCTTTCGTAATTTAAAAATTGTTTGCCTTCTTTAATACCCTGGGCAAATAACATACTACCCATTAAAATAAAAGAAGTGACGAGTCCGAGTTTTTTCATGTTTTCAATTTTTACTTTTTATTAATAACTGGTTTTGATTTCTGAGTTAATCTGTAATAGCTTGTCGGACAGTAAAATTCATTATCGGTCCAAGATAAGCACGGCGGAAAATTAATTGGCCTCTATCATGCTCCATAAAGGTAGCAAAGCCATTTGCAAGTCCATCATAATTTTCTTTGAAGATATAATACAAACCACGTACCATCGGGTATCTTTTCAACAATATGTTCGCCTGGTAAGGTTTTATAAAGCTCTTTTCAGGACATGTACATTGAATAGAGGCAATTCTTACTTTGGTCAAAAAACTGGTTTGTGTAGTATCTTCCGGATTACCGATCCAACTTACTCCTACAAAGCCAAGAACATTTCTGTGATTGGCAACATAATTAATCACTCCTTCACTATTTTTTTCTGCAAACACTCGTGATGAATCAAAGGAATGTCCTTTTAAAATGGAATCTACCGCATAACGAATGGTGCTGGTTTCTTTCAAACCATCAAACACGGCCATTTGCTTATCGCCTGTATTTCCCTCAAGGATTCCGCGAATTTCATTCATAGTAAACAAAGAATCAGGATCATTTTTATTTACAACAACAGCAATTGCATCGTAGGCGATTTTGCGCCAGTTTGGGGAATAAGACAATTTATCTTTATAATATTTTTCTTCCTGGTCAGTAAGGCCTCTTGTTACAATGATCATTCTCGTGCTGTCTTTCATCAGATCTCTAAAACATTCGGCTTCAGGTTTATAATCAGCTATGATTTTTGTATTGGGATAAAGCGCTTCAAAGACCTGGATTTCAGAATCGATCACCGGCTTAAAAGTTTCATCCACACTGATATGAATCGTGCCTCTATCCGGGGTATCAATATCGGTTCTTTTATTTTGCTGACAACCGGTAAATACGATAAGCAAAGCAATCATAAATGACGCGAGGAGAGAATCTTTTATTTGATACAACCTACTCATTCTTTAAATAATTTTTTTTAATCCCTCTGTAAATTCTCCACGAGCCATAAATAATTACCAGCACCGCGAAAATTTTTGCCGGAACGCTTGCTGTGAAATCGTTGGAAAAATTAAATTGTTTCGAAAATAAAATAATAATTCCAACAGCAAGATAAAGAAAGCCCATACCTAAATCCGTGATACTCCGCATCATAATATAGCGCTTGGTTTTATTGTCGGGAGTATTTTCAAATTCTTCAAGGCTCATATTCAAATTTTTTGTGTGAAACGGCAAGATAAAATAAAATAGAGAAATTGCCATCACTTTTGCTTTCTCTATCAATCAATTCCATCATAAATGCCCGTCATCAAAAAAATTTTACAATCAAATGAAAGATGACCTCAAAGGTTTTTACGATGCAATTAATTTGTTAAATCAATTATTGCTTTCTTTCAATGAAAGATTCAAAGAACAAATTATTCCATAATAAACGGAAAGAAATCTTACTGCCAGAGTTTTTTATTATTCTTCTCAGAAAATACAAGTTGAGCAAAACAAGAAACATTCCAACAATTAAATAATAGTTTTGCGATTTAAAAAAATACCAGGCTTTACAAAAAATATGAAACCGTCTTTACCACAGGGAACCCGCGATTTTGCTGCTGAAACGTTACGCAGAAGAAGATATATTATTGATACGATAAGAGAAGTTTTTGAATTGTATGGCTTTGAACCTTTGGAAACTCCGTCGATGGAAAACCTTGAAACGCTCATGGGAAAATACGGAGATGAAGGTGATAAATTGATTTTTAAAATTTTAAATAACGGCCTTGACAATCCCACAAAAAGAGAAAAAGTTATTTTGGAATTTGAAAATATTCTTGCCGGAAAAAATAATAAAAATATTACTGAAAGAGCTTTAAGATATGATCTCACGATTCCGTTTGCAAGATTTATTGCCATGAACCAGGGAAAACTAACGATACCTTATAAACGCTACCAGATTCAACCGGTTTGGCGTGCAGACCGGCCACAGAAAGGGCGTTACAGAGAATTTCTTCAATGCGATGCAGATATTGCAGGAACGTATTCTTTGATGAGTGATGTAGAACTGGCAGAGATTTATGCGGATGTTTTTAAAAAATTAAAAGTTGAAGTTGATATAAAAATTAACAGCAGAAAAATTCTTTACGCATTGGCTGAAGTTTGTAATAGTGTAGAAAATTTGACTGCTATTACCATCGCGATTGATAAACTGGATAAGATTGGAATTGAAAAAGTGACAGAAGAATTAAAAACGATTGGCCTTGATGAAAAAAGTATTTCTTTAATAGAAAATTATATCAATATCGACGGTTCCAATTCTGAAAAATTGGAAAAAATAGAAAAGATTATTGACGCATCCGAAACAGGAAAAAAAGGAATTGAGGAATTGAAATTTATCCTGGGTTTTTTAAATGATTCCGGGCAACAAAACAGTAAACAAACGATTAAGGTGGATTTTACTTTAGCGCGTGGATTAAATTATTACACAGGAACTATCTACGAAGTAAAAGCAAAAAATGTACAAATCGGAAGCATTGGCGGCGGTGGACGTTATGATGACCTCACCGGTTTGTTTGGCGTTCCAAATATGCCTGGAGTTGGAATTAGTTTTGGGCTCGACAGAATTTATGATGTGATGGAAGAATTGAAATTATTTCCTGAAAATATCAATCAGTCAACAGAGGTTTTATTTTTTAATCTGGGTGAAAAGGAAAGTCGTCATGCGTTTCAGCTGATGCAGCAACTTCGTAAACAAAAAATAAGTTGTGAATTGTTTTATGAAAATTCAAAACTGGAAAAGCAATTCAAGTACGCTTCGAAAAAAAATATTTCTTATGCTGTTATCATCGGATCGAAAGAAATGGAAGAAAAAAATTGCGTAATAAAAGATCTTCAAAAAGGGGAACAACAAACAATTCCTGAACATCAACTCATTGATTTTTTAAAAAATAAAAAGGGTTTGTATATTTAAGTTTCAAACAATTTTAAAATAATACGCTTACTTTTAAAGTTGGTACACAGAAAAATATTCATCATCTTAAAAAAAATTTATGAAATCTTTTCTCAAACTCAGCCTTCTGATTAGTGTAATTGCACTTCTTTTTTCTTCCTGTGGAAAAAAGAATGAAGTTGGAAAAATGATTCCAAACGATGCTCATTTTGTTGCACAAATCAACATCAAATCTTTAGGAAATAAATTATCGTGGAACGAAATCAAACAAACCAACTGGTATAAAAAAATGTATGCTGATTCTTCCATGAATGATTGGAAAAGAAAAGTGCTTGACAATCCCTCTACCACAGGAATTGATTTTGAAGATGGACTCATATTTTTTGTTTCTCAAAACGCAGGAACAGATTATTTTGCTGCAGAAGGAAAATTAAAAAGCGCCAAAGATTTTGAACAATTTAATAAGAATACCGATCCTTCACAGGCAGTAACAAAAGAAGGAAATCTGAACACCTTTGTTTTAAAAAATAATCATGTTGTTGTATGGAATGACGATCATTTTGTGTACCTGATGAACATGAAAACCACTCCTACAGAAATGCTTGAACAGCACGACAGCACAGAGATGCAGCAAAATCAACCAACTGATAAAAGCGCTGAACTTTCATCAATTGGAAAAAATTTGTTCAACTTAAAATCTGATAGTTCTCTTGCAAAGAATGATCATTTTGGTTCCCTCATGAATGAATCAGGTGATGTTCATGTTTGGCAAAATACAGAAGCCATCATTAAAAATTCTTCTTCACTTGGTATGCTGGGAATGCTGAAATTAGATGCTTTTACAAAAGATAATGTAAGCACTTATACGATCAATTTCGATAATGGAAAAATTGATGTGGATCAAAAAACTTATGCAAGCAAAGAAGTTACAGACATCGTAAAAAAATATACCGGCAATTCTATCAATAGCGATATGATCAAAAATATTCCTTCTCAGGATGTAGATGCTTTGCTTGCATTTAATTTTAAACCTGAAGGAATTGTAGAACTGATCAAACTTACCGGCGCAGATGGAATGATTAACAGTTATGCTCAACAAATGGGTTTCACTTTGGATGATTTTTCAAAAGCTACCAATGGCAATTATTTGCTCGCTTTCACTGATTTTAAATTTAAAGATTCTTTGAGAAGGCCTGATTTTAATTATCTTTTTTCTGCAGGCATTGCTGATAAAGCAAGTCTTCAAAAAATTCTGGATGCCGTTAAGAAAACAACTTCTCAAATGGGAAAAGATACAGCAGTAAATTATGTGATGAATGACAAAACGATCGCTTTCGGAAGTTCCAATTCTTTTGCTTCACAATATCTGAATGGCAACAATAATAAATTTGATTTTACAGATAAATTGTCAGGGCATCCTGTTGCATTTTATTTAGACATTCATAAAATTCTTTCCGAATTTTCGACACTTCCTTCCGACAGCGATCGCAAAGCTTTGCTGGATCAGAGCTTGAAGACATGGAATAATATTATTTCCTATGGTGGAGAATTTAATGACAATGCATTTAAATTTCATTCAGAAATAAATCTGATCAATAAAGACAGCAACAGCTTGAAACAACTGAACAGTTATCTGGATCAAATGTTCACTTTGCATGAAGCAAAAAAAGATAAGAGTACAAGACGGTTGGATTCACTTTTAGTGCCGCCTCCAATTGATACGGTTAAAGTAAAATAAAATTTTTTTTATAAAAATGTGATGATGCAGATACAACTGCGAAAAGTAACTCCGGATTATATTGAAAAAGAAAAAAGAAAAACTTCACAAATCTGGGAACAGGATCTGACAATAAATAAAGGTGAGCATTTGCATATCGTCGCGCCGTCAGGCAGCGGAAAAACTTCTTTAATGCATTTTATTTATGGATTAAGAAAAGATTATTCCGGTGCTATCTTTTATGATAATGCAGAAATAACAAATCTTTCTACAGAAAATTTTTCTTCATTTCGTCAAAACAAAATCAGCATTATTTTTCAGGATCTGAGATTGTTTGAAAATCAAACCGTCAAAGAAAATATTGAAATAAAAAGGATGCTCGATCCATATCATCCTGCTGACAAAATTGATGAAATGTCGTTTCGTCTTGGTATTAAAAACAAATTAGATCAGGAAGTAAAAAAATGTAGTTACGGAGAACAACAACGTATTGCCATTATCCGCGCATTAATGCAGCCTTTTGATTTTTTATTATTGGATGAGCCTTACAGCCATTTGGATGAAGTTAACCGAAAAAAAGCAATGGAGCTGATTTATGAAGAATGCGCAAACCGTGGTGCAGCAATGGTTTTCGCCGATCTGAAACCTCTCGAACTTTTAAAAGATGAGAAGGTGCTTTATTTATGAAAGATAATTATGCCATTTCAATTCGTGTAATTCGTTAAAAAAAATCTTGCTTCAATTCTGTAAATAAAATGCCGCTATCTTATAAAAATATAGAACCATTAATCATCTCAGGAAAAAATATTTTTTCAAAATGGCTTGGTTATTTTGGTTTGGGAATCGGAGTTTTATTACTCCTCGTTTCTATGCAAATGTTTGTAAACATTCAGCAACTATTGAAAGAAAATAGTCCCAGGAAAAGTGGCGGCTACGATTTTATTTCCATTTCAAAAACGATTACGAATGAAAATATGGGAAAGGATAATACTTTCTCCAATTCAGATTTATTGAATCTTGAAAAACAACCAACCATTGCGGAGGTTGCTCCATTGATCTCCAATAAATTCAGAGTTCGCGCTACTGCTGGTGATATCATTCCTTTCAGCACCGATCTTTTTCTGGAAAGTATCAACGATAACTTTATTGATACGGTTCCTCCAAATTTTACCTGGCAACCTGGTCAAATGGTGGTTCCCATCATTTTCTCTTCTGATTTTTTAGAGATGTACAATGTGTTTGCTCCGGCGCAAGGTTTGCCACAGCTTTCCGCAAAAACAATTTCTTCGGTCAATATTATTTTGGAATGTTCCGGAACAAATGGATCACAAACTTTTAAAGGAAATATTGTTGCATTAAGTGACCGGATCAATTCATTACTCGTTCCTAAAACTTTCATGAACTGGAGCAATTGGCATTTCATGGGAGACACGACTGTACACGCTTCAAGGGTTTATATCAAAACAAAAGACGCTAATGACCCGAAACTGATTTCTTATCTCGATTCACAAAATTATCATCTCAATAAAGAGAAAGTAAAATTTGGACGTATCAAAAGCATTCTGCAAAATATTGTGAGCGCTTTGGGTGTGTTTGGCATTTTAGTTATTGTTCTTGCTCTGATGTTATTTTCATTTTATCTGCAATTAATGATTGCAAAAAGCAAAGACAATTTGCGCCTGTTGCTCACGCTCGGCTATTCTCCAAAATGGCTTTCAAAAAGCGTTGCAAAAACATGGCTTCCCGTTTATTTCTCTATAATTGTTGCGGCATTAATTCTTACAGAAATCCTTCACTTGTTATTTCTGCAATTATCTTTTGTAAAAGCTGCCGACCTTTCTTATTTCCTCAATTGGTCCGTTTGGCTGACAGCACTGTTCTTATTTGCATTAACGATCTTCATTAATGTAAAACTCGTCAATAAAGAGTTGAAAAATATTATATAGAAAAAAGAATTGGCATTATTTGTTGGTTTACTATCAATCAACGGCAAACTCCATTCTGATGGTAATTGAGCCCGTTTTTTCTTTGCTTGAAGTGTTGAAAGTGCCGCCATAACTATAATCTTCGTCAGAATTCTTTCCGGTAATTTGGAAAACGCCGAGGTTGGCATTCTTTAATTTCCCTAACGAACTTCCGGCATTTTTTGCGATAATCTCTGCCCGTTGTTTTCCATCGGCACTTGCCTTTGCCAAAAGGTCCATCTTTATTTGGGTAAGTTTTGTATAATAAAATAATGGCGCTGAAGAAGTAAATTCAATTCCCTGTTGAATCAATTCTGTCGCTTCTCTTGATATCTGATCGATCTTATCAACGTTAGAAGATTGAATGGTTACTGTCTGCGTAAGATTGTATCCGGAAAATTTCTGGCCTATCGATCTTCCATTTTGATCGGTTTTATAATCGAACTCTTTGTTGATATTTACAGATGAAAAAACAATTTCATTATTTTGGATTCCTTTTCCTGTAAGATAAGTTCTGACGGTATTTTCATCTTCTTTCAATTGCGCATAAGCGCTTTTCAGATCCATTGATTTTCTGGAATAAAAACCTTTCCAAACAATCAGATCACTAACAAAATCTTTTTCCGCGGAGCCGGTAACTTTAATAGTTTCCAAAGCTTTCGATCTGGATTGGTAAGCCTTACCCACAATAAATAAACCGATGATAAATGCAAGTCCAATAATAACAGAATTGACGATTCGCATGAAAAATGTTTTGATTCCGATAAAGATAATAGATTCAATAATGGAAACAAATGCAGTGGAAGAAGAAATAATTGATTTAGTATTTTCTTAAAGAACCTACTTTACTTTTTTAAACATAATAATGTAGCCGCAAATATTTTCTTTCTTCTTTTTATTTACCTGAACAGGTTTGATCACATGGTATTCTGTGAATTTTGGTATGTAAGAAAAACTGATAATGTTGCTTTCAACGCCTTCTCCATAATGCTTTTGATAAACAACTTGTTTGTCGTTGTAGTCAAACATTCTCAATTCATAAAGCTTTGAAGAATGATCGCCAATGAAAGCAAAATGGTACCAGCTTCCCTCATTAAGTGGAACAATAACCGGCATTTCATAACCGCTTTCCATGGTCATTGTAGCTTCTCTTACTACAATAAATCCATCTTTCTCCAATGCTTTTTTGATACTGTCTGCCTGAAATTTTAATGCAGAATCGTAACAGGAAACCTGTCGGATTACTTCTTGCGCTTTGGTAGTTTGAGTAAAAGCAACAAACAATAAAAAAATCAATAAGTGATTTTTCAAAAACTTTTTCATTCAATTAGGGATATGAAAAAAATTATTTTTTCAGATTCATGTAGTTTTAAACAAAAGTTTTTTCAATAATTATTCCAAAAAACTTTCCTCAATAAAAACCTTACAACAAAAACGAAAGAAGTTTTCAATTATTGTATGGGGCTTTAAGGTTAGTATTGCATTTTTCTTAAAGTAGGAGATTTAAACCAGGTAAGAATAACAACCAGCAAAGTCATGCTTCCTCCAAAAACTACTGAAGGAACGGTGCCCATTAATTTTGCCATGATGCCGCTTTCAAATTGTCCAAGTTCATTACTTGAATTCACAAACATAGAATTGACACTCATTACGCGACCTCTCATATAATCAGGAGTCATTAATTGCGTGATCGTTCCACGAACAACAACGCTGATCCCATCCAACATTCCCGAGATCATTAAAGCAGCAAAAGAAAGTAAAAATATTTTTGAAATGCCGAAAACGATGATGCAAATCCCAAATCCTCCAACAGCCAATAATAATTTTTTTCCTTGTTTTTTCTTTGCAGGAAAAATGGTAAGAATGATCACGATCAAAATAGATCCCATATCAGCCGCTCCATTTAAAATTCCGAATCCTTCAGAACCTACTTTCAAAATATCTCTGGCATAAATCGGAATCAACGCAACAGCCCCACCAAATAAAACAGCGAAAAGATCCAGCGATAAAGAACTCAAAAGTTCTTTCGTTTTATAAACAAATCGCAATCCTTCTTTTACGCTTTCCCACGTTCGCACCACTCCTTTTACAACCGAAGCAGGTTTGGGCTTTAATTTAAATAAAAAGAAAAGAGAAATTAAGATCAGAAAACTAATGCTGGTCAACGTTCCGGTAATTCCAATTATTGCAATCAGAAAACCGCCGGTTGCATGGCCTGTAACCGAAGCTGAAAGCCACGTTCCCTGGCTCCAGGTAGTTGCATTTTGTAAATCATTTCTTGGAACAATGTATGCGATTATGGCGCTGAAAACCGGGCCTGTAAAAGCACGGAAAATGCCGGTGCAAAATATTACAACATAAATACAAACTGCAATCCAATGATCGCTTAAATGGCTGGAAACAAATTTTCCGGAAATAAAAACTAAAGTAACAGCAGCAAGAAAATAAAGAACAATTCCTTTTAATAATAATTTTCTTTTTTCACTTTGATCAATAATATGTCCGGCGTACAGAGCTAATGAAAGTGCAGGAATGACTTCTGATAACCCGACAAGTCCTATCGCAAAAGGATCGTTCGTCAATAAATAAATCCACCAGCCGATGAGTGTTGCCATCATTCTTAAGCCCATGATAAATATAAATCTGCCGATCAATAAATTTCGATATTCAACCACTTTTACAGAAGCAAACGGATCAGATTTAAGAGACATTCGATAATCTTTTATGGCAGCGTTAAGTAGTTTTGATTGTCTTGATAATCTTTGTCAAGCGCCTCAAGCACAGCTTCCAGGTGTTTTTCGTTTCCAATAAAATCAGCATTCGATACATCAACAAATAATGTTTTGATGTTGTGTTGTCGGATATATTGGGCATATATTTCCTGCAGAGAAAAAAGATAATCAGGATCAATAGATTGTTCATACGAACGATTTCTTTTTTTGATATTCTCTTTTAATTTATTGACAGGCGCGTGAAGGAAAATCAATAAATCCGGTTGTATCAATTGAGGATTAATAATGTCAAACAATTTTTGATACAACAAATATTCCTGCTCGGGCAGATTCACTTTTGCAAACAAGAGACATTTTGTAAAAAGGTAATCAGAAATAGTAAGATGCTGAAACATATCTTTTGTTTGCAACAATTCTTTCAGTTGCTTATATCGTTCAGCCATAAAAAAAAGCTCAAGTGGAAAAGCATACTGCTGGCGGTTTTCATAGAATTTCGGAAGAAAAGGATTCTCTGCAAATTCTTCTAAAATAAGTCTTGCATTATAATGTTTGCTCAACAAATGAGCGAGTGTGGTTTTACCTGCTCCAATATTTCCTTCAATGGTTATGAAGTTATATTTCATTCTTTCGTGGTTATAAATTTTTTCAAAATTAGCGCCTAAAGAAAGTTTCAGGGAATTAATTTTTAAGGCAAGGGCTTTGCTTTCAATTCATCTTTGCACATCGCTAATAATTCATGAATATTTTTTTTATAAACAGGATGAATCATGTCAGACGCAATTTCATTTAAAGGCGATAACACGAAACGCCGGTTGATAATTTCCGGATGAGGAATTGTAAGATTTTGTTCGTTTACTATGTCATCATTAAAAAATAAAATGTCAATATCAATAATTCGTGCAGCATTTTTTATTGTCCTTACTCTGCCCATTTCTTCTTCAATCTTCAAAATATTTTCCATTACTTCTTTAGCAGAAAAATTACTTTCAACAACATGAACCTGGTTATAAAAAGATTTTTGATCCGTAATTCCCCATGCGTCGGTTTCATAAATTTTCGAGCTGCGGATTATTTTTCCGATTTCACTTTGAATCAAGCCAGCCGCCGTTTCCAAGTTTTTTTTTCTATTGCCAATGTTGCCGCCTGTAATTAAAAATATTTCGTTCATTATCTTATTGCATCATTAATCTCTTATCAAGTTCTAATAATTCAGAGTTAATAATTTTTATTTTTTTATAGTCTTCATGAAGTGGATTTAGTAAAAAATTGTTTTCTGCGGAAACAATCGCCGAAGGGACTTGCAAGCAAAGGGATTTATTTTCGGTCAAAAAATCCTCTCCTATTCCTTGTGTGTACTTAAGATCATCTTTCCATTCTTTTTTTAACTTCTTCAATTGGATACGATAAATACCTTTATCCGGAATTTCAAAAGAAGTAAGGGTGTAAGAATCAGGGGAAGTAAACTTTGTTGCTCTGACAAGAATTTCAAGAATTGCCAAAGAAATATGTTCAGAAGTATACAAGCCCGCAAACCCAACTGGATTCCAGCGGCCGCCATACAATTTTGCTTCTGTTCCCGAAATATCGTCAGCAAATTTGCCTGTAGTTAGTCTGTAAACAATCATGCTAAAATTCCATGTTCTATTCTTCCTAATTGAGTAAGTACGTTATTGATTCCTTCAATACTTGCAAGCGAATGTAATGATAAACGACCTTCCAGCATCGATGGATTGCCGCGAAGCCATAGATTGAATTTTTGATAGCTTCCCAAAACTTCTTTACCTCGCTGAAAAACTTTATTTATCTGATAAATTCTATCAACAGTACCGCTGTTAAAAGAACCATTATCATGCGCATATCTTTGCAATGTTCTTTCAGAAATATGAAGAATATCGGCCCATTCTTTTTGCGTAAAATCTACCTTTGATGCAACTTTTTCAAAATCATTAAAAGTAATATCTCTTGTAATTTTGGTTGGATTGCTTGTATAATAAACAGCCTCCGGCTCTTCTGCCTTTGACGATTCAATAGTAGTATTTTTATATTTCTTACTTTTCATACCTATGTCATTTGTCCTACAAATATACGACACTTGTCTTGGTTTTCAAACTTTTTCGAAATTTTTATTTTTTCACAATTAGTTTTGCGCCATCAAATTTAGTTTTTAGATGAAAAGATACAGCCAGTTGAGGGCGATGTTTGCCATAACAAAAGCAAGTTTACATGCGATTTTCAGAAGCCCTTCTGCTGTTGTTTTTGGATTTGCTTTTCCATTTATTTTTATTTTGGTTTTTGGTTTCATGGGCGATAGTGGCACATTCAGAAGTTACAAAATTGCTGTCGATAATACCGCTGACACGACCAATGACTTATATAAAGCGATAGAAAATTCTCGTGGAATTATCATTAAAAAATATCCTGATAAAGATGCTCTGGAAAAAGATCTGGAAAGTGGAAAAATTGCCGGCGTTATGAACATTCAGAAAAATCCTTCAGGCGAACCTCCCTATATTTTTACTTTAAAAAGTACCACTTCCAGTAATGATCAATGGCCACAATTCAAAGCGATTGTGGAAAGCATTATTAATAAAATCAGCAATGAAAAATACCCCGGAAGACGCGCCTATGCTGAATTTGATTTTAATTTTCCGCGTGACATTTCTGTAATAAGAAAATATAAAACGATCGATTTTATTCTTCCAGGCCAATTAGGATTTTCGCTGTTAGCTTCCGGGGTTTTTGGCGTGGCATTTATGTTTTTTAATTTAAGAAATACATTGGTACTAAAAAGATTTTTTGCAACGCCGATCAGTCGTACTTACATTATTTTAGGAGAAATGTTTAGCCGCGTTTTGTTTCAAATGCTCACAGCTGTTGTAATCATTCTTGCCGGATATTACTTTTTTGATTTCACATTGGTTCATGGATTTCTAACTTTTGTTGAGTTGTTGATTTTAAGTTTTATAGGCCTCGTAGTTTTTATGGGAATGGGATTTATTGTAAGCGGCATCGCAAAAAATGATAGCACCATTCCTCCATTTGCCAACATTATTACTTTACCACAGTTTTTAATTTGCGGAACGTTTTTTCCAATCGATGTTTTTCCAAAATGGCTGCAATGGATCGCGCAGATCATGCCATTAACTCATTTGAACAATGCCTTGCGTGACGTGGCTTTTGAAGGCAATAATTTATGGAACGAAAGATGGGAAATCGCAATTTTATTGTTGTGGGGAATTGTTGTTTATGCGATTGCAGTTAAAGTTTTTAAATGGGAATAAAATATGAGAATTATACGTTTTATTATTTTTCTGCTCGCTGTTTTTATAGTTATATTTTTGATTAGTTTGCTGCTTCCCTCAAAAGTTACTGTTTCAAAATCAGTAGATATTAATGCTCCGAAAGAAGCAGTGTTCAATCAGATTGTCAATTTTGAAGAATGGAAAAACTGGTATCCTGCTTTTAAAGACGAAAATATTTCGATTATTAAAAATCCGCCTGCTGCAAATACTCTTGCATCTGTCACATTAAAAGACACGAATGGAAAATCGGTTACTCTCCTGCTTGTTGATACCAGTGAACAAACAATTAATATCGATTTACAATCTGCATCTTCCACGAAAGTTAATTATCAATTTATTCTTACTCCTAAAGTAAACAACCAAACTCTGTTGACATGGAATGTAAATACAAATCTTGGCTGGCTTCCGTGGAAAAAGATGGAAGGAATTTTATTGGATAAATTTTCCGGAGACCAATGTGAAACCGCTTTGGAAAATCTGAAAAAAGCTGCAGAAAATCATTAATGATTTTTTTGCGGAACAAACTTTTCTATAAACTGAATAATCACTGAATATATTTTTTTCAATTCTTTTGATGTAATGCAATAAGGCGGCATTACATAAACCGTATTTCCCATAGAACGCAGGTACACTCCGTGTTTCATACAGAATGGAGTAAAATCATTGCTTACGCTATTCAAATAATTATCGTTTTCTGAAGTACACATTTCAAAAGCTATAATGGTACCTAGTTGTCTCACATTTTTGACATAATTCTTCTTTTGAAATTTCATTAATTTTTTAAAAAACTTTTTGTGATGTTCAACAATGTTCTCAATATTTTTTAAGCATTCAGGTTTTTGAATCAACTCAAAACTTGCCAGAGCTGCGGCACAGGCAAGTGCGTTTCCTGTAAAGGAATGTCCATGAAATAAAGTTTTTGTTTTATCATCACTTACAAAAGCATCGTAAATTTTTTGTGTACAGGCAGTAACTCCAAGCGCCATTGTCCCTCCGGTTAACGCTTTGCTCAAACAAATAATGTCAGCTTTCGTTTTCATGTAATCGCCGGCAAAGAATTTTCCCGTGCGATAAAAACCTGTTAATACTTCGTCGGCAATGCAGATAATTTTTTCATTCTTTAAATAATGCAAAAGTGGATCAAGATGCTCGGGTTGATACATCAACATTCCACCTGCGCCTTGCAACAAAGGCTCATAAATAAAACAAAGAATTTCATCTTTATATTTTTCGATTTCTACTTTGATTGAATCGAGGTTGTTACCGTTTGGAGTATCAATAAAAAGAACATCAAATAATTTATCCTGGAAGGCAAGCGTGTAAACATCCCGTTCACTGATACTCATTGCTCCGAACGTATCGCCATGGTATGAATTATGAAAAGCGACCACTTTGTTTCTTTTCATATTGCCAACGTTTTTCCAATATTGGATGGCCATTTTTATTGCAACCTCAGTAGCAGTAGATCCATCATCTGTGTAAAATATTTTTGCAAAATCTCCGGGAAGAACCTCCAGTAATTTTTCTGCAAGTTTTACTGCCGGCTCATGTGTAAAAGCTGTAAAGATCACCTGCTGCAATTTCTTTGCCTGCTCATATATTTTCTTAGCAATGAATTTATTTCCATGTCCATGAATATTTACCCACCAGCTGCTTATTGCGTCAATGTATTTATTTCCATTTTCATCAATTAAAACGGTTTTTTCTCCTCTTACAATCGGTACAGCAGGCTGTTTGGACTTTATATGCGTATAGGGATGCCAGATATATTTTTCATCTAAAAGTTTCAAATCACTCATTTCAGATTTTTTTTCGCAAAAGTACCGGATAAGTTTTTGTTCATCTTTTTTTAAAAAAAATCAACGGCTTATTTAATTTTTTCGTTCCCATTTTGAAGGGCAAATTGGTTTTGTTTTCAAAATTAATTGTCTTAGTTTTATTGTTCGAAAAACCCATTTCCTATACAAAACTTTTCTCTGCAAAATCACGATTTATTAATTCTAAAAACAGGCCAATGAAACGTATCGTCTTTTTACTGGGTAGCAGTTTTTTGCTTTCTCTTCCCCAGGCAACACACGCGCAGCTTTTGAAAAAGTTAAAAGAAAAAGCGAATAACGCTGTAAATAAAGTAGTGGATGCAAAAACAGGAACCTCTTCTGAAAGCAGCAATTCTACTGAATCGTCACAAAGCGAATCTACCAGCAGCAACAAACCTGTAAACAAAGGAGGCGCCGGACTCAAGAACACTGCTCCACCTGATGTGAACGCTGCCATGGAAGACGCCAACAAATCTTTTTCCGGCAAAAATTACAGCGACGCACGTTATGCTGTTCAACAGGCTTTGGTAGGTATTGAAATCCAGTTAGGACATCAGTTGTTACAATCACTTCCAATGACAGTTGATGGATTGCAAGTTGACACAACACAGGACAAAGTTGTCAGCACTCAATGGGGCTGGAGCAATATGACCATTCAACGGGTTTATTCTGATAAAAAAGACAAACAATGTACGATTACAATTGGTAATAATGGATTCTATGCAGGGCTGGTGAACGCTTATTTTGGAAATGCCTACGCAGTAGAATCAAACGGAAAAGATCAAAATGTGAAACAGGTAAAAGTGCAGGGAAACAAGGCGATTATCAGTTATGATGAAAGCAAAGGTTATACCTTGATCGTTCCTATCGGCCAAAGTTCAATGGTAGTTTGGGAATGCATCAATTTTGCCAACGAGGATGAAGTAATGAATACGGCAAATGCATTCAATATTGACAACATCAAAAAATCATTAGGCGAAAAATAATCACTTCAAAAAAATCAGACAATGAAAAAATATACCTTTTTAATTCTAATACTTTTTTTTACAGTGGCTGTTCAGGCGCAGGATTTTTCAAAAGATATCGCTGATGCAAAAACGGCTTACTCTGCCGGAAAACTTGCTGATGCACATTTTTCATTAGAGCAGGCGATCCAGGAAATTGATATGATCGTGGGCAAAGAAGTTTTGAAATTATTACCCGAAAAAATGAATGATCAAAATGCAAACAGTAAAGATGATCAGGTTACTGCCAATGTTGGGTTTGTAGGAGCAACTATTCATCGCGATTATGGAACCACTGGCTCACAGGTTGAAATCATCAGTAATTCACCGCTGATTGCGAGTTTGAATGCATTTCTGAATATGCCTTTCGTTGGAGGAATGATGAGGAATTCAACAACCAAAGTGGTAAAAGTGCAGGGATATAAATCGCGCCTCGAAAAACAAAGCGATAACGAAAACGGAAAGCCAAATTATCAACTACAAATTCCATTTAAGAATGCATTAGTTACGATCACTGCAAACGGAATGGATGAAAACAGCGTTGTCTCTTTTGCCAACACAGTTCCTTTGGATAAAATTGCTGCATTGATCCAATAAAATAAAAAAGATCTTTAAAAAAAATGCGATTCACCATCGCATTTTTTTTTGCCCTTGATGAACAAAAAAATGGGCTAATGCAACGAAAAGAAAAGAACGGTTGTCAATGATGAGACAAATGGATCAAGATCAATTAGTAAAAGATTGCCTGAAACAAAAACGTGAAGCACAACGAGCGCTTTATGAGCTTTTTGCGCCCTCGATGCTTGGCGTGTGTTTCAGATATACCAAAAGTTTGAGCGATGCTGAAGAAGTTTTGCAGGAAGGTTTTATAAAAGTATTTACAAGATTACATCAATTTAAAGGAGATGGGGAATTAGGCGGCTGGATCAGGAAGATCATGGTAAATTCTGCTTTAAATTTTTTAAAAACAAATCAAAAATACAGGTACGATCTTTCTTTTGAAGAGACGCACTTGCATTTGGTTTCTACTGAAAATCCTGAAGTGAATTTGCAAACAAAAGAGCTTGCTGAATTAATAAGACAATTACCAACAGGTTTTCAAACCATTTTCAATCTGCATGCAGTAGAAGGATACAAACACGCAGAAATAGCGTCAATACTGGGTATCACAGAAGGAACCTGCAGATCACAATATGCAAGAGCGAGAGTTTTACTAATTGAATGGATCGAAAAATTTTCTTTAAAAAAACAAAATGGCCATTATGGAGCAAAATAGCTTTGAAAAAAATGTACAGCACAAACTGGATGAATTAAAAATTCCTCCATCAGATTCTGTATGGACAAATGTTGAAAAAAGGATCGGCAAAAAAGGCAAAGACAGAAAACTGATTTTTATACTTTTCTTTATAATTCTGTTTCTTTTATCCGGTGGATATTGGTTAATGAATTCATCAAAAAATAACACCCAACAAAAACATCAATTGACTGAAGTAAAGAATGATAGTAAAGCAACAAATAATGACAATTCTTCTTTTAAAAAGACTGAACCTGCGACCCACGACTCTGTTAAAATGCGTGATTCTGCTAATGTTTCAGAAGAAAAGATAAAAACTGAATCAATAAAAATTCAATCTAAAGCTGAAGTACCAAATGAAAAATTACCAGGTTCAAAAACTGGAATGCCAGAAAGAAAACAAGCTATTTTACTTTCAAAAAATGAAAATGAAAAGGTAGAAAATAAAAATAAGTTAAGCGTTGAAGCTGATTCCAAACCAACAGCTGACAATGAAATTATAATTGGCAAAGAAAATATTGCAAAAACAGATTCTGTTTTAGATAAAAAAGAAAGCGCAGAAGATTCGTTAGAAAAAAAGATTCAAACGATTGCTAAAAAAGAACCCGAAAAAACAATCAAAAAGAAAAAAGATCATTGGAATTTTGGAATTACTTTTTCCGGTGGCACTTCTATGATCAGCAAATCCCAGTTAAGGAATTCAGCATTTTTTGTATCAGATCCGGCCGCATATAATGGTGGAATTCCCTCTTATTATTATTCGCCCTCCGAGATAAGGAATTCTACTGGGTTCATTGCCGGCATTTTTGCAGAAAAAAATATTTCAGCGAAAAAGAAAATTTCAATTGGAATTTCTTACAAATATTTTTCCTTTTTGAATAAAGTGGGCAACAGAATTGATTCATTGTATTCTTTACCTCAGTCATATTCCTTAAATTATGCTTACAGTTCAGTCAATCTAAAAACTTACCTTAATAATTTTCATTTTTTAGAAGTTCCTGTTTCCATTAAATTTCAATTAAATAATAATTCCAACCTTCCCATTTTTTGGAATGCTGGAATCAATATTTCACAACTGATCAGCACCAATGCATTACAATTCAACTCAGGCGCAGGTCTATATTATTCAGACAATTCGTTTTTTAATAAAACACAGTTTGGGCTAAGCAGTGGATTTTCAGCAACCCTTTTTGCAAAAGGGAAAAGGCCTTTTAACCTCGAACCTTATTTTTATTATAGCGCTACAAGAGTTGCCAATAAAGGACTGTACGACAAAAAGCATTTTAGCTTCATTGGATTAAGAACAGAAATTTTATTTCGTAAGAAATAATTCCTGATTCATGCAACACTTTTTATTTTTTGCTTGTCAAGCATGAAAAATACATCCATTATGAAAAAAGTAATCAGCGTCTGTAATGCAATTTGCACTTTATTTCTTTTTACATTTTTTCTGAGTAGTTGTGTAAAAGATCAGTGTAAAGGGTCCTATACCTACTCATATTATACAGCAGTCTATGAAACAACGGCGCAAGTAAGATCCAACATAAAAAGCAGTGCTCCACAACCAATTGAAAATCCGGGAAAAATTGTAATTCTCAATAATTTTATTTTTTTGAATGATGTTGACAAAGGGGTTCATGTAATTGACAACAGCAATCCGGCATCTCCAAAAAATGTAGCATTCATCAGTATTCCAGGCAATATGGATCTTGCAATAAAAGGCAACACATTGTATGCAGATTTATATACGGATCTCGTTACATTAGGTATTAGCGATCCTATGAATGTGGTGGTTAAAAACTACAATCGTGGTGTTTTCCCTTATCGCAATTATGGGTATGGTTTTTATGGTGACACAACAAAAATAATCACACAGTGGATCAGGAAAGATACAACCATATCACAACCATGTGGTGGTGATCAAAGAGTTTTATACACAACGAACAATCCCGCAATTTATATGGCGGCTACACCGCAAAGCTATTCCTCTTCAAATGCTGGATCGCCAATTGGACAGGGTGGTTCAATGGCAAGATTTGCTTTAGTCAATAATTATTTATACACAGTTGATGACAACTATTTAAATGTTTTCAATATCAGCCATAACATTCCAACATTTTCTGATAAAGTTCTGGTAGATTATCATGTGGAAACTATTTATCCTTTTGAAGACAAATTATTTATTGGTTCCAATAATGGAATGTTTATTTATGATATTCAATCATCCCCCGAAAGCCCCGTCAAATCAGGAGAATTTACACATGCAAGAAGTTGTGATCCTGTAATCGCAGACGGTCAATATGCTTTCATCACTTTACATTCAGGAACAACTTGTCTTGGCTATAACAACGAACTGGATGTGGTAAAATTGAACAACTTCATAGATGCGTCTTTAGTTAAGGTTTATAATTTAACCAGCCCGCAAGGATTATCGAAGGATGGAAATATTTTATTCATCTGTGATGGCAAAGACGGGCTCAAAATATTTAATGCTTCGGATGTATCGAATCTGAGATTGATAAAACAAATTAAAAACCTGGAAACTTATGATGTCATAGCACGTAACAATGTTGCGTTAGTTGTTGCAAAAGATGGATTGTACCAATTCGATTATTCAAACACTAATAACATTCATCTTCTCAGTAAGATCGGTTTATCTAACAAGTAAATCATGAAAAAAATATTCTTTTCGACATTGGCAATTTTGCTGATCGTTCCTTTTTCTGGATCATCACAAAAACAAAAAATTCAATTTCATTCAATAAACACTTTTGAATTAATTGGTGGTGAAAGCAACTCCAGTATTGGATTTCAGACGGTAGATGGAATCCGGTTTTCGAAATGGTTTTTCGGATTTGGAATCGGAGTTGACAAATATCATTTCAAAACGGTTCCCTTATTTTTTGATCTCAGAAAATACTTTGATAAAGATAAAAGAGCTTTTCTCTATGGTGACATTGGCAATAATTTTCCAATGAAAAAGCAAGATCAAAAAGTCATTCCTTATAATTCGAATTATCATTTCAATGGTGGAATTTATTTGGATGCTGGAATTGGTTACTTATTTCCATTTGCAAAAAGAAGTGCCTTTTTAATCAGCATGGGATATAGTTATAAAAAATTGGAAAATAAAATGGGAGCAGTAAATTATTGTCCTTTTGTTGGCCCTTGCCCCGAAAGTTATACAACTAATCAATATAGTTTGGGAAGAATCATTTTTAAAAGCGGATTGATCTTCTAGATAACAGGCATGCGTACACGTAAATTAAATACTGTAAGCCAACAAATATTTCGATTTTCTATTTTTGCTTTTAAATTTAAGAATCCAAAAACTTCAAATTCCTCTTAATGCCTTCAAACCTCGAGCGTTTCAATGGAGATTTTTTAAAAATAATTTTAAACGATTCCTCAGTCAATTCTTCCCAATCATTTTTAGAAAAATTCAACACTTCATTCAATGGAGTAAATTCAGTTTCAGTATTTGGTTTTGAAAAACGATTCCATGGGCAAACATCCTGGCAGATATCACAACCAAATATTTTGTTTTGAAATTTGCCTTTCATTTCATCCGGAATCAACATGTCCTTTAATTCAATCGTGAAATACGAAATGCATTTGCTTCCATCAATTACCTTGTCGGGCAGAATTGCCTCAGTTGGGCAATTATCAATACACCTGGTGCAACTTCCACAATAATCTTTAATGAAAGGATTGTCCGGTTCGAGTTCAAGATCAGTAATTAATGTTGCAATAAAAAAAAATGAACCGTTATTTTTTGTGATCAGATTCCCATTTTTTCCAACCCAGCCAAGCCCGCTTTTTACAGCCCAACTTCTTTCTAAAACAGGCGCGCTATCTGTAAATCCGCGCCCATTTATTTCGCCAATATTTTCTTTTAATGTTTGCAAAAAAACTTTTAATTTTTTTTTGATCACTTCATGATAATCATTTCCATAAGCATATTTTGAAATTTGAGGAACACCATGATCTTGTTGCTGTGAGGGAAAGTAATTGAGCAATAATGTGATCACAGATTTTGCTCCGGGAACTAATTTGGAAGGATCAGTTCGCAGATCAAAATAATTTTCCATATACGACATCTTTCCGTTGAATCCTTTGTTCAACCACGATTCCAGGCGTTTGGATTCCTCATCAAGTTTTTCCGCTTTTGCGATTCCGCAATAATCAAAACCCAATGATTGTGCAGTTGCTTTTACAAAGGAAGTATATTCTGATTTTGCCAACATGATTTGCAAAAATAGTTTAGCTACATTGAAATTATAAAACTGAAAAAATTTCATACATAATTGATTCAGACTGCATTTGCGGCAGTTTTATCTGAATAAATACGACAGAATTTTCTACAATTTCAGGTTGGATTAAAATTTGTGCAACATATTGAAACTATTATAAATTCTATTTATGAATCCAGGTAATTTAACTATAAAATCACAGGAGATTTTTCAAAAAGCGCAACAGCTTGCTTTCAATGAAAAGAATCCAAACATTGAGGTAGAGCATTTGCTGAAAGCATTGTTGATGGATGAGGACAGTCCTGTTGATTATCTTTTGAAAAAAAATAATGTCAATGTAAATTTTGTCGAGAGCAAAGTGGATGAAGCTATTTCTAAACTTCCTAAAATGAATTCCGGCGAACCTGCTCAGGTTATCAGCCGCGATATGAATAACGTGTTGTTGCGTGCTGCATCAGATTTAAAAATCTTTGGTGATGAGTTTGTGAGCGTTGAGCATTTGCTACTGGCCATCGTCCAAGGAAATGATAATGCAGCAAAGATTTTAAAAGATGCAGGCTTAACAGAAAAAGATTTGATCGCTGCTATTAAAGATATAAAAAAAAGTTCAACGGTAAGTTCGCAAACATCCGAAACTCAGTTCAATGCTTTAAATAAGTATGCAAAAAATCTGAACGAACTAGCAAGAAGTAATAAGCTCGATCCAGTCATTGGCCGTGATGAAGAGATCAGAAGAACACTTCATATTTTATCCAGAAGGACAAAAAATAATCCGATACTTGTCGGTGAGCCGGGTGTTGGTAAAACCGCTATAGTCGAGGGTTTGGCTATCAGAATCATTAGTGGTGATGTTCCTGAAAACCTAAAATCAAAAATCATTTTTGCATTGGACATGGGACAATTAATTGCCGGTGCCAAATATAAAGGTGAATTTGAAGAAAGATTGAAATCAGTAGTAAAAGAAGTAGAAACTAGCGACGGTGAAATTGTATTATTTATTGATGAAATTCATACTCTTGTTGGTGCCGGTGGTGGCGAAGGTGCAATGGACGCAGCCAATATTTTAAAGCCGGCATTATCCCGAGGCGAATTGAGAGCGATTGGTGCTACTACACTAAATGAGTATCAGAAATTTTTTGAAAAAGATAAAGCTCTTGAAAGAAGATTTCAAAAAGTGATGGTAGATGAGCCAAGTGTTGAAGATGCGATTTCAATTTTAAGAGGATTGAAAGATCGCTACGAAACCCACCATCATGTTCGCATAAAAGATGAAGCAATTATTGCAGCAGTAGAATTATCGAATCGCTATATCACTGATCGTTTTTTGCCCGACAAGGCTATTGATCTGATTGATGAAAGTGCTGCTAAACTTAGGCTTGAGATGAATTCAATGCCTGAGCAATTAGACAATTTGGAAAGACAAATCCGCCAGTTGGAAATAGAAAGAGAAGCGATCAAAAGAGAAAAAGATGAAGGAAAATTAAAAGAACTGAACACAGAAATTTCTACTCTTTCTGTAGAGCGTGATACTTTCAAAGCCAAATGGCAGCAGGAAAAAGAACTCGTGGAAAAAGTGCAGAATGCAAAAGCTGAAATGGAGAATTTAAAAATGGCTGCAGAAAAAGCAGAGCGTGAAGGTGATTATGGAAGAGTAGCAGAAATCCGGTATGGAAAATTACAAAACCAGGAAAAAATAATTGCTGAATACACTGTTCAACTTGAAGAGATCAATGAAAAAAGATTATTGAAAGAAGAAGTAGATGCAGAAGATATTGCAGAAAGCGTGGCAAAATCAACCGGTATTCCAGTGAACAAAATGTTGCAAAGCGAAAAAGATAAATTGCTGAATCTTGAGGATGAATTGCACAAAAGAGTGGTTGGCCAAGACCAGGCAATTGAAGCAATTGCAGACGCAGTTCGCAGAAGTAGCGCGGGTTTACACGATCCACGCCGGCCGATTGGTTCCTTTATTTTTCTTGGAACAACCGGCGTTGGTAAAACTGAATTAGCCAAAGCATTAGCAGAATATTTATTTGATGACGACAGCATGATGACGAGAATTGACATGAGCGAATATCAGGAAAAACATTCTGTAAGCCGTTTAGTGGGTGCGCCTCCCGGATATGTGGGTTATGAAGAAGGCGGACAATTAACCGAGGCAGTTAGACGTAAACCGTACAGTGTGATTTTGCTCGATGAAATTGAAAAAGCGCATCCTGATGTTTTCAATATCTTACTGCAGGTTTTGGATGATGGAAGATTGACTGATAATAAAGGTCGTGTGGTGAATTTTAAAAATACCATTATCATCATGACGAGCAATATGGGAAGTCATATTATTCAGTCCAATTTTGAAAATGTAAATGAAAAAAATAAAGAAGAGGTTGTTGAAACTACCAAACGTGAAGTGATGGATTTGTTGAAACAAACCATTCGTCCGGAATTTTTAAACAGGATTGATGAAGTGATCATGTTCCAGCCTTTGATGCTGACTGACATACGCGAAATTATCAGAATTCAGTTAAATGATTTGAAAGAACAATTGGCTAAAAGCGGCGTCCTTCTTGAATTTACCGATTATGCTTTGGATTATCTTGCTGAGAATGGTTTTGATCCTCAATTCGGCGCTAGGCCTTTGAAAAGGTTAATTCAAAAACAAATTGTGAATCAGTTGAGCAAAAAATTACTAAGCGGAACCATCGATAAAACCAAACCGGTTTTGGTAGATGTGTTCGACGGAACGGTTGTATTTAGAAACGAGGTAATTCCAAAAGATACAGTGATAGTATAAAAACAAAACCGGCCACCTTTCGATGGCCGGTTTTTAATTTTCAGAGGGAAATTTTTTAAATAACTACGATTGCTGATCGGAAGAATCGGCAGGTTTATTTCCTTTTTTTCCTTTCCATTTTCCATTCATTTTATGATCTTGTTTTCTCTGTTCCATAAACGCTTTCCTTTTTGCCTGTTGATCGGGAGTGAGAATTGAATTCATTTTTTCCTGTTGGGATTTGTGTAATTCTTTCATCTTGTCTTTTTTCTGATCAGGAGTAAGAGTAGCATCATTTTTAATGGCCTCTCTTTGTTGTTTCATATTTTCATGAAGCGATTTCAATTGGGCTTTTTGATCAGCTGTAAGATTCAGATCGGCCATCATATTTTTTCTGAAATGATGAGAGGTATCTGATTGTACTTTTTGGGATGCTGGCGCATCTCTTCTTACTTGTGCATTGCTGGCTGTGGCAAAAAAGAAACCTGCAATTGCGAATAGAAATAATTTTTTCATTTGTATATTTTTTATTTCATCCATAGATAGCGACGGAAAATAAAAGTTTAACCGTTACTTGTTAAAAAAAATCAAAAGCGAATTTCTGTAATCAGCAGTTGTTGTCATTTCTATATTTACCTCTTCACTTTCCTATCAATAACTTTACTTTGCAAAAATTTCAACTCTACGAATGTATAATGGCAAAAAAGTAGTGGTGGTTCTTCCGGCATATAATGCAGCTTTGACTCTGGGAAAAACCATCGCAGAAATTCCGATGGATGTGGTGGATGATTTGGTTTTGGTGGATGATAACAGCACAGATAATTCAATTGAAGTTGCGCAAAAATCAGGCATTAAACATATCATTCAGCATAAAGAAAATCGCGGTTATGGCGGCAACCAAAAAAGCTGTTATGATAAAGCATTGGAATTGAACGCTGATATTATCATTATGCTTCATCCGGATTATCAATATACTCCAAAGCTGCTGCTGGCAATGGTTTCAGTGATTGGAAATGATCTATATAAAGTAGTTTTTGGAAGCCGCATCTTAGGAAAGGGCGCGCTGAAAGGCGGAATGCCTTTATATAAATATATATCCAACAGGTTTCTGACTTTATTTCAAAATATATTAATGAATCAAAAACTTTCTGAATACCATACTGGTTATCGCGCTTATCATAAAGAAGTATTAGAGAAAATAAATTACCAGCAAAATTCTGATGATTTTATTTTTGATAACGAGATGGTTGCGCAAATCTTTTACAATGGTTTTGAAATTGCAGAAATAACTTGTCCAACAAAATATTTCGAAGAAGCGTCTTCGATTAATTTAAACAGAAGTATCACCTATGGTTTGGGGGTTCTAAAAGTTTCTGTTCTTTATTTTCTTACAAAGCTTAAAATTTATAAATGGAAATTGCTAACCCAATAAATAAAAAGCAAAGCAATTTATATCTAACGATAATCATTCTATCCGGAATTATTTTCTTTATTCCATTCCTCGGAAAAGTTCATCTTTTCGATTGGGACGAGATCAATTTTGCAGAGTCGGCAAGAGAGATGATCGTTACCGGGAATTATCATCGTGTTCAAATTAATTTTCAACCTTTTTGGGAAAAGCCACCACTATTTTTTTGGTTGCAGGCCGGAGCGATGAAACTCTTCGGCATTAATGAATTTGCTGCAAGATTTCCAAATGCCATCTTCGGAATTATCACATTGGTTACCTTTTTTTTAATTGGGAAAAAATATAGATCGCCACAGTTTGGTTTCATTTGGGCGATCAGTTATCTCGGAACTTTTTTGCCACATCTGTATTTTAAATCAGGAATTATCGATCCGATTTTTAATTACTTTATATTTCTGGGAATGTATTTTATGTACCTCGACTTGTCAGGAGAAATTTTTAAAAATAAATACCTCTATCCTTGTCTGGCAGGGCTTTTCATCGGATTGGCAACATTAACAAAAGGCCCTGTTGGTTTACTTGTTTTCCTGATTTCTTTTTTTGTTTATTTTCTATTTACCAGGTTTAAAAACTTTCCCAACATCAAAAAAATAATTCTGTTTATTTTCTTCTTTACTATCATTTGCTTGTTATGGTTTGGACAGGAAATAATGAATAATGGATTTTGGTTTTTAAAAGAATTTCTTTCTTACCAGGCGGATCTTTTTCTTCATCCCGTTGCCAGTCATGGCGAGCCGTTTTATTATCATTTTGTCGTGGTTTTTATTGGTTGCTTTCCCATTTCCATCATAGGACTGCCGATTTTATTTGGGAAAAAGATAGATGTAAAAAAAGATTTTTCACGGTTAATGAAAATTCTTTTTTGGACAGTGATGATCCTGTTCAGTATTACTACTACAAAGATTGTTCATTACTCTTCTCTTACATATCCCCCACTTGCATTTATGGCTGCCTGTTATCTGGATTGGCTGATGGTAAACAAGCAAAAAATGAAGATTTCTCTTTTGATCTTAATTGGATTGATGGGACTGATTTTTTCATTTTTGCTTGCTGCGCTACCTTATGTAGCCAATCATCATGAATTGATTTTGCCATATTTAAAAGATCCTTTTGCCGCAGCAAGTTTGAATGTAAACGTTCACTGGAGCGGCTTTGAAAGCCTCATTGGAATCGCTTATTTTATTCTTGTCATCATTGCAGTTATTTTATTTTTTAAAAAATCAAATTTTCGTGCAATGTTGTTTTTGTTTTATTCCACAGCGGTTTGTTTGTTTTTTTATCTGATTGCTGTAGTGCCAAAAATTGAAAAATATTCGCAAGGACCTGCAATTGATTTTTATCAAAGTCTTCAGGGAAAAGATGTGTATGTATGGCCAATAGGGTTCAAAAGTTATGCACAATATTTTTACGCAAAAAAACCTGCCTCACCTGTTTATGGAGAGGCAGACGAACAATTTTTATTGAAAGGAAATATTACCAAGCCTGCATTCTTTGTCGTAAAAATCACCAATACCGGCTTTGATTCAACTTGCAATAATTGCACATTAATAAAACAGGAAGGAGGTTTTAAATTTTATAAGAGAGATGCGGCGGCGCCTACTCCTCACTCTTATTAAAATCCAAAATAAAAGTGGTACCGTTATTTACCATGCTTTCTACCTGCATGGTCGCTTTGTGGGATTGAAAAATTCCATAGGCGGCAGACAAGCCGAGCCCAAGGCCATTCTTTTTCATTGTAAAAAAAGGATCGAAAATTTTAGAGAGGTGTTCCTGCGCAATTCCTTTGCCATTGTCTTTGATAGAAACCCGGTAAGAATTGGGCGCTTCATTAATGCTTACACATAATTCTCCTTTCTGCATCTCCATCGATTCAACGGCATTGATGAGAATATTTGAAAAAGCAATTTGCAATTTTGATTTGTCGGCCAATACGTACAAAGGCGAAGGAAGAAACGCTTTGTTCAGAGTAATCTTTTGAAGATTGATGCGGTCGCTGGCAACTGATAAACTTTCTTCTACCACTTCCTGCAAAGAATGTTTCTTAAAATCAAGATCAAGTGTTTTGGTAGATTCAAGCAATTCCGTGATCATTTCATTGATACGGATCGTGTTACGTTGGATAATTCCAATCATTGCTTTTTCATTGCCACTGGCATTAAGGATCGTTTCCAGATTGTCTGCAGATAACTGGATATTATTTAAAGGATTTCTGATCTCATGCGCGAGGATCCTTACCAGTCTTTCATTTGCTGCCAGCTTTGCCGATTGAAGATTGATCTGCTCGGCTTTTTTGATGTTGGTAATATCATGAATAATTCCGTGAACTAAATCTTCACCAACAGTTTTTGATTCTAATAAAATAGAAAGAATACACGCTCTTTTTTCCTGTTGCGTATTTTTAATTTCTATTTCAAGTTCATTGATATTTTTATTTTGCTGTAACGCTGATTTTATTTTTTTCTTCACCAGAGGATCAGGAATAAAATCAAACAAACTTACCTGGCGAAGGTCGGAGCCATCGATGGCAAAAAGGTTGGCCGCTGCCTGGTTTACTTCTTTAAAAAATAATTTTTTATCAGCAATGAACAATGAATCCTTCGAACCGGTGAAAAGGTTGCGATATTTGTTTTCACTTTCTTTGATCGTTCTCAAAGACGCAGCCCTGTCAAGCGAATAACGGATACATCGCTCCAGTTTCTCGCTATTCAATTCCGATTTGATTACATAATCTGTGGCGCCGCTTTTCATCGCCTCGATATCGATCGCTTTGTTTCCTTTTCCTGTAAGTAAAATGATAGGTCTGTCGGTTTGCAAATGGATAGCTTCTTTCAACAGATCAAGACCTGTTTTATTTCCCAATCGGTAATCTACAAAATAAATATCATGACTTGCCAGGTGGATCTGCCGAACAGCCGAATGGTAGTCATTGCACCAGTCAACAATAAATTTGGTATGATCAATTTCTTTTAAATAATCTGAGATGATAAAATAATCATCTTCATCATCATCAATAATCAGGATTTTAATCTGGCGTTGGGTGAGCATATAGTTATTGATGAATTTGGGGTAAAATTAATGTAAGTACAGAACCATTATTTTCTTCTCCTTTTGCAACAAATATTCCTGAATGCATATCTATAACTTTTTTACAGAAAGCAAGCCCAAAGCCATTTCCCGGGTAAGATGAATTTCCATGTAAACGCACAAATGGTTTTAAGATCGCCCCGGCATTATCCTCGTTAAACCCAATACCGTTATCTGCAAATTTAATTTGAAAATAAACTTTATTTACCGGTAAATTAAATTTAATTTTTTCTTCATCGATCATCTCTTTGGAGCTAATCGTTACTTCCGGAATATGTTCTTCTCGCTGAAACTTCAGTGCATTATCAAAGAGGTTTTTAAAAATCTCTTTCATCAGTTCCCTCGCTGCTTCTAAAGTTGGCAAATCGGCTACATGGATTCTGGCTTGTTCTTTTTTTATTAAATCAGAAAAATCAGTTAAAACTTCGTTCACTGTTTCATTCAAATCGCAGCTAACAAAATCAAACTCTGTTCCAATATTTGCTAACGCGGTCAATCCATCCACTAATGATTGCATCGATGCCACAGTCCGTTCAATTTTTTCAACATATACCATCGCGTCTTCATTCAATCCCTTTGATTTTTGTACAAGTCGTTCTGAAAAAGTTCGCAACTTTCTCATCGGCGCTTTCAGATCATGAGCAGCGATATCAATAAATTCATCACTGGCTTTTTTGCAACGATCCAATGCTTTTTCCGTTTGTTGCAATTCATTTTCAAGATCAATAACTTTTTGTTCACAGGATTGTTCAGCAGTGTTCATTTAATTGATTTTATGCTTCAATCTTTTTAAAAAATTATACTTTACAATACGATAACATATGACGGATCATATGCTCGAGATCCTTGATTTTATTCGGCTTCACGAGATAATCACTTGCGCCAGACTCCATACAAATTTTTTGGTAGGTAGCTGCATTGGATGTACTCCAGATGATTTTCGGAACGTGTCTCAACCGCTCATTCGTATGCAATCTTTTCAGGATCTCTGCCCCGTTCAGGCCCGGCATATTATAATCGAGGATGATAAGACAGGGCAATTCTTCATCTTTAATTTCTTCTAAAAACTCAATCATTTTTTGCCCGTTATTCATAAACTGAATATGGATAGATGCATCAATCGACTCAACAACTTCTTCAAGAATTTCTTCATCATCGATGTCATCTTCTCCAATCAGTACCATTTTCGCTGTTGGATTATTTCTTTGTTTCATCAGGTTAGCGATTTCATTTTAAAGGTAAGTTATTCCATTTATAAAATTAAGATGTTTCTTTTAAAAGAAATTTTCAAAAGTTTGGTAGTATATTTGAGAGTATAAAAATTCCTTAAAACATAACTATGAAGAAAACTGCGAACGGATCAAAACTCCACGCCGATACTGTTTTCCCTGATGTAGAAATTCCTGTTGAAGTAGAAGAAAGAAAAGCCGGACGAAAAAACCACACAAAAAATGGCACCAACCGTTCTGGAAAAGAAAAGCCGAATGGGCATGGATTTTCTGAAGCCGCTTTTACAACGGATGGCGCCTTTCCCATTCATGATTTATTACACGTTCTGGACCAGGTAAGAAGTGGCAATTTTAGTGTACGCATGCCGGTAAATGGTGTCGGTATCAATGGAAAAGTTTTTGATACGCTGAACGAGATCATTTCATTGAATGAAATGTTTGTGCAGGAATTGCATCATGCAAGAAATACGATCGGAAGACAAGGGCGCCTGAATTACAGGGTCGAATTGCCGCGTTCTGCACGTGGTGCATGGAATGATGGTGCAGAATCTATCAATAGTTTGATCACAGACCTTGTTCATCCTACTATCGAAATTGCCAATGTCATCAGTTCTGTTGCGAAAGGAAATCTTTCGCAGGAAATGCCTCTGAAAATTGGTGATCATGTATTGCAGGGAGAATTTGGAAGAATTGCAAAAGAGGTAAATGATATGGTAAAGCAGTTGAATCTCTTTTCCATGGAAGTTACCCGTGTGGCGCGTGAAGTAGGTTCGGAAGGAATACTGGGAGGGCAAGCGAAAGTAAAAGGAGTGGCAGGAGTTTGGAAAGATCTGACTGATTCAGTAAACCAGATGGCAGGAAATCTGACAAGCCAGATGCGTAATATCGCTGAAGTAACG
>Ga0157373_10000488_pt1 | contig 31352 bp, 16 predicted proteins | sample C65metaG_FD_113460 | JGI IMG/M metagenome (GOLD analysis project Ga0157373, IMG submission 113460) | Corn rhizosphere microbial communities from Kellogg Biological Station, Michigan, USA - C6-5 metaG | ecosystem: Host-associated > Plants > Roots > Rhizosphere > Soil | place: USA: Michigan... | reverse complement strand
CCCACGCACGTCCTTCCCGATTGCGACGCCCCACCACCCGATGAACGAAAAAGCCCCCACTTCAGAAGCCATCGCCGTCATCGGCATGTCCGGCAGATTTCCCGGTGCGGGAAATCCGGATGCGTTCTGGCAGAATCTCATCGCGGAAAAAGACGGCATCACTCGCTTCGCCAGCCGGGAGGATTCGGACGGCACCAAACATGTGGGCGCACGCAGCCTCTTCGATGAGCCGGATAAATTCGACGCCTCGTTTTTCGGGATCTATCCGAAGGAAGCGGAACTGATGGATCCCCAGCACCGGGTATTTCTGGAATGTGCCTGGGAGGCGATGGAGGATGGCGGCTACGAACCTACGGAATTTCCCGGCCTGGTGGGAGTCTATGCAGGACTGAGCCTGAACACCTACCTCCTTCACAACCTGGGCAAGGGGCGCGATCTAGCGGCAAACTATCAGGTGGCGGAATACCAGACCATGCTGGGTAACGACAAGGACTTCCTGCCAGTGAGGGTTTCCTACAAGTTGAACCTGCGCGGGCCGAGCATGACGGTGCAGTCCGCATGCTCCACCTCGCTGGTGGCCATCTGCCAGGCGGCCACCTCCCTGCTCACCTATCAGTGCGATCTGGCGCTGGCGGGTGGTGTTTCCATCAGCTTCCCCCAGGACCGGCTCTATCGCTTCACGGAGGAAGGCATGGTCTCGCCCGATGGCACCTGCCGGGCCTTCGATGCGGATGCAGCGGGCACGGTCTTCGGCCATGGCTGTGGGGTGGTTTTGCTGAAACGGCTGAGTGAAGCCATCGCAGACCGGGATCCCATCCTGGCCGTGATCAAGGGCTGGGCCGTAAACAACGATGGCTCGGACAAAATCGGCTTTGCCGCGCCAGGCCTGAATGCCCAGGCGGAAGTGATCGCCATGGCCCAGGCATCCGCAGGAGTGCATCCTGCGGATATTTCCTACGTGGAAGCCCACGGCACCGGCACCCCGCTGGGCGACCCCATCGAGGTGGCGGCACTCACCAAGGCCTTTCGCGAAGGTGGAGCGGAACAATCCGGCTATTGCGCGCTGGGAACCGGGAAAACCCACATCGGCCACCTGGATGTGGCTGCGGGCGTGACCGGCCTGATCAAGACGATCCAGCAATTCCGCCACGGCAAGATCCCTGCACTGCTGCATTTCAACGCACCGAATCCACGCATTGATTTTGAAAACAGCCCCTTCCTCCCAGTGAGTGAGACCCGGGACTGGGTAGCGGATGGCAAGCCCCGGCTGGCCGGGGTGAGCGCCTTTGGCGTGGGTGGCACGAATGCCCACGTGGTGATGGAGGAAGCACCGCAGCCGCTGCCCACCACTTATGGGCGCGGGCAGGAATTGCTGGTCCTTTCCGCAAAAACCGTAACGGCACTGGATGCAGTGGCACACCGGCTGGCGGATCATCTGCAAACAACAACGGATGACCTGACGGATGTGGCCTACACCCTGGCCAAGGGCCGCCACGCCTTCACCCAACGCCGCACCCTAGTAGCCGCAAACCGGGAGGAGGCGATCGCGAAACTGCGTAACAGCACACAAGCCACGGCGGCTGCTACAGCGAGGCCTAAGGTGGCCTTCATATTCCCCGGCCAAGGCTCCCAATACACGGACATGAGCCGTGAAATCTACGATGCGGAGCCGATTTTCAAAACCACCGTGGATGAGTGCGCGGCACTGCTGCTGCCCCACTTGCATCACGATATTCGCTCCACACTCTATCCATCCCCACATGAACGGGAAACGGCGGAGCGGGACATACACCGCACCGCACTCACGCAGCCGTGCATTTTCGTCGTCGAGTATGCCCTTGCGAAGTTGTGGATCTCATGGGGCATCCAGCCCGGATTGCTCATCGGCCACAGCATCGGAGAATACGTGGCAGCAGTGCTGGCGGGCACCTTCAGCCTGCCGGATGCCCTGCTTCTGCTAGCCACCCGTGCCCGCATGATGCAGGATCTGCCCGGTGGTGCCATGCTGGCAATCCGCGCCGGAGCCGGAGAGATCACCATTCCTCCGGGTGTGGATCTGGCAGCACGCAACAGCCCGAAACTCTGCACCGTATCCGGCAGTCACGAAGCCATCGCAGGCTTCCAGAAATCCCTGGAAGCCCAAGGCACGCCCTGCCGCCTGCTGAAAACCTCCCACGCCTTCCATTCGGCGATGATGGAACCAATGGTGGATGCCTTCACCCGGGAAGCCGCTGCCATTCCTACTCATGCGCCCACATTGCCGTGGATCTCCACCAGCACCGGCACCATGATGGACGCCACTGCCGTGGCAGACCCTGGCTACTGGGCCAGACAACTCCGGCACGAGGTGCGTTTTTCCGATGCGCTGGCACTCGCCCTGGCAGAGGAAAACGTACTGTTTCTGGAAGTAGGCCCCGGCCAGGCTCTGTCCCAGTTTGTGAGACAGCACCCGGCACGCGGCAAGCAGGCGGTGGTGTCCACCCTGCCCAATACCACGGCGGATCTGGCGGACCTCATTTCCGCGACAGGAGATTTGTGGAACCATGGAGCCACTGTGGACTGGAACTTGTTTTACCAACACCAAACCCGTGCTCGCGTCCACCTGCCGACTTATCCCTTCGAGCGCCAGAGCTACTGGATCGACAATTCCGAGCAAACTGCTATGGCAGTCGGCCAAGCTACTCCTCCTCCCTCCCCCGTTCCCATCAGCGAAGTGCCCACTCCGCCGCAACCTGCCCCCGCTCCCATGGATCGCCTTCCTGATCTCTCCCAGCAACTCCGCTCCATCATCCAGGAGTTGTCCGGCCTCTCCGTCACGGATGACACGGCCACTTTCACCGAGCTGGGATTCGACTCACTTTTTCTTACCCAGGCCAGCCAGGCGATCCAATCCCGCTACGGGCTGAAAATCACCTTCCGCCAGATGCTGGGAGAGCTTTCCTCCGTGGATTCCATCGCGAAGCATCTGGATGAACAACTGCCCGCCAACACTCCAGCAGCAGTCGCACCCGCCGCCGCAGTCACTGCCATCACAACTCCCCTGCCAGCGAATGCAACCATCGAGCAACTGATGGCCAATCAGATGCAACTGGTGCAGGCGTTGATGGCCAGCCAGACAACGGCAACTGTGGGCGCAGGCAATGGCCTCACCCCGGTGAAATGGCCCGCCCACCTGAACCGCACCACCGTGGCAGGCAGCCGCTTCGGCCCCTACAAGCCTATTGAAAAAGGAGAAAAGGGCGGCCTCACTGGAGTGCAGCAACAGGCGTTGGATGCTTTGATTTCCCGTTATGTGGCCAGGACGCCATCCTCAAAAAGCTACACGGCTGAAAATCGTCCCCACTATGCGGACCCGCGCGCAGTTTCCGGTTTCAAATCACTCTGGAAGGAAATGGTCTATCCGATCGTTTCCGAGCGCTCCAAGGGATCCAAGATCTGGGACATCGATGGCAATGAATACGTCGATATCACGATGGGATTCGGCACCTATTTCTTCGGCCACTCGCCAGACTGGCTGGTGGAGGCGATTGAAAAACAGCTTCACACCGGAATCGAAATCGGACCGCAATCGCCGATCGCAGGCAAGCTGGCGAAAGCCATCTCCGAGTTCACCGGGATGGACCGGGTAACTTTCTGCAATACCGGCTCCGAGGCGGTGATGGCGGCGATGCGGCTGGCTCGCACGATCAGCGGGCGCAACCGGATCGCCTACTTCACCGGAGATTACCACGGCATGTTCGAGGAAGTGCTGGTGCGCGGTGCCTGGGTGGATGGGGTTTACAAACCACAGCCCATCGCTCCCGGCATTCCACAATCCTTGGTGGAAAACATGCTGGTGCTGGATTACGCGGATCCTGCCTCACTGGAGATTTTAAAGGCACACGCGCATGAGCTGGCCGCCGTGATGGTAGAACCTGTGCAGAGCCGTGCCCCTGGAGTGCAGCCGCGTGAGTTCATGCAATCTATCAGAAATATCACCCGAGATGCTGGAGTTGCATTGATTTTTGATGAAGTCGTAACCGGCTTCCGCTGCGCGCCAGGCGGTGCCCAGGAATACTTCGGCATCCAGGCGGATCTGGCCACCTATGGCAAGGTGATCGGCGGCGGCATGCCCATCGGCGTGCTAGCCGGGAAAAAGGAGTACATGGATGCGCTGGATGGCGGAGCGTGGAACTACGAGGATGACAGCTTCCCTGAAGTGGGAGTGACGTTTTTCGCCGGCACCTTTGTCCGCCACCCACTGGCACTGGCCGCCGCCTGGCGTGTGGTGGAACATCTCAAAACGGAAGGCCCACGCCTGCAGATCGAGATGGAGGAACGGGTGGCCCGCTTCTGCCGCACGCTGAACGATTGGTTTGATCAGATCGGCATGCCACTGCGCATCCCACACTTCAGCGCGTATGCGGTGATCGAGCACGCGCCGGATCTCAAGCACGCCAGCCTGCTGTGGTATTTCCTCCGTGAAAAGGGCATCCATGTCTGGGAAGGCAGGCCGCTTTATTTCACCACCGCCCATAGCGATGAGGACTTCGACCGCCTGATCGTGGCTTTCACTGCTGCCGTGCAGGAAATGCAGGCTGCGGGCTTCCTCCCTGCATCTCACGAAGGAGTAGCTGCTCCGCAAGGATTCCCGCGCTTTGATTCCGCCCCCACCACGGAGGCGCAGCGGGAAATCTTCCACGCCGTCCAAATGGGTGATGAGGCGAACTGCTCCTTCAATGAATCCAACATCATCCGCCTGAAAGGTGAGATGGATGGACCAGCCATGAAGGCTGCATTGGGAGACCTCACCGCCCGCCATCCCGCACTGCGCAGCACCTTTTCCGCCGATGGAAGCGTGCAATATTTCCATCCATCCACCCAAGAAGTGCAGGTGATGGAACATGATTTCTCCAACGCTACGTCGCCTGCCGCCCTGCTGCCGCTCACACTGGTGAAGGATGCGGAAAGTTCCACTCCATTCGACCTAACGAAAGGCCCGCTCATCCGCTTACATGTGATCCATCTGCCGGAGCAGAAGCACGAGATCCTTTTCACCGCGCATCACCTCGTCTGCGATGGCTGGTCATTCGGCATGCTGCTTGCGGAACTGGCCACTGCCTACAATGCCCGCAAGGCCGGGAAGCTGCCCAAGCTGCCGCCTGCCATGTCCTTTGCGGAATATGCGCGGCTGGAAGTGGAAAACCAGGAGTCTGCCGAGGTGAAAGCCGCAGGAGATTTCTGGGTATCCCAATTTTCCAAGGACGCGCCAGTGCTGGAGTTACCGACGGACCGCACGCGTTCCTTTCCAAAAACCTATCAGGGAGCGATGGAAAAAATCACCATCGACCCATCGCGGTATGCCCGTCTCAAGCAGGCGTCTCCCAAGCTGGGCGGCACCCTTTTCTCCACACTTCTCGCCGCCTACGCCACCCTGCTGCATCGCCTGACGGGACAGGAAGATATCGTCATCGGCGTGCCGGCCGCAGGCCAGACACGCATCGGCCGGGATGAACTGATAGGCCACTGCCTGAACTTCCTGCCCATTCGTTTTTCCCCGCAGGCGGATGAAGTTTTCAGCCACTTTGCGGCGCAGGTGAAGGAGAACGTGCTGGAGGCCTATGACCATCAGGACCACACCTTCGGGTCACTGCTGAAAAAAATCTCCCTGCCGCGCGATACCAGCCGGGTGCCTTTGGTATCCGTCATTTTCAACATCGACAAATCTGGTCTCGATCAAATCCATCTGGACGGGCTGACGCTCGATGTGGAAACGAACCCGAAGCAGTTCGTGAACTTCGATCTGTTCTTCAATCTGGTGCAAACGGATGAACGCCTGATCGTGGAGTGCGAATACAATACCGATCTGCATGACAGATCCACGATCCGCAGTTGGCTGGCCAGCTATGAGCAGATCATCGAATCCGTTCTCCAGCAGGCAGATGCTCCACTGAAGCTCCTGGATGTCGTAGGTGCGGAGGATCGGGAAAAACTGCTGCACGGATGGAACAACACTGCAGCCCCCTTACCGGTGCAGGCATCGATTCACCAGATGATCGAGCAGCAGGTGGATTTCACGCCGCAGGCCCCTGCTCTCTATGCCAATGGACGGACGTTCACCTATCAGGAATTGGATCGCCATGCGAATGCACTGGCTACCCGCCTGCAACAGGCAGGTGTTGGGCGTGAAACATTGGTGGGCATCTGCGCCCGCCGCCGCCCTGAGTTGTTAGTATCAATCCTGGCTACGCTGAAGTCCGGTGCAGCCTACGTGCCTATCGATCCCAACTATCCGGCAGACCGCATCGCCTACATTTTGAACGATGCCAAGGCCCCTGTCCTGCTGACGGAATACCAGGTCGCGGAAACGCTGACGGTGGATCAAAACGTGCGCCGCATTTTTATCGATGACGCACTGGACTTCAGTGCGGATCGCCTGCTTGCGGTGAACCAGCCCTCGGATCTGGCCTACATCATCTATACCTCCGGCTCCACCGGCCAGCCGAAGGGTGTGGCAATCGAGCACCGGAACACGCTGGCACTCATCGGCTGGGCACGCGGGGTTTTCACGAAAGAGGAAATCGCCGGAGTGCTTTTCTCCACCTCTATCTGCTTCGATCTATCTGTTTACGAGATGTTCTACACGCTGGCCTCCGGCGGGGCGCTCGTTCTGGCGGAAAATGCGCTGCACCTGCATGACCATCCGCACCGCGATCAAATCACGCTCATCAATACGGTGCCATCCGCCATCGCGGAATTGATCGAAGCGGAACTGGTGCCGGATACGGTAAAGGTGGTGAATCTGGCGGGAGAAGCGCTGGCCACTTCCCTGGTGGATCGAATTTACGCCTCCACGAAAGTACAAAAGGTTTACGATCTCTACGGCCCTTCAGAGGACACCACCTACTCCACCCATACCCTGCGGGAACCGGGCAAGCCCGCCACCATCGGCCGCCCGATTTCCAATACCCAAGCATACATTCTGGATGCCAATGGACAACTGCTGCCACCCGGTGTGTCTGGCGAGTTGTATCTGGGGGGAGCCGGCCTGGCCCGAGGCTACCTGTATCGCCCGGAACTGACGGCTGAAAAATTCGTGCCCAATCCATTTTCCGGTGAGCCCTCCGCCCGGCTCTATCGCACGGGTGACCGCGCCCGCTACGATGCGGAAGGGAACCTCCAGTTCCTGGGAAGGCTGGACCACCAGGTGAAACTCCGCGGTTTCCGCATCGAGCTGGGAGAAATCGAAAGTCTGCTGGAGCAATACCCTGCGGTGGGAAAAGCCGTGGCTACCGTGCAGGACGGGCGGATCATCGCCTATTTAACCGGCGAGGGAGACGCCCCTAATACAGATGGCACCGCTATCTGGGAAGATCAGTGGGACATGCTCTACAGCTCCGCCATCGAGCAAAGCGGAAATGAAAAACTGGATTGCCTGGATTCCGTGATCGCCGGATGGGCGGGAGTCGAAAATCTGGACGATCAGGTAAACGAGTGGATAACCACCACCGTGGAGCGGCTCCGCTGTTTCAAGAGCAAGCGGTTTTTCGAAATCGGTTGCGGCACGGGCCAGATCCTCTCACGGCTGGCACCGGAAGCGGAAAGCTATTGGGGCGCGGATATTTCCAAGGTCGCTATTGAGGCGCTGCGGAAAAACCACCCGCTTCCTCAGGTGAACCTGCTCCATCGCCCGGCCGATGACTTCAGTGGTGTGCCGGAAGCTGCGTTCGATACGGTGATCATCAATTCCGTGGCCCAGTATTTTCCGGATGCGGATTACCTGGCAAAGGTGCTGGAAAATGCAGCGCGCTGTGTGAAGACAGGTGGCCGGATTTTCCTGGGGGATGTGCAGAGCAACGCACTGCTCCCGGTCCACCATGCAGAGGCATTCCAGAAACGATCCATGCCGGACACGACTGCGGGGGAACTCCGCGCCAAGGTGGCGGCCCGTCTGGCAGCCGAGACCGAGCTTTCCGTGGACCCGGCGTGGTTCTCCCTGCTGCGCGGCCAGATGCCTGCGATCTCACAGATCGAGATCCTGCTGCGCCGGGGCAAGGTGGTGAATGAAACCAACGTCTATCACTATGATGTGGTCCTGCATGTGGGGAATGCACCTGCCACTCTGGCAATGCCACCGGAAACCCCGTGGAAAAATCTCAATCTGGAACAATTGGAAGCGATTCTGGCGGAGAAAACCACGCCGCTCTATCTGACGGGCATCCCGGATGCGCGACTGGCCGGAGCCATCGGTTTCTACCACGCCATGCAGTCCACACCGGATCAGTCCCCTCTGCCCCCCATCCCTGGCATCCCCGGTGTAGCGGTTTCTGCAGAAGAGCTTTTCCACCTGGCGGAACAATTCGGCTTCCGCGCCCATGTCCGCTGGTCCGGTGATGGCAGTGAGGGGCTGCTGGAGGCAGTGCTGATCCACGCCGCAGAGAAATTCCTGCCCGGCTGGCCGGATGAGCAACCAGAGAAATCGGCAGCAGCATATGCCAACGCGCCAAAATCCGCAAAAAGCCAAGCCGCAGATCTATCTCCGGAGCTGCGCAAGCATCTGTCCGCCCGCCTGCCGGAATACATGATTCCCTCCGCCTTCGTCACGCTGGATGCCTTCCCGCTGACGCCGAATGGCAAGGTGGACCGCAAGGCACTGCCTGCACCGGACACCTTCGGCACCACACCTGCGGCTCCTCGCGAAACCATCGCTCCGCGCGATGAGGCAGAAGCCAAGCTATTGGACATCTGGAAAGAAGTGCTGGGAAAACAGGATCTCGGCGTGGAGGATGACATCTTCGATCTGGGCGGAGATTCCATCCTGATTTTCCAGATCACCACCCGCGCCACACGAGCGGGATTGTCCATCACTCCGGCACAAATCTTCAAATACCGTACCATCGCCGCACTGAGTGCAGAAAGCATCCTTGGGAGCCCTATGCCAAAGAGTCCTTCCATTCAGCGGGTAAATCGGGATGCTTACCGCCGCAAGCTATGAACCCATGAGTGAAATGCCCTTCACCACCAGCACTGACTCCGCCATCTCCGGCGCCGGTAGCGAGATGATCGCTTTTCCGGCCTCGGTCGCGCAGCAGGTCTTCTGGTATCTGGAGCTTTTCCAGGAAGGGGTGACGGCCTTCAATGTGCCGCTGCGTTTCCGACTGGAAGGTCCGCTGGATGTGCAACTCCTGGAAAAATCCATCAACACGCTCATCTCACGGCATGAAGCACTCCGGACCCACTTCGTGGAAGACGATGGAGAGTTGCTGCAGGTGGTGACGCCGGAGTTGAAAATCACCATTCCGGTGATCGATATCAGTCATCTGCCAGAAGAGCGGATGCAGGAGGAAATTGACAGACTGGGCAGCATCGAGGCCCGCCGTCCGTTCCACCTCTCCACCGGTCCCATGGTGCGGGCGGAACTGATACGCCGTAGTGCGGATTCCCACATCCTCCATTTTACGATCCACCACTCGCTGTTCGATGGGCTTTCGATGACGGTGGCGACCCGTGAGCTGGCCACCATCTATCAGGCCTACTACGAGAAAAAACCCAATCCGCTCGCACCGCTGCCGATCCAATACGGGGACTTCAGCGTCTGGCAGCATGAGTTTCTCCACGGGCCGGAAGTGGCGCGCCAACTGGACTACTGGAAAAACCAGCTCCGGGGCATGAAGGAACTGGAACTGCCCACGGACCATCCGCGACCGGCCATTAAAAGCTGGAATGGCGAGATCGTTTCCCGGCTGCTGCCGAAGGGACTGACGGACCATTTACAGGCATATGCCGCTGCACATGGTTCCACGCTGTTCCATCTTCAGCTGGCCGCCTTCAAGATCCTGATGTCCCGCTACTGCGGCACTACGGATGTGGCTCTGGGCACACCGGTAACGGGACGCAATCGGGAGGAACTGGAACCGCTGGTAGGCGTTTTCATCAATTCACTGATTCTGCGCACGGATCTATCTGCCAATCCGGTCTTCGATGACTATCTGGCACAGGTGCGGAGCACCGTATTCGCCGCCTTGGAAAACCAGGATCTGCCGTTTGAACATCTGGTGCGGGAACTCCGCCCGGCGCGGGATCCGGGGCGCAATCCACTTTTCCAAGTCAACTTCAACCACCACAAATCCTTCGGCAAACCGGGGGAATTCGGCGGCGTGACGCTGACGCCGATGCCATCCCGCTCACCCGGTACGATTTTCGACCTGCACGTTTTCATGGTGGAGCGCAAGGAGGGCTGGCGCGCTTCGTGTGATTACAGCACTGATCTTTTCGAGAAAGCCACAGCGGAGCGCATCCTGAGCCACTTCGAGCGACTGCTTCAGGACATCGCGGATCATCCTGGCAAGCGGGTGGGTGATTTGGAAATCCTCACCGACGCGGAAAAATCCACGATTCTGCACAACTGGTCCGCCACCCGCCCGATCTACCACCGCGAGGACGGCCCGATCATGGCGGAGGGGCCGATCTATCTGCTGGATGAGCAGGGCCGTTTCGTTCCTGCGGGAGTGCCAGGCATCCTCCACCTTTCCGGTGGAAGGACAGCCAAGGATCTCCCAGCGATCACACACCCCGAATTCGGCACCATTCACCCGACACGTGATGTATGCCGGTGGACGCCGGGTGGGAATGTGGAATTCATCCGCTCGCTGGACGCACTACCTGCTAAAGCACCACCCGCACAGGTGGAGGAAAAGCCCACGCCGCCCATCCGCCCGGCGGGGAAAAACCAACTCCCCGCAGGTAATACTGAAGCCAAGCTCACGGAAATTTGGCAGGAACTGCTAGGAATTACCGTCATTCACCGAGACGATGCCTTTTTCACCGTAGGTGGCCACTCACTGCTCGCCCTGCGGATGTTTTCCCGCATCAAAAGGGAACTCGGTGCCGCACTGCCGCTCGCGGCGCTGATCAGCAATCCCACCATCCGCAGCTTGGCGACCCTAATCGATCAACAGCCCGGCAGGGACACTCCACCTGCTACCGTGGAAGTGGAAAAAGCTGCGGAAAATCCCTCCACCCGGGGCAACCTCGTCACGCTCTCGAAAGAAGGACCGGGCGCTCCCCTCTTCTGCATCCATGGCGGAGATGGCGGCGTGCTTTTCTATCGGGAACTGGCGGAAGAACTGCGCACCACCTGCCCTGTGCATGCCATCGAATCACTGGAACTAGGCAGCAGCAGCCCCGTGGTCCCCACCCCGGTGGAGGAGACAGCAATCGCCTACATTGAGGTGCTGCTGGCCTTCCAGCCACACGGCCCCTATCGCCTGGCAGGCTATTCCTTTGGCGGTGCGGTGGCTCACGAAATGGCCTGCAAACTGCGCGAAATGGGCCATGAGGTGAGTTTCCTAGGCCTCTTCGACACGCAGAATGTTTCGATCCAACCACGCTATTACAGCCCGGCGGAGCGCTTGCGGGTCTTCTGGCACCAGCACCATGAGGTTCCATTTTTCAAGCGGGCTGCACTGCTGAAAGAACGCTTGCAGGCGGGTATCGCCATCAATCGCAAGGTCCGTACGGAAATCCGCGCCGCCATGGCCGGTGGACCGGCGGAGGCCTACACAGAGGCGCGGCGCATCCAGGTGCGGGAGGAAAACTGGCGGGCCATGAAGGCCTACAAGCCCCGCGATTTCGATGGGCGGATCACGCTTTTCAAGACCCGCGTGGCCAGTGACAAGGTGGAATGGCCCTCGGATTATGGCTGGGCTTGCCACGCCCTACATGGTCTTGATATTGTGAGCGTCACAGGAGAGCACCTCACGCTTTTTGAAGCCGAAAACATCGGCGCACTTTCCAAAGCTCTGGCTAACTCACTCAACTCCCCCACCCGCTAATCATGCCCCTTTCCCCCCTCCGGCGCATCCCATTTCTCAGCCTGCTCGCTATCCTGCCGTGCAGTGCCCAATCCTATGTGGATCTGAATTTCAGCAGCCATGTGGAAGCCACGGATGCGCAATGGCCCAATGGTTCCTCGCTGGGGCCGAACTATTACTCCGGCACCAGCATGCATTTCCGGGATGTGGCCACGGTCAATGGCACCTCCGTGGATGCGGTGATTTCCTTGGTCTCCACAAGCGGCTCCTACAGTCTCACCGGCTGGATTCCTGAATACAATACCACGGGAACGAATACGGGCAATCTGGGCGTTTATTCGGTTTTTACAGGAAATTATCCGGATGAAACGAGTTCTGCTCTCGGCGGCCTGACCTATCAGATGACGTTTTATGTGGGTGGTGCCCTGGCGGAAGACCAGCTCTTCACCACGGAGATCGCCCTGCCTAGCTTCCGCTTTCTGGTATACGATCACGATGGTGAGCCTACCCAATCCGAGGCCATCCGCGCTTTTTATTCCGATGGCCTGACGGGCTATCAAATCCGGAATGGCAGTGGCATCACTCCCGTGACCGATGGTTCTTCCGTCACGTTCGACTCCCGTGGCTCCAACCATTCCGAGACAAACGATGAGGGCGGTTTCATCGCCTATTATGAAAACACCTCTTCGGTGACTTTTGAATTGCTGGCCTCTACCACCCATGGTGCCACGGGGCCACTGGGCATTCCGGGCAATACCTATGGCATTTTCACAGCCTATGATGGCCGACTGAGCCTGATCGGCGGGGATACCACCAACTACGGGGCCATTGTCCCCGTCCCGGAGCCATCCGCTGTTTTACTCTGCGCTGTGGGTGCCATCGCCGCACTGAGCCGGAGAAAACGCTGAGCCAATGATGAGGGAAGTGACTTCATGCGGTCTTCATTTGCTGCTCGATGAGTATGCCGAGAACAGGCCCCATGAAATCGCCTACCGTTTTCTCCGCGATGGGGAATCAGATGAAGTCCTGATCAGTTATTCCGCTCTGGCGGAAAGGGCACGGGCAATGGCGGGCGGCCTCTCGCGGGTAGCCCGGCCGGGCGAGCCGGTATTGGTCATCCAGCCGCCGGGCTTGGATTTCATCGCCAGTCTCTTTGCCTGCTGGCATGTGGGAGTGATCGCCATTCCTGCCTATCCACCACGCGGCACGCGCCACCGCCAGCGGTTGCAGGCCGTGCTGGCGGATAGTGGGGCAGCCTTGGCCATCGGTCCGGCGGATGATGAGTCCATCCCCGGCCTGAAGGTGCTGGGGCATGAGGGGCTGGAGCAACAGGCAATCCATGGGAAATTTCTCCCGGCTGATGAAAAGACTCCGTGCCTGCTGCAATACACCTCCGGCTCCACGGCAGCGCCCAAAGGGGTGATGATTTCCCACGCAAATCTGCGGGCACACTTCGCTGCATTGTCAGACTATCAGAACAAGCTGGGACTTTCCTCCGCCGTCAGTTGGCTGCCGCCCTATCATGACATGGGACTGGTATTGAAGATCCTGTTCCCGCTGGAAGCCGGGATACCGCTGACGTTTTTTTCACCGGATCACTTCATTCAGCGCCCGGTGCGGTGGTTGCGGGCGATCAGCAACTACCGGGGTGAATTCAGCGGCGGGCCAAACTTTGCCTTCGAGATGTGCCTGCGTGGCATCCGGGATGAGGAGCTGAAGGGCCTGGATCTTTCCTGCTGGAAAAGCGCTCCGTGCGGGGCGGAAAGGATCCGGGTGGAAACGTTGGAAAAGTTTGCCGCACGTTTTGAGCCATACGGATTCCGCAAGGAAAACTTCATGCCAGGCTATGGCATGGCAGAGACAACACTCATCGCCACCGCCCATCCGGTGCGGGGGGAGCCGGTGATTTCCGAACATCCGGTGCATGGCCGGCTGGTATCCTGCGGTAAGGAACTGAAGGACGTGCGCTGCCGCATCACGGATCCGGAAAGCGGGGCCGAGTGCGCGGAGGGAGTGGAGGGAGAGGTCTGCATCCAAGGCCCCATCGTAGCCTCCGGCTACTGGCATCGGGCACAGGAAACGGCTTCCGCGTTTGGCCCGGAGGGATTGCACACAGGCGATCTGGGCTATCTGGAAAACGGCCATCTCTTCATCACCGGACGCCTCAAGGATCTGATTATTCTGAATGGCCAGAACATCGCACCGGATGACATCGAACAGGTGGTGATGGAAAAATTACCCATCGTGGTGGCAGCGGCTGCGTTTGCCATGGAGCATCACAGACAGGAAGGCATCGGCCTGGTGTTGGAGATACCTGGTAAAATCGGGATTCCGGCAGCGACCATCTGTCAGGAGACCCGCATGGCGGTGGGGGAGGGAATGGAAGCGCCACTCCACCGGATTTTTCTCACACGCCAGGGGCTGCTGCCGCGCACCACCAGTGGCAAGATCCAAAGACAGGCTGTCGCCGCTGCCATAAAGAGCGGCAGTCTGAAGCTGCTGTATGCGGAAGAACCAATGACACCGCAGACGACGGCAGGGCAGCTTGAAGAAATTCTAACACTCGCTGGGGAAGTCACCGGAAAATCCGGCATCACAGCCAGCGATGATGTGGTGAGCGTGGGCATGAGTTCCATGGAGGTCACGCGGCTGGCGGCGCGATATCTTGCATGGAGTGGGGTTTCACTGAGTCATGCGGAAATTTTCGCCGCCCGCTCGTTCGAGGAACTGGCTGCGCTGGGAACTTCCCGGGATGTGGTTTTTCCTGCAATCTCCAGAGAAAACTCCAGCCCCACAGTCCTCACTCACTCACAGGAGCGAATGTGGTTTCTCCACCAAATGGAGCCGGAGAGCTCAGCCTATCATGTATTCGGCGCGGTGGAATTGTGTGGAAAGCTGGATACTGAGGCACTGCAGCGTGCTTATGGAATGGTGATTTCCCGTCACTCCATTTTGAGCAGCCGCCATGCGGATGACCAGGGCAAAGTCCGCTCATGGATCGATGGAAACGCGCCGCCTTCCCTGGAAAATCACCACACAGATAGCCGTGATGACGCACAGCAAATACTAACGATTTTCGCGCAGCGGCCTTTCCGCTTGGAATGCGATTCCCCGGTGAGGGCCTGCCTGATCAGATGGGATGAAGACCGGCATGCCTTGGCGATTTGTGCACACCACATCGTAGCGGACGGGTGGTCGATCCGAATTCTAACACGTGAGCTCACGGCATGTTACGCCGCATATGCCATCGGCCAGCCATCGCCCGCTTTCCCATCCGCACCCGATTACCAGAGTTACGCCGCATGGCACCGGCAGTGGGCTGGAGGAAGCGCGGTGGAGCGGCAGATCCAGTATTGGAAAGAGCAGCTGGCCGGACACTCCGGCATCATGAATCTAGCCACGGATTTCCCCCGCCCCCTGCGAACTTCCTCCCACGGTGCGGCCATAGCACAAACGCTGGATGCCACCCTGGCCAATGGCATTTCCTGTCTGGCTGCGGCCCACCGGGCGACTTCCTTCATGGTGCAACTGGCAGCATTTCATCTGTTGCTCCGGCATCATGGCGGGGGGGATGATCAGGTGGTGGCAGTGCCTGTGGCCAATCGCAATCACGCTGCTACTGAAAATCTGATAGGCACACTGGTCAACACCCTGCCCTTCCGCATGGAACTGGCGGCGGATGAAAGTTTCAGCCAACTGCTGGAGCGGGTGCGGACCGCCTCATTCGAAATGCAGGCCATGCAGGACGCACCGTTTGAACGGATCATCGAGGAGGTGAAGCCGGGGCGCTCGCACGACCATTCCCCATTGGCGCAGGTGATGATCGATCATCAGGAACTGCCCCTTGTGGAGCAATGGACTCACGATCTGCATTGCACTCCCTTGCTGGCACATCGAGGAGCCGCGCAGTTCGATCTCAGTCTGCTGTTGTTTGTCCTGAGAGACCGACAGCAGGTGGTGCTGGAATATCGGAGCGATCTTTTCCTGCCGGAAACCGCGCAGGCCATGCTGGAGCGCTATGTGAAAATCCTGGAATCCGTTACCCGTGATCCATCACAGAAAGTGAGGGAAATCCAAGCTCTCACGGAAGGGGATCGCGTTCTCCTGGAAAAAATCTCACACGGTCCCGATCGCCCAGCCTTCCCCAGCCAGACCTTACCACTTCTGATCGGGAAACGTTGCGCCCTCCACCCTGATAGAAAAGCCATCACCGCCTCTGGAAAATCCATCACCTACCGGGAACTGGATACTCTGTCCTCCCGGCTCGCGGAGGGTTTGCGCAGGCAAGATGTGAGCGCGGGAGATCGGGTGGCTATTTTGCTGGAGAGAACGATTTCCCTGATCCCTATCATGTTGGCGATCTGGAAGGCAGGGGCGGCCTATGTTCCGCTGGATCCAGAGAATCCACCGGAGCGAATGGCAGTCATTCTGGAAGACCAATCCCCTATCCGGGTACTGGCATCTCCACCCCTGCTGGCCAAATTGCCGAAAGGCCATCCCACTCTGCTGGTGAACGATGAGCTGGAATGCGAGGCAGGGGCGGATCATGCCCCAACTCCCTCCGAGGTAGCCTACGTCATCTATACCTCCGGCTCCACAGGCAAGCCAAAGGGCGTATCTATCAGACACGGTGCACTGGCTAATTTCCTGCTCTCCATGGCGGAAAAGCCGGGCTTTACTGAAGCGGATAAGCTCCTCGCAGTGACTACCGTTTCGTTCGATATTTCCACGCTTGAACTGTTTCTCCCGCTGGCGCTCGGTGGCTCCGTGGAAATCGCCACCCGGGAAGTAGCAAGGGATGGTGGAAACTTGTTAGCCACCCTCCAGCAGAGCAAAGCCACGGTGATGCAGGCCACTCCTGCCACTTGGCGGTTGCTGCTGGATGCCGGATGGAAAGGCAGCCGCTATCTGAAAATCCTGTGTGGCGGAGAGGCCATGGATCTGGACCTTGCCCAGCACCTGCGCCCGCTGTGTGGTCAACTTTGGAACATGTACGGCCCCACGGAAACCACCGTCTGGTCCACGCTCTGGCAGGTGCCGCAAAATCCTCAGGCCATCCGCATCGGCCAGCCCATCGCGAATACCGGGTGCCTTGTGCTCGCGCAGGATGGGAGCATGGCACCGCCAGGCATCACTGGAGAGCTGGCCATTTCCGGCGCAGGGCTGGCCACTGGCTATTGGCAGCAGGATGAATTGACGAAGGCTCGATTCATCCCGGTTCACACGGGAAATGGCACCACACGGCGCGCCTATCTGACCGGAGACCTCGCTCGCTGGCATGCGGATGGCACCTTGGAGTGCCTGGGCCGGAATGATGATCAGGTGAAGATCCGCGGTTTTCGGGTGGAGCTGGGAGAGATAGAGGCCGCGCTTACCACCCATCCAGAAATCCTTCAGGCAAAGGTGGCCTTGCGAAACCAACGGTTGATGGCATGGGTGATGCCGGCCCGAGGCACCATGCCGGATCTGATGGAACTCCGCAGCTTCCTCGGTGCCCGGCTGCCATCCTACATGCTCCCTGCTTTCATCGGCCCCATCGACCAGTTTCCGCTGAACACCAATGGCAAGGTGGATCTATCCCGCCTGCCAGACCCGGCCACCACCCCGTTACCTGCCGCGGAATCACCCGCCACTGCCACAGAGATCGCGCTGGCAGCCCTGTGGTGCGAACTTTTGGAATGCCCTGTGGTTTATCGAGAGGACGATTGGTTTCACATAGGCGGCCACTCACTGCTGGCGCTGCGCCTCTTCGCACGCATCCATGGAGAATTTCAGCGCGCTCTGCCACTCTCTTCCATCATGGATCACCCCACGCTGCGGAAATTGGCCCAATTGATCGACATGACCCCCATCTCCGGAAAATGAAACCCGGTGAAGTCATCATCCATGTGATCCGGCCTGCGGACCTATCAGCACAGGAAGCCGGGGCTTTGCTCACGGCTGAGGAAAGGGAAAGGGCCGCGCGATTTCGTTTTGAAAAAGATGCCACCCACTGGATGGCCTGCCGCGCTGCCATGCGCCAAATCCTGGGAGATACCATGGGACTGCCGCCACTGGAGATCCCACTGATCACCACAGCCTATGGCAAGCCGATGCTGCCTGCGCCGCATGACACGCTTCATTTCAATCTCTCGCATTGCGCGGATCTGGCATTGTTAACCCTCACCGAAGTCGGCCCGGTGGGAATCGATCTGGAGCAAAAAGCGCGCGCTCCCGAGCTGCTGGAATGTGAAACCTCCTTCTGCCATCCCATGGAAATCGCAGCACTGCCAAAGGATTCCGCCGCGCGGGCCACCGCCCTGCTCGACATCTGGACGGCCAAGGAAGCCGCCCTCAAAGCACTGGGCACTGGGCTTTCCCACCCTCCGGAAAGCGTGCGAATCATGAACGATGCGGCTGTTTCCGATGTATCATTGGAGGGCATCGACCACTTAACAATTCATCGTCTGGAAGGCAGGGACATCTCTCCGAGAGGTCCGGTGGGAGTAGGCGACGAAGTCGGGGAAAAAGCCGAATGTGTAAATTACGACCTCTTTCCTGAATCGGCATCACATACGGGTGAGGCTTTTTCATCAGATTCGGGACTTGCCCCCACCGGACCTCTCGGAGAGAGGGCCCTGCCTTTAAGAGACTATTGTGCGGCGCTGGCCACGATGGGCGCCGTGGAGAGGATTCGTTTCATGGCTTTTGTCCCACCCAGACCACGGGGCACAGCGGACTGAGGTCTTGGGCGGGCAGAGGCAGCGTACGAAATGAATGAGTGCTCTGCATTGAAATGCTCTCTGCGATCATGGAGCGGACCACCACACAGCCCCCTGACGCCAATGCCCGCCATGCCAATTCCATGAGTTCCTGCCATTGCTCAGCATCAAGGACATCATAGAGATTACTCACCGAAATCAGCCCCAGGGAATCAGGCTCACACTTTTTCAATCCATCGCTGATGGTGCAGGTTTCCAGAGAGATCTCTCCATCCTTCCACCGGCCGATATGGAAAGCCTTCCATGGGCATGGCGGATGATTCCCAAATCCTTTTCCCATGAGCGCATGGAGGTAAGGGTTTTCCGATGAACCGGGAGATGCCACCGCCGTTTCAAATCGCGTGCGCAACACGCGTAGAGCCTGATCGTCGATCCGTGCTCCTGCCCCGAGGCCGTGAACCAGGCGAACGCCACACTTCAGAAACGGGAACGCAGCATCGATGAGCCACCGCCGTTGCTTCCTCCCCCGCCATCCGTAGGCATATGCCAGCAAGGGGCCAATCCATCTCAACACCCGGTCCACTTTTCCCGAAAAGCACCATCCGGGGTGGTGCGCGGAACCGATGAACGTCTGCTGGCAGTGCTCCGGGCAATGATCAGAGGCCAGCTTCAGCTTGAGTTTGACCGCATCAATCTGCGCCGGATTGGTATCCACCGCCATGACCGAAAGGCCAGCCCCGGCCAGTGTGAAGGCGAGGTCCCCACCGGAGGCAATGACCAGCGCGGTCATGAGTGGCAGTTTTCCTGATAGATAAATCTCCACCGAGTGATCTTCATGCATGTGGCCAAAAAGCAGCCTATCAGGTAGATTTCTCATGATGGCCGATTCCCCAAATCGCGAGAATGAAAACGAGATTCATCAGGACCATTCCCGGTACATCCGGAATACTGGCCGAGGCGAAAAGAATACCCGCTGTATTCATGAGGACCAGCAATCCGATCTGCAGCCAGGCAAACAAACGCAGCCTCCAGCCAAGAAGAAATGCGAGACCCAGCAAAGATTCAAAGCCTCCGATCAATCCAAGCGCGATCCGTGGGCTGACAAAGGAAGGCACGGAAGAAACGATTTCCAGATGGCGCGGCTCCACCGCGATGATCTTCAACCACAGCCCCTGATAGAGCCATACCAGTGCCACGGCAGTCCGCAGAGCCCTCCACCAGTTTTCACCGATGCGATGACTCATGCCAGCCAGCCTTTCTGTACCGCGCCGCACAAGGCAAACACAGCGGCCAACAGGGTCCAGATCACGGTGAAGAAGTAATGCACCGTCGTCTCCATGCGACGGCCCCGCCACAGATCCGCCTGATAGACGAACCACTGGAAATAAAGCCGCAGCGCCCAGAAAAGACAGAGTGACCAGGTGACCCACTGGGCCGTGCGTGAGCCTTCAAAAAAAATCTCCGGCTCCAGCAAACAAGGCAGCCCCATGAGCACCAGCACCACACAAATGAAGAAGGTGTGCACATGAAACACGGATTCATTCGTCCGGCTCATCCGCCTGGCTTCCTCCTTCCACTTGAGATTGCGCCCGATGGGGACGTGCAGGATGGCCAGCAGAATCAGCCCTCCTCCGGCGATTCTCAGCAAGGGGATCAAAATATCTTTCATGATGATTTCAGCAGGAAAACCCGGATAAACGGCGTGACACGGAGAGTATGCTCACACACCAGGCCCGCCTCGTGCCAGGAATGCCGCCATGTCCTAACGGAATGGAAATGCAGAAACCCAGGGCCAAACGCGATGAAGTTGGCCAGATCCCGCACATGCTCGACGAGAATGATGTGTCCATGGAGAGCGAGGCAGCGCTTCGCCTCACGAAACCACGCGACCCTTTCCTCATGACTTCTCAATTCATGGATGCCGAGGATGCCAAAAATCACATCCGCTGTGGCAGAGGAGCACTGCCATGCCGAGTAAGCGCAGGAGATGGTATCTGCCGATGGAGGAAACCATCGTCTGGCGCGCCGGATGGATGGCTCCGTCATCGTGACCGCATCGAAATGATCCAGCACGTGCCACACCGCAACGGGGAATTTTTGTTTCAATGCGCCCGATGTTTCATCCAGCCCGGCATGGCAGAAGGCGATGGATTTGATAGGCTGCTCAAAACGGCCGGACAAGCCCTCCAGCCACTTCCACCGGTATAGATCTGATAGATCATAGACCCAGTGCGAGACGCCCAGCGAGCCGATGAGAAACCACAGGCAGCCTGCCACCGCCACCCCGCAGCCGGTCTTCAACATCCATCCGCTCAACCCGATGAGACCCAGCACTGACAAACAAAGCAGGATCGAAGCCACCAGATAGAACGGCCAGTTGAACCGCGCGATCATCAGCATACCATCCCAGCGTTCGCGCTCAACCATGTGCCACCTCCGGTTTGACCAGCCGCCCTTTTTCCCAACGATAATCCACATCCTGCACCACAAAGGCATTGGCCAGGACCGGTTTCACGTCACGGAACGGAGCTTCATCGAACAAGCCCACCTGCCACGCGGTTACCTCGATGGGCCGGGGAGTCCACTCGCTGCGTTTCCCCTCTATCACGACGAAACGGCCATCCGCTTCCGCATCGAAGGTGAAGGGCATCGGCCCAGCAAAGAGCCGGGCCGTGCGGAAATCAGGAAAAGGCGAGCGAGCGGGAGGAGTCTGCGGCGTAATATTTAGATCCATGGTCACATCCAGCGTTACATGCCCGTCCGGCACACGTGTCTCCACGCGCAGTAAACCCGCGTTTTCATTTACCCGGAGATCGATGCGCCGGTAATTGTAATGCGTCATCAGATTTCCAGAGAGAACCATCCGGGCTTTATCGGTCTCACTGCGTAGGATCTTCAAGCCGCGCAACCGCCTGCCATCGTCATTCCGCATGCGGGCGAAAACACGATAGCCTGCTAGAAAGAAATCCTGTCCCAACATCTTTGGAAATGCAGCAGGCCGCAGTCCCTCCGTCCATACCATGGCGGCGGTGACGAATCCCATGCCTTCATAAGAATCGACCTCCAGACCCGGAGGCAACAGGGGCTTGAGCAATTCCTCGGGAAACGCGAAGGAAAGAGCGATCACCCGGTCAAAGCGGGCCATCACCGGAAATGGGTGGCGCTTCAACCGCTCGGTCAGGCTCATGGCCTGAGATGTTAGTGAGCCTGCATAACCAACTCAAGAACAGGTTTTATCTTTCACACATCAAAAAGCCCGGGTGAGTTGTCGGTGGGTTTTTTGGGAGATTTTCTGATGGGAGTCACCTCTCCCTCCACCTTGCTGGTGATTTCTCCATCGGCGAACTTGGTGCGCAGTTGGTCTCCGGGCTGGAGGGCGGTGGCGGAGCGGATGAGTTTCCCGTCCGCACCGAGGGTGATGGAAAATCCGCGCTGGAAGGCGGAGTCCGGTCCGAGGGCGCGGAGGAGGCCGCGCAGACGATCGAGGGAATCTCCACGGCGCTCGATTTTATTGGCAGCGAGTCGTTCGATGCGCAGGCGCAGGTTGTCGATGTGATCGATCCGACGTTCCAGGACCTTGGCCGGCTGATGGGCACGGTGGGAATGGCGCGCTTCACTGAGGCGGGCGGACGCGTTTTCAAATGACTTCCTCACACCGCGTGAAAGATGGATGCGTGCCGAGTCCAGCCGCATCATGGATTCCCGCAGGAGTTTTTCGCCATCGCGCTGGAGCACGCCACGGCGCAGGCCAGCCAGCAGGGAATGGGCGCGCAGCAGGCGATCTTCCACCCGGCGGGCCATGCGGCGGCGGGTCTGATTGAGACGCGCTGCCAATTCCACGCCATCCGGCACGGCCAGCTCTGCCGCAGCACTGGGCGTGGGTGCGCGGAGATCCGCCACGAAGTCCGCGATGGTGAAATCGATCTCATGCCCCACTGCGGAGATGATGGGAATGCGGCACTCGGCAATGGCGCGGGCAACGACTTCCTCATTGAAGCACCAGAGGTCTTCCAGGGAACCGCCGCCACGGCCGACGATCAGCACATCGCAGCGCGGGAAGCCATTCGCCTCCGGATTGGCCATTTTCTGAATGGCGCGGGCGATTTCATGCTCGGCTCCCCTGCCCTGCACACGGACGGGCAGCAGCACAGGCTGCACCCATGGCGCACGGCGGGTGATGACATTCATGATGTCCCGGATAACAGCACCGGTATCCGAGGTGATGATGCCTACCACGCGCGGAAATTTCGGGATCGGCTGCTTGCGGGCGGTATCGAAGAGCCCCTCCGCCTGGAGTTTCCGTTTCAAAGCTTCAAAGCGGGCCTGCAGATCGCCCAGCCCGGAACGCTCCACCTTCTGGACAATGATCTGAAGCTGTCCGCGTGATTCATAGACACTGGCCTCCGCAAACACGCGGACCTTCACCCCATCCTCCATCGCCTCCGCACCCGGCCGCTTCCGCGCACCAAACATGGCGCACTGGATCTGCGCGCCATCATCCTTGAGCGAGAAATACCAATGCCCGCTGGCCTGTTTCTTGAGATTGGAAACCTCCCCCTCCACCCACACCTCGCCGATCTGGATTTCCAGCAAGTTCTTCATCCGCCGCAGGAGTTGCGTGACGGAAAGCGCCTTGTCTTCGGCAGGCTTGGGTTTGGCAAAAAGGTCCACGCCGGAGGATGGAGCAGGTGGGGGGATGTTTCGAGTGATTATTCGAATATCAAATGGCTGTAGAAATCCATGGCGAAATGAAGTATGCGGATTATTTCAACAGCATTTCCTTCGACGCCAAAAAAGATCACGTGCTTACCGAAACGTGCCGCACGACAGTTCTTAAGCAAATCAGTCCTCAGCTTAAAGCATTCAGGACACTTTCGAATTTCTTCAAGCCTATCCCAGAGACCGTCCAGATATCGGATTTCCTGTTCCTATCCCCCAGTCTGAAAAGTGTAGTCAGCAATGGATTGAATGTCGGAGAGAGCAGCCGGAGAGAGAATCAACTTTATCACTTGCCTCGCACGCGAGCCATGAACTCATTTTTGTCGGCAATGGTAACACCCTCGCCGCGTTTCAACTGATCAGCTCCAATACTGAGTTCATCCTTCAATCGTTGGGTGATGGCATCACGCTCTAACATAAGGCGCAGAGACTCGCGCACCACTTCACTAGCATTATTATACAGGCCGGATTCCACTTTCAGGCGCACCTGATTTTCAAGCTCGGATGTTAAGGATACGTGCATATCATTCCCTTCTGATCGGTCTTAATTTGGCTTTACCTACAAAGATTGTCAATCTTTGACGAATTTTCATCATCCCCTTTCCCGATGAATGCTGTAAGATAATTCACGCCTTCTCGACTACGATTCCCCCTTTTGATGCCCAACATGCTCTACACGATCATTAAGGCCTTCTCGTCACAGGATGCTAAAGCATGAAACTCCTATTGCCACTGGCGGAAACTTACGTTTGAGCGATTCGATTCCATTGATGGACTTTTAAGGCCGAGCCTGCTCGGCCGATTCAGGACTCAGATTGGCCGTATCTTGTCGATGCCCATTATATCAACGATTATGCGTATGCCCGAAGAAGAAGAGACGATATAGGAAGCGGACTGATAGTTGGCGTTAAATTGGAGGATCATGAGGAAAGGGATGAGGCTTTCCTCGGATTCGACATTATAGATAGCTATAACAGCGTCTCCCTTCTAACCAACTGGGGCCATGACATGGAAACGATCAATCAAGCTCTCGCATCCAATGCTCTCATAACTGACTGGGAACCTGTCAGAAAATCCACGAGGAGCTTCACGTGCATTGGGGAAATGATGGCCATGTGGAGGGATGCCGCATCGTCTCGATTTACAGATGCGATCCCTAAGCAAAAGAAAGGCCCCGATCCTTTAGGGAACGGGGCCTTAGAAAGTACGAAGACTGGGACTCGAACCCAGGACCAATTGGTTAAAAGCCAACTGCTCTACCAACTGAGCTATCTTCGCGTTGGTAAGGTGCCTTGCGGCGGGGCGCGTTGAATAAGAGCCGCTCCGGGAACGCGCAAGCTCATTTTTTATCCAAACGTGATTTTTAACCATTCAGGCAGATTTTCCATGCCGGTTTCCGGGCGGTGGAGGAGGAAGCAGGGAACGCCTGCGGCCTTGGCGGCACCGGCATCGGCATGATGGCTATCGCCCACGTGGCAGATGGATTCCGCCCTGTGGGAAGGCGGCGATGGCTTTTTGAAGGAGGAGCGGCGATGGCTTTTTGAAGGAGGAGCGGTGAGGGCTTGCGGGCGGAGACGTCGGCGGAGGTGAGGACGAGATCGAAGGAATCGGGGAGATCCAGCCCGGCGAGGACGTGGTGGAGGCGGCGGTCGAAATTGGAGACGACGGCGAGGTGCCACCCATCGGCGCGGAGTCGGGCGAGGAGAGGCGGCACTTCCGGGTACACGCTCCAGGCGGAGGGCTGGGCGTAGTGATCGAAAAGCGCGTGAAAACAGGCGTCGAACTCCGGGCCAGTGGCGTGGATGCCGACGGCGCGCGCGGTTTTCTCCACCACCTGCCGCCACCATGCCCGCTCGGCGGCATCGCCATCCGGGTGGGCGGCGAACTCGGGATCGGCGAGTGACGAAAAAGTTTCCCGGAAGCTGGAACGGAGGTCCGGGGTGGGAGTTATCCAGCCGAATTGTGAAAAATAACGTGCGTAAACATTTTCCACTGGCTCTGCGGGATGAATGAGGGTGCCTGCTGCATCAAGAAGGATGAGGCGGGAGGAATGGCGGCTCATGAGGTGAGGCAAAGGGAGGAAACGTGGCAATTCAAGGTGGAATAAAAGGGGCGCGGCAGGCGGCCCACCCGTTGCTGCGGGAGTTTCAGCTTGCAAGTGAGCGGGGGTCTGCCTAGTTTCCGGTTCGCACAGCTTCTGACGAAAGAAAGGAGTGGGTCTCGCACCCACTCTTTTGCGTCTCTAGACACCAGCAATCAGCAGCGTCGATCGAAGACACCGCCACGCCATGACCAACGACATCGTCGCCCTCATCGAGTATTACGAAAAGGAAAAAGGAATCGACCGCGACAAGATCGTGGCCTCGCTCGAATTCGCATTTATTTCCGCTTATCGCAAGATGGTGCCCGGTGCTGATGCGATCGAGACCCTGCGCGCGGACATCAATATCCGTAAGGGCGAAACTCGTATTTTCGCCGTGCTGACGGTAGTGGAGGATGGTGGAGTGACGGACAAATTCAATCACGTACCACTCTCCACCGCGCAAAAGAAGAACGCGGATGTGCAGGTGGGTGACTCCTTGGAATTCAACGTCACGCCGAAGGACTTCGGCCGCATCGCGGTGCAAACGGCGAAGCAGACGATGATGCAGCGACTTCGTCAGGCGGAGAAGGAGATGATTTACGAGGAATTCAAGGATCGCGCAGGAGACATTGTTTCCGGCACCGTGCGCCGCTTTGAGCGGAACGATGTGCTCATCGATCTGGGTAAATTCGAAGGCGTGATGCCCAACCGCGAGCGCGTGCAGGGCGAGGACTACAACATCGGCGACCGCATCCGTGCCTATGTGCTGGCGGTTGAAAATGAAGGCCGTGGACCGGAAATCATCCTCTCACGCAGCCATCCGAACTTTGTGCGCCGCTTGTTCGAGGCCGAAGTGAATGAAATTTCTGACCGCACGGTGGAAATCCGTGCGATCGCCCGTGAAGCCGGCTTCCGTACAAAAGTGGCCGTTTGGAGCACCGATCCAAAGGTGGACCCTGTGGGTGCCTGTGTGGGCATGCGGGGCGCACTTGTAAAAAACATCGTCCGCGAGCTCAACAACGAGAAGGTGGACATCATCCGCTGGAGCGAGGATCCGAAGGAATTCGTCCGCGAGGCCCTGAAGCCTGCCGAACTCCGCACCATCACCGTGGATACCGAGAACAAGGTGGTGCACGTGACCGTGGATGAGATCGATCTGAGCAAGGCGATCGGCCGCAAGGGTCAGAACGCCCGCCTTTCCTCCCGCCTGATGGGCTGGGACGTGCAGGTGCGCCGTGATGAATCCAAGGAAGAGCAATTCAAGGAGAAGATCGGCGGTGCAGCCCACTCCCTGGGCGAGCAACTGGGCATCTCGGATGAGCTGGCTGAGAAACTCACCGTAGCCGGCGGCATCGCTCCCGAATACATCATCGGCATGTCCGCCGATGACATTGCGGAGGCTCTTGAGATCTCCGTGGAGGAAGCGGAGCCAATCCTGGCCCGCGCCAATGCCATCGTCAGCGGTGCCACTGCCTGAACGTTTTTTCCTGACAACTTGATTCCACCCTTTTTCCCGAACTCTGCAGATACGCCGGATGCCTCAAAATAGCGATAGCTCCCCTAAGAAACCAAAGGTCCTCGATCTTCTCGATACGACCAAAAAGCCCTCGCGCCGTGAGCGCCAGCGCAAGGAGGCGGAAGTAGCCGCTCCTGAGCCAAGCGCCATCGAGGCAGCCAAGGCAGGGGCCCTTGATCTCTTCTCCGATGAGAAGAAACCGAAGGCAAAGAAGACCGCACGCTCCGCAAAGTCGGTGCTAGGCAGTATTTCCAAAATTCAGGACAAGGAGAATGAAGCCACTGCCGCCATCAAGGCCGCTGAGGAAGCTCCTGCCGTTGCCCCTGCTGGTCCCGTGGCAGCCGCCGCCCCGGTGGTGGAGGAAGCTCCTGCCGTGGATGATCCAAAACTGATCGTCATCAAGCCCCCGATCCTCGTTCCGGATCTGGCCGCACGCCTTGGTCTGAAGCCCTTCAACATCATGGCGGATCTGATCAAGCTGGGTGTCTTCCCGGCACCGAATCAGCCGCTGGAGCCGGATGTGGCTGCCCGCGTGTGTGAAATCCACGGCTTCACCTTTGAGCGCGAAAAGCGCGACAAGGACAAGGGTTTCCACAAGGTGGAGGAAGTCATCCAAGAGCCGGAAGCTCCGGTGCAGGAGCCTGAAGATCTGCTGAAGACCCGCCCGCCGATCATCACGATCATGGGCCACGTCGACCACGGCAAGACCACCCTTCTCGATACCCTGCGCAAGAGCAAGGTAGCCTCCGGTGAAGCCGGTGGCATCACCCAGCACATCGGCGCTTATCAGATTTTCCATCACGATCTGCCGCTCACTTTCCTGGATACCCCAGGTCACGCCATTTTCTCGGACATGCGTGCCCGTGGTGCGGATATCACGGACATCGTGATCATCGTGGTAGCTGCCAATGACGGCCTGATGCCGCAGACTCTGGAGGCCATCAAGCACGCCCAGAATGCGAAAAAGACGATTATCGTCGCCATCAACAAATGTGACCTCCCGACCGCCAACGTGGACCGGGTGAAGACCCAGCTCGCAGAAAAAGGGCTCCAGACGACCGACTTCGGCGGCGACACCGAGTTTGCGGAAATTTCCGCTCTCACCGGCAAGGGTGTGGAAGACCTTCTGGAACTGATGATTCTCCAGGCCGAAGTGTTGGAACTCAAGGCCAACCCGAAATCCACCGCCCGTGCCTCCGTCATCGAGGCCCGTGTGGTCCCAGGCCGTGGCACCACTGCCACCGTCATTGTGGAATCCGGCACGCTCAAGGTCGGCACCCCGTTCATCTGCGGCCCATTCGCTGGCAAGGTGCGCGCGCTGATTAATGATCGCGGCGAGAACATCAAGAGCGCACCTCCCGGCATGCCTGTGGAAGTAATTGGCTTCGAAGAACTTCCAAATGTGGGCGACCACCTTTCCGAGATGAAGAACGAGCGTGAGGCAAAGTCCCTCGCCTCGGAGCGTCAGGAAAAGGAACGCCTCAAGCGCCTCAAGCCACAGCACCGCAACCGGATGGAGGATCTCTATTCCATGGTGCGTGATGGCAACAGCAAGGCCCAGCTCAAGATCGTGCTCAAGTGCGACGTCCAGGGCTCTGTAGAAGCCATCCGCAAGGCCATCCTCGCCATCGAGTCCGAGAAGGTGGAATGCACCTTCATCACCGCCGCTGCTGGCCCGGTGACCGAATCCGACATCAACTACGCGGCCTCCACGGACGCAGTGGTGCTTGGCTTCAACGTGAAGGTGGAAGCCAAGGCAGTGAAAGCCGCCAAGGCCACCAATGTGGAAGTGAAACTCTATTCCATCGTGTATGAGCTGATCGATCAGGTCCGCGAAGCGATGCTGGGGCTTCTGGAGCCACTCACCCGTGAGACCGTCATCGGTCATGCGGAGGTCCGCCAGGTGTTCAAGCTCTCCCGTGGTCGTGCCGGTGGTTCCTACGTCACCGATGGCCGCATCCACCGCAAGGCCCACGCCCGCGTTCTGCGCGGCGGCATCCCGGTATTCGATGGCCGCATGTCCACCCTCCGCCGCTTCCAGGACGAAGTGGAAGAGGTAAAGAATGGCTACGAATGCGGTATCCGCCTCGGCGAATTCAACGAATATCAGGAAGGCGACATCATCGAGTGCTACAAGCTCGAGAAAGTTCCACAAACGCTGTAAATAAAAGTGTGCTAGTTTTCAGTGTTCAGTTTTCAGGTCTCTGACTTGGAAGCTGGATGCTAGGAGTCATCTCTTTCTGAAAACTAGTAACTGAAAACTTATCTCCATGTCCCGTCGTCTTGACCGAGTAAACGAACTGCTCCGCCGCGAAATCAGCGCCATCATCCAGCGTGATTACGAATGGAATGGTAAACTAGTGTCGGTGAGTGAAGTGGAAGTGACACAGGACCTGAAGGAAGGCCGTGTCTGGATCAGTGTGCTGGGCGGCTCGGCCGAACCGGTGATGGAAAAACTCAACAGGGATCACGGCTCCATCCAATCCCGCGTGATGAAGCGCGTGGTGCTGAAGTCCACCCCCGTTCTGCAGTTCCGCCATGATGCCTCTGCCGTGCGCGGGGTGCAAATTGTGAACCTGCTGGAGGAAGTGGATAAGCTGCCGAAGGCTCCTGAGGAAGACGAGGAAGTCTGAGATTCCCATAAGATTTGAAAAAGACGCGCCGGTGAAAGCTGGCGCGTTTTTTGTGTCTTGGAATATCTCTGGAAGACAGGGCGGACAGCTTCTTAACGTGGCAGCGGATTCCATCCATCACCCTTGCGAGTCTCTGGTGCCTCATCTGTGGCAGTCCGCCTCAAGATGAGTGACCATGCTGACAGTTCTGTGCAAAAAAAATCATCAGTATCCAGATGTGGGACCTTCAACCGAGAGGCCAGCAATGCACCCAAAGTGGTGGTTCCCGTGCCGGAGGCTCCAGTGATATGGATTCGTTTGGGCATCGTCGCTTACGTATCTGGGCAAAATACCGGAGCGTTCCGTCCACCTTCCGAAACACTTTACACTCAGGTTTCCGCCTGGGTGGCTAGCTTGTAGTTCCGGTGAATCCAAACGCTCTGGACAAGGCCGAGCATGAACATGCAGATCACCACGAAGGTGCCGGAGTAGCTGACAAGTGGCAGCGGAATACCGGTGATGGGCATGAGCAGAATACACATGCCGATGCTCTCGAAGATGTGCGCGAAAAAGAGTGCCACCACCAGACAAACAAGCAGCCGACCGGAAACATCCCGGCTGTAAAAGGCGATGAAGATTCCCTGGGTAAGCAACAGGGCAAAGGCAGTGAGCAGCAGCAGGCTGCCCCGGAATCCCAGTTCCTCCGCAATGACGGCGAAAATGTAGTCATTGTGCGCAGTATCACGCGGGATGAAGCCTTTTTCGTGCAGGGATTTTTCCGAACGGGAATTCCAGCCCACGCCCTTCCAACCGGCCTTGCCAACGGCCATGGAGACATTGTGTGGGGCATAGGCAGGTCCGGCGATGTCCACCGGCTTTCCCTCCATCATCCGCAGCCAGATATCGATCCGCTCCGGCCCCCGCTCCGAGACGAGCGGCAGAGCTACAAAGTAAAGTAGCGGCAGCACCCCTGCCCCAATGAAGACCAAAAAGGAAAGGTAGCGGAAGGGAATCCCACCCACCAACAGTGCCACGATGGAAACCGGGATCCACACCAAGGCGGAACCCATGTCCCCCATCTTCATCACGATGAGAAACGGCACTGCCGCGAGGATGCCGATAAGACCAAGCCGGACGAAGGGTGCATCAAAAAACCGGTGCAATTTCGGCAAATCCTGCACCAACCAAGCGATGAGGAGAATACCGGAAGAAATCCCGAGCTGGGCGGGTTGGAAGCTGAAGCCTCCCAGATTCAGGCGGTGCACACTGTCATCCTGTTGCATCGCCCATACCATCAGCCCCAAACTGACGATGTAGAATGGGATACCCAGCCACCGGATCCAGCGGTAATCGATCAGCGCGGTAGCGAAATAAACCAAGCTGCCAATGGCGATCCACGTCTTCTGGGAATGGGCATAATAGCGGCCCACCGTGTCGTATTTCTCCAGCAGATCCGGCGCAATGCTCAAGTGACGGGCCGCGCTTTCGATCATGAAGACGCCGAAAATAAGGAGCCCGTACATCACCAGCACGAGCACCCAATTCATACCCAGGATTTTTCTCAAGAATGGCGTCATCGGCAGATCAGGGAGCGACCATAAGCCACGCCGTCCGCATGGCAAGAAAGGTGTGTGCAGATTCCACCCCTCGAATGCCCCTTGGGAAACTCCACATTGGACATTCCTCCCGTTTGCCCCGAAACACTCGGAGCCCGCATGAGTCTTTTTCACGAATCCCGCATCACGCTGAAGTTGGCCTTTCCTCTGATGATCGGCCAGTTGAGCCAGATGCTGCTGGGCGTGGCGGATACGGTGATGGTGGGGCAACTGGGCGTGACGGAGCTGGCCGCGCTGACGTTTGCGAACTCGATGATGTATGTTCCGTTCGTGTTCGGGATCGGCCTGCTGTCGGCGGTTTCGGTGATCACCT
>Ga0157373_10000484_pt1 | contig 31505 bp, 28 predicted proteins | sample C65metaG_FD_113460 | JGI IMG/M metagenome (GOLD analysis project Ga0157373, IMG submission 113460) | Corn rhizosphere microbial communities from Kellogg Biological Station, Michigan, USA - C6-5 metaG | ecosystem: Host-associated > Plants > Roots > Rhizosphere > Soil | place: USA: Michigan... | reverse complement strand
TTTCATAGAGTAAACCGATAAATATTCCTGGTTTTGATTTTAGTACATTAGCAAATCAGATCATTGCTTTACAATTTTTTGTGTAACAGTTTTGTCAGTGTAGGTAAGTTTTACGATGTAAACTCCGGGGGGTGCGCCTTTCAGGTCAACAGGCATTAACGTGTAGGCATCGCCGTTATAAGATTTTGACCAGATCTTTTGTCCAACAGAATTAAAGATTTCCGCTTTTTGTAAACTAACCGGAACCTGGTAATTCCTGATAAAAAATTGGGTGGTAAAAGGGTTGGGATAAAATAAATATCCCTGCTTTTTCAATCGTGCAGGAACCGTGATTCCATAAACATTAATATTATCGACATAAAGATTATTCTGACGGTTTCCTTTGTCCACAAAATAAAGTTGAAAATCCTGGTTGCCAACAAATGGAAAGAGATTGATAGAAACATTTTTCCAGTCATTTGAATTCGGAACAAATGCTGCTGAAGGATTATTGGTGGTTTGCAAGTCGGTTCCCCAATTTTTCCAGACGGTTGTAAATGTTTGTCCGCAATCTGTTGTTGCCTGCAACTCAAAAGTGTCAGGCAAATTTGCGAAAGCGCCGACTGAATAAGCATAATCAAACGAAACAAAGATCGAATCAAATGCAGAAGTTCCTGTAATTACCGACGAAACAAAATCATCCGTGGTCCCTGTGGAAGTAGAATTATAATTTCTGATAACCATTGATGCATTTCCTGTTTTGGCAGCAAGTGTGGTTCTTTCCCATATAATACCTCCATTATCATTTTCTACGATCCAGCTTGATGGCGGGAAAACAGCATTTTCAAAACCTTCCGAAACAGGCAGAGAAACTTTTCCTGCTGCAAAGAAAGATTTTCTCAAAGTATCATTCAAAGGAGATTCATCGCCTGTGCCTGATGAGGAAACGGGTTGAGCAGAAAAAACAGTAATCGTATGTTGCCCCTGCGATGGCGTAAACGTGTTCAAAGGCACATTTATTTCTGCATCTGCCGCTAGCGAAATTCCAGAAACGGTTGTTGTTGAAACAGAACCATTATCGATTTGATACGAAACTTTGAAACCCGTTATGGTAGAGAATCCTGTATTTTTTACTGTTGCTACCGGAATGGTTGGTTCCACGCAATCAATTGTTGCTGGAGGATTAATAGCAACGACAGAAATGTCACGTGAAGATTGTTGTTTGATATTAATATTGTCGATATAAATATTATTTCCCCAATCGCTGATATTTCTGAATGCCACTATAATGCTTCCTGAACCTAATGCTGCAGCATCCAGTGTGATCTTTTGTGTTTTCCAATCCCCTGGAGCAGGATTCAGGTATGCTGTATTTGAAGTTCCTGCTGTTGAAAGTGCAGCACCCGATTTATTAAAATAAGCTTTGAAAGTGGCACCACAATCCGTTGAAACCAGCACTTGTAAACTATCATTATACGCTGCATCCGGATAATTTTTATGAGCCAGGTCAAAGGAGATCACAACGGGATCGGTTCCTGATAAAATTAGTTTTGGAGTTCTTATTTCATCAATATTTCCAACAGGATTGTCGTCAAAATTATCAATGAACATTGAATGGGCACTGTTGTTTCCGGGAGTAGTTCTTTGCCATGTTACATCATTACTTGGATTGATGATGCTCCATCCCTGTGGTGGAAATAATCCGTTTTCAAAACCTTCTGAAAGAGGCAGTGGTGTAGGATTTGGAACGGAAAGCGCTGCACTTAAAGTGTCATTTGCCGGAACCTGGTCGGCGGTATTTCCATTTACATTTGCCGTAAAGAATTTAAATGTATAGTTGCCGGTTGAAACGGAAACAGCCGGAAAAGTGATCATCTGTGTCTGTCCCGAAATCAAGTTGGGATTTAACGAGATTTGCACCGGCGTTCCTCCATTTAAAACATAACCAACAGTGATAGAAGTGATCGTATTTAAACCATTATTTTTTATTAAAACTTTTGGCGAAATACTTCCTCCACAGGTTAATGTGGAAGGATGAAAAACAGAAGTACAACCTGTTACTTCAAAGCCTCCCGGATTGATTGATAAAATTGGTGCTGCATCTATCGTTGGTGCATTTGCAGGAGGCGTAGCGCCTGCAGATGTCATCAGTGAAGTTCTGAAATTAGTGAGCACATATTCCATTCTTGCCACCTGTTTTTTTGTAAACAGGCTGTAACAATTATCCATGGTATAATCCATATAATTTTCATACATGATTCCCGGAGGTGCTGGTGAGCAGGAGTCTGTAACAATACCCGAAGCGCAATCATTTGAAGCAATAGACTGGTTCGGAGTATCACCAATATCCTGGGGAGTGTTTCCTTGGCCGTGTGGATTATATAATGTTGTTGGCAAAACGTAAGTAGACCCGTCATCGGTCAACGCTCTGAAATCATCGCCGCTACATTTGTTCGGATCATTTTCATCATCCCCCCAGATATGATTGATTCCAAAATAATGTCCCAGTTCATGAACGATAGTTCGGCCTTTGTTATAATTGCTGACATTACAATTGCTGATTCCAAAGCTTCTCACATTGCAAAAAACTCCGTCATCCAGCGAAGTGCCGCTTCCGGGAACCTGCGTGTATCCCAATACGCCTAAATCGTTTGAAATATTTCCAACCCAGATGTTTAGATAAGAATTGGGATCCCAAACATCTGCTCCGCCTAAAGCCTTTCTTTTGATTGAATCAACAATGTTATTTGGATTTCCTGTCGTAGAACTGGCGATCCTGTCTATACCGTTGGTAAGTTTTCCATCCGGGGTTCTTCTTGCCAAAACAAACCGGATCGAGGAATGTCCCCTCACTGCCTGAAAGGCCGCGGGAATGTTAGTGCTGTCGGCATTCAAACCGGCAAAGTCGGTATTCATAGCATCGAGCTGTGATCGCACCACATCATCTGAAATCTGATAAGGATTAGGAAGTATAATGTGAAATACCACAGGAATGTTAACGATTGCCTGCAAACGTTGTGGCGTGCGCAAAGCTTTTGCTGAAGGTATTTCTTTAGCGAGTTTTTCAGCAAGCGCTTTTTTTTCGGGGAAAGCCCTGAACAACATTTCTACACGTTGATCAGTGGCACAACGTACAATATGAGCTAATGATTTTGATGGCACTTCCATTGCTTTTTGCTTTTGCGAAAAGCTCCTGAAAGCAAGCAAAAACAAAGCGCAAATTATAAATAGAATTTTTTTGAGCACGGGTAAGTTTTGATAGATGTTTTAGGATGGAAATATTTGTGCGATTTTCATATTGCAAAGTAGGAATTTAAGTTGAAAGCAAAAGTTAGCACAAAAGATTTTATTAATTCTCTTATCTTTCGAAATTATTTAAAACTTTCTGTCATTTTGAAAAAATAAGGATCGGTTTTAACTGCTTAAAAGTTGCTTTAAATGTATCATTTTTTAAAATAAAAATAGATGAAGAATATTAAGTTGCGCCTGATTGTAATGAATTTTTTACAGTTTTTTATCTGGGGTTCATGGCTGATAACGATTGGTGCATACTGGTTTCAGACGAAGCATTGGTCGGGAACACAATTTGGCGCTATATTTTCCACGATGGGGATTGCTTCTTTATTTATGCCTTCCATCGCCGGAATTATTGCTGATAAATGGGTGAATGCCGAAAAGCTTTATGGCATTTTTCAAATCTGCGGAGCCGTTGTTTTGTTTACCATTCCAATGATCAATGATCCTTTCACCTTGTTTTGGGTGATGTTGTTGAATATGATGTTTTACATGCCTACCATTTCACTATCAATAGCTGTTGCTTATTCTGCATTAAAAAAAGATGGTAAAGACGTAGTGATAGATTATCCGCCAATCAGAGTTTGGGGAACGATTGGATTTATCGTTGCACTTTGGGTCGTAAGCTTGCTCCATTTCGAAACTACTCCAGGGCAGTTTTATGTGGCTTCAATCGCTTCGCTTGTTCTCGGCCTGTATGCTTTCACTTTGCCAAAAACGCCACCACTTCTACATTCTGCTGAAAAAAAATCTTTGATTGATGCTTTGGGGTTAAATTCTTTCCGTTTATTGAAAAACAGGAAAATGCTGATCTTTTTTCTTTTTGCGATGTTGCTTGGAGCGGCGTTGCAATTAACGAATGCTTACGGTGATACATTTCTTCATGATTTTGCGAATGTTGAAAAATACAAAGGTCTGATCGCTGTAAAATATCCTGCAATTATTATGAGCATTTCACAGATTTCTGAAACACTTTTTATTTTGGCAATCCCTTTTTTTCTAAAAAGATTTGGAATTAAAAAAGTAATGCTGATCAGTATGCTGGCGTGGTTTGTTCGTTTTGGCTTGTTTGCTTACGGCAATCCTGCAGAAGGACTTTGGATGATCATTCTTTCTTGTATTGTTTATGGAATGGCGTTTGACTTTTTCAATATTTCCGGTTCTCTTTTTGTCGAATCTGAAAGTGATCCTGCTATCAGAGCCAGTGCCCAAGGGCTTTTCATGATGATGACAAACGGTGTAGGAGCGGTACTAGGAAGTTCAATCAGTGGAATTGTAATTGATCAGTTTTTTACCAATGCAGATAACAGTAAAGACTGGCACGGCATCTGGATTTCTTTTTCGTTGTACGCATTAGTGGTGGCAATCTTGTTTGTCATTCTTTTCAAACATAAACATGTTCCTGAATTGATTCAAAGAAATTTAGGCCATAATCCTCAGCCGATCATTGAAGAAAAATAAAAATCAGTAAATAAAAATTCTAATTATTTCTCCATTTACTGTTGGTTAAAAAAGGCAAAACTGGAATTTCTAATTATTTCTTCATTTACTGTTTCTGCTCTTCAATATCAGTTTCACGAAGAAAATGTTTTCGGTAGTTAAGCGGACTCATTTCCATCCGTGAAGAAAATGTTTTATAAAAGTGCGACATGTCTCTGAATCCGCTTTCAAAGCAAACGTCCGCAACGCTTTTATCCGTTTCAACTAATTGCTGCGTTGCAAAGTTGATGCGGTAATCAATGACGGTTTCCATGAAAGTTTTACGCGTCATTTTTTTAAAATATTTGCAAAAAGCATTGGGCGTCATTCCGATAGTTGATGAAGCATCGTTCAATAAAATCTCATCATGAAAATTTTCAACAATATACGCAAACACTTTATTGATCCGCTCGCGATTATCATGCGATTGAACATCCACTGAATTTTTTTTATTAAGCAAAAGATATTCTTTGGTAACAGAAAGTTGGTTAAGGATATCGAGCAATGAAATCACTTTATCAAAATGATCTTTTTTTTCCAGCAATAGTTCCATTGCCAATCGAATCTGCTCTTTGATCTTTCCACGAAACTCAATTCCAGCCTCACTTCTCTTTAATAATTTTTTTATCCGGTTCATTTCCGGCAACTCAAAAAAAGTTTCACCCAAAAAATGATAATCGAATTGTATAACAATTGCAGAAGCTTTCATATCTGCATGAGCAAGTTTCCAGCAGTGAGGAAGGTTGGGACCAGCCAAAACAACATCTGTGTTTTCAAAACCTGTCATATTATTTCCTACAAAGCGTTTTCCTTTTCCTTTTGTAATGCATGTCAGTTCAAGTTGTGGATGAAAATGAAATGGAGCTTCAAAAGCTTTTTTATCAAACTTTTTGATCAGAAAAGATTCTCTTTTTGCTGATGTAATTATTTCAAACGATGCTTTTGACATTGTCTATTTTATGTAAGAAATAAATAGGAAGGCTAAATTAGGATAAAATACACCAATATTTTAATAATACCCACCTTTTAATTTTCACGAATTTCCCATTTCTTCGCTTTTAAAAAATCCAAAACATGAAAATTGAAAATCAAACGCTTCCCGACCTCGATAAAGTTATTCATATTCCCCAACAGCAAATTGAAGAATTTCGTGAAGACGGGCATACAATTACAAGAGGTTTGTTAACTGACGAGGAAGTAGCTGCTTACCATTCTGTAGTTACAGACGCGGCATTGAAATACAATACAGAAAAAAGAAAAATGGAAGATCGTGACACGTACGGAAAAGCTTTTTTGCAGATCATGAATTTGTGGCGCCATGATGAAGGTGTGAAAAAAATGGTTTTTTCAAAACGGCTTGCACAGGTTGCTGCAGATCTTTTAGGGGTTGAGAATGTTCGCATTTATCACGATCAGGCATTGTTCAAAGAAGCTGGTGGCGGTCCAACTCCATGGCACCAGGATCAATATTATTGGCCAATTGATACAGATAAAACGATTACGATGTGGATGCCTTTGGTTGACATTGATGTTGATATGGGCATGCTCACTTTTGCTTCCGGCTCACAAAAAAAAGGAAGTGTTTTTAGTTATGAAATTTCCGATGAATCTGAAAAGGAATTTGATAAATACGTGCATGAAAACCAATTTGAAATCAGCCGTGCCAAAACAATGAAAGCCGGTGATGCTACATGGCACACAGGTTTTACCATTCACAATGCTCCGGGAAATAAATCAGATAAGATGCGCGAAGTTTTTACCATAATTTATATCGCAGGAGATGCAAAAATTTCACAACCTAAAAATTCATGGCAACAGAATGATTTGAAAACATGGCTGATGAATAAAGAGCCCGGAACTGCAGCGGATTCTGAATTAAATCCTTTGGTCTTATAAAACAGATTTAATTTTTTCTTACAATTTTTTTTCATTTAAAACATTCATTTTGGAAAAAATAAAATGCAAAGCCGCCATCACAGATGGAAAAGGGCATTTCTCAATTGAGGAAATTGAAATTGAAGAGCCATCGTTTGATGAAGTTTTGGTAGAAATTAAAGCTGCCGGAATTTGTCATACCGATTATGATTCACTGAAATGGGGGAAACAAATGATCCTCGGCCACGAAGGTGCAGGCATTGTGCGGCAAACCGGAAGAAATGTAAGAAATGTTTTTCCAGGCGAATCTGTATTATTGAATTGGGCCATTCCCTGTGGCCATTGTTTTCAATGCAAATTCGGCAACTATCATATCTGCGAAAATAATTCTCCGGTAACAGGACAAAATAACCGCGGACATGCGCATGAATGTGGCAGCACTTTCCAGGGAAGGAATATTGACCGCTCATTTAATCTTGGCACTTTATCCCAATATACTTTAGTAAAAAAAGGCGCAGTTATAAAAAATGATTCAAGAAAAATGTCTTTCGCTGCTGCCAGTATCATTGGCTGTGGCGTGATGACAGGATATGGTTCTGTAGTAAATGCAGCAAAAGTAAAACGAGGTTCATCAGTTGTAGTAATTGGTGCCGGTGGCGTTGGACTAAATGTAATCCAGGCTGCCAAAATTTGCGAAGCGAAAGTAATAATTGCAATAGACATTTTGGAAGGCCGGTTTGAAATCGCAAAAAAAATGGGCGCTACTCATACCATTCTTGCCGACAGAAATGATAAAGGTTTGCTCGATGCTGCACAAAAAGTAAAGGAATTATTAGGTGGAAGAGGAGCAGATTATGCGTTTGAATGCACTGCTGTAGCGGCTTTGGGCGCTGCACCTTTGGCAATGGTCAGAAATGCAGGAACGGCAGTGCAGGTAAGTGGGATTGAAGAAGAGATAACGATCGATATGAATTTGTTCGAGTGGGATAAAAAATATATCAATCCGTTGTATGGAAAATGCAAGCCACAAACAGATTTTCCTGCCATCATACAGCATTATGAAAACAATAAATTATTGCTGGAAGAATTAGTAACAAAAAAATATTGTTTAAAACAACTTGATCAGGCTTTTGAAGATTTAGTAAACGGCAAAAATGCCAAAGGTGTTATAGTATTTGATTAAAATGAAAAACTTCAGAACATTAGAAATTTCGAATCCCCGGTTTGAAAACGATTTTCTAAGATACATTACTGTAAAAAGTGCGAACTTAAAAGGCCGTGGAGACATCTGTGTTTTTGCTCCTCCGGGAATTGAAGATATGGCCTCATGTCCCTTGGTAATTTTGCTTCATGGAGTTTATGGAAGTTCGTGGAGTTGGGCTTTGAATGGCGGCGTTCATATTTCTGTTTTGGAAATGATCCGGTCAAAAATCATTCCGCCGGTAACTATTGCGATGCCCTCTGATGGCTTGTGGGGCGATGGTTCTGCCTATCTTGCCCACAATAATTTTAATTTCGAAAAATGGATTGCAGAAGACGTTCCGGATGCGGTGAAAAGATGTATTCCGGCCATCAATGATCAATCCAAATTATTTATTGGTGGTTTATCAATGGGAGGTTTCGGTGCGTTTAAAATTGGTTTGAAATTCAACCATATTTTTTCGGGAATAGCGGCACATTCTTCCATTACAAACCTTCAGCAAATGCAATTTTTTGTTGAAGAAAAACTGGATCAATATTTACAGCAAGACAAAACTGAAGAAGATGTTTTTGAAACGATGCTTAAATATAAAGCACATTTGCCCCCGATCAGTTTTGATTGTGGCACTTCTGATCCGCTGCTGAAATACAACCGTTTACTGCATCAGCAACTCAGCGAAAATAATATTACTCATGATTACGAAGAATATGAAGGCGCCCACGAATGGGGTTACTGGCAGGAGCATGTGATTGATTCGATCCTTTTCTTTTCAAGATATTTTAAATAAGAAAAAAAGTTAGGTTTAAAATAAAAATCAATTTATTTATTCGTTCACTCACTCCAGTTAAGGAATAAACATTTCGGTAATGAACAAACAAACCGAACAATAATTGAATACTCGATAATTTAATAATTAACCTACCAACAAACTACATCCTCTCAAATCGCTCATATCTCTTCTCCCCAAAACTTCAAAAGTGTGATTTCTGTAAATTTTCCCAACATCATCTGTTGCAATAAAACAGCATGAATAAAGATTCGCAAGGTCGATAATATTGATCAATCCATTAACCGGCTTTTCAGTTTTTGGAGAAGACGTTATTTCAAAAGGATCATTATATTCGCGAAGCAAAATCTTCATCCACGGCGGCGTTTGAAAGATTCCGTTTCCTTTGGAATAAGCCTGTGAAAGCAGTTCTGTCATCCCATATTCTGAATGCACCGATCTTAATCCGAATTTATTTTTTAAAATCTGTTGCACTTCGTCACGCGTCATCTCTTCGCGTTTTCCTTTCATTCCGCCGGTTTCCATGATGATGGTATTTTGTAATCTCATTTGATATTTTTCTGCAAAATCAAGCAACGCATATGTAACGCCGATCAGTAAAGTTGGCTGCCTCATAATTTCGTTATGCACCAGCGCCTGGTACAATTTTTCATGGTCGTGCAAATAAAATCCGCTGTAAGAGTTATCACTTTTTTGAATCAGTTCATTCACCATTGCGACGAGCGAAGAATTTTGTCGCTCCAGGTAACCAGGCAACAAACCAAGCACGCACCATTCAGAAGGATCTCCATAAAAAATATTGAATCCTTTACTGAAACTTTTGCTGTAAAGTGAAAAATCTTTTACAAAATGGCGGCTTGTATTTTCTCCTGTAGTGCCACTGCTTTCAAAAGTAATTTCAGGCTCAAAAATTGTTGTAACTACTTTGTGTGTTTTAAAAAGAGAAATCGGGAGAAAAGGTATTTTTTCAATGGAATGGATGGTTTCGGGAGCTATGCGAATCGAATTGATATATTTTCTGTAAACTTCATTATTCCTGTATTGTAAAAAAAAAATCTCTAATGCCATTTGATCGAAATTGTAATAATTGGCATCAAAGATTTTATTTTCCCATTCGGCTATTTGTAACTTATTATTCAGTTTTTAATAATTAAATTTGAAAAATTAAACCACAAAGATGCGATACACTCTTTTATTTTCCATATTCTTATTTGTATTATTGATGGGCTGTACGAAAGATAAATTTGGGCCAAAGCCAACGCTTAAGTTTAAATCTGTTAATACCCACGTACTTACCAATGGTCAGCAAATAGAGTTTACTTTATCTTTTACAGATGCCAAGGGCAATCTTGCAGGTTCAATGTATGTAGAGGAAAATGTGCCGGGTTGTCCGGGAAGCAGCTTTACTGAAATGGATACAATACCAACTTTTCCATCATCAAAAAATCAAAAAGGCGAATTGGTGATTACCTATCCTTATATATTTATTGCTCCTAAATGCCAGACCAATGATACCGCAACTTTTCGCTTTGCCATAAGTGATATTGAAAATCATACCAGCGACACTGTATCTTCACCGCCAATTATTATTATTTATCAATAGAAGTGTGGGGCAAAAAGCTTTTTGAATTTATTTTATTTACCAGCATTTTTGTTGCCGGATGTGCAGTAGCGTTTTGTATGGAAACCAACATTTTGTTGGATGTGCCTTTTAATAATTTCAGTTTTTATTGCTTTGTTTTTGGTGCTACGATTGTTCAATACAATTTACATTATATCGTAAAAAAAGTAGCGGTTAAAAATTCAGAGAGACTGAGTTGGTCGCAACAAAATAAAAACATTCACCTGATACTTTTAATTGCAGGATGTTTTTTGATCTTATTCAGTTTATTTAGTTTTCACCTCGAGCATTTTATTATCCTTTTCATTCTTGGGTGCATTTCGTTTTTATATTCATTTCCTTTTCTTCCATTTGCAAAAAAAAGAAGAATTAAAGACTATGGATTTTTGAAAATAATTACGCTCTCTTTGTTATGGACGTTGGTAACGGTTTGGTTCCCTGTAAGCGGCCATGCTTATGATCCGGTGCTATTCGCTTTTGTTTTTGTGAAAAGACTTGTGTTCATGTTTATTCTTTGTTTACTGTTTGATATGCGCGACATTGAAGTAGACAAATCAGAAAATATTAAGACTCTTGCTGTCGTACTTGGACTTAAAAAATCTTATTTGTTATCTTATATTCTCCTGGTTGTTTTTTTGTTGTTGTGCCTGTGGCAATATTTTTATCTTCCTCAAATGCAGTTTCTTATTCCGATGATTATTTCTGCTGCTGCTACTTTGGTAACGATTGAAATCACTAAAAAATCCAATTCAGATTTTGTGTATCTGGCTGGCATTGATGGTATGATGTTGTTACAGGCTATCCTCGTTTACCTATTCAGTTTAAACCTTTAAATTTGCATTTTCTCACAAAAAAAAATTTCAATTTTTTGATATGGCAAAAGTTAAAAGCGCTCCGTTTGATATCTCTCAAAAATCAATGGATTTTCTAAGAACTTATATAAATACTGCTTCACCTGTTGGAGCAGAATCTAATGGACAAAAAGTTTGGTTGAATTATGTAAAACCCTTTGTTGACAAGACTTTCACTGATCCTTACGGAACAGCAGTTGGCGTCATCAATCCTGATAAAAATTTTAAAGTGGTGATAGAAGCGCATGCCGATGAGATCAGTTGGTTTGTAAATTATATTACCAACGAAGGATTTATTTATTTAAAAAGAAATGGCGGCGTTGATCAGCAAATTGCGCCTTCACAAAGAGTAATAATTCACGGGAAAAAGGGACCGGTAAAAGCGGTTTTTGGATGGCCTGCGATTCATACACGTCATGGAAACGGAGATAAAGAGCAACAGCCAAAAGTTGAAAATCTTTTTTTGGATTGCGGTGGAAGAAATAAAAAAGAAGTTGAAGATTTGGGTGTTCATGTAGGCGCTGTCGTTACTTATACCGAAGGTTTTGATGAGATTGCCAATGGTAATTTAGTTGGTCGTGCTTTCGACAATCGCATTGGCGGATTTATGATTGCAGAAGTAGCAAGACTACTGAAGGAAAATAAAAAAACACTTCCATTTTCTTTGTTTGTTGTAAATGCAGTTCAGGAAGAGATTGGATTGCGCGGCGCTGAGATGATTGCACGCAGAATTAAGCCAGATGTAGCGATTATTACCGATGTTACCCATGACACCACCACCCCGATGATCAATAAAAATACTGAAGGAGATTGTTCTTGCGGAAAAGGACCTTCATTAACTTATGGCCCTGCCGTTCATAATAAATTGCGCGATTTCATAGAAGAAACAGCTATAAAAAATAATATTCCTTTTCAACTGGCAGCCGTAAGCCGCAGTACAGGGACAGACACGGATTCTTTTGCTTATGCAAACGATGGTTGTCCTTCTGCGTTGATCTCATTGCCTTTGCGCTATATGCATACAACGGTAGAAATGATCAGCAAAGCAGATGTAGAAAACACGATTCGTTTGATCTATGAAACTGTTTTATCGCTGACGCCGAAAACTAATTTGAGTTATTTTTAAAAAATGATTTTTTTGAAAGCAGTAAACAAACAAATAGTAGCAATTTTATTTTACTAAATACCATTTAAACTCAATAACTCTTTAACTAAATGCAAATACGAAACGACTGGACAAAAGAAGAAATCGCTGAGATATACAATACGCCTTTATTAGAGCTGATCTATAAAGCTTCTGTTATTCATCGCGAATACCAGGAAACCGGCGAAGTGCAGGTGTGTACTTTGCTTTCTATCAAAACTGGTGGTTGTCCGGAAGATTGTGCGTATTGCCCGCAGGCAGCGCGTTATCATACAGGAGTTGATGTGCAAGCGTTGATGAAAAAAGAAGAAGTACTGGCTTATGCACAAAGAGCAAAAAATGCAGGCTCAACCCGATTTTGCATGGGCGCCGCATGGCGTGAAGTGCGCGACAATCGTGATTTTGACCGTGTGTTGGAAATGGTAAAAGGTGTAAATGAACTGGGGCTGGAAGTTTGTTGTACAATGGGAATGCTATCAGAAAGCCAGGCAGAAAAATTACAGGCAGCAGGTTTATATGCCTACAATCACAATGTAGATACTTCTGAAGAACATTATGCAGATATTATCACAACAAGAAGTTATGATGACCGCTTAAGAACCTTGGGAAATGTTCGCAAAGCGGGTATCAGTGTTTGCAGCGGCGGTATTATTGGCTTAGGGGAAACACATGAAGACCGAATTGGAATGCTGCATACTTTGTCTACTTTGCCTTCTCATCCGGGAAGTGTTCCGATCAATGCGCTCGTAAGAGTGAAAGGGACGCCGCTTGAAGGAAATCAAAAAGTAGATATCTGGGATATGGTAAGAATGATTGCAACAGCAAGAATTATTATGCCGAAAGCAATGGTACGATTGAGCGCAGGCCGAACAGAAATGACGATTGCAGAACAGGCACTTTGTTTTATGGCAGGCGCCAATTCTATTTTTTCAGGAGAAAAATTATTAACCACTCCAAACCCTGATTTTGACCAGGATAAAATGATGTTTGAACTGCTGGGATTAAAACCAAGGGAATCTTTTAAAGAAAGTGCTACGGCTGCAAAAGGTGGTTTTGTTGAATGTGCAAACATTTAACAATAGCGATTTACCATCAGCTCAATCTCTGTAACAATCCTTCTTTTCTCCTCGACGAAACTTCTATTTCCGAATGATCAATCATCGAAATAGTTCCGCCTTTGCCTTTATGATATTTTTTGATGTAATCAAGATTTACCAGGTGCGAATTGTGTACACGATAAAAATTATAATCCGATAATAGTTCTTCAAATTCTTTCAACGTTTTTGCAACAGTAATTTTCTGTTTATCTTTTAAAAAAATCATCGTATAATTTATTTGAGATTGGCAGCGGATGATGTCATTTATTTCAACAAATGAAATTCCGTCAACAGTGGCAATGCTGATTCTTTTTGGCTGGTTGTTTTTTAAATTATGAAAGAGTGTATTGATCTTTGCAGATATTTCATTGCTGAAGATTTTTTTGTTCACTTTATTTACCGCAGCTACCAAATCATCTGCATCTACAGGTTTTAACAGGTAATCAACAGCACTGAATTTGAAAGCCTGCACGGCATATTTTTCATAAGCGGTTGTAAAAATCACTTCAAAATTAATATCACGAATTTCATTCAGCAGATCAAACCCTGTCTTATCATTCATTTGAACGTCAAGAAATACAACATCGGGATGCAATTTTAAAATTCCTGTTATTCCTTCGTTTACTGATGAAAATGAATCAAGAAGTTGAACATTATTTGAACAATAATGTTTCAGCAGTTCGGTTAAACGATGGATGCAATGAATTTCATCATCAATGATAATAGCTTTAAGCATGCAGTTAAAAATTTAATGCCAACGGCAATTTTACTTCCACCCGGGTGCCACGGGCGATATCAAACAGTTCAACACTTCCTTTTGTCTTTTTTATTTTATTCATCATCTCAATCCGCGACCTTGTTATTTTCATTCCCAAAGATTTTTTTGAATTACCATTCGCGCTATTTGTCAATGCGTTCTTTAAGCCAACGCCATTATCTTCCACCATGTAATTGATCATTTCATCTTCTTTTTTAATCTCGATCAATATTTTTCCTTTGCCTTCATTTTGCGCGATTCCGTGCCAGATGCTGTTTTCAACAAAAGGCTGCAATATCAATGGCGGCACCATCGTATTTTCCTTATCTATTTCATCATCTACTTTTATTTCATAATCAAATTTATCATTCAGCCGCAGCGCTTCCAGTTGCATATATAATTCCAATGCTCTCAAATCATCTGCGAGGCTCACCTGAGTATGTTCAGAATTTTCAAGGATCAGGCGCATCATTTTTGCAAATTTTCCAAGGTAATAATTGGCAGTTTTTACATCATGTTTGGAAATATAATCGCCGATGGAATTAAGTGAATTAAAAATAAAATGTGGATTCATTTGCGCCCGTAAAGCTTTCATTTCTGTGTCTGCAACTTCTGCTTTATATTCCGCTTCTTTGCGTTGTTCTTCTGCATCCCGTTTTCTTTTGTAAAAAATAAAGATCAAAACTGATGCGATGATCAACATTGCTGCACCGGCCATAATCAGATTTTTTACAAGAACCTGTCTTTTTATTTCTGCATTGGCAATGGTTTGCTTTTTATCAGCTTCAGCTTTTGATGCGGCTTCTTTTTTATCAAAATCATATTGCATTGCCAACCTTGTGATCTCATTTTTTTTCTCATTGCCCAAAATGCTGTCGCGAATGGCGATGTGTTTTTTATATGCATCAAAAGCTTTTGCAAAATCTTTCTGATTGATATAAATATCGCTCAAGTTTTGCCAGGCGTCGCTTTCTGTACTCAGATTGCCTATTTGATGTGCCATCTGCAAACCCTGCTTTTGTAATTCAATTGCTTTAGCATAGCGGCTTACAGCGCTTATCCCATTTTTAAATAAAACTGGATCCGACGCTTTCAGATAGCTGTTTGAAATATAAGAAAGCGCATTGCTCATGCCATATTTATCATTTAATTGGTGATAAAGTTTAAGCGCTTTATTTAAAAAAAATATCGCCGAATCATAATTGCGCATATCATTATAAACTATGCCGGTATTGATAAGGTTTGAGGCAATTCCCCTGTTATTTTCGAGCTTTTCATTGATGACCATCGCCTGTTGAAAATAGGACAATGCCATTTTTGGGTTTTTCATATCATCATAAGTTTCGCCCAGGTTTCCCAATTCATTTTGCACATTATACCAGTCGTCCATTTTCTTTGAAATCTCCAAAGCCTTCATTTGATATTCCAGTGACTTGTTGTAATTGCCCAAATGCTTATAAACCAGTCCGATATTTATAAACGCGGTAGCCATATTTTTTTCATCATCACTTTGTTCGTATATCCGTAATGCATCAAAATAATTATCAAGCGCTTTTGGATAATCTGAAAGAAACAAATACACCACTCCAATACTATTGAGCGTTATCGCCATACCGGTTTTATTGTCGATGCTTTTTAAAATTTCAAAAGCCTTTTTTTGATAGTCGAGCGCCTTTCCATAATTGGATAGATTGAAATAACTCATTCCCATATTATGTATCACACTTGCGATGCCTTTTTGATCATTGAGTTGCTTTCGGATGGTAAGCGATTTGTCGAAAAATATCAATGCTGTTGAGTCGTTACCTTGGGCAGTATAATTCACTCCTGCATAGTTATAAGCCGTTGCAAGCCGTTTTTTATCTTTTATTTTTTCTGAAAGTTGAATCGCTTCATTTGCAGTTTCTATTCCTTTTTTCGGATTGATGTCTTTATAATAAAATGAAAGATCAATCAGGTTATTAAGAGTGACAGTATCCTGCCGGGAATGATCTTTTAATTTTTTTTGAAGGGAATCTATAATGTATTGTTGCGCTGCAACTGTGGAAGTGAAGCAAATAAAAATAATATAAAAAGCAACACTTCTCATTGCCGGAAGTTGTTTTCGAAATTAAATTTAAGGAAAATTAAATTTGTTTTTATACAATCTTTTTGGTGATAAATCTTGAATCTATTTTATCGAAATAAAAATTTCATTTATTTCTTTCTTCACTGTAAATACTGGATTCTTTTTCTGAAAAACCCTTTTACCAGTACACATAATAAATCAAAGTGAGCAAATAATAAATGTCGCTTGACTTCTGCTCCTTCCTGCAATTACATTTAATCTGAAAATTTTTGAGGTTCGGTTTTTTTTCAAAAAATTAAAAAGAAAGTATGATGAATAACAATTCCATCGCAAACGTGGCAGCACAGCAGGAAAATGTATCAGAAGTATTGAATAACGTGGCCAAAAGACGTTCGATCATTCCGATAGCTTTTGCATTGATTATCATTTTCTTTTTTTTCAGTTTTGTTGATTTTAAATGCAACAACGTGGAAGTGACCTCTATCAGCGGAATCAACCTCGTAACGGGCACGCATATTAAAACCGCTTCTGACAATTTATTAAATGATAATTCTCTTTATGACAACAGAAGCAATTTGCAACCGACACAAAAAGTAGGCCCCAATTTTTGGGCAATAATTGCCTTTCTTACTGCAATTGGAGGGCTGGCAGCATTTTATAAAAGAATAAAAAAAGAATCGTTGGCAGGAACGTTAGCCGGAGCAATTGGCTTTGTTTCTTTATTGCTGTTGCATGCTGCTATCAAAAATAAAGTAAGCGAACAGGCAGGCGGAATCGTTCCAATTGAAATTAATTTTCTCTTTGCTTACTGGGCTTCATTATTACTTTTTTTATCAGCTGGAGCTCTAAGCTATCTGCGATTAAAACAGGAAAAATCAGAAGAGGCAATTCCTGAAAAATCTTCTGTGTCCAAACCTGTTACTCCATTACATGTCAATATAATTATGCAGGACAAAACATCCGGAACGTAATAAAAGGATTTTTTTCTCAATCTAAAAACACTTAAAAAATATAAACATGAAAAAGCTCATTTTTATTTTATTGACAATAACAACTGCATCTCCATTGTTCGCTCAGCCATTTGTCAAAGGAACCAATGTACTTAGTGCCGGCATTGGCTTAGGAAGTTCATTAGGCAGTTATTCAACCAGTTCTCAAACACCCGCAATCAGCCTAAACTATGAAAAAGGTGTTTGGGATATCGGCGGTCCCGGTGTAATAAGCCTTGGCGCTTATGCAGGAACAAAAGGTTATAAATATTCCATCTCGGCTTATTCAGAAAAATGGAACTATACCATTATTGGAGTAAGAAGTGCTTACCATTACAACGGAATCAAATCTGACAAATTTGATGTGTATGGTGGCGTCATGCTTTCCTACAACATTCTCAAGTACACTTTCAAAGACAATGTTGGCAACAATGTGAACGGAGCAGGAAATTATGGAAGCGGCGCCGGGTTTACTTTGTACGTCGGTGGCCGTTATTTTTTCTCAAAAGATTTGGCTGTTTTTGCTGAATTGGGTTATGGAGTTTCTTATCTCACTGTTGGAGTTGCATACAAGTTTTAAGCACAAAAATATTTTGCATCATGAAAAACATTTTTTCTTTCCTTATCATTTTTTCAATCGTGATAATATCAGTAAACAGTTGTAAAAAAGATACGCAAAAAGTGAATTCAACTAACAGCTCAACTTATTATATGCGATTCAAACTAAATGGAGTACAAACAGAATTTAATAGCGTTCCGATTGCGCAAAGCGCTTACAACAGCAGCGATAAAGTGTATGTAACAGGGATTTTGGCTTTAAAAGATTCGTCAAAAATAAACCAGGATCAGATTGATATTGCTATCACCAACAAAGATGCTCTTGTAGCGGGCGCTGTTTATCAAGATCCTGTGAAAACAGTAACAACCGGTGGTACAGTGCCGCAAATAATTCTCACGTATTACAATTCACAAATGGTATCGTATGTTTCTATGGGATTATTTTCGGATAATGCCGGCAATTTCAGTTCGTTCCTTCCTGATTATAAAAATCTGGTTGCTGATGCAAAACTTACGGTTACCAGTATCGGCGCACATAATCTGCAGGGAACTTTTTCAGGAACCGTTTTTAAATTGAATACTACTACGAATACTTATGATAAAATACCTTTGACGGAAGGAGAATTTAATTTGCAATATCAGCATTAACTAAAAAACTCTTTCAAAAGATCCATTTAAAAACAATCTTTAAAATCTTAAAGTAATTAATTAGCTAATTTGCAATCAGCTGATTAATTTATGGATAAAGAAATTCTTTTGAATGCTTATCGTTTCATGTGCACCGCTGGAGCGATAGCGAAAATTTATGAAGACAACCGGCAGGTTTGTAAATACGTCCATTCCACATCCCGCGGCCATGAAGCGATTCAGCTCGCAACTGCTTTTCAGTTACTTCCCTGTGATTTTGTGAATCCTTATTATCGTGATGAAAGTTTATTGCTTGGTCTTGGATTTTCGCCTTATACTTTAATGCTTCAATTGCTTGCCAAAGGAGAAGATATTTTCACAGGAGGAAGAGAATATTATTCGCATCCAAATTATCGTGGAAATGATAAACCAACGATCATTCATCAAAGTAGCGCCACAGGAATGCAGGCCATTCCGGCTACAGGAATTGCTCAGGGTTTACAATATTTACAAAAAAAAAATTCTCCTTTATTTAAAAAAGGAAACAATGGCGAAAATCCAATTGTTGTTTGTTCACTCGGCGATGCAAGCCTTACAGAAGGAGAAGTGAGCGAAGCTTTGCAGGTAGCGGTTTTAAAAAATCTCCCGATAGTATATCTGGTTCAGGATAACGATTGGGGAATCAGTGTCACTTCTGCAGAAGCGCGGACAATGAATGCTTCTGAATTTGCAAAAGGTTTCAAAGGTTTGCAGCGGATCAGCATTGATGGCAGTGATTTTTTTCAAAGCTATGAAGTGATGAAAAACGTGGTGAATGAAGTACGAGAAAATTCAGTTCCTTTTTTAGTTCATGCAAAAGTGCCGCTGCTTGGCCATCATACCAGTGGAGTAAGAAAAGAATTTTACCGTTCAGAAGAAGATTTGCAAAAGCATCTGAAAGAAGATCCTTTGCCTAAATTGAAAAAGCGTTTGATGCATTTGGGTATTTCTGAAAAGGATTTGGATCAAATTCAATCAATCGTTTCAGAAGCAGTTGCAGAGCAATTTGAAAGTGCCAAGTCAGCGCCTGAACCTGATCCTTCCAAAGTTGCAGAACATATTTTTGCCCCAACAAAAATTACCCAGGAAAAAGGAGAAAGATGCCCGGAGGGAAAAGAAAAAATTGTGATGGTGGATGCGGCTTTATTTGCCATTCGTGAAATACTGGAAGAGTTTCCGGAAGCAATTGTTTACGGACAGGACGTAGGAAAAAGGCTGGGTGGTGTTTTCAGGGAAACGGCAACACTTGGCGAACAATTTGGAGATGATCGGGTGTTTAATACCGCCATCCAGGAAGCGTACATTATCGGTTCTACGGTTGGCATGAGCGCAACAGGCGTAAAGCCAATTGTAGAAATTCAGTTTGCTGATTACATTTTTCCAGGCCTGAATCAGTTAGCCACAGAAGTTGCGAAAAGCTGTTATTTAAGTTGCGAAAAATTTCCTGTTCAAACAGTAATTCGTGTCCCGATCGGCGCCTATGGCGGCGGCGGTCCTTATCACAGCGGAAGCGTTGAAACTTTATTACTTTCAATCAAAGGAATCAAGATCGCTTATCCATCCAACGCTGCAGATATGAAAGGATTAATGAAAGCAGCTTTTCTTGATCCAAACCCTGTTGTGATGTTGGAACATAAAGGCCTTTACTGGAGCAAAGTTCCGGGAACTGAAGATGCAAAAACAGTAGAGCCTTCGCGCGATTATATTTTACCTTTGGGAAAAGGAAATGTGGTTTTAAAAGCAGATGAACAAAAAATAAAAAATGGAGAATCTGCGTGCATCATCACTTATGGAATGGGAGTTTATTGGGCAAAAAATGCTACAAAAAAATTCAGCGGACAACTTGAAATTATTGATTTGCGAACTTTATTTCCTTTAGATGAAGATTTGATTTTTTCTACTGTAAAAAAACATGGAAAATGTTTGGTGCTTACAGAAGAACAACAAAATAATTCTTTTGCAGAAGCGCTCGCAGGAAGAATTTCAAAAGAATGTTTTCAGTTCTTAGATGCACCCGTGGAAGTGTTGGGCGCATTGAATCTTCCTGCTGTTCCAATGAATATAGGATTGGAAAAAGCGATGTTGCCGGATGAAGAAAAAGTTGCGCGCTCGATTATTAAATTATTGAATTACTAAAGCCTTTATTTACATTAGTAAACAAAGGAATAATCATAATTACCTTTCTTCAACCTAATTAATTTTTTATAAAAACCACACTTCCACATGAATCCGGAATTGGAAGAAAAGAAACATTTTGTTCTGAAGAAAATTGTTCAACTGCCTTTGAAGCGCCTTTGTACGAATCATTATTGACATCATGAACAAAAATGTATCCGCCCTTTTGCATTCTTGGATAAAAATATTTGAGGCCTTGATAAATGGGTTCATATAAATCCGTATCGAGACTTACAAAAACAAAAGTATCATCAACGTCAGAAGCAGTTTCAGGAAAAAATCCTTTTTTTATAATGCATTGATCTGGAAAAGGCATTAGTTTCAAAACCGCGTCGACGGAAGTGTTTGAAAAATCCTGAGTAGCTTCACTCAATCCCAATTCCTTTTCTGTTTTTTTGTCTTTTTCATCAAAACCTTCAAACGTATCGAAGAGATATAATTTTTTCGATGGAAAGTATTGATTGATGTATTTGGCAAATTTTCCTTTGTAAACGCCCACTTCTGCTACGTTTCCCGTAAGATTTTTTTTCTCAATTTCATGCGCTATCAATTCTAAAGTGGCCAATCTTATATAATCCAGATATTGAAGATCAATATCCCGTTTTCGTGTCGAATAAGTGAGTGAATAATTAAGATGCGCTTTTTGTGAATGCAGGTATTTTGCAAATAAATAATTGATGGCTTTTATAAAAAACATGAAAAAGAAGGTTAATAAAAGGTTTAAAATCTAAATGTAGTAAACGAACAAATAAGGCAGATTTTATTTTTCACATGTAGAAAAACCTACGATAACTGAAATAATTTTTGCAGGCTTTTCCACAAATCTTTTTTTAGATTTTTATTTTCAAGCAAGTCTTTCAAAGCAGGAGCAGTTAAATATTCCTGTGAATTAAAATTTTGAATTTGAAAAAATGGAATGGTAAAAGGCAATTCCAGGTCAGAGGTATCAACTCCAAAAAGTAGCATTTTTTTCGGCTGAAAATATTCGTTGAACTGCTGATAATTCAATTGATTGGAATGAAAATTTACGAGTGAAATATCTGCCATCGAAAGTTTGCACGCGGAAACAAGATTGGTTAAAAGTTCCATTTCGTTGTCAGGTAAAAATTTATGATTGACATCACTCGTCAGGAAAAGAATGTGCTTTTGGTTTTCTCCCAGGCTGGTTATTTTCATTGGTTTATTTTCTTCCTCCAAAGGCACCGGATCTTCAAAACTTATCAGGTTTTTTGAGAACAAAATGCTGCTCGTTTCTGCTGTCAGTTGAATATTATCAAGGCTCATTTGGTATTTTACCTCCTTTTTTTTCGTTTCTTTGTGGCAAATTTAATGATATGATTGCTACAGAAGATTTTAAAGTTACAAAGACTAAAAATAGCAAGCTCGCTTCATTGGATCTTAATAATATTCCTTTCGGAAAATATTTTACGGATCACATGTTGGAAGTAAATTATGAGAATGGACATTGGAGCGAAGCAGAAATCAAGCCTTACGGGCCAATTACTATTGATCCTGCCTGCGCGGCTCTGCATTATGGCCAGGCAATTTTTGAAGGTATCAAAGCTTATAAAAATGAGGAAGGAGAAGTTTTTATTTTTCGTCCTGAAGATAATTTTCGCCGCTTTAATAATTCGGCAAAGAGAATGGAAATGCCTGAAGTTCCGGAAGAAATTTTTATAGATGGAATGAAGCAATTGGTGAAAGTGGATGAAGATTGGATTCCTGCAAAACCGGATCATTCTTTATACATCAGACCGTTTATGTTCAGCACAGATGAAGTGATCGGCGTGAAACCAAGTTCGAAATATAAATTCATGATCATTTTAAGTCCGACAGGTCCTTATTATAGTGCTCCGATGAGAATTTTTGCAGAAGAAAAATATGTGAGAGCCGTGGAAGGAGGAGTTGGATTTGCAAAAAATGCAGGTAACTATGGAGCGGCCATGCACCCTACTGCTGAAGCGAAAAGAAAAGGTTACGACCAGGTTTTGTGGATGGATGCCGTTGAACACAAATACGTGCAGGAATGCGGAACCATGAACGTGTTCTTTATTATTGGCAACACTGCCATCACTCCGGGAATTGAGGAGGGAACCATTTTGGCCGGTGTAACAAGAGACAGTGTGATTCAGATTTTGAAAGATATGGGCCTCCAGGTGGAGGAAAGGCGTTTGGGAATCGATGAAATTATCGACGCTTATAAAAACAGGCAACTGACAGAAATTTTCGGAACCGGAACCGCAGCTACAATTTCATTGATCAAAGAATTGCGTTATAAAGATTTTGTAATGACTTTCGATACTGAAAACTGGCATGTGGCACCTGCCGTAAAAAATAAAATGAAAGAGATCAAGGAAGGGAAAGCCGATGACAAATATGGCTGGATGGTAAAAATTTAATCAAAACCATTTCGGGCAAAGCAAAGGGATCTCTTTTAATTAGAAAATTTGTGTTTTTGTTATAACCAAATAATTTTGGTTTTTCACAAACCTACACTTACCTTTGCCGTCCAAAAAAATAAGGGTAAAAACGATGCCTACAATACAACAATTAGTAAGAAAAGGAAGAACAATTATCAGGGCGAAGAGCAAATCAAGAGCACTTGACAGCTGCCCACAGCGCAGAGGAGTTTGTACAAGAGTTTATACAACCACTCCTAAAAAACCAAATTCAGCGTTGCGTAAAGTGGCGAAAGTGAGACTTACTAATAAAGTTGAAGTGATAGCATACATTCCCGGTGAAGGTCATAATCTGCAGGAACACTCTATCGTGTTGCTCCGCGGTGGAAGGGTAAAAGATCTTCCGGGAGTTCGTTATCACATCGTTCGTGGAAGCCTTGATACTGCCGGTGTGAAAGACCGTAAACAAAGCCGCTCTAAATACGGAACCAAGAAAGAAAAAGCTAAAAAATAAATCAATAAATCATTTGCAGATATTTCTGCGCAGCAAATAAGAAAAGACAATGCGTAAAGCACAAGCAAAAAAACTTCCGTTAGCTCCTGATCCTAAATTTCAGGATAAACTGGTTACTCGTTTTGTAAATAATTTAATGTGGGAAGGCAAAAAAAGTGGCGCTTATTCCATTTTTTATGAAGCCCTGGACAAAGTTTCAAAAATTTCAGGAGAAGACGGATATGAAGTTTGGAAGAAAGCTCTTGCGAATGTAACTCCGGGAGTAGAAGTAAAAAGCCGCAGAATTGGTGGTGCTACTTTCCAGATTCCATCAGAGGTTCGCGCAGACAGAAAAATTTCTTTAAGCATCAAATGGCTGATCAAATACAGTCGCGACAGAAATGGGCGCAGTATGGCAGAAAAGTTGGCAAATGAAATTGTAGCAGCCAGCAAAGGTGAAGGAGCCGCTTTTAAAAAGAAAGAAGATACACACCGTATGGCCGACGCAAACAAAGCATTTGCGCATTTCAGAATCTAATTTCTTTAAAATAAATTACCAAAGCCCTTTCTGACCCAGGAAGGGCTTTCTTTTTTTTGGCAGCGTTGTTGGTATTTTCCGGCTTTTCGTTTTGAAAATCCTCAAAAAGCTTCAAAAACTTTAGAAGCTAGTTTTACAAGATTTGTGTTTGCAGTAACTGAAAGAATCCTATAAGAAAAGGTTTACACTTTCCCGGTAAACGAACAAAAAATTCGATTTTTATTTTCTTCTTAACTTTTCAACACGAAATTAAAAAGGATCGTTCCGCTTTCGATATCACTTTGAGCAGGAGGAAATTTTAATTGTTTTGCTTTTTCGATGGCAATGTTTCTAAGTGTTGGATTAGAAGTAGTAGTTCCTTTTGAAATGCTTGCGCTGGTAACAGTTCCGGCAGCGTTCACTTTTATATCCACATAAACTTTTGCATTTTCATTGAAGTCGCCCTGCATATCAGGAAAATGAATGGGCCTTCTTCCTGAAAGTCCGCGAACTACACTAAAACCACTTTTGCCTCCGGGAGAATTTCCATAAGCATCTGCTTTCCCATCAGGACTTCCGGCATCGCCATTTCCTGGTTTGTAACCTTGATTCCTGTAACCATTATCTTCTGTTGCGCCATTTCCACCATTGCCTGTTCCGCCTTTGTACAAAGGAATTTTCGGCTTTGGCGGAGCGGGATTGGGATTTACAACCGGCGAAGGATTGATATTTTTAGAAGGTTTGATACTGGTTTCTTTATTTTCAATTTTTGCTTTCTCCACTTTCTTTTCAGTTTTTACAACGGGAGCAGCATTTTCATCCTTATTATTTTCGTCTGCCTGGATATTTTGAGAAGGTTCTTCAGCCACTTTATGTGTTGCTGTATGATGAGAAGCGACACTTTGATTATCAGGAGCGCGATCACCTTTTACCAATGGTTGTACATCGCCCATTCCTTCCTGTTCATTACCAAGATTTACGTCGATCAAATCCATCACAGTTGGAGTTGGCGGCACTTGCAGCGGCCAAGTATAAAAAATAGCAATCAATAAAAACAAGCCAATAATGATGGCAGTGTACATCAAAGCTTTCCTGTTTTTTTCTGCTTCGAATTCGTGATTTATATAATTTGCGTCAAGCATAATCTTTTAAGTTGTTCAAATTTAACTATAAGATAAAAACATTTGTGTTTATAAATGTTAAATAGTTTTGTGGAAACTAATGCTCTTTCTTTTCTCTTTTTCCAAAAAGCAAACTACCGATCCTTACCATATTGCTTCCTTCTTCAATCGCAATTTGATAATCTGCGCTCATGCCCATGGAGATAGTTTGTAGTTCGAAGTTTGTAGTTTGTAGCTGATCGAAAAGAGATTTTAAGAATGCAAATTCTTTTCTCACTGCTTCTTTACTATTTGTAAATGAAGCCATTCCCATCAATCCTTTTATGCAAATATTTTTAAAAGAATTAGTGGAATTCGTGCCAGAAATTCGTGTAATTAACTCTTTCAATTCTTGTTCATTGAGTCCAAATTTCGTTTCTTCTTTTGCAATATAAACTTCGAGCAAGCAATCGACAACACGATTATTTTTTCCAGCTTCCTTATTAATTTCTTTCAATAATTTTTCACTGTCAACACTCTGGATCAAATGCACAAACGGCGCAATTAATTTTACTTTGTTTGTCTGTAAATGACCGATAAAATGCCATTTGATATCTTTGGGAAGTTGCTGATATTTTTCAACGAGTTCCTGTACATAATTTTCTCCAAAATCCCTTTGCCCAAGTTGGTATAATTTCAAAATTTCTTCAACTGATTTGGTTTTAGAAACTGCAACAAGCGTTACATTTTTTTCTTTCAGTTCGTTTGAAATTTGGCTGTATAATTCTGGATTGACCGGCAATTTTTTTATTAATTATTGAATTATTTGATTATTAAATTATTGGTATTCTTACATTAGGACATTAGTTCATCAACAAAGTAGCTAAATAAAATTTACTTTAAAATCGCCCTTCCGATCACAATTCTTTGCACCTCGCTTGTGCCTTCATAAATCTGTGTAATTTTTGCATCCCGCATCATTCTCTCCACATGATATTCTTTTACATAACCGTATCCGCCATGAATCTGAACCGCTTCTGTTGTAGCCCACATCGCAGTTTCGCTTGCAAAAACTTTTGCCATCGCCGCACTTTCTGTATAATCCTGGTCTGTGTCTTTTTGCCATGCAGCATTCAGACAAAGCAAACGGGCCGCATCAATTCTTGTTGCCATATCAGCAAGTTTAAATTGAATGATCTGATGGTTTTTGATTTCTGTACCAAAAGCTTTTCTTTCTTTTGAATAAGCTATTGCTCTTCCCATCGCGCCGGAAGCTAATCCCAGCGCCTGTGAAGCGATTCCGATTCTTCCTCCGGACAAAGTTTTCATGGCGAATTTGAAACCAAATCCATCTTCACCGATTCGATTTTCTTTCGGCACTTTTACATCCGTAAATGAAATGCTATGTGTATCGCTTCCACGAATTCCCAATTTATTTTCTTTCGGCCCAACCTTTACTCCGGGCCAGTTTTTTTCGACAATAAAAACGTTAATCCCACGGCTACCTTTTTCAGGATGAGTTTGTGCAATCACCAAATAAACCGAAGCGGAATTTCCATTCGTGATCCAGTTTTTTACACCATTGATCACATAATGATCCTCTTTTTCTTCAGCAGTAGTTCTTTGCGAAGTCGCGTCGCTACCAGCTTCCGGTTCACTCAATAAAAATGCGCCAATGTATAATTCACCATCTTTTTTTCCCTGCGCGAGCGGGGTTAAATATTTTTTCTTTTGTTCTTCGGTACCAAAAGCTTCCAATCCATAACACACCAAACTATTGTTCACGCTCATGCAAACACTGGTGCTTGCGTCCACTTTGCTGATCTCTTCCATTGCCAAAACATAGCTGATCGTGTCCAAACCTGCGCCACCATATTCCTGTGGAACCATCATTCCAAGAAATCCGAGATCCGCGAGTTTCATCACCTGCTCATAAGGAAATTTTTGATGCTCATCGCGTTCAATGACGCCCGGTAAGCATTCAGTGATGGCAAAATCATGTGCAGCCTGTTTGATCATCAATTGCTCTTCTGAAAAATTAAAATCCATAAATATTTTTTTGGTATTTGCAAAAATAAGTTAATTCGGTAATGAGCTAATATGCCGATATGATAATGTGATAATGTGGGCTTCTAAATTGATTTCACTGAGTTGTTTTTTAAATTCAAAATAAAATTCGCTATTATTTATTTGTTTACTGTTTTCCATCTAATAGTTGGGTGAGAATTTTCACATTTCGGCATCAGTAAATTAGCATATTCGCTAATTACACATAAGGCAATTAACTTACCTTCGCGCAAAAATTTTTTTAGACGTAGATGCAGGCGGAAGTAAACACAAAACTCGTAACCGAAATAAAGAAGCGCAGAACATTTGCCATCATTTCTCACCCGGATGCCGGAAAAACAACTCTAACAGAAAAATTTCTGTTGTTTGGGGGTGCTATTCAAACTGCCGGGGCAGTAAAGAGCAATAAAATTAAAAAACACGCTACTTCCGATTTTATGGATATTGAAAGGCAGCGTGGAATTTCTGTTGCTACTTCCGTCATGAGTTTTGAATACAAGGATATTTTGGTAAATCTGTTGGATACACCCGGTCATAAAGATTTTGCAGAAGATACTTACAGAACTTTAACTGCTGTTGACAGTGTGGTTTTGGTGATTGATTCTGTGAAAGGTGTAGAAGAGCAAACAAAAAGATTGATGGAAGTTTGCAGAATGCGCGATACGCCGGTGATTGTTTTTGTAAACAAACTCGATCGTGATGGAAAAAATCCTTTTGATCTTTTGGATGAAATCGAATCAGAATTAAATATTCAGTTGCATCCTTTGAGTTGGCCGATCGGCATGGGAAAAGAATTTAAAGGTGTTTATAATTTGTATGAAAAAAGTCTTTTGCTATTTACGCCGAATCAAAAAATAACAGAAGAAGATCTGCCGATAGAAAATATCAATGATGAAATTGTAGAACAAAAACTGGGCGAAAAAGATGCGGCACGTTTGAGAGAAGATGTTGAATTAATTGAAGGCGTTTATGGCGATTTTCAAAGACAACCTTACCTGGAAGGAAAAATTGCACCTGTATTTTTTGGAAGTGCTATCAATAATTTTGGGGTAAAAGAATTGCTGGAAACATTTATTCAAATTGCACCGCTGCCGCAGGAGAGAGCAGTAACGACAAGGGTTGTAGAGCCTGAAGAAAATAAATTCAGTGGATTCGTTTTTAAAATTCACGCGAATCTGGATCCGCGTCATCGCGACAGGATTGCATTTTTAAGAGTGTGTGCCGGAAAGTTTGAACGCAATAAATATTTTCATCACGTGCGTTTGGATAAGAACGTCAGATTTAGCAATCCATACACTTTTTTAGCAAGAGATAAAGACATTATTGAAAGTGCATATCCCGGAGATGTTGTCGGTTTATTTGACACAGGGAATTTTAAAATCGGCGATACGCTTACCGAAGGAGAAAATTTTTATTTCACCGGAATTCCTTCTTTTTCTCCGGAGATTTTTAAAGAAGTAACCAATAAAGATCCGATGAAAACAAAGCAATTGGAAAAAGGATTGTTGCAATTAACCGACGAAGGTGTGGCGCAATTATTCACACAATTTGGAGGCAATAAAAAGATCATTGGTTGTGTGGGAGAATTGCAATTTGAAGTGATTCAATATCGTCTTTTGCATGAATATGGCGCATCAGTGCAACTGAATTCTTTGCCTTATTACAAGGCGTGCTGGATCACTTCAAAAGATCCAAAAAAGCTGGAAGATTTTATCAAATTCAAATCTGCAAATATCGCCCGTGATAAAGATGGATTGTTGGTTTACCTTGCTCAGAGCGAATGGTTTTTAAACACCGAACGGACCAATAACCCTGATATTGAATTTCATTTTACGAGTGAGATTCATAAATAAAAAGCCATAATTTAGTTTTTAGCAAAACTTGAGTATTAAAGAAGAAAGATTAGTTTTGTTAAAAAATAGCTAAATGAAATTTATATTAAGCTTATCTGGAATTATTTTAATATTATCTTCTTTATCAACCACTACTCTTCTTACTTCCTGTACAAAAGATCAAACAATTTTTGATACTGTAACTGTTACCAAAACTGATACCCTTTCAGTCATTAAAACTGATACACTTTTAATTAAAGATTCTTCTTTTTCTAAAGCATTATTAATAGCATATCCTTGGAAAACAACTGAGTTACGTGCGGTATGGGGAGGAGATTCAATTTATTATTATCGCGGTGGAACTAATAATACTACTGGCTTTGGGGATCGGTCAATCGAGACTTACACTTTTAACGCGGATGGTACCGGATCTTTGCTCGACGGAAATAACAGTTTACATCCTATTACCAATTGGCAATTTGCGAATTCAGATAGTACAAAACTACCTTTTTAGTAAGTGACCCACCATCCTCGAAAACTTTTTTGATTACATGGGAAAACATTCGATACAAGGGAGGCAGTATTTTTACCGACGAGTATTACTATGATAATTATGTTTATAAGTATTATCATGGACAAGCGATCCGATATCAGATGAAATAATTTTACCGAAACTTAAAAGAATTTTAATCCAGTATAATTAAAAGGTGTAATCTCTTTTAGTTGTTTTTTCAATGCACCCGAAATCTTTAAAGAATCAATAAAGGAATGAAACGCATTTTTATCAATAGAAGTTTTCCCTCTTGTCAGTTCTTTCAGCGCCTCATACGGTTTTGGATAGTTTTCTCTTCTTAAAATTGTTTGAATCGCCTCTGCAACTACGGCCCAGTTATTATCAAGATCAGAATGTAATTTTTCTTCATTCAAAATTAATTTAGAAATTCCTTTTTCGAGAGATAGAATCGCGAGAAGTGTATGAGCAACCGGAACTCCAATGTTTCTGAGGACAGTAGAATCTGTTAGATCTCTTTGCAAACGTGAGACTGGTAATTTCGCTGAAAGATGCTCCAGTAAAGCACTTGCAATACCAAGATTTCCCTCGGCATTTTCAAAATCAATTGGGTTTACTTTATGTGGCATGGCGCTGCTTCCAATTTCACCTGCTTTGGTTTTTTGTTTAAAATAATCCATGCTGATGTAGGTCCACACATCGCGGCACACATCAATTAAGATGGTATTGATCCTTTTTATTGCATCAAAATGAGCAGCAAGCAAATCATAATGCTCAATTTGTGTAGTATATTGTTGTCTTTGCAATCGTAATTTTTCTTCCAGAAACTGGTTCGCAAAATCAATCCAGTTTGTTTTTGGAAAGGCAACATGATGTGCATTAAAATTTCCAGTTGCACCACCAAACTTTCCGGTAAATGGGATGTAACTAAACTGCTGAATCTGGTTTTCAATTCTTTCTACAAAAACCATCATCTCTTTTCCCAGTATCGTCGGAGAAGCGGGTTGGCCGTGCGTTCTAGCGAGCATCGGAATATCTTTCCATTCCACAGCAAGATTATGAAGTTTATGTTGAAGATTGATAACAGCCGGCAAGTATTCATGTTCAATTGCGTCTTTCCACATCATGGGAATCGCTGTGTTATTAATATCCTGTGATGTCAATCCAAAATGGATCCACTCCTGCAAATCTCCACTGCCAAAAGATTTCAGCTTTTCTTTCAAAAAATACTCAACAGCTTTTACATCATGATTCGTAATCTTTTCTGTTGCTTTTATCTTCTCTGCATCAGCAATGGAAAATTCTTTTTCAATGTTCAGCAATTGTTTTTTCAATTGTGGAGAAACTTTAAAAAACTTTTTTTGAGCAAGAAAAAGAAAATATTCCACTTCCACTTTTACGCGATATTTTATCAAAGCGAACTCAGAAAAATATTCATCAAGGTGTTGAAGCTGATTACGATAACGTCCATCAATCGGAGAAATGGCAGTGAGAGGTTGAAGTTGCATGGATTATATTGTTGTATTGCTTTATTGTTGTATTGCTTTATTGTTGCTTGTTATTGATGAAATATTCAGTAATCAAACAAATAACACGAATTCTTTTTTCAGTTCTCATTCATATTGCCTATTCACTATTCACCCTTAAATTTGTCGCAAAATTAAAGTAAACAGTGCAGAAAAAAGTTAGGGTTGGAGCAGTGAGTTATTTGAATACAAAGCCTCTGATATATGGATTTGAAAACGGTTTGATGAAAGGTGAAGTTGATCTGTTCATTGATTATCCTTCTAAGATCGCAGCAATGTTATTAAACAACGAAATGGATATAGGATTGGTTCCTGTTGCGATAATTCCGGAAATGAAGGAACATTATATCATTTCAGATTTTTGTATTGGAAGTGTTCGAGAAGTGACTAGTGTATGTCTTTTCAGTGAAGTTCCAATAAATAAAATAGAAACTATTTTATTGGATTATCAAAGTCGCACTTCCGTGGCGCTTTTGAAAATTCTGATCAAAGAATATTGGAAAATCAATGTAAAATTTG
>Ga0157373_10000483_pt1 | contig 31535 bp, 35 predicted proteins | sample C65metaG_FD_113460 | JGI IMG/M metagenome (GOLD analysis project Ga0157373, IMG submission 113460) | Corn rhizosphere microbial communities from Kellogg Biological Station, Michigan, USA - C6-5 metaG | ecosystem: Host-associated > Plants > Roots > Rhizosphere > Soil | place: USA: Michigan... | reverse complement strand
GTGCCCACGCCGATCCCCGCGCCGATCATGCCCATAGTGGCGAGACCGGCCCCGATGTACTTGGCTGCTGCTGGATCCATTGTCGTGTCGTCCTAGATGAGAGGTTGGAAGGAAAAGGTCAGTGGTGTCCGGCGTGGACGGCGTCGTTGAGATAGACGCACGCCAGCACCGCGAAAACGAAGGCCTGCAGGAAGGCGACCAGGAACTCCAGCGCCGTCAGCGCAACCACGCCGCCCAGCGCCAGCACCGCGCCCGGAATCCCGAGCAGGCCCACGCCGCCCGCCGCGGCCAGCGCGCCCAGCGAAACGACGAAGCCGGCGAACACCTTCAGCGCCACGTGGCCGCCCAGCATGTTGCCGAACAGACGAAGGGCGAGGGTGGCGGGCCGCAGCGCAAACGAGATCACCTCGATCGGCACGACCAGGATCAGCAGATACCAGGGCACGCCCGAGGGCACGAACAGCTTGAAGAAGGCCAGGCCGTTCTTGGCGATGCCGACGATGATGACCAGCGCGATGGTCATGACCCCGAGCGTGGCGGTCACCGCCAGCTGCGCCGTCGGGCCGAACACGAGGAACAGGCCCAGCAGGTTCATCGCCAGGATGAAGGTGAAGAGGGTGAAGACGTAGGGGAAGAACTTGCGTCCCTCATGGCCGATGATCGAGACGGCGAGATCGTCGATGAAGCCGAAGACGCTCTCGCCCACCACCTGCATTCGCCCGGGCACCACGGCCACACGGGCGGTCGAGAGGGTGAAGAACAGCACCACCAGGCCAAAGGCGATGGCCATCGCGACGGTCGCGTTGGTCACGGCCATGTCGATCCGGCCGACCAGCGGCAGGGAAAAGTCCGGAAGGTCCATGATCTTCTGGACCTGAAACTGGTGCATCGGGTCGGCCATGCCGCCTCGAACTCCTAATTGTCGTCGTCTTCGTCGTCGAAGACGGGTTCCTGCGTGACGGGCCAGTCCTTGGCCGCCGCGCTCATGCCCTTGGCGATGCGCATCGTCACGACGAGCGACGCAACAAAGCCGACCAGGATCCCGACGATCAGCCCCCATGGCGCGGTGTGCGCCAGGTAGTCGAAGCCAAAGCCCAGCCCCAGTCCGACCAGGGGGCCGCCGATGAGCCCGGCGACGAGCTGGGAGGCCTGCGCCACAGCCCGGGTCCCGTATTCGGGAACCTGGCGTGCGGTCCTCGCCTCCAGCGCATCGGCCCGTTCGTCGAGACGGCGGATCGCCTCTTCGCGCGGATCGTCGGCCTTCGGCATGGGAGAGGTCAGGTCCGAAAATCGGACACGGGAGTTAAGTCCCGGGCCCGGTTTGATCGGCGCGGAACCTATAGGCCGATGTGCAGTGCGTCAAGGCTGGTCGGGGCAGGTGTAAGTTGTTGGATTTGCGACTGTTTTCCAGCGTCCGGCCGACGCCGGTGTATCCGGAGTGTTCGGCGCCGCCTCGTGCGCGCGGATGCGGGGATGCGCACGCGCGGAGGGAGGCGCGCGCGGGGATGTGCGAGTGGGTATGCGAGGGTTTCTTCAAGGCGGTTTGCGAGGGGGAGGGGTTGGTCATCCAGGGAGTTTAGGGCCGGCTGGAGGGGCGGGGATAAGTCTGGCGGGCACAGGGTCGAGAGGGGTCGAATGTCTTCAGTGGGTGTGTCTCGCTTTGTCTTCCTTCTCCCCTCGCGGGAGAAGGTGGCAGCCGAAGGCTGACGGAAGAGGGGGCGCACCGCCGTCTCAACCGCCGTTCTTCGTTGAGATTTCTGAGAGCCTCCTCATCCGGCCCTTCGGGCCACCTTCTCTCGCGAGGGGAGAAGGGGTCTTCGCGGTCAGTTCAGAGATTCACGTCCGCTTTGCCACCGATGTCCGGCAGCTCGTGCTGGACGTTGGCCTTCGCAACCTCCCACGCGTAACGGATCGGGCCGGCCTCGGAGACCCACACCCGCGCGTCCTCGCAGTCGCGGCAGAGCATGGCGAGCTTCGGGTCGTCCTTGCCTTCGGGGAACCAGGCGGCGACGTGGGGGCTCCAGAATTCCTCGAGCTTTTCGCGGTCGACCTGGCGCGACAGCACGCCGCTGATGCAGGCCTGCAGCTCGCGGTCCTTGGCCTGGATGACGAACATCGCCTGGTGGCCATCCGCCGCGTCCCTGGCCAGGTCGGTGTCGGAGCGGGTGAAGAACCAGATGCGCCCGGCGTCCTTGTCGGCGAACGCGGTCATCGGCTGAAAGTGCTGCGGCTCGCCGTCGACGATGGCGAGCATGCCCAGGTGCTGCTTTTCGATCTCGCTCCACAGGCGCTTTTCGACCGCCTCGCGGTCGGTGGTGTCGGTGCTCATGGCGTCCTCGCAAAGGGGTTGGGGTGAGTTCCAACCCCCCGCGAGGCGCGCCGTTCCCGCCTAGAACCCGGAAAGGGTAGCGTAGCGATCACGATGCCAGGAGGCGCTGCCGAACAGGGTCTCCGACACGCGGGCGCGCTTGAGATAGAGGCCGGCGTCGTGGGCGTCGGTCATGCCGATCCCGCCGTGCATCTGGACCATCTCGTTGGAGACGAGGTGGACGAGATCGGACGCCTTGGCCTTGGCGATGGAGGCCAGCGTCTTCACGTCGGTGGCGCCCTGGTCGAGCATCTCCAGCGCCATCTCCACGCAGGAGCGGGTGGTCTCGATATCGGTGAACATCTTGGCCGCGCGGTGCTGCAGGGCCTGGAAGGTCCCAATCACCTGGCCGAACTGGACGCGGGTCTTGAGGTACTCCAGCGTGATGTCGAAGGCCTGGCTCGCCAGCCCCAGCATCTCGGCGGCCAGGCCGATGCGGGCGCGGTCGAGGGTCTGTTCGAGGGCCTCCCAGCCCTTGCCTTCTTCGCCCAACAGCTCGCCCGGCGCGCCGTTGAACTCGATCTCGGCGGCGCCTCGGCTGTCGACCAGCCAGAGGTGTTTGCGGGTCACGCCGGGCGCGTCGCCGCGCACGAGGTAGAGGCTTATGCCCGCCGTCTCGCCGGGCTGGCCGGAGGTGCGGGCGGCCACGATCAGGAGGTCGGCGGCCTCGCCGTCGATGACGAAGGTCTTCTTGCCGGTCAGCTTGCCGCCCTCGGCTTTCAGCGCGGTCTTTTCGGGGTGGTGGTGCGGACCTTCGTCGACGGCCAGCGCGGCGACGATCTCGCCCGCCGCGATCTTCGGCAGCCACTCCTGCTTCTGGGCGTCAGAGCCCGCGATCATCAGGGCCGAGGCCGCCGTAAGCGCCGTCGAGATCAACGGCGAGGCGGTCAGGGTGCGGCCGGTCTCTTCCAGAATCAGCGCCATCGACTGGTAGCCGAAGGCCGAGCCGCCGAACTCCTCGGGGATGATCACCCCGGCCCAACCCATCTGGCCCATCTCGGCCCACTTGGCGGGGTCGAAGCTCTTGCCCTCGTGGGCGTCGCGCAGCTTGCGCAGCTCCGAAACCGGCGAGGCTTCCTGCGCCCAGCTCTTGGCCGCATCGCGCAGCATGGTCTGTTCTTCGGTCAGGACGGCCATGTCAGGCGAACTCCCTCGTTGTGTGTTTGACGGCCCAGTCGAGGGCCTGATCGATGCGGTCGCAGCCCCAGAACAGCTCGCCGTCGGCGGTGACGAAGCTGGGCGCGCCGAAGATGCCCCTGGAGCGGGCGAGGTCGACGTGGTCGCGCAGGCGGGCCTTCACGCCGTCGGAGGCGGCCTGTTCGAAGGCGGCCTCGGCGTTGCCGCCGGCGGCGGTGACCAGGGGCGAGAGCACGGCGCGGTCGGCGATGTCCTGATCGCGCGCGAAGTTCGCCTGATAGACGAGGCGGGTGAAGGCCGGGGTCCAGCCCTCATCGAGGCCCGCTACCGCCAGCCGGGCGGCCATGAGGCCGTTCCTCGGGAAGACGCTCGGGCGGACGTAGGGCACGCCCTCGGCCGCGCAGATCCGCTCCAGGTCGCGCCACATGTAGCGGCCCTTGGCGGGGTAGATGTTGAAGGGACTGTCGTTCCAGCCCTGCTCGCCGAAGATCGGCCCGAGCAGGAACGGCCGCCAGACGACCTCCACCCCCGCCTGCGCCGCGCGCTCCTCGATGCGCATGGCGGCGGGGTAGGAGTAGGTCGAGGCGAACTCGTACCAGAATTCGAGGGTCGGTCCGGCCATCTACTGGTGATCCAGCAGCCCGAGCACGCGCTTGGCGACGACGTTGAGGTTCACCTCGGAAGTGCCGCCCTCGATGGAGTTGCCCTTCGAGCGGAGCATGCCGCGCATGGCGCCGAGCTCGCCCTTGGAGAAGCCTTCGCCCTCCCAACCCAGTCCCTGCAGGCCCATCGCCTCGACCTGAAGCTCGCAGCGCTCCTGGTTCAGCTTGGCGGCGAAGTATTTGATGATCGAGGTCGCCGCCGAGGGACCGGAGCCGGCCTTCGACTCCGCCTGCGCCCGCCTGATCGTGAACATGAAGGCGCGGGCATCCATGTCGTGGCCGGCGATGCGGTCGCGCAGGCCGGGGTCGGCGATGCGGCCCTTGTCGTCGACGCCGACGTAGCGTTTGGCGATCTCGGACGGCTCGCGCATCGAGGCGCCGCCGAGGCCCCCGAAGCCGCCGGATGAGATGTTCTGGCGCTCGTACTGGAGCAGGCGCTTGGCGATTTCCCAGCCGCCGTTCAGCTTGCCGACCAGCTGGTCCTTGGGAACCTTCACGTCGGTGAAGAAGGTCTCGCAGAAGGGCGAAGAACCGCTGATCAGCTTGATCGGGCGCGGTTCGACGCCGGGGCTGGTCATGTCGAAGAGGATGAAGCTGATGCCCTCGTGCTTCTTCGAGGTGTCGGTGCGGACCAGACAGAAGATCCAGTCGGCCTCGTCGGCGTAGGAGGTCCAGACCTTCTGGCCGTTGATCAGATAGTGGTCGCCCTTGTCCTCGCAGCGGGTCTGGAGCGAGGCGAGGTCGGAGCCGGCGCCCGGCTCCGAATAGCCCTGGCACCAGCGGATTTCGCCGCGGACGATGGGCGGAATGAACTTTTTCTTCTGCTCTTCGGTCGCGTATTCCAGCAGCACCGGCCCGAGCATCCACAGGCCGAACGACATCAACGCGGGGCGGGCGCCCAGGCGCTTCAGCTCCTGGTCGAGGACCTTGGCTTCGTCCTTGGACAGACCGCCGCCGCCGTATTCCTTTGGCCAGGTCGGCGCGGTCCAACCTTTCTCGCCCATGCGCTTCGTCCACAGCGCGATGTCGGGGTTGGAGTATTTGGTCTTGCGGCCGCCCCAGGGCGCGTCGTCTTCCGACGCCATCGGCTCCTTGAGCGAGGGTGGATAGTTGGCCTCCAGCCAGGCGCGCGTCTGCGCGCGGAAGGCTTCCAGATCGGCGCCGCCGAAGTCGGCCATGATCGTGCTCCCGTGGATCGTCGTTTTTGTATCGGCGCGCACCTTAGCGCGGGCCACGCGGCGGGCAAGCGGAGTCAAACGAGTGTTCGAGCGATCCGCGCCACAAACGAGCTATAGGGTGCGCCCATGCGAGTCCTGAACGAGGCCAAGCCCGCCGCCTTCGCCTTCGCGCCAACCGTGGCGGCGGCGCTGGCGTTGATCGCCGGCGCCATGCTGCTGGCCTCGGGCGCGACCCCCTCGGCGCCGGAGCGGTTCATCCGGCTGCTGGCGATTGCGCCGCCGCTGCTGATCGAGATCAGCCACTTCCTGTCCTCAATCCTGGGGCTGGTGCTGGTGCTGCTGGCGTTCGGCTTGCGGGCAAGGCTCGACGCGGCCTGGACAGCGACGCAGGCCGTGCTGATCGCCGCGGCCCTGCTGGCGCTGACCAAGGGCTTCAACTGGGAAGAGTCGGCCGTATTGATGGCGGCGTTTGCGGCCATCTTCCCCTTCCACAGCGCCTTCCCGCGTAAGGCGCGGCTGAGCCGGATGGAGATCACGCCCGGCTGGCTGTTCTCGGCGGCCGCCGTGCTGATCGGCGCGGCGGTGCTCGGCTGGTGGACCTTCGCCAACGCCGACTACGCCGATGAGCCGTGGTGGAAGGTGATGGCCGATGCCGATGCGGCGCGGGCCGTTCGCTCGTCGGCGGGCGCGGCGGTGTTGTTGCTGGCGGTCGGCGTCTGGAGGCTGCTGGCCAGCGCCGCGACCCCGCCCGTGGTGGGTGAGGAAGACCCCGACTTCGAGCGGGTGCGCGCCATCCTCGCCAATGCGGAGGACGCCGAACCGTGGTCGAACCTGGCCCTGCTGGGCGACAAGCGCTTCCTGTTCTCGCAGAGCGGCGAAAGCTTCCTGATGTTCGGGGTGCGGGGGCGTTCGTGGATTTCGCTCGGCGGTCCCGTCGGCAAGCACGAGGAGCGAATGGAGCTGCTGTGGCGCTTCCGCGAGCTGGCGGATGCTCACGCGGCGCGGGCAGCCATCTACGGCATCGGACCCGAGGACCTTCCCGACGTGGTGGAGCTGGGCTTCTCGATCCAGAAAACGGGGGAGTCCGCCACCACCCCGCTCGACAGCTTCTCGCTCGAGGGCCGCAAGCGCGAGACCCTGCGGCGCAACTGGCGCAAGGCCGGGCAGGGGGCGGTGTTCGAGGTGCTGGGCGTCGGCGAGGCTTGGCGCTGCATGGACGAACTGCAGCGGGTGTCCGACGACTGGCTGGGCCACCACGCGGGCGGCGAGAAGGGCTTCTCGATGGGCGGCTTTTCGCCCCGCTATGTCGCCGAGTTTCCGGTGGCGGTGGTGAAGGTCGACGACCGCATCGTGGCGTTCGCGACGCTGTGGACGACGGCGTCGCAGGCCGTCTTCTCGATGGACCTGATGCGCTACGACGACGCCGCGCCGAAGAACGTCATGGACTATCTGTTCGTCGAGCTGCTGCACTGGGGCCGCAACCAGGGCTACGTCGCCTTCGAATTCGGCATGGCGCCGCTGGCGGGGCTCGAGGACCGGCCGCTGGCGCCGATCATGTCGCGCGTCGGGCGGCTCCTCTTCGAGCGCGGCGAGGAGATCTACAATTTCCGCGGCGTGCGCCGGTACAAGGACAAGTACGACCCGGTCTGGCAGCCCCGCTACATCGCCGCCCCGCATAAATGGACTATCCCGACGCTCCTGATGGATGTCGGTCTGCTCTCTTCCGGAGGCGTCGCGGGCCTCACCAAGCGGCCGAAGAAGGAAGAGGCTCAGGCCAGGGCGGCCTAGCGCCCCGTCTTGAACCCAGCGAGGTTGGCCAGGTGAACCAGCATCAGGAGCGCGCCGGCCGATGACAGGACCATGATCGCGCGCCAGGGGATCAGCCTGACACCCCGCATCGGGTCGGAGGGCAGGGCGCCGCGCCAGCCGCTGAAGGCGGCGACCGCGATGAAGGCCGCGAGCAGCGACAGGGTGAGCGGATAGTCCATCGCGCCCCCTTGCCACCGCCCATCCGGCTTTTCCACAGAAGATCGCATCAGGCGCCACATCTTGTGGGTGTTGGGCGCTGTTCACACCAGAAGTCGGTGTTAGCGTCCCCTCCGAAGCATTCTGTTCGGAGGCGATTCGCGAATGACGGCGCCCGCGCCCTGGAGCGTGAAGGGGATCGATCCCCGGGCCCGCGAGGTCGCCAAGGAGCTCGCCCGCCGCGAGGGCCTGACGCTCGGCGAATGGCTGAACCGGATGATCGTCGAGCAGGACGGGAACGCCGCCGAAGCCCAGCCCGAACCCGGCCGCTTCGCCCGCGCCGAGCCCGACGATCCCATCCCGCTGGAGCCGTCCGTGCGCGGCCTGCTCGGCCGGGTCGAACGCAGCGAGCGCGAGCAGATCGCGGTGGCCGCCCGCTTCGAGGGCTTGGCCGAAGAGCTGCGCAACGACCAGATGCGGCTGGCCGAACGCCTGCGCCGGATGGAGCAGAGCGGCGAAGGCTACGGCTCGACCGAGGCTTTGCGGGCGCTGGAGCAGACGGTCGGCCGTCTCGCCAACCATGTCTATGAGACCGAGACCACCACCAACGATGCGATGCGCGACCTCGGCGCCTGCTTCGTCAAGCTGGACGGGCGGCTGCGCAAGGTCGAGGGCCACGGCGGGGGCGCCTCGCTGACCGCCGAGCTCGACCAGGTCCGCGCGGAGATCGCCGCCATCGCCGATGCGGCCGAGCGCAAGGTGGTCCGCGCCGACGCCGTCCACGCCCAGGCGCTGGAGCGGCTTGGGGCCGAGGTCGCGCGGATCAGCGAGCGGCTGGCCGAGCGCATCGCCAACGCGGAGCGCCGGAGCTCGATGGCCGTCGACGAGGTCAGCGAGCAGGTCAGCCGCGTGGCCGAGCGCATCCACCAGCGCCAGGAACGCGCCGCCGAGGATGTCACCGACCGCATCCGCCAGGCCGAGGAGCGCATGGCCCGGCTGCTGGAAGAGACCCGCGCCCAGATCGAGGCGAGCTTCGCCGCCGCGCGGGGTCGCGAGCCGGCGGCCTCTTCGGTTCGCGAGTTCGTCCCCTTCACCGAAGAGGCGGCCTTCGCCGATCCGGAGCCGCTGCCCGACCAGATGCTGAGCACCCGCGAGGTGATCGAAAGCGCCCGCGCCAGCGCCGGCGTCGCCGAGGCGCCCAAGCTGGTGAAGCGCAAGGAAGGCTTCTCCTTCTTCGGCCCGCGCAAGAAGAAGAGCTCCTCCTCGACCACCCTGCAGACGGCTCTGTTCGTCACCGGGACGGCCGCGGCGCTCGGCGCGGGGGTGGCGAGCTATATGCTGGGCGTGGCCGAACCCTCGCCGTCGACCGTTTCGGTGGACAACCAGTCGGCGGTCTCGGGCGAGACCCGCCTGGCCGTCGCGCTGGATCCGCAGCCGGCCGACACCGCCGCCGCGCCGGCCGTCAAGCCGCACCTGCAAAAGGCCGCCGACCTCTACGCCGAGGCCGTGAAGATGCTGAAGGCTAAGGACTGGGACGGCGTCCAGAAGCTGAAGTCGGCCGCGTCGATGGGCTACCCGCCCGCCCAGTTCCATCTGGCGCGCCTTTACGAGACCGGCGGCCCGGGCGTGGTGAAGGACGCGATCGAGGCCCGCCGCTGGACCGAGCAGGCCGCGCGCGGCGGCGAGGCCAAGGCCATGCACAACCTCGCCCTCTACTATTACGAGGGGAACGGCATGGGTAAGGACCCGGCCAAGGCCGCCGAGTGGTTCCGCCGCGCCGCCGACCTTGGGCTGACCGACAGCCAGTACAATCTCGGCCGCCTTTACGAGGACGGCGTGGGCGTGGCGAAGGACCCGGCCGCGGCGTACCACTGGTACACGTTGGCCGCCCGTTCGGGCGACGCCGAGGCCAGGGCGAGCGCGGACCGCATGGCCCAACTGCTCACCCCCGACGCCCGCGCGGCGGCCGAGACGCGTTGACGCGAGAGGCCCACGCCGTATGGTCCCGCTCCGGGGAGCGCCTCAAGGGCCAGGCAGGAGCTGATATGCACGCGCGAGCGCCAGTGCCGCCGGCCGTATGGGCCTTCGGGGTCTTCTCGATCCTGCCGCTGTTCGTCGCGTCAGGCATCTACTGCTATGGACCGCCGAACCTGGCCGGTCCGGGCCTGCTGGCGCTGCTGGCCTACTGCACCGGATTGCTGGCGTTTCTCGGCGGCATCCGGTGCGGGCTGGAGTTCGCCCGGCGCATCCCGCGCACCTATGCGATCGGCCTGTCGATCATTTCACCCTTCATCGGCTTTGGCCTGCTGGTCGGGTCGGTGAAGTTCGACGTGGTGTGGCAGATCTCCGGCTTCCTGCTCGCCTTCCTGCTGCAGTGGGTGTGGGACGTGAACGACCACGAGGGCCCGGAATGGCGGCCCCGGCTGCGCACCCTGCTGACAGCGGGCGCGGCCATCCCTCTCGCCTTCGCGCTCGAAAAAGCGCTGCGGATGTAGGTGAGGCGGGGGGCGCGGATGAAGACGACCTGGTGGATGGGCGCGATGCTCGCGCTTGCGCTTACAGCTTGCGATAAGCCGGCTCCCCCCGTTCCCGCGCCAGTGGAGGTCGATACCTCCGCCTTCGAGGGCGACTGGGTCCTGGCCTCGCTCAGCCAATGGCCGCCCGATCCCGGCACGCCGGAAATCCGGGTCAAGGTCACCCATGACCACATCGTCGGGCAGTCTCGCTGCAAGCGGTTTGCGTGGACCTACAAGGTTGCCGCCGACGACCGCTATGCGGCCACGACCGATCCGGCCGCGGACGCAGGTTGCGCGGCCAAGCCGTCGATGTGGGAGCAGGCGTTCAGCGAGGCGGTCGGACGTGGGGCCGCCGCAACCGTGAAGCCCGACGGCGGACTGCTGATCCGCGGCCCCGGCGGCGAGGCGTTGCTGAGGCGGCGCTAGTCCGGCGCCAGCGAGGCCCAACCGATGGGGTGGACGCGGCCGGAGCCTAGCGCGCCGGCCAGCGGCCTGGTCGCGAACATGCCGTGGAAGGCGCGGTCCTTGACGTTGAGGCCGCCCGCGTAGGCGCCGAAGGCGGGGAGGACCACCCGCAAGCCGTCGGAGATGAAGCAGCGGCGGCGGACCGTGCGGCCTCGGCCTGCCACGCGGGCGGCGGGGTGCAGGTGTCCGGCCAGCTCGCCGGGCTGGACGCCGGGTTGGGGTTCGTGGCGCAGGGTCAGGGTCTCGAAGGACAGCTCATCGGCGATGTCGCCCGGCAGCGCCTTGGGGCCGTCGGCGTCGTGGTTGCCGACCACCCAGATCAGCGTGCGACCGCTGGCCAGCGCGGCGATGCGGCGGTGGTCATCGCCGTCGAGGCGGCCCTCCGCCTTGCGGTCGTGGAAGCTGTCGCCGAGGAAGATCAGCACCGTGGGATCCGTGGCGGCGACCTCCGCCTCCAGGCGCGTCAGCGTCTCGCGGGTGTCGTAGGGCGGCAGCATCTGACCGCGGCGGGCGTAGCTGGAGCCCTTCTCGAAGTGCAGGTCGGCGACGATCAAGGCGCGCGGCCCTTCCAGCCACACGGCGCCAGAGCAGCGCATCAGCACGTCCGCGCCGTTCACGGTGAGCCGCAACCCGCCGCAGGCGCTGACCGTGAAGTCATAGGTCGTTTTCGGGGGCGCCCTCATGACAGCGCCTCGGCGATCAGGTCGTCGGCGACTTCCTTCAGGATCATCTCGCCGGCCTCGCCCGCCACTCGCTCCTTGCCGATCTCCAGCATGATGGGGACGGCGAAGGGCGTCACGTGGTCGACCTGCGAATGACGGATGCGGCCCCGGATGCGCGAGAGCATGTCGGCCACGCGCGCCACGTCGATCATGCCGGTCGCCGCATCGGCCCGGGCGCAGCGTAGCAGCAGATGGTCGGGCTGGTGGCGGCGGAGCACGTCGTAAATCAGGTCGGTCGAAAAAGTGATCTGGCGTCCCGACTTCTGTTCGCCCGGATGGCGGCGCTCGATCAGGCCGCTGATGAGGGCGCAGCCCTTGAAGGCGCGCTTCATCATGAAGCTTTCGTCGAGCCAGGCTTCGAGGTCGTCGCCGAGCATGTCCTCGTGAAAGAGCTGGTCGAAATCAAGGCCTTCGAGCGGGTTCAGCGCCCAGATCGCGAGCGCATAATCGTTGCAGACGAAGCCCAGCGGCCCGACGCCCGCGCGCTCCAGCCGGCGCGTCAGCAGCATGGCGAGCGTGGTGTGGGCCAGGCGCCCCTCGAACGGGTAGCAGATCATGAAGTGCCGCTTCCCACGCGGGAAGGTTTCCAGCAGCATCTCGTCTTCGGAGGGCAGCAGCGACTTGTCGCGCTGAACCTCCAGCCATTCGCGCACGTCGGCGGGCAGGGCGGGCCAGGCGGCCTCGTCGTACATCATCCGCCGCACGCGCTTGGCCAGGAAGGTCGACAGCGCGAACTTCGATCCGCCCCAGCTCGGCATCTTCGGGTCGTCGTGCGGGGCGGGCGAGACCAGCGCGTTCAGCTGCTGCACCTCGCGCAGGCGCCAGACCTGTCCGGCGAAGATGAAGGTGTCGCCGGGGTCGAGCATCTCGAGGTAGCCCTCCTCGACCTCGCCGATCTTGCGGCCGGGGCGACCCGCGCGCCCGGCGATGCGCACGCTCAGCATCTCCGGCGAGACGATGGCGCCGACGTTGAGCCGATGGCGCATGGCGGTCTGGAGGTTGCGCACGCGCCGCTTGCCGTCCTGCCCCTTCACGATCCGGCGGAAGCGGTCGTAGGTCTTGAGCGCATAGCCGCCGGTCGAAACGAAATCGACGACGGTCTCGAAGTCCTCCCACACGAGGTTGCGATAGGGCGCCGAGGTGCGAACCTCTTCGTAGAGGGCGAGCGGATCAAAGGCTTCCGAACAGGCGCAGCCCATGACGTGCTGGGCGAGCACATCGAGCGCGCCGACGCGCGGCGGGTCGCCGTCCAGCGCGTTCTCATAGATCGCCTCGCGCGCGGCCTGGCACTCCAGCATCTCGAAGCGGTTCGCGGGCACGAGGATGGCGCGGGAGGGCTCGTCCAGCCGGTGGTTGGCGCGGCCGATCCGCTGGACCATGCGGCTAGCCCCCTTCGGCGCGGCGAGCTGGATGACGAGGTCGACATCGCCCCAGTCGATGCCGAGGTCGAGCGTCGAGGTGCAGACGACAGCCCGCAGCTCCCCCCGCGCCATCGCCGCCTCGACGCGCCGCCGTTGCTCGGCCGCCAGACTGCCGTGGTGGAGGGCGATCGGCAGGTTGTCCTCGTTCAGCCGCCACAGCTCCTGAAACGCGAACTCGGCCTGGAATCGGGTGTTGACGAAGACCAAGGTCGTCTTGTTGCGCTTGATGACCTCGTACACGTCGTCCATCGCGTGCTGGGCGGTGTGGCCGGCCCAGGGCACCTTGCCCTCGGAGAGCAACACGTCGACTTCCGGGCGCGTCCCTCCGGCGCCGAGCACCAGATCGACTTCCGCCTCGCGTGAGGGCGACAGCCAGTCCCGGATCAGGTCCGGATCGTCCACGGTGGCCGACAGCCCCACTCGCCGCAGGTTCGGCGCGAACTGCTGCAGGCGGGCGAGGTCCAGAGAGAGGAGGTCGCCGCGCTTCGACGGCCATAGCGAATGGACCTCGTCGACGATCACGCACGACAGGTCTTCGAAGTACGCCCGCGCGCCCTCCCACGCGCAGAACAGCGCCAGCTGCTCAGGCGTGGTCAGCAGGATGTCGGGCGGCTTGACCCGTTGCCGCTGCCGCCGCGCCACGCCGGTGTCGCCGGTGCGGCTCTCGGCGGAGACCCTCAGGCCCATTTCGGCGATCGGGACCATCAGGTTGCGCTCGACATCCACGGCCAGCGCCTTCAGCGGCGAGATGTAGAGGGTGTGCACCCCGCGCGGTGTGTTCGGCGGCGGCCGCTCGGACAGCTCGATCAGGCTCGGCAAAAACCCCGCAAGCGTCTTGCCCCCGCCCGTCGGCGCGATCAGCAGCGCCGAGCGTCCCTGCCGCCCCTTCTCGACCATCGCCAGCTGATGCGCCCTGGCTTCCCACCCGCGGCCGGCGAACCAGGCGGCAAAGCGCTGCGGGAGAAGGGCGGGGGACGCGTCGCGGGGCATACGACGCCTATAACACGTTCCCGTTCTGTTTCTATCCGAACCGGGGGATCAGCATGCCGACGCGGCGGCTGTAGGCGTCGTAAGCTTCAGCGCCCAGTTCGGTGCGGAGGAAGCGCTCTTCGATCCTCGCGGTCATCGAGAAACCGAGCGCGAACAGGGGCCAGCCGATCAGCGCAGCAGGCGTGGCGCGGATGAACGCCGTGGCCAGTAGCGCCGCCATAACGCCCGCGTAGATCGGGTGCCTCACCAACCCATAGGGGCCGGTATCGACGATGTGGTGGTCTTCTTTCAGCGTGACGAAGCCGGACCACAGGCGCCCGAGGTGGATCCTCGCCCACCAGCAGAAGGCAAACGCCCCGACCGTCAGCGCGAACAGGGTCCAGTCGAGCGCGGGGTTGGTTTCCCACAGACGGGTTCGCAACAATGTCCAGACGCTCTGGGTCTGCCACACGCCGTGCGAGGGGAGGAACACCATCATCCCGCCGACGCCCGCGAGCAGCCGATGCGGGCCGACCATGTCGGTTTTCATCTGGGTCTTGGTCTTGCCCGACCAGATGACCGCGCCGATCCAGGTCACATACCAGGCGACCCAAAGCACGTTGATTGCCGCCTGCGCGCTCATCGGCTCCCTCCCTTGACCGGCAAATCATAGGCCGATTGCGGCTCCGCGCCACGGCCGCTCATGTTCCCGTTCCGTTTCCGTTCGAAGCGGGGTAGTGGAATCGGTGTGAACGCGCTCGCCCCAACGCTCGATCTGGCGGCGGCTCTGGTGGTGTTGCCGGGGCCGAAGGCGGCTGTGTCGGATGGGGAGGGCGCGCGGGAGATACGGACGCCCTACGCCCGCGACATGATCGAGCAGGGGCCGGTCCTGCTGGCGCACGCGGCGATGACGGCGAAGCGGCTGGGGCTGCATGCGCCGCCGCGCAGCGCCCGGATTTTCGATGCGCTGGAGCTCTATGCCTTCGTGCGGCCGGCGCGGTTTGCGGCGCCGTCATCGGCGGGGCTGGCGATTGCGCTGGGGCTGCCGGAGCCGAAGGGGGCGCTGGCGCAGGCCGGGGTGCTGCGTGAGGTCTGCGCCATCCTGCTGAAGGAGTTGGCGCAGACGCCTTGGCCGACGCGCGAGGAGGCGTTGGCCACGGCCGAAACGCTGGCGCGGGGCGGCTGGAGCTGGGGGCCGGCGGTGATCGGGGCGCTGCGCTCGCAGCCGCTGCGGCGCGAGCATCGCGGCTCGGGGCTCGATGTCTGGAGCCGCATCGCCGAGTGGGAGGACGCCGCGCCGCCGGGCGAACCGGGCACGCGGCCCATCGAGGCGGAGGATGCGGCCGAGCGGCTTAAAGTCCTGCTGCAACGCTCGGGGCTGGATGAGGCGCGGCCGATGCAGGCGACCTTCGCCGCCGAGGCCGCGTTTGCCTTCCAGCCACGCGACCGCGAGGGCGAGCCGCGCATGATGCTGGCCGAGGCCGGCACCGGCACCGGCAAGACGCTGGGCTACCTGGCGCCCGCTTCGCTGTGGGCGGAGGCGAACGGCCCGTCCGTCTGGATCTCCACCTACACCCGCGCCCTGCAGCGCCAGATCGAGCGCGAGAGCCACTCGGTCTTCCCCGACCCGGCCGTGCGCGCCCGCAAGGCGGTGGTACGGAAGGGGCGCGAAAACTACCTCTGCCTGCTCAATTTCCAGGAGACGGCGAACGCGGCGCAGCTTGGCAATGGCGACCTGATCGGGCTCGGCCTGGCGGCGCGGTGGGCGCGGGCGACGCGCGACGGCGACATGACCGGCGGCGACTTTCCGGCCTGGCTGCCCGGGCTGTTCGCGATCAGCCCGGCGGCGCAGGCGAGCCCCGCCAATCTGGTCGATCGGCGCGGCGAATGCGTCCACGCCGGCTGCGTCCACTACCGCGCCTGCTTCGTGGAAAAGGCGATCCGGGGGTCGAAGCGCGCCGACATCGTCATCGCCAACCACGCGCTGGTGCTGACCCAGGCCGCGTTCGACGGGGCCCGCGCCGCGCGGGGGCTGAAGGGTGATATCGAGACCACCAGCCTCAAGCGCATCGTCTTCGACGAGGGCCACCACCTGTTCGACGCCGCCGACAGCGCGTTTGCGGCCGCCTTGTCGGGCGCGGAAGCAGCCGAACTGCGGCGCTGGATCCGCGGGCCGGAAGGGCGCGGACGGCGGGGCAGGGGCCTGGAAGCGCGGCTGATGGACGTGCTCGGCGACCGGGAGGATGCTCGGCGGGCGCTGCAGGACGCCGTGCGCGGCGCCTCAATCCTGCCGGGCGAGGGCTGGTCGGGCCGCATCGCGCCGCCGGACGGGCAGGTGAACCCGATGGGGCCGATCGAGGGCTTCCTGGTCGCCGTGCTGGAGCAACTGCGCGCACGAACCTCGCCGTCTGAGGTCGGCATGGAATGCGCCGCGCGGCCCGCCACCGACCTCGTCCGCGCCACCGCGCGTGAGGCCGCCCAGGGGCTGGCCGCCGTCGAGGCGCCGCTGCTGGCGCTGGCGCGGCATCTGGAGGACGTGCTGGACGAGGAGACCGACACGCTCGGCCAGTCCGAACGCGCGCGGATCGAAGGGGCGCTCCGGGGGCTCGATCGCCGGGCGCGGATGACGCTGCCGGCCTGGCGCTCGATGCTGCGGGCCATCGATGAGGACAGCGAGGACGACCCCGATTTCGTCGACTGGTTCGACGCGACCTTCCTCTATGGCCGGGTGGTCGACGCCGCCTGCCGCCGCCATTGGGTCGATCCGACCGAGCCTCTGACCGCAGCCGTCATCGCGCCCTCGCACGGGGTGCTGGTGACGAGCGCGACCTTGGCCGATTCCACGCTCGATGATCCCTTCGCGCTGGCCGAGATGCGCACCGGCGCAGCGCGGCTGCCGGATCGGCCCAAGACCCTGCGGCTGGCCTCGCCGTTCGACTATGCGAAGAATGCGCGCGCCTTCGTCGTCAACGATGTCGGCCGCGAGGACCCGCGTCAGGTGGCCGCGGCCATGCGCGAGCTGTTCCTGGCGGCCGGTGGCGGCGGGCTTGGGCTGTTCACCGCCATCCGCCGTCTGAAGGCGGTGCATGAGAAGATCGCAGCACCGCTCGGCGACAAGGGTCTCGCCCTCTACGCCCAGCACGTCGATCCGCTGGAGGTCGGCGCGCTGGTCGACATCTTCCGCGCCGAGGAGGACGCCTGCCTGCTCGGCACCGACGCCGTCCGGGATGGCGTGGACGTGCCGGGGCGTTCGCTGCGTCTGCTCGTCTTCGACCGCATGCCCTGGCCGCGCCCCGACATCCTGCACAAGGCCCGCCGCGCCCGCTTCGGCGGCAAGACCTACGACGACGCCATCGCCCGCGGCCGCATCGCCCAGGCGTTCGGCCGCCTCATCCGCCGCGAGGACGACAAGGGCGTCTTCGTCATGCTCGACCCCGCCGCGCCGACGCGACTGTTCTCGGGACTGCCGGAGGGGGTGGAGTTGCAGCGGGTGAGTTTGGTGGAGGCGATTGAGGCGACGGCGGCGTTTCTGTCCTGAACCCTCCTCCCTCGAGGGGAGGAGGGCAGGGTGGAGGGTGTGGCCTCTGAGTTTGGCGAGAGCGCTGTTGGGCTCTGAGCCTCACGCACCTCTCGGTCATCTCAAAGCGCTCACCCCCATCCCCGACCCTTCCCCCCTCGAGGGGGAAGGGAGTGGATTGACACGCAACCAAACGGTTGCATATATTGACGCCGATGGATACGGACGCGGTCTTTCGTGCGCTGGCGGATGAGAGCCGCCGCGCGTTGCTGGATCGGTTGTTCGAGCGCAACGGCCAGACCCTTGGCGAGCTCACCAAGGGCATGGCGATGAGCCGGCAGGCGGTGACCAAGCACCTGACGGTGCTGGAGGGCGCTAACCTCGTCGCGACCGTGTGGCGCGGGCGCGTGAAGCTGCACTTCCTCAACCCCGTGCCCATCGCCGAGATCGCCAACCGCTGGATCGGCAAGTTCGAGCGCCCGCGCGTTGATGCGCTGCTCGCTCTGAAGAGAGAACTGGAGACGGACGATGACTGACAAGCCCGACGCCGTTCACATCATCCACATCGCCGCGCCCGTCCAGAAGGTCTGGGACGCGCTGACCGACGCGGATCGGTCGGTGGACTACTTCTTCGGCAACCGCTGGGAATTCGGCGAGGTCGGCGGCGATTTCAAGGTCATCAAGCCCGACGGCAGCCTCGATTCCGAGGGCAAGGTCCTGGTGCGGGACTCGCCGCGCCTCATGCGGGTCACCTGGAAGGTGGTCTGGATCGAGGAGCTGAAGGACACCCCGCCGGGCGAGGTGGAGTGGCGGCTCGACGAAATGGGCGAGGTCACGCGCCTGATCGTCAGCGAATTTAACCGCCCGCCGCAGATGGCGCCCTATGCCGAGGCCGCCCGCAACGGTTGGTCGATCATCCTCTCGGGCCTCAAGACGCTGGTCGAAACCGGCCGTCCGATGCCGAAAACCGTGCCGGAGGGCCCGCAATGAACCGCTTTGTCTATGTCACCTACATCCGCACGACGCCGGCGAAGCTCTGGCAGGCGCTGACCGATCCGACGTTCACCGAGCGCTACTGGTTCGGCGCGCGGCAGGAGTGCGACTGGAAGGTGGGTTCGCCGTGGAAGCTGGTCATGCCGACCGTGGGCCTGGCCGACAGCGGCGAGGTGCTGGAGGTCGAGCCGGAGAAGCGTCTGGTGCTCTCCTGGCGCAACGAATTCATGCCCGAGCTGAAGGCCGAGGGTTATTCGCGGATGACCTACGACATCGAACCCGAGGGCGAGCTGGTGAAGCTCACCGTCACCCATGAAAGCGAAGGCGCCGTGTTCATCGAAAAGGTCTCCGGCGGCTGGCCGAAGATCCTCTCGAGCCTGAAGAGCCTGCTGGAAACCGGCGAGCCCCTGCCAAGGCCGGCGTGACGGTCGCCCGCCGGGCCTGGGCGGAGACTACCGGCTGGCGAACAGCGAGGTCGGGAGCGCCGGACGCTTGAAGTAACGGGCCGAAACCAGCGGCGCGCGCAGGTCCGTCACACTGGCGTCCAGGGCGTGGCGCCGGCAGGATCGGAAGTCGGTCCAGGCGGTCAGGTCGCGTGAACTTGCGCCGGTCGCGCACACCCGGTCGGCGGCGCGGCTCAGCCGCCCGATCGCCTCGTCGGCTCCGGCGGAAGTGGCGAGATTGAGGTCGGAGATGGCGACCACCTCGCTACGCCCCTGGTCGAGGCTCGCGGGGGCGGCGAACGCGGCGCCCGCCGACGCGAGCAGGGCAGCCGACATCGAAAGCGATAACAGCTTGCGCATGGGATAAACTCCGGAAGGCCCGCCTTTGGGAATGGCGGGACGGCAAGGTCCGAATCAGTCCGAGTCGTTACGTTATGCGCGGCTTCCATTCCTGTAATTGACTGTGAGTCCCAATTATTTGACCGTGCGTCCCAATATTCGTACCCTTCTTGTTAGCGGCTATACGTTCCGCATCGGATCGTTACTGGCGTAACTACAACGACGATTTCCTCGTATTGAGAGATAAGGAAGAGTATTACGAAGATATTCTGCGGGGGCGGATATGAATATGCTTTCATCCGAATTGGGAATGGCGGCGGGCGCCCTGCTCGGCTGGCCCGACGCACCCGCCATCGCCGCGGTGGATTTCCACCGGCTCAACCGGGCCAAGGCCTTTATCGAAAAGAACCTCACCTCGCGCGACCTGACCCCCGATACGATTGCGCGCGTGGCGCACGTTTCCCGCTCCACCCTCTATCGCCTGTTCAAGTCGAGCGGCGGGGTCAGCCACTACATCCTGCAGCGACGCCTGCGGCTGGCTTCCGAGCTGTTGGGCGACGCCGCCGAGCACCGGCAAATCGGCGAACTCGCATTCGACCTCGGCTTCGTCAGCGACGCCCACTTCTGCCGCGCATTCCGTCAGGCCTTCGGCGCGCCGCCGGGCGCGTTCCGGCTCGGGCGATCCTGAGGCCGGGCGCGCTTGCCGAAGCGGCGGGAGCGCACCATCTGGGGCGAACAAACTTCGCCATCAGGAGGAAACCCGTGGCCCTGTCGCTCTACGATGTCTCGATCCCCGTTTATCTGAACAGCCTGCGCAACCTCGCGGCCATCCTCGACAAGGCCGAGGCGCATGCGAAGGCGAGCGGCGCCGATGTCGCCCGCTATCAGGAAGCGCGGCTGATCGAGGACATGCATCCGCTGACCCGCCAGATCCAGATGGTCAGCGACGCGGCCAAAAGCGGTGCGGCCAGGCTGGCGGGCGTTGCGCCGCCCTCGATGCCCGACACCGAAACCACCTGGGCCGAGCTGAAGGAACGACTTCAGAAGACGATCGACTTCGTGGAGACCATCAAGCGTGAGCAGGTCGACGGGCGCGAGGACAGCACGATCGAGATGAACTTCCCGGGCCGCACGATGACCTTCACCGGCAGGGACTTCCTGACCAACTTCTCGCTGCCGAACTTCTTCTTCCACGTGGTCACGGCCTACGGCCTGCTGCGCAAGGAAGGCGTGCCGCTCGGGAAGATGGACTTCCTCGCCGGCGGTCAGCAGGCCGGGTAGTCGTTCAGTCGAAGCGGCCGGTGGTGGAACGGCCCGTACCTGTAGCCAACGATCGCGGGTTCGCCGTCGGGCCGGGTCTTCAGGTAGACCAGCAGCATGGGGCTGGGGCGCGGCGCTTCGGTCAGGACCGCGCTCGCCCAGAAGGCCTTCGGCAGCCTGGGGCCCGCGAGCTGCGAGCGGGTCTGCACCAGCACATCGGCCCGGACGCGCGGCAAGAGCCGATCGAGGGGCATGGGCACGCTGTCGAGGAGTTGCTCGTTGGCGTAGTCCGTCAGCCAGCCGACCACCGCGGCGTCGTAACAGGCCCGGGGCTCGGCGGCGGCCGCCGTTGACGCCATCCCAAACGCCGCCGCGGCGACAATCATCATGGTGCGCATCGCTTGAACGTCTCCCGTCAGGCCGGACCGGGCGAGTTTGGCCCACTCTGGTGAAGAGGTCGTGAAGCCCGGCGCTAGTGCTTGCCGCGGTCGCGGCCGAAGTTCGGCTCGGGACTTTCCTGGCCAAGCGCGATGACGCCCCGGCGGATTTCGCGGGTGCGAGTGAAGAGCTCGTGCAGCTTGTCGCCTTCGCCCCAGCGGATGGCGCGCGACAGGGCCTGCAGGTCCTCGGTGAAGCGGCCGAGGATTTCCAGCACCGCATCCTTGTTGGCCAGGAAGATGTCGCGCCACATGGTCGGATCGGAGGCGGCGATACGCGTGAAGTCACGAAAACCCCCGGCCGAATACTTCATCACCTCGGCCTGGGTGACGTTCTCCAGGTCCGCCGCGGTGCCCACGATGTTGTAGGCGATCAGGTGGGGCAGGTGCGAGGTGACGGCCAGGACGAGGTCGTGGTGGCGCACGTCCATGGTCTCGACCTGTGCGCCCAGCGCGCGCCAGAAGGCCGACAGCCTCTCCACGGCGGCCTGGTAGTCGGGCGAGGCGTCGTCGTTGGGGGTGAGGATCACCCAGCGGTTCTCGAACAGCTCGGCGAGACCCGCGTCCGGGCCCGAGCGCTCGGTCCCGGCGATGGGGTGGCCGGGGATGACGAAGACGCCCTTGGGCGCGCAGCCGTTCAGCGCCTCGGCGATGGCGCCCTTGGCCGAGCCCACGTCGGTGACGGTCGCGCCGGGAGCCAGCGAAGACGCCGCGGCCTTCATGGCTTCCCCGACAGCCAGCACCGGGGTGGCGAAGAGGACGAGGTCGGCGTCCTTCACGGCGTCGGCGGGATCGGCGGCGACGCGGTCGGCGAGGCCGAGGTCGCGGACGCGTTCGCGCACGTCCTCGCTCGCGTCGAAGACCACGATCTCGCCCACGGCGCCCACCTCGCGCGCGGCGCGCACGACCGACGAGCCGATCAGGCCGCAGCCGATGACGGCCATGCGTTCGTAGATCTTCGCCATCAGCGGCTCATGAGCTCGGTCAGCGCCTCGACCACGGCGCGGTTGTGCTCCTCGAGCCCGACGGTGATGCGCAGGTGGTCAGGCAGGTTGTAGCCCGCCACCGCCCGCACGATCAGGCCTTTGCTCGCGAGGAAGGTTTCCGCGTCGGCGGCCGTCTTGCCGGGCGTCTTCGGAAACCCGACCAGCACGAAGTTGGCCGCGCTCGGCACGGGCTCGAGGCCGATACCGCCGAGCTGCTGGACGAGATAGGGCCGCCAGCGCTCGACCAGTTCGACCGACCGGCGTTGAAACTCCTCGTCGCCGAGCGCCGCGACGGCCGCCTCGATGGCCGGGATGCCGACGTTGAAGGGCGGCCGGATGCGCTCCAGCGCGTCTGCGATGTGAGCCGGCGCGTAAGCCCAGCCGACCCGCAGCGCCGCCAGCCCGTGGATCTTCGAGAAGGTCCGGGTGACGACCACATTCTCGCTCTCGCGGGCCAGCGCGATCCCGTCCTCATAGGCCGGATCGGTGGCGAACTCGGCGTAGGCGCCGTCCAGCACCAGCAGCACCGACGGGGGCAGGGCCTCGTGCAGGCGGCGGATTTCGTCGGCGCCAATCCAGGTGCCGGTCGGGTTGGCCGGGTTGGCGATGAAGACGATGCGGGTGCGCTCGTCGACGAGCTTGAGCACCTCGTCCACGTCGATGGTGTAGCGGGTCTCTTTCGCGAACCGCACCTCGGCCTGGCAGGCGCGCGCGCCGATGGCGTAGGCGGCGAACCCGTGCTCGCCCTGGATGATGTTGTCGCCGGGCTCCAGGAAGACCTGGTTGAGCATGGCGAAGATCTCGTCCGAGCCGCAGCCGAACACCAGCCGGTCGGGCTCCAGGCCGTAGCGCGCTGAGATCGCCTCGCGCAGCGCCATCGCCTTGCCGTCGGGGTAGACCTGCAGGCGGGAGGCCGCCTCGGCGTATGCCGCCTTGGCCGCATCCGACGAGCCCAGCACGTTCTCGTTGGAGGACAGCTTCACCGGATGCGCGACGCCGTCGACCTTCGACTTGCCGCCCACGTACTGGGCGATGTCGAGGATGCCCGGCTTGGGCGTGGGTCGGGAGGCGGCGAAACGGTCGGCGGGGGAAGCGGTCATTTTGAAGCGAAACCTTAGAGAAGGAGCGCCTCTTACACGTCGAACGGCTCCGGCGCAGCCCCGATCACGCCGGAAAGCCGCCCCGGCGCGCGGGCCAGGCGCTCGTCGTTCGCCTGATAGAAGCCGGAAAGAGCGAACAGCCGAAGACCGCCGGCTTCCATCAGCAGCCGCCCGGCGACGCCGTCCAGGCTGAGCGTTTCCAGGATGGTGGAGACCGGACCGGGGGCGTCGGTGACCCAGAAGGTCGTGTCCGCACCGGTGGGCTCGACCTCGACCTCAGCGACCGCGAGGGCGGATAGGGGGCCCCATTGAACGAGGCAGGGGAGGGTGGAGAAGACTTTCAGCGTCGGCTGGGCGAGCAGCTTGCCCCACCAGGCGCTGTCGGGCGTGAGCGCCATTACCGCCACGCCGCCGGGCGTCTTCGCCGCCGCCAGCGCGTCCTCCGGCTTGGTGGCGAGCCCCAGGCGCGGCGCGCCGCCGAAGCGCAGGCGGGCGAGCTCGACCGTGCGGGCCTGCGCCTTGCCGCCCCAGACGGCGAGGTGGAACGGACCCTGCCGCGAGAGGCTGTCGGCCATCAGCTCGCGCCAGATGCGCACCACCAGCGCGGTGTCCGCCGACATCCGCGTGCGGGTCAGCAGCTTGCGCAGAACCTCGGCCTCGCGGCCGGGACGAAGCCCGAACTTGCCGCCCTCGCCCGCCGCGCGCTTGGCCTGCGCCACCGCAGCCGCGAGCGAGGCGCGCTCGTCGATCAGGCGCAGCAGCTCCCCGTCCACCGCGTCGATGCGCGCGCGGACCTCTTCCAGCGACGGCGTTGCAGGCGGGGCTTCGGCGCCCATTTTCATCCCCCGAAACGGAGCGCGGGGACCATAAGCATTGCGGGCAGGCGCGCAATAGCCCCGCTAATAGAGCCGGGGGGCGGGCGCGATCCGCATGGGGCCCAGCGTCGTTTCGCCATTGCGGAAGGTGAGCGTCGCGCCGCCGAAGTTCGCCTCGGGCGGGATGGCGCCCCCGCTCATGTCGCTGAGCACGGGGCCCGCCTTGCGCAGGTCCACATCGAGCTTGCCTTGCACGCGCCCGTCGGGCCCGGCGGTCAGGCCGTCGCCGTGCGCGGCGAGCTCCGCTCCCCCCGCGGTCAGGGTGGCGTTGCGCACCTGCGCCGTTCCGCCCGCCGCGATCCAGTTGCGGGCCATGCCGCGCCAGTTCGAGCCCTCGAACGCGCTCATCTTCGAGAGGATGACCTCCAGGTCGATGTCGACCGGCCGGTCCGCCGCGATCCGCGCCATCAGGCCGGGCAGCTGGGCGTGCGCGCCATCGATCTTCAACAGCACGGCGCCCTGATCGTCGGGGCCGGGGCGGATGGCGAAGTCGAGGTGTTCGGCCGACTGCAGCGGGTAAGGCTGGGCATCGCCGGCGGGCGTGAAGACCAGGTTCGAGCCTTCCACCGCCACGCGCGGCGTGTCCTTGTCGATGTCGGCGATGCTGGCCCGCAGCGCCTTGCCGTTGATGCCGAGGCGCCCGCCGATGGGCCGGTTCAGGATCACGCCATAGGGTGTATAGGCCACCCAGTGGTTCAGGGCGTAGATGTAGGCCTCGGCCTTAAGGCTGGTCGCGCCGACGCCCCAACCCGAGGGCTCGGCGACGATGAAGTTGACGAAATCGGCGTCCAGCCGGAAGGGAAAGCCGCCGATGCGCCGCTCCTGCCAGGTGACGGTATAGCCCGCCTGCCGCAGCGCCGCGGCGCCGGCGTCCATCCGCTGCACCGCCTGGTCGCGCAGCCAGAACCAGGCCGCGCTCCATGCCACGACAAGGAGCGCCAGCAGCACGAAGGGAATGTACAGGCCCCGTCGGCTGTGTTTGCGAGGCGGCGGGCTATCGTGCAGGGTCATTGCGTGGGGCGTTCTTCAGGATCGGAAATGGAAGACGGCGCAGGCGGCGACCGCTGGGTGTTCGGTTACGGCTCGCTGATGTGGCGGCCGGGATTCGCCTTCATAGAACGTCGTTCGGCTGTGCTCCATGGGCGGCGTCGGGCCTTCTGCATCTATTCGGTCCACCATCGCGGAACGTATGAGAGGCCCGGTTTGGTCCTTGGCTTGGCGCCCGGCGGCTCGGTGCGCGGCGCGGCCTATCGGGTGGGCGAGCGGGACTGGGCCGAGGTCTATGCCTACCTGCGCGAACGCGAGCAGCCGACGGAGACCTACTTCGAGGCCTGGCGGGAGGTGAAGATCGACGCAAACGGCCGGGCCAGCGCATTGATCTTCCTCTCAGACACCGCCCATCCACAGTGGGCGGGAGCCCTGACGCTGGAGCAGCAGGCGGACCTGATCGCCGGCGCGAAGGGCCTGTCGGGCCGCAACATCGACTATCTCCGCGACCTTGTCATGCACCTGCACGAAGACGGCGTGCGCGACCACGGGATGGAGCGGCTGCTGGCGATGGTGGAGGCGCGGGAGGGGTAAGGCCTAGGCCAGCTCACCCCGCTTCCGCCTCGCTCGGCGGGGCGGGCGGCGCGTCGTTCAGCACGGTCGCGACCGCGGTCACGATCTGGGCCGGGGCGAATGGCTTCTGAACAACGATGCTGCCGGGCACGCCGTGCGCGGGCCAGTCGTGCGCGCTGTCTCCGCTGACATAGACGACGGGCAGCACAACGCTGATTTCCCGGCCATGGCGGGCGACATCCCAGCCGCTGTGCCCGCCGCCGAGATTCACGTCCGTAACCAGCGCCTGGATGCCGGTATCGCCATCGCTGAGGAGCGTCATCGCTTCTTTTCCGGTCGCGGCGCAGACGACCTCGAAGCCCCCGTCCTCGAGCGCGGACCGGATCACGTCCTGGACAAGCAGGTCGTCGTCCACGAGGAGCACGGTGACGGACGCTGACGCGATGGTTTCCACGTGGCAGTTCCTCGAACGCCTGTCAGGCCACGACCCCCGCACCAGCCGGGCGTCAGCCGAGGGGCGTCTCTAGCACGGGCAAAACGCGATAGCCCGCGCCGATCGGGGGTTGCATCATCAAGCAAGCGTGACCCTGTCGGATGTGCTAAGAGAGAGCTGACGCCCCCGAACGTCATCAAGCGGGTATGGCTTTCGCTTCGCGAGCCTCCGTTTACATGAAGGGCCGGTCGTGACCGCCCATTTGACAATCGATCCAGACGATCCCGGCCTGAGCCTTGCGCTGGCTATGGTCGTCTCATCCACAGCGCCGCTGCTGCTGCTGGACGGTGAGCAGAAGATTGTCGCCGCCAGCGCCTCGTTCTGCGAGACCTTCGGGATCGCGCCCGCGACGATCCAGGGCCGGCGGCTGCACGAGCTGGGGGACGGCGAGTGGAACGTCCCGCAGCTGCGTTCCTTGATCAACGCCACGGCTTCAGACGCTGCCGTCGTTCCAGCCTACGAGATGGACCTGAAGGTGGCCGGCCGTCCCCGGCGCCTCGTCCTCAACGTCAAGAAGCTCGCCTACGGACAGCCCGATGAGATGCGGCTGCTGGTCGGCGTCGCCGACGTAACGGAGGCCAGGAAGAGCGATGCGGCCCAAAAGGAACTTGTCCGGCAAAACGAGATCCTTCTGCAGGAGGTCCGCCACCGTGTCGCCAACAGCCTCCAGATCATCGCCAGCGTGCTGATGCAGAGCGCGCGCCGCACGCAGTCCGAGGAAACACGCATCCAGCTGCGGGACGCTCACCAGCGGGTGATGTCGGTCGCCGACCTTCAGCAGCAGCTGGCGATCTCGACCCTGGGCACCGTCCGGCTCAGGGACTACCTGACGACGCTGTGCGAAACCATCAGCGCCTCGATGATCGTGAACGCGAAGACCTTGTCGCTCTCCGTGGAGTGCGAGCAGGTCGTCGTCGACGCCGGCGTCTCCGTGAGCCTCGGCCTGGTGGTCACCGAACTGGTGATCAATGCCCTCAAGCATGGGTTTCCCGACGAGCGGGGCGGGGCGATCGTGGTGTCCTACACGACCGGCGACGGCGGCTGGACGCTTATCGTTAGCGATGACGGCGTGGGCATGCCGAAGACCGACGCGACCCCGGCCAAAGCCGGCCTGGGCACCAGCATCATTCAGGCGCTGGCCCACCAGCTGAACGCCGAGGTTCAGGTCAATCCGCTGGAAACCGGCACCGAGGTGGTGGTCAGCTTCGTCCCGCCGGCCGAGAACGCGGATACGGTAGAGGCCGAAGCGGTCTAGGACCGCGGGCGGCCCTAGATACCCTCCGTCAGCAGCGCGTTCGTCGCCGTCTCGATGCGTTCCTCCAGCTCGCGCATGAACTCGCCGCGTTTCAGGCCGGCCGGCAGCGGCTCCAGGAACTGGAACACGATCGTGCCGGGCCTGCGCAGGAAGCCGTGCGCGGGCCAGTGGACGCCGGAGTTGGTGGCCAGCGGCGTACAGGGCAGGCCGAGGTCGCGGTAGAGGGCGGCGACGCCGGGCTTGTAGTCGGGCTCGGCGCCGGGGTCCTTGCGGGTGCCTTCGGGGAAGATGATCACCTGGCGGTCTTCGGACAGGCGCTCGCGGGTGTCCTTGACGAGCTTCTTCAGGGCCGAGGCGTGGCCCTCGCGGTCGACGGCGATCATGCCCCCCTTGATCGAGTACCAGCCGTAGAAGGGGATCACGAGCAGCTCCTTCTTCAGCACGAAACAGGCGTCGTGCAGGAAGGAGAAGGGGCCGATGGTGTCGAACATGCCCTGGTGCTTGGCCGCGATCAGGGCCGGGCCCGTTGGCATGTGCTCGCGCCCTCGGATCTCCACCTTCACGCCGCAGATGACGCGCAGCGCCGCCATCATGACCGTCGCCCAGATCCCGATCGCCTGCACCACCCAGCGCCGTTTGCCGAGCAGCAGCGGCGTCATCAGCAGCGCCGCGACGGTCGAGCCCACATAGAAGAACGCCGTGAACAGCAGCGAGCGGATCCAGATCAAGCGTGGGCCTCCTGGTTGGCCGCCTTGTCCTTTGGCCCCAGCCGCAGCAGGGCCTCGCGGCCGAGGATGGCCAGGTATTTGGTGTATTCCAGCGCCATCAGCCGCACGCTCCGGTTTGTCCGCGTCCAGCGCGGCGTGTCCAGCGTCTCGGTCAGCACGGGATAGGGGATGATCTGCGCCTCCGGCATGGCGGCGTGCAGCTCCAGCAGCGCGCGCGGCATGTGGAAGTCGGCGGTGACGAGGATGATCTTCCTGTAGCCCTTGGTCCGGGCCCAGTCGGCGGTTTCCTCGGCGTTGCCGACCGTGTCGGCGGCCATGAAGCCGAGGTCGACGCAGCAGTCGTAGACCTTCTTGCCGGCCTTGGTGACATCGAGGATGTCGGCGCGGCTCGCCTGCCTGTTGACGCCGGAGACCAGGAGGCGCTTGCCCTTGCCCTCTTCCAGCAGCCTGGTCGCCGCCTCCAGCCGGATCACCGAGGCGCCGGTCAGGGCCACGATGCCGTCGGCCACCGGCGGCTCGGCCGCGGGCGTGGAGTGCTCCACCCGCGTGGCGAAGGCCAGCAGCCCCACGGCCCAGATCATGACCAGGATCACCAGGGCGGCGAGGCTTTTCATCCCATCTCCTTCAGGAGCCCGACGGCGGCCTGCCGCACGGCGAACGCCGCGACGGCGGCCGCCAACAGCGGGGCAGGGGCGAGTGCGATCAAGTCGCTCCACGCCACCGGCAACACCGGCGTCAGGCCCTCTCCCCCCCCAGTGAGTCGGGCGACGGCGCCGATGATGGCGGCCCCTCCCGCCCCCAGCAAGCCCGCCAGCGCGGCGGTGCGTGCAAAGCGCTGCTGGAACATCTGCGTGATGAAGCTCCGCGTTGCGCCGGACAGGTGCAGCACCTCGATCACCTCGTGATGCGCGGCGATTCCGGCGCGGGTGGCGAATGCGATTACCGCCGCGGCGGCCGCCGCGATCAGCAGGAAGACCGCAATGGCCGCCCAGCGCGCGATCGAGGCCGAGCGTTCGATATCGGCGATCCATAAGTGGTGGTCGTCCACCGTGGCGTCGACGCCAGCCGTCCGCAGCGCGGTGGTCAGGGTGACGACGTTGGCGGGCGCTTTGCGGTCGAGTTCGACGGTGACGAGGCGGGGTACCGGCAGGTCTTCGCTGAGCGCTTCCTTGCCAATCCACGGTTCGAGCAGGGCCTGCGCCTTGTCCTTCTCCATCGCGCGCGCTTCGGTGACGCCTTTCACACCGGCGAGCGCCTCGGCGGCGCGGGCGGCGGCGGTGTCGACGCTTTCGATGCCGCTGGCTCGAACCACGACGGTGGCCGAGCCCTGCAGCTGGGCGGTCCAGCCGTGCGCGGCGCGGTTGGCGGCCAGCGCGCCCAGGCAGGTGATCGAGGCCAGGAACACCAGCACCGCGATCACGAAGGTCAGCGCGAAGTCGCGCACGTCGGGTTTCGCGAGCAGCGGCCCCGGTTTCCAGCGCCTGGCGTCGAAGGTACTCACAGCTCAGCCCCCGTGCCGCCGTAGGCCATCAGGCGCCCGCCCTCGAGATGCAGCACAGGCTGTCCGGCGCGGGCCACCAGCTCCTCGTCGTGACTGGCGATCAGCACGGTCATGCCGAGCCGGTTCAGCTCCACGAACAGGCGCAGGATGCGAAGGGCGAGTTCGTTGTCGACATTCCCCGTCGGCTCGTCGGCCAACAGGATGTCGGGGCGCGAAACCACCGCCCGGGCGATGGCCAGCCGCTGCTTCTCGCCGCCGGAAAGGGTGGCGGGGAGCGCGTTCATGCGGTCCTTCAGGCCGACCCACGCCAGCAGCTCGGCCACGTCGTCGCGGTAGGCCTGCGGCTTCTGGCCGGCGATGCGCAAGGGAAGCGCGGCGTTGTCGAAGGCCGACAGGTGCTCCAGCAGGCGGAACTCCTGGAACACCACGCCGACGCGGCGGCGCATGGCGGTGCGTTCGTCGGGCGTCAGGCGGGCGATGTCGCGGCCGAACATCTCGATGCGGCCGCTGGTCGGCTTCTCGTCGAGGTAGATCAGTTTGAGCAGGCTGCTCTTGCCCGCGCCCGACGCGCCCGTGACGAAGTGGAAGGAACCCGGCTGGAGCTCGAAGGAGATGTCGCTCAGCACCTCCGGCGCATGGCCGTAGCGCAGCCCCACGCCCTCAAAGCGCAGGAGCGGCCCGTCATACGGCGGCGGCGTAGGGTTTCTGGACATGCGAGCCGAAATCGGCGACCCCGAACGTGAGCCCCTGTTGTGGGCGAAGAGTGCGCCGCGCCGCAAGCTTAAGGGTGAGATGGAAGTCCTTCTGACCGAACAGGAGATCGCCGGACGGGTCGAGGCCCTGGCCGCGGAGATCGCGCCCCGGGTGGATGACGAGACCGTGGCGGTGTGTCTCCTGACCGGCGGCATCTGGTTCACCGCCGACCTGACGCGGGCTCTGGGGAGGTTGGGCCGGAACCTGCGTTTCGACGCCCTGTGGCTGTCCTCCTACAAGGACGACCGCGCCAGCTCCGGCCGCTGCCAGGTGCGCGCGGACCTCCAGCGCCCGCTTTCCGGGAGGAAGGCGCTGATCGTCGACGACGTGTTCGACACCGGCCTGTCGCTCAGCGAAGCCGCCCGGCTTGTCCGGGACGCCGGCGCCTCCGAAGTTCTGACCGCCGTCTTCGCGAGAAAGCCCTGGCCCTCCGCCCGCGCCATCGAGCCCGACTTCGTGGCCTGGGAAGCCCCGGCGCGGTTCCTGGTGGGCTACGGGATGGATTCAGCGGGCGCGATGCGGGGCCTGCCCTATATCGGCGCTCTGGATTAGAGCCACGGCGCCGGGGTTTCCATCGACAGCATCTGCTCGTAGGTCGGCCGGGCGCGGATGACCGCCCACTTCGATCCGTCGACCAGCACCTCGGGCACGAGCGGCCTGGTGTTGTATTCGCTCGCCATGGCCGCGCCGTAGGCACCGGCGGACATAAAGGCGACGAGGTCTCCGGCGGCGAGGGGCGGCAGGTCGCGCTGGCGGGTGAAGGTGTCGCCGGTCTCACAGATGGGTCCCACGACATCGTAAGGGGCGAGGGTGCCCGGGGTCTCCTTAACCGGGCGGATGTCGTGGAAGGCTTCGTACATGGCCGGGCGGATGAGGTCGTTCATGGCGGCGTCCAGCACCAGGAACTTCCGCCCCTCGGGCCGTTCGTGGAGGTGGATGACGCGGGCCAGCAGGACGCCCGCGTTCGCGGCGATCACCCGGCCGGGCTCGAACGCGAAGACGATGTTGAGGCCGTCCATCACCCTGCCCACCATGGCGGCGTATTCGGCCGGCGTCGGCGGCTCGGGCTGGTGGAAGTAGGGCACGCCAAGGCCGCCGCCGAGGTCAAGGCGGTCGACCGTGAAGCCTTCGCCGCGCAGCCGCTCGACCAGCGCCCGCATCTTCACGAACGCGTCTTCCAGCGGGGCGAGATCGGTGATCTGGCTGCCGATGTGGCAGGCCACGCCCACCGGGTTCAGGTTCGGCGAGGCGGCGGCCTTGGCGTAGAGCCGCTCGGCCTCGGCGATGGAGACGCCGAACTTGTTCTCGGACTTGCCGGTGGCGATCTTGGAGTGGCCGCCGGCCGAGACATCCGGGTTCACGCGGATGGCAATGGTCGCCGTCACGGCCTTTTCGGCCGCGATGTGCTCGATGAGGTCGAGCTCGGGTTCGGACTCGACGTTGATCTCGGCCACGCCCGTTTCCAGCGCGAACGCGATCTCGGCGGCGGTCTTGCCCGCTCCGGAGAAGACGATGCGCTCAGGCGGGATGCCGGCGGCCAGCGCGCGGTGGATCTCGCCCTCGGAGACGGTGTCCGCCCCCGCGCCCTGGTTGCCGAGGACCTTCAACACGGAGACGTTCGAGTTGGCCTTGACCGCATAGGCGATCAGCGGCTCGCCAAGCCCCGCCGCGATCAGGGCCGCGCGGAAGACCTGGTAGTGCCGCTCAAGCGTGGCGGTCGAATAGACATAGACGGGCGTGCCCACCGCCTCGGCAATGGCGGTCAGGGATACGTCTTCGCAGCAGAGCTCGCCCCCCCGGAGCTCGAAGTGGTTCATTGCGGATTGGCGTAGGGGTCCGGCAGCGCGCCCGGCTGCGCCGTCTGGCCCGGGTTCGAGGACTGGCCGGGGATC
>Ga0157373_10000482_pt1 | contig 31638 bp, 35 predicted proteins | sample C65metaG_FD_113460 | JGI IMG/M metagenome (GOLD analysis project Ga0157373, IMG submission 113460) | Corn rhizosphere microbial communities from Kellogg Biological Station, Michigan, USA - C6-5 metaG | ecosystem: Host-associated > Plants > Roots > Rhizosphere > Soil | place: USA: Michigan... | reverse complement strand
GATCCCCGGCCAGTCCTCGAACCCGGGCCAGACGGCGCAGCCGGGCGCGCTGCCGGACCCCTACGCCAATCCGCAATGAACCACTTCGAGCTCCGGGGGGGCGAGCTCTGCTGCGAAGACGTACCGCTGACCGCCATCGCCGAGGCGGTGGGCACGCCCGTCTATGTCTATTCCACCGCCACGCTTGAGCGGCACTACCAGGTCTTTCGCGCGGCCCTGATCGCGGCGGGCCTCGGCGAGCCACTGATCGCCTATGCGGTGAAGGCCAACTCCAACGTCTCGGTGCTGCGGGTGCTGGGCAATCAGGGCGCGGGGGCCGACACGGTCTCCGAAGGCGAGATCCGCCGCGCGCTCGCCGCCGGCATTCCGCCTGAGCGCATCGTCTTCTCCGGCGCGGGCAAGACGGCGGCCGAGATCGCGTTCGCGCTGGAAACGGGCGTGGCCGAGATCAACGTCGAGTCCGAGCCTGAACTCGACCTCATCGAGCACATCGCCGCCGAAAAGGGCGTGGCGGCGACCATCGCCATCCGCGTGAACCCGGACGTCTCGGCGGGCGGCCACTCCAAGATCGCCACCGGCAAGACCGAGAACAAGTTCGGCGTCTCCATCGCCGAGGCCGAGCGGCTCTACGCCCGCGCCGCCGCCTCGCCGCATCTGAACCCGGTCGGCGTCGCCTGCCACATCGGCAGCCAGATCATCGACCTCGCCCCGCTGGAAGCCGCGTTCGTGAAGATGCGGGCGTTGGTCGAGCGGCTGCGCGGCGAAGGCTTCACCGTCGATCGTCTCGATCTCGGCGGCGGGCTTGGCGTGCCCTACTTCCATCAGCCGGAGCCGCCCGGTCCCGTGGCTTACGCCGCCATGGTCGGCCGCGTCATGGAAGGCCTGAGCATTACCTTCGCCTTCGAACCCGGCCGGGTGATCGCCGCCAACGCCGGCGTTCTGCTGGCGCGCGTCATCCACGTCCACGAGCGGCCGGAGGGGCGGAAGTTCCTCGTCCTCGACGCGGCCATGAACGATCTCATCCGACCCGCCATGTACGAGGCCTTCCACGACATCCGCCCGGTCCTCGAGACTCCCGGCGCGCTGGCCCCCTACGACGTCGTCGGCCCCATCTGCGAAACCGGCGACACCTTCACCCGCCAACGCGATCTGCCGCCCCTGAAAGGCGGAGACCTCGTCGCCTTCATGTCCGCCGGAGCCTACGGCGCCGCCATGGCCAGCGAGTACAACACCCGCCCCCTCGTCCCCGAAGTGCTGGTCGACGGCGAGAAGTGGGCCGTCATCCGCGCCCGCCCGACCTACGAGCAGATGCTGTCGATGGAAGCCCCGGCGCCTTGGCTTTAGCCGTTGGCATATGCCACGGCATAGGCTAGCTTGTCGCCATGGGTATCGAACGCCATGCCAAGCTCTTCAAGAACGGCCGCAGCCAGGCGGTCCGCATCCCGCGCGAATTCGAGATGCCGGGCACCGAGGTGATCATGCACAAGGAAGGCGACCGGCTGGTGCTAGAACCGGTAAAGCTGTCCTCGCTGAGCGAGTATCTCAAAACCTTGAAGCCCATCGACGAAGAACTCGACTTCGGCGAGGACCCGCCTCCCGAGCCCTTCGAACTTTGACGGCTCGCTACCTGCTCGACAGTAACATTCTCTCCGATCTGGTGAGCCGGCCCGACGGGCGCGTGGCTGTCCGCCTTGAAACGCTTGGTTACGATGAAGTTTGCACGAGCATCATTGTCGCCGCTGAGATGCGCTACGGCGTCATCCGCAAAGGCTCAACCCGCCTTGCGGAACGGGTCGAGGGCGTCCTGGCGCGCGTTCCCGTGATGTCCTTCGAGCCGCCCGTTGATGAAGTCTACGGTCATGTTCGAGCAGACTTGGAACGTCGAGGCACGCCAATCGGACATCTCGACGGTCTGATAGCGGCTCATGCTCTCGCGTTGGGCTGTGCCGTTGTAACGGCGAACGAGCGCGAATTTCGGCGCGTCTCCGGCCTCGCCGTCGAAAACTGGCTCCGCTAATCCAGCGCCGCGATGTAGGGCAGCGCCCGCATCGCGCCGGCTGAATCCAGTCCGTAGCCGACGAGGAATCGGGCGGGGGCTTCCCAGCCTACGAAGTCCGGCTCAATGGCGCGGGCGGACGGCCAGGGCTTTCTCGCGAAGACGGCTGTGATGACTTCGGAGGCGCCGGCGTCTTTCACCAGGCGCGCGGCTTCGCTGAGGGATAGGCCGGTGTCGAAGACGTCGTCGAGGATCAGCGCCTTGCGGCCCGAGAGCGGGCGCTGGAGGTCGGCCCTCACCTGACATCGCCCGGAACTGGCGCGCTCGTCCTTGTAGGACGAGAGCCACAAGGCGTCGAAGCGGAGGGTCTTCCCCAACCGCCCCAGCGCGCGCGTCAGGTCGGCAGTGAACCAGATGCCGCCGGTGAGCAGGCAGATCGCCACGGTCTCGTCGTCCACGCCCGGTGCGATCGCGGCCGCCAGCGCCTCGACGCGCGCGGCGATGTCCTGCTCGGTCAGAAGGACTTCCATGCGCTGCGCTCTTACCCCACAACAGGACGTCACCGTTGGGGTCGCCGATTTCGGCTCGCATGTCCAGAAACCCTCCGCCGCCGCCGTACGACGGGCCGCTCCTGCGCTTCGAGGGCGTGGGGCTGCGCTACGGCCATGCGCCCGAGGTGCTGAGCGACATCTCCTTCGAGCTGGCGCCCGGTTCCTTCCACTTCGTCACCGGCGCGTCGGGTGCGGGCAAGAGCAGCCTGCTCAAGCTCATCTACCTCGACGAGAAGCCGACCACCGGCCGCATCGAGATGTTCGGCCGCGACCTTGCCCGCCTGAGCGCCGACGAGCGCACTGCCATGCGCCGCCGCGTCGGCGTCGTGTTCCAGGAGTTCCGCCTGCTGGAGCACCTGTCGGCCTTCGACAACGCGGCCCTTCCCCTGCGCATCGCCGGCCAGAAGCCGCAGGCCTATCGCGCCGACGTGGCCGAGCTGCTGGCCTGGGTGGGCCTCAAGGACCGCATGAACGCGCTCCCCGCCACCCTCTCCGGGGGCGAGAAGCAGCGGCTCGCCATCGCCCGCGCCGTGGTCTCACGGCCCGACATCCTGCTGGCCGACGAGCCGACAGGGAATGTCGATAACGAGCTCGCCCTGCGCATCCTGCGCCTGTTCGTGGAGCTGAACCGGCTCGGCATGACCGTGCTCATCGCTAGTCACGACGAGGAGCTGGTCGCCCGCGCCGGACAGCCGGTGCTGCATCTGGAGGGCGGGCGCCTGATGGCCTACGGCGGAACGGGGGCTGAGCTGTGAGCGCCTTCGACGCCAAGCGCTGGAAGCCGGGGCCGCTGCTGGCCAAACCGGATGTGCGCGACTTCGCCCTGACCTTCGTGATCGCGGTGTTGGTGTTCCTGGCCTCACTTACCTGCCTCGGCGCGCTGGCGGCCAACCGCGCCGCGCATGGCTGGACGAGCCAGCTGCAGGGTTCGGCCACGGTCGTGGTCCGCGCCACCGGAATCGAGAGCGTCGACACCGCCGCCGCCCGCGCCGCCGAGGCGCTCTCGGGCGTCAAGGGCGTCACCGAAGCCCGCGCGATGGAGAAGGACAAGGCCCAGGCCCTGCTCGAACCCTGGATCGGCAAGGCGGCGCTAAGCGAGGACCTGCCCGTCCCGCGTCTCGTCACCGTCGAGCTCGACCGCAAGATGCCCGCCACCGCCGCCACCCTTACCGGCGCGCTCAATGCGGCCGGGGTCGACGCGACGGTGGACGACCACCACCTGTGGATCGCCGACATAGAGCGCTCTGCCTCCGCCGCGCGCTGGGCGGCCATCGCCGTCTTCCTGCTGATCGCGGCGGCGGCGGCGGCGGTGATCGCGTTCGCCACCCGCGCCGGGATCGCCGCGCACCATGAGGTGATCGAGGTGCTGCACCTGTCGGGCGCCACCCGATCCTTCATCACGCAGATGTTCCAACTGCGGTTCGCGCGCACCGCCGCGCTGGCGGGCTTGCTGGGGGCGGGAGGGGCCGCCATCATCGGCGCCGTCGCCCGACTCGCTGGAGGGGGAGAGGGCCTGACGCCGGTGCTGCCCGTGGCGTGGAGCGATCTCGCCGCGCTCGCCCCGGCCCCGCTGCTGGCGGCCGCCGTCGCGGCGTTCGCCGTGCGGCAGGCCGCGGTCGGGCTCCTGAAGGAGATGGGATGAAGAGCCTCGCCGCCCTGGTGATCCTGGTCATGATCTGGACCGTGGGGCTGCTGGCCTTCGCCACGCGAGTGGAGCACTCCACCCCCGCGCCCGAGCCGCCCGTCGCCGACGGGATCGTGGCGCTGACCGGCGCCTCGGTGATCCGGCTGGAGGCGGCGACCAAGCTGCTGGAGGAGGGCAAGGGCAAGCGCCTGCTGGTTTCCGGCGTCAACCGCCAGGCCAGCCGCGCGGACATCCTCGACGTCACCAAGGCCGGCAAGAAGGTCTATGACTGCTGCGTCGACCTGGGCTTCATGGCCGCCGACACCGTCGGCAACGCCGAAGAGACCGCCGAATGGGCCCGCACCAAGGGCTACAAGAAGCTGATCCTGGTCACCGCCGACTTCCACATGCCCCGCGCCTCGCTGGAGCTGCACGCCGCCATGCCGGAGGCCGAGATCATCCCCTATCCCGTGCTGACCGAGACGCTCGATACGCCCCGCTGGACGAAGACCAGCCGGGGCGTCCGCATGATGGCGCTCGAATACACCAAGTACCTGGCCATCCTCGGCCGCGAGGCCCTGCTGCGGCTGGGTCCCAAGGACAAGGCGGCCAACCAGGAGGCCCACGCTTGATCTGGATCCGCTCGCTGCTGTTCATGGCGTTCTTCTACGTGGGCTCGACCATCGCCGCGCTGCTGATGACCCCGCTGCTGCTCGGCAAGCGCCGCTGGGTGGTGCAGGCGATCGGGCTCTGGGCGAGCGTGATGATGGCGGCGCTGCGCGTCATCTGCGGGGTGAAGGTCGAGATCCGCGGGCGCGAGCACATGCCGACGGGCCCGGCCCTGATCGCGGCCAAGCACCAGGGCATGTTCGACACCATCGGCCCCTTCTCCTTCCTGCACGACGCCTGCTTCGTGCTGAAGAAGGAGCTGCTCGTGATCCCCTTCTACGGCTGGTACTCGATCAAGGGCGGCATGATCGCCGTCGACCGCGAGGGCCACGCTTCGGCCCTGAAGAAGCTGGTCAAGGACACCCGCGAGCGCCTGTCCGAAGACCGCCAGGTGATCATCTTCCCCGAAGGCACCCGCAAGGACCCCGGCGCCGAACCCGACTACAAGCCGGGCGTCGCCGCCCTCTACCGCGACCTCGACCTGCCCTGCACGCCGCTGGCCACCAACTCCGGCGTCCACTGGCCGGCGCACGGGTTCCTGAGGCAGCCGGGGACCATCGTGTTCCAGTTCCTCGAGCCGCTGCCCGCCGGCCTGAAACGCGGCGAGTTTATGCGCGAGCTGCAAGACCGCATCGAAACGGCCACCCACGCGCTGCTGGCGGAGGGGCTTTAGGGGACTTCGCCGATGCAGAGCCTGGCCGCAATGTCCGCGCTTCTTCTGCTTCTGATGCCTGCCTGCTCCTACGGTCCGGTCGTGGATCGCAGCGGTGTCGTCTCGGCGGTGGTCATGCCCGACGGCGAGACCGTCGGCGTCGCCTATCAGGTCCTCCGCTACCGCCCCGCCGAAGGCATTGCCGCCTTTCCCGACGGCGGCATTCCCCGCTACCTGGATGATCGAATCGTCATCGCCGCGACGGCTGGCGGCGCCACCCGCGTCCTGCAACGCCTCGAGAACCACGGGGTGAGCGGCGCGGCGTCCGTGGGCCTCAGGGCCGCGCAGGCCGATCCCGGCCATCTGCTGGTCTTGTACAACGAGCAGGCCTCGACCTCGGTGGCGCTGAAGCGGCGCCTGTGGCGGCTAGACACCGCGAACGGCGCTGCAACGCCCTATCCGGACCTGACGGCAGGGTTGGCGGCCAAGGGCTTGCGCCTCGGTTCCAGCGAATTCGGCGACGTCCGCGTCATCGCGCCAGACGGAACACTCCTGATCGGCGCCGAGGGCCCGCAGGGCGACGAGCTCTGGGTGTGGAGCCCCGCGTCAGGTTACCGACGCCTCGACAGCCTGAAGCACTTCTACGGCGTGACGGGCGACGAAATCTATTACTGGAGCGGCGACGAAGCGCGCGTGATGAACTGGCGCACGGGCGCGGTCCGGACCATCGCCCGCTACGACCCCGCCGCGCGCCAGACGTCCACCCTCCTGCCGCACGATCCGACTGTGACGGAGCTGCAACGCCCGGCCGCCTCCAGCGGCTCAGTCTCGTGGAACGGCGACGAGATTACGCTGACCCGGCCGGACGGAAGTACAAAGACCATTTCGCTGGACCGGAAGGAACTGACCCGATGATGTTCGCCCATCCGACGATCGACTTCAGCTAAGTCAGCGAGCGTAGGGCCGTTTTCGACCCATTGCAGGCGTTGGAAGTGTCCCTTGGGGGGCACGTCCGGAATCTAGGACGGTCCGAGGCTACCGAGTGGCAGGTGATATTTTTCCTCAAGTTGACTTCGAAGTGCGGCACTCCGCGCACTGAGACGCCTAAGGAGTGGTCGTAGAAAAACCCAGACGAACAGGCACCCGCTCACCAACCCTGTAATAGGCAACCAAAGGACATCAGCCCATGTGCTAGAAGGTCCGAACATGATGTTAATCAAAAATCCGGCACCGCCGCAGTACAGGGGGAATCGCATAATTTGTCTATGTTGATTAACCGGCTTGGCTACGCAGTACTCTGACCAAGCATCCCGCTTCGCCGAGTCCAATTCAAACCGAGGCGATGCTTCTCGGAGCCATGTGAGGACTTCAGCAGGGTTGACGGCAAAATACTCCGTGCCCCCTCCAGCAGCAAACCTGGAGGCTAGGAAGTTCTGGTGCGCCCAGCGCTCCAGGGCACGCGGATCGCGGCTGGTGACGAAGCCTTCAAGTATCATCCCAACAGGCCCACCGCGTGATAGCTCCGCAACACGTTCGCGCGGGGTTCTCTTGGTCATGCCTATCTTCACGATGGGCACCCCTGATTCTGCGCGATACGCAGTGGCGAGCACGTACACATAGCCGCAGGCGTCGACCGGCGCCTGGGCAGGATAGCCTAGCCTCGATTGCAGCTGACTTCGCCTCATATCCCCGAACCCCAAACGTGGCCGCAATGCCCGGTCATTACCCGCAACGATCATCGCCATCTCAGGTTGTGGGCGGGTTAACGACTGCCGGTTCGCACCCTTAGCGGACCTCAGCCGCCCGCAGCCCCGTCCGTGAACACCGCCAGCTGATCGTCGTAGGCGCGCTTGAACGCGGGCCGTGCTTCGCCACGGGCGACGTAGGCGCGGAGGTTCGGATAACCCTCCAGCAGGTTCGCCGCGCTTGGCCTACGCAGCACGGTCACCATCATCAGGTCGCCGGCGCTGAAGGGGCCGTTGAGCCATTCCGCGTCGCCTAGTCGGCTGGACAGCTGGCTCAGCCGCGTACGAACCCGATCCTCGAGCATGGGCCGTCGCGCCTCGTACCAGGGCTTGTCCCGCTCCGTCAGGGTGAAGCCTTCGCGCTCGACGATGGGCGGCTCGACGGTGTTCAGGGCGGCGAACATCCAGGTGATGGCGCGGGCCCGGGCGTTCTCGTCGTCCGGCAGCAGGCCGGGGTGGCGCTGGGCGATGTGGAGGATGATCGACCCCGTTTCGAAGAGGGCGAGATCGCCTTCCTCATAGGTCGGGATCTGGCCGAACGGATGCAGCGCCAGATGCGCGGGCTCCTTCATCGCCTTGAACGAGACAAGGCGGACGTCATAGGGCTGGCCTACCTCCTCCAGCGCCCAGCGCACACGCATGTCGCGCGCGTGCCCCTTGCCGCGATCGGGCGAGCTTTCAAAGGCGGTGATGGTGGGTTTCATCCGCTCTCCCTCTCTTCGACCATCTTCAGCAACCGCTCCATGCCGTGATCGCGCACCCCGTCCTCGTGCAGGTGCATGACGAGGTCGCGGAGGTAGTCGATGTTGCGGCCTGACAGGCCTCTGGCTCCAGCGATCAGGTCGGCCTGTTGTTCCAGGCTCAGCGCGCCCGCCCACTGCCGATGGGCGGTGTCGGAGAGGAAGGTCAGCGCTTCGGCGCGGCCGTTTCCGTCGATCCTCACCTCACGCCAGGCCTCGAAGTAGGTCTCCGTCGGCTGTTCGCGTTCGCGCAGGTAGGCGTAGACGTCCGCCCAGTCGCGCTCGCCCACCCGATAGGCCGCGCCGCGTACCGAACCGCCCGGCGCCAGTCCAAGGACCAAACCGGGCCTCTCATACGTTCCGCGATGATGGACCGAATAGATGCAGAAGGCCCGACGCCGCCCATGGAGCACAGCCGAACGACGTTCTATGAAGGCGAATCCCGGCCGCCACATCAGCGAGCCGTAACCGAACACCCAGCGGCCGCCGCCCGCTTCTTCTTCCATCGATGATCCCGACGAGCGCCCCAACCCGATGACCCTGCATGATAGCCCGGCCCCTCGCAAACACAGCCGATGGGGTCTGTACATCCCCTTCCTGCTGCTGGCTGTTGTCGTGATCGCCTGGTCGGCGGGCTGGTTCTGGCTGCGCGACCAGGCGGTGCAGCGGATGGATGCGGGCGCGGCGGCGCTCCGGCAGGCGGGCTACACCGTCACCTGGCAGGAGCGGCGCATCAGCGGCTATCCGTTCCGGCTCGACGCCGACTTCGTCAACTTCATCATCGCCGAGCCCTCCGGCTGGGGCGTCGGCGCGACCAGCCTGAAGGCCGAGGCCTACATCTACGCCCTGAACCACTGGGTGGCCTATGCGCCCTACGGCGTGATCCTGAACCGGCCGATCGGCGGACGCCTGGGCATCAACGGCAAGGCGCTTCGGGTCAGCATCGCCGATATCGACAAGGATGTGCCGCGCGTCGCCGTCGAAGGCGCGAACCTGACCTTCACGCCCGCCGCCGACGCCCAACCCTATCCGCTGCAATCGGCCGAACACCTCAACCTCGCGATCCGTCCCGGCCCTGACGACCAGGGCGCCGTGCTGTTGAAGATCGACGGGGCACACGCGCGGCTGCCCGGCCTGATGGCGCGGATCGCCGCCGACAGGCCGGTCGACATCGACCTGGAGGTCATCTTCTCGAAGATGAGCGCGTTTGAGGGCCCCAACTGGCGCGGCATGGCCCGAAGTTGGATCGCGGCGGGCGGAACGGCGCAGGTTCGCAACGCCACACTGACCGCCGGCGGCGCCGAGCTCGCCGCCCACGGCGATGGCCTGACCGCCGGTCCCGACGGCCGCGTGCAAGGCAAGCTCGACCTCGACCTGCGCAAGGCCGGCCCCGTGCTCAGCGACATGAGCGGCGGCGCCATTCCGCCCGAGGCGAACTTCGGCGGCGCGACACTGACCTTCCGCAATGGCCAGACGACGCTGGGTCCCATGCGGATCGCGCCCGCGCCGCGGCTCTATTAGCGGGGCTATTGCGCGCAAGCCCGCAATGCTTATGGTCCGCGCGCTCCGTTTCGGGGGATGAAAATGGGCGCTGACGCTCCGCCTGCAACGCCGTCGCTGGAAGAGGTCCGCGCGCGCATCGACGCGGTGGACGGCGAGCTGCTGCGCCTGATTGACGAGCGCGCGTCGCTGGCCGCCGCGGTCGCCGAAGCCAAGCGCGCGGCGGGCGACGGCGGCAAGGTCGGCCTTCGCCCCGGCCGTGAAGCCGAGGTGCTGCGCAAGCTCCTGACCCGCACGCGCATGTCGGCCGACACCGCCTTGGTCGTGCGCATCTGGCGCGAGCTGATGGCTGACAGCCTGTCGCGCCAAGGGCCGTTCCACCTCGCCGTCTGGGGCGGCAAGGTCGAGGCCCGCACGGTCGAACTCGCCCGCCTGCGCTTCGGCGGCGCGCCGAGGCTGGGACTGGCCGCCAAGCCGGAAGACGCGCTGGCGGCCGCGAAAACGCCCGGCGGCGTGGCGGTGATGGCGCTGACGCCTGACAGCGCCTGGTGGGGCAAGCTGCTCGCCCAACCCGGTCTCAGAGTTTTCTCGACCCTTCCCTGCCTCGTCCAATGGGGCCCGCTCTCGGCGCTGGCCGTGGCTGAGGTCGAAGTCGAACCCACCGGCGCGGACATGACCTTCTGGATTACCGACGCCCCCGGCCCGGTCTCCGCCATCCTCGAAGCCCTCAGCCTCGACGGCGTCGCCGGGCGGCTGCTGACGGAAGCCGGCGGCCTGCGGCTGTTCGCCCTATCCGGCTTCTATCAGGCCAATGACGAACGCCTCGCCCGCGCGCCGGGGCGGCTTTCCGGCGTGATCGGGGCTGCGCCGGAGCCGTTCGACGTGTAAGAGGCGCTCCTCTCCCAAGGTTTCGCTTCAAAATGACCGCCTCCCCCGCCGACCGTTTCGCCGCTTCCAGGCCCACGCCCAAGCCGGGCATCCTCGACATCGCCCAGTACGTAGGCGGCAAGTCGAAGATCGACGGCGTCGCGCACCCTGTGAAGCTGTCCTCCAACGAGAACGTGCTGGGCTCGTCGGACGCGGCCAGGGCGGCCTATGCGGAGGCGGCGTCGCGCCTGCAGATCTATCCCGACGGCAAGGCCATGGCGCTGCGCGAGGCGATCTCCGCCCGCTACGGGCTGGAGCCCGACCGGCTGGTGTTTGGCTGCGGCTCCGACGAGATCTTCGCCATGTTGAGCCAGGTCTTCCTGGAGCCCGGCGACAACATCGTCCAGGGCGAGCACGGGTTTGCCGCCTACGCCATCGGCGCGCGCGCCTGCCAGGCCGAAGTGCGGTTCGCCAAGGAGACCCGCTACACCATCGACGTGGACGAGGTGCTCAAGCTCGTCGACGAGCGCACCCGCATCGTCTTCATCGCCAACCCCGCCAACCCGACCGGCACCTGGATTTCGGGCGAGGAGGTGCGCCGCCTGCACGCCGGCCTGCCGCCGTCGGTCGTGCTGGTGCTGGACGGCGCCTACGCCGAGTTCGCCACCGATCCGGCCTACGAGGACGGCATCGCGCTGGCCCGTGAGTCCGAGAACGTGGTCGTCACGCGGACCTTCTCGAAGATTCACGGGCTGGCGGCGCTGCGTGTCGGCTGGGCTTACGCGCCGCCGCACATCGCTGACGCGCTGGAGCGCATTCGCCCGCCCTTCAACGTCGGCATCCCGGCCATCGAGGCGGCCGTCGCCGCGCTGGGCGACGAGGACTTCCAGCGCCGTTCGATCGAGCTGGTCGAGCGTTGGCGGCCTTACCTCGTCCAACAGCTGGGCGGTATTGGCCTCGAGCCGGCGCCGAGCGCGGCCAACTTCGTGCTGGTCGGCTTCCCGACGACGCCCGGCAAGACCGCCGCCGAGGCCGAAGCCTTCCTCGCCTCCAAGGGCCTGATCGTGCGGGCGGTGAAGACCTACAACCTGCCCGACCACCTGCGCATCACCGTCGGGCTCGAAGAAAACAACCGCGCCGTGGTCGACGCGCTCACAGAGTTCATGAGCCGCTGATGGCGAAAATCTACGAACGCATGGCCGTCATCGGCTGCGGCCTGATCGGCTCCTCCGTCGTGCGCGCCGCGCGCGAGACCGGCGCCGTGGGCGAGATCGTGGTCTTTGACGCCAGCGAAGAGGTCCGCGAGCGCGTCCGCGAACTCGGCCTCGCCGACCGTGTGGCCGCCGATCCGGCCGACGCCGTGAACGGCGCCGACCTCGTCCTCTTCGCCACGCCGGTGCTGGCCGTCGGCGAGGCCATGAAGGCCGCCGCGACGTCGCTGGCGCCCGGCGCGACTGTCACCGACGTGGGCTCGGCCAAGGGCGCTGTCGCCGAAGCGCTGAACGGATCGGCGCCGAAGGGCGTCTTCGTCATTCCCGGGCACCCCATCGCCGGGACCGAGCGCTCGGGGCCGGACGCGGGTCTGGCCGAGCTGTTCGAAAACCGCTGGGTGATCCTGACCCCCAACGACGACGCCTCGACCGACTACCAGGCCGCCGTCGAGAAGCTGTCGGACTTCTGGCGCGCGCTGGGCGCCCAGGTCGACACCATGGACGTGCGCCACCACGATCTGGTGCTGGCCGTCACCTCGCACCTGCCTCACCTGATCGCCTACAACATCGTGGGCACCGCCGCCGATCTCGAGGAAGTCACCCGCAACGAAGTGATGAAGTATTCCGCCGGCGGTTTTCGCGACTTCACCCGCATCGCGGCTTCCGACCCGACCATGTGGCGCGACATCTTTCTGGCCAACAAGGACGCGGTCCTGGAAATCCTCGGCCGCTTCACCGAGGACCTGCAGGCGTTGTCCCGCGCCATCCGCTGGGGCGAAGGCGACAAACTCCACGAGCTCTTCACCCGCACCCGCGAAATCCGCAGGGGCGTGATCGCGCTGGGCCAGGAAAGCCCCGAGCCGAACTTCGGCCGCGACCGCGGGAAGCACTAAACGGGGCCTTTTGAGCACCTATTCGTCGGAAGAATCCGCTACCGGAATGGATGCGGTTATCACGTCGAATTCCGGGTGCGGCTCCCAATCCCGCTCCCCGTTTCGGCTACCGTGTTTGACCGTGTGAATTTCTGATCCGCGAGCCAGATACACATTGTGAACCTGGCCGACCTGCGACGTGACGGTTTCGCCCGGCCCCAATCGCCGAATTTGCGGCGGGCCGCTTTTCGACCCTTCAGAAGCAAAGATCATCCACCCCTTTTCGACCACGTAGGTCTCTGCAACATGCGCGTGGCTATGGCTACGTTGCCAGCCGCCTGCCGGAGAGCGGGTAAGGATGTAGCCGTTCCCATCGGCCGTCATCAGGCGAAATCTACGTTCTCCATTCGCCATAATCTCGTGATTGGTCGTCACGCCATCTTCGGTCCCGGCTTGCGCAGGCGTTATCTGACTCATATCACTTTCCACAATTGACGGAAAAATAGTTATGGTGGCGGCATAAGCGAGCATCAACGCCACAAGCGCGGCAAAGAATGAGATGACCCAGCGAGGAGCGCTCAGATAAGGCGGTCTTTTTAATTGCCGAATTGAAAAATACCCCTCGCCCTCAATGTGGGCCAGTTCCGACTCTATTCTCTTGTGCCACGAATGCATTCGATGCTTCGAAACAATGGTAACCATATAGAGGCAGGACACTATAAATATGATGCACGCAAGTGTGTGGGCGTGTGACAGAGGCGCAATTTGCAGATGCTTCTCGAGCGTCAATGCAATAGCGCCCCACCCAAGCACGGTAATTCCAAGCAGGGTGGTTTGATTGCCCCACAACAAGGTGTCCAGATTGCACGCAAGATCGACGTAGCTGCTGTAGCGTTGGTCTATCGACAAAGTGGGCGCTGGCGGCGGCCCGGCTTTACGAGTGGTCGGCATGCCCTCCCCCATGGCTGTCCGAGCGCGCAGCGGTGGCGGTGGCGCGCTCGACGCCAATATCTAACTTGGGTTGTAACGAGCGTCTACGACCCGGCCACCCGCCCTAGGCCAGGAAAGCCCCGAACCGAACTTCGGCCGGGATCGCGGGAAGCATTAGCGCGAGGCTTCACGACCTCTTCACCAGAGTCGGCGAAACTCGCCCGATCCGGCGTTAGGGGAGACGTTCAAGTGATGCGAACCATGATGATTGGCGCTGCCGCCGCGCTTGGGATGGCGTCATCGGCCGCCGCCGCCGAGCCGCCCGCCTGCTACGACGCCGCGGTGATTGGGTGGACGACCGACTACACCAACGAGCGGCTCCTCGACCGCGTACCCATGCCCCTCGATCGCATCTTGCCGCGCGTGCAGGCCGATACGCTGGTGCAGACCTGGTCGCAGGTCGCGGGTCCCAAACTGCCGAAGGTTTTCTGGGCGCGTGCGGTCCTGACTGAGGAGCCTCGCCCCAGTCCGCCCCTGCTGATCTATCTGAAGACCCGGCCGGACGGCGTGCCCACGATCGTCGGCTACACCTATGACCCGTTCCGCCGCCGGCCGCTTCGGCTCGACGCCTACCCGGCCTGCTGAGCGCCCGCCGCCAGGTAATCCATCTTGCCCAACGGTACGCCTTCCTTGCGTAGCAGGCCGTAGGCCGTGGCCACATGGAAGAAGAAGTTCGGCAGGGAGAAGTTGAACAGGAAGTCCTTCGCGGTGAAGGTCATGGTGCGGCCGGGCAGCGGCAGTTCCACGGTGCGGTTTTCGTCGCCGTTCACCTGGTCCGGCTTGATCGAGCTGACAAAGTCGATGGTCTTGGCGAGCCGCGCCTTCAGCTCAGCCCATGTGGTCTCGGTGTCCGGCATCGATGGCGGGGCGACGCCCGCGAGCCGCGCCACGCCGCTCTTGGCCGCGTCGCTGGCCAACTGAATCTGCCGGGTGAAGGGGTGCATGTCCTCGATCAGCCGCGCTTCCTGGTAGCGCGCCACATCGACCCCGTTTTCCTTCGCGTGCGCGGCGGCCTTGTCGAGGATGGCGGACAGGTTCCGAAGCGCGGTCAGGTAGGTCGGGATAGAGGCGTCATAGAGCGAAAGGGCCACGGGTTTCCTCCTGATGGCGAAGTTTGTTCGCCCCAGATGGTGAGCTAGGCCGGTCTTAGCAACGGCTCGCCGGTCTCGAGCAGGCTTTTCAGGCTCGACAGGATCTTCGGCCAGCCGCCGGAGACCTTCTCGATGAAGACCTCGCCGTCGCTTTCATGGGTGACGGTGAGCTTCACCGTCTCGCCGTGGGGCTCGAGGTCGTAGGTCATGCGCGAGAAACCTTCGGCCTTCAGCTCGGGCATGAATTCGTTGCGCCAGGAGAGCACCAGCTTCTTTTCCGGCTCGACCTCCAGCACCTCGCCGCTGTCGGCCAGGCCCACGTTCGGCATGACCAGCTTCCACGGCGAACCGACCTTCCAGTCGCACTCCTGCCGCGCGCCGAACCAGTAGCGCTCGGTGAACTGCGGCTGCGTCAACGCCTGCCAGAGCTTCGCGGGCGTCGTGCGAATGTAGGTGACATAGACAAAGCGGTTCATTGCGGACCCTCCGGCAGGGTTTTGGGCATCGGGCGGCCAGTTTCGACCAGCGTCTTGAGCCCTGAGAGAATGATCGACCAGCCGTTGCGGGCGGCCTCGGCGTAGGGGGCCATCTGCGGCGGGCGGCGAAATTCGCTGACGGTCAGGCGCGTGATCTCGCCCATCTGGTCGAGCCGCCATTCAACCTCGCCCGGCGGCGTATCCTTCAGCTCCTCGATCCAGACCACCTTCCAGGTGACCCGCATCAGGCGCGGCGCCTCCCGCACCAAGACCTTGCCCTCGGAGTCGAGGTCGCCGTCGGGCTTGGTGACCCTGAAGTCGCCGCCGACCTCGCCGAACTCCCAGCGGTTGCCGAAGAAGTAGCTAGCCGAGCGGTCGGCGTCGGTCAGCGCGTCCCAGACCGTCTGGGCGGGCGCCGCGATGTGGATGATGTGAACCGCGTCGGGCTTCTCAGTCATCGTCCGTCTCCAGTTCCCTCTTCAGAGCGAGCAGCGCATCAACGCGCGGGCGCTCGAATTTGCCGATCCAGCGGTCGGCGATTTCGGCGATGGGCACGGGATTGAGGAAGTGCAGCTTCACGCGCCCGCGCCACACGGTCGCGACGAGGTTGGCGGTCTCCAGCACCGCCAGATGCTTGGTCACCGCCTGTCGGCTCATCGCCATGCCCTTGGTGAGCTCGCCAAGGGTCTGGCCGTTGCGCTCGAACAACCGATCCAGCAACGCGCGGCGGCTCTCGTCAGCTAGCGCACGAAAGACCGCATCCGTATCCATCGGAGAGCATAATATGCAACCATTTGGTTGCGTGTCAATTGCCGAGGAATTCGGCCGTCGCCTCGATCGCCTCCACGAGGCTGACCCGCTGCAACTCCACCCCCTCCGGCAGGCCGGAGAATAGGCGCGTCGGCGCAGCAGGGTCGAGCATGACGAAGACGCCCTTGTCGTCTTCACGGCGGATGAGGCGCCCGAACGCCTGGGCGATGCGGCCTCGGGCGATGGCGTCGTCGTAGGTCTTGCCGCCGAACCTCGCACGACGCGCCTTGTGCAGGATGTCCGGGCGCGGCCACGGCATACGGTCGAAGACCAGCAGCCGCAGCGAGCGGCCCGGCACATCCACTCCGTCGCGCACGGCGTCGGTACCGAGCAGGCAGGCGTCCTCCTCGGCGCGGAAGATGTCGACCAGCGCGCCGACCTCCAGCGGATCGACGTGCTGGGCGTAGAGCGCCAGGCCCTTGTCGCCGAGCGGCGCGGCGATCTTCTCATGCACCGCCTTCAGCCGGCGGATGGCGGTGAAGAGGCCCAGCCCGCCGCCGCCGGCCGCCAGGAACAGCTCGCGCATGGCGGCGGCCACCTGGCGCGGGTCCTCCCGGCCGACGTCGTTGACGACGAAGGCGCGAGCGTTCTTCGCATAGTCGAACGGCGAGGCCAGCCGCAGGGTCTTGGGCCGGTCCGGCAGGCGGGCCGCCCCGGTGCGCATCTCTGCCAACGCGAACGGATCATCGAGCGTAGAATCGGCCAGCGTCGCGCTGGTCACCAGCACGCCATGCGAGGGCGCGATCACGGCGGCGGTCAGCGGCTCGGTCGGATCGACCCAATGGCGGCGGCAGGCGGCGTCGACCACCCGGCCATAGAGGAACGTGGCGTCGAACCAGTCGACGAAATCGGGGTCGTCCTCGGAGTCCTCGTCGATGGCCCGCAGCATCGAGCGCCAGGCCGGCAGGGTCATCCGCGCGCGGCGGTCGAGCCCCCGCAGCGCGCCCTCGATCCGCGCGCGTTCGGACTGGCCGAGCGTGTCGGTCTCCTCGTCGAGCACGTCCTCCAGATGCCGCGCCAGCGCCAGCAGCGGCGCCTCGACGGCGGCCAGCCCCTGCGCCGCCTCGCGAGCGGTCGCGCGGACGAGATCGGTGGCGGGCCGCGCGGCGCACTCCATGCCGACCTCCGACGGCGAGGTCCGCGCGCGCAGCTGCTCCAGCACCGCGACGAGGAAGCCCTCGATCGGCCCCATCGGATTGACCTGCCCGTCCGGCGGCGCGATGCGGCCCGACCAGCCTTCGCCCGGCAGGATCGAGGCGCCGCGCACCGCGTCCTGCAGCGCCCGGCGCGCGTCCTCGCGATCGCCGATCACGTCCATCAGCCGCGCTTCCAGCCCCCTGCCCCGCCGCCCGCGCCCTTCCGGCCCGCGAATCCAACGGCGCAGTTCGGCGGCCTCCGCGCCCGACAACGCCGCCGCGAAGGCGCTGTCGGCGGCGTCGAACAGGTGGTGGCCCTCGTCGAAGACGATGCGCTTGAGGCTGGTGGTCTCGATGTCGCCCTTCAGACCTCGCGCCGCGCGGGCGCCGTCGAAGGCGGCTTGCGTCAGCACCAGCGCGTGGTTGGCGATGACGATGTCGGCCCGCTTCGACCCCCGGATCGCCTTCTCCACGAAACAGGCGCGGTAGTGGACGCAGCCGGCGTGCACGCACTCGCCGCGCCGGTCGACGAGGTTCGCCGGGCTCGCTTGCGCCGCCGGACTGATGGCGAACAGCCCCGGCAGCCAGGCCGGGAAGTCCCCGCCGGTCATGTCCCCGTCGCGCGTCGCGCGCGCCCATCGTGCGGCCAGCCCCAGCCCAACCAGGTCACCATTACCCAGCTGCGCGGCGTTCGCCGTCTCCTGGAAATTCAGCAGGCAGAGGTAGTTCTCACGGCCCTTCCTCACCACCGCCTTGCGGGCGCGCACGGCGGGATCTGGGAAGACCGAATGGCTCTCGCGCTCGATCTGGCGCTGCAGGGCGCGGGTGTAGGTGGAAATCCAGACCGCCGGCCCGTTGGCCTCCGCCCACAGCGAGGCGGGCGCCAGATAGGCCAGCGTCTTACCGGTGCCGGTGCCGGCCTCAGCCAGCATCATGCACGGCTCGCCCTCGCGGTCGCGCGGCTGGAAGGCGAACGCGGCTTCGGCGGCGAAGGTCGCCTGCATCGGGCGCGCCTCATCCAGCCCCGAGCGTTGCAGCAGCAGCTTCAGCCGATCGGCCGCATCCTGCGCCTCGATAGGCCGTGTCCCCGGCTCGCCCGGCGGCGCGGCGTCTTCCCACTCGGAGATGCGGCTCCAGACGTCGAGCCCTGAGCCGCGATGCTCGCGCCGCAGCGGTTGCGAGCGCAGCGCCCCGATAACCGCCGGACCCCAGCTCCAGCCAGCCCGCGCCAGCGTCTCGGCCGTCACCAGCGCCTCCTCTCGCGTCGGCCAAGGCGTTTCGGCCAGCTCCTTCAGCAGGATGGCGCAGACCTCGCGCAGCACGCCCGCCTGAGCGACCGCCCCCTTCGGCTCCGGCAGACCGAGCGCAATCGCCAGCCCCGCCGACGACGGCGCCGCAAACCGCGCCGGGCGCACGAAGGCATAGAGCTCCAGCGCATCGAAAATCCGGGCCGAACGCGGCGGCGCATGCAGCCCCAGCCGCTTGGCCGTCATCGCCGCATGGGCCAGCAGCACCGGCCCCTGCTCCATCATGTCGCGAGCGTAGGGCGCGCGGATCTCCCGCACCCCCTCGCCATCCGCGATGGCGGCTTTCGGCCCCGGCAAAACCACCAGAGCCGCCGCCAGATCGAGCGTAGGGGCGAGCGCGTTCACACGACTCCACTATCCCGCTTCGAACCGAAACGGAACGGGAACGTTCGCGTGCGCCGCGCTTCGAACTACTGGGGACCGCTGGTCTTGTCGTCGTAGGTCCAGAAGTCGTTCACGTAGGTCGCCCACCCGTCGACCTCGTCGCTGGTCAGACCGCCCGTCTGCTCCACCACCTTCACATTGGTCTTGGTCAGGTTGGCGTGTTGATAGCTGTGACGATGGTTGGCGAACTTCGTGCTCAGGTCGCCAAGTCCGCTTTGCAGAGCACCGACATCGCCGTGCAGCGAGTTGACCGATCCCTTCACGGCAATGACCTGTGTCAGGAGCTGGCCGATAGCGGCGTCCTGCTTGGCCAGTTGAGCCTTGAGCGCGGCGTTCTCCTGCTCGAGCGCTTTCACGTGTTGGCCGAGGTCGGCGATCTGGGCGTCGTAGGACACCTTCTGCGGCGCCTGGGTCGTCATTCGCAGCACGGGATTTAGGCTCGGCGCGGCGCTGACCGCTTGGGCGTGAGCGGAAACGGCGACGGCGCTGAGCGCCAAAGCGAGAACATACGGCTTCATAGGAACCCCCCATTGATAACGAACGCTACCATAACGCCCGAGCGCGCCGTCACCCGCAATGGAAACGGAACGGGAACATGATATAGGCGAATGATGGCCCGTGACGCCGCCGCTTCTCTCCTGCCCCCGCGCTTTGCCGAGTGGTTCGCCTCGCGCGGCTGGGAGGCGCGGGCCCACCAACTCGCCATGATCGAGAAGGGGCGTCTCGGCCGTTCGGCGCTCCTGATCGCGCCGACGGGCGGGGGCAAGACGCTGGCCGGGTTTCTGCCGAGCCTGATCGAGCTTTCGGAGCGGCCGCCCGCCAATACGCCGCGCGGGGTGCATACCCTCTATATCTCGCCGCTGAAGGCGCTGGCGGTGGATGTCGAGCGCAACCTGATGGCGCCGATCGCGGAGATGAGGCTGAAGGTCAACGCCGAGAGCCGGACGGGCGACACGGGGGTGGCGCGACGGCAGAGGCAGCGGGTCAAGCCGCCGGACATCCTGTTGACCACGCCCGAGCAGCTGGCGCTGTTTTGCGCGTGGGAGGGGGCGCGGGCGTACTTCGAGGACTTGTCGTGCGTGATCGTCGACGAGGTCCATTCGCTGTGGTCGTCGAAGCGGGGCGACCTGCTCAACCTCCATCTCGCCCGGCTGCAACAGTTCGCGCCGAACCTGCGGCGGGTGGGGCTAAGCGCTACCGTCGATGACCCCGATCTAATCAGGGAGTGGCTCTCGCCATCGCGCGACGCTGGGGTGGACCTGGTGCTTGGCGCCGGAGGAACGCGCCCCGAGGTCGAAGTGCTGATCTCAGAAGGCCGCGTGCCCTGGGCCGGCCACACCGCCCAGCACGCGATGGAGGACGTTTACGACGTCATCAGGCGCAACAAGACGACGCTCGTTTTCGTCAACACCCGCTTCCAGGCCGAGTTTGCATTCCAGGAGCTGTGGCGGCTGAACGAGGACAATCTGCCCATCGCGCTGCACCACGGCAGCCTCGCGGCCGAGCAGCGGCGCAAGGTCGAGGCGGCGATGGCTCGGGGTGAGCTGCGGGCCGTGGTCTGCACCTCGACGCTGGATCTCGGCATCGACTGGGGCGACGTCGACCTCGTCATCCAGCTGGCTGCGCCGAAGGGCGCCAGCCGCATGGTCCAGCGGATCGGGCGCGCCAATCACCGGCTCGACGAACCATCCCGCGCCATCCTCGTCCCCGCCAACCGCTTCGAGATGCTGGAATGCCAGGCCGCGCGCGAGGCGATCTACGAGAACGCGCTCGACGGCGACCCGCCGCGCGTCGGCGCGCTGGATGTGCTGGCCCAGCACGTCATGGGCTGCGCCTGCTCGGAGGCCTTCGATCCAGTCACCCTTTACGACGAGATCCGCACCGCCGGTCCCTATCGCGACCTAGCGTGGGAAGACTTCGAGACCGTCGTCGATTTCGTCTCGACCGGCGGCTACGCGCTGAAGACCTACGACCGCTTTCGCCGCATCGTGCGGGGCCAGGACGGCAAGTGGCGCGTGCGCAACCTCCAGACCGCCATGCGCCATCGGCTGAATGTCGGCGCCATCGTCTCGCCGGAGATGCTGAGCGTGCGCGTCGCGGGTCGCGGCGGGCGCCCCGGCCGCAAGATTGGCGAGGTCGAGGAGGGCTATCTCGAGATGCTCGACCCCGGCGACACCTTCATCTTCGCCGGTCAGGTCTGGCGGCTGCGCGAAGTGCAGCAGCTGAATGCGCTGGTCTCGCCCGCCCCCCACGACGATCCGAAGATGCCGAGCTGGGGCGGTTCGAAGTTCGCGCTGTCGACCTTTCTGGCCAAGCGCGTGCGGCGGATGATGTACGACGAGGCCGCCTGGCCCGCGCTCCCCGCCGACGTGCGCGAGTGGTTGGAGGTCCAGCGCGACAAGTCCCTGCTGCCCTCCGAAGACGAGATGCTGCTGGAGACCTTCCCGCGCGGGAAGTGTCACTTCATGGTCTGCTACCCGTTCGAGGGACGCCTCGCGCACACCACGCTGGCCATGCTGCTGACGCGGCGGCTGGAGCGGGCGGGCGTCGGGCCGCTGGGGTTTGTCTGCAACGATTATGCGCTGGCGATCTGGGCCCTGAACCCGCTGGACGGCCTTGATTTCGACCAGCTGTTTGATGAGGACATGCTCGGCGACGACCTCGAAGCCTGGCTCGACGAAAGCTTCATGATGAAGCGCGCCTTCAAGGGCTGCGCCCTCATCAGCGGGCTGATCGAGCGCCGCCATCCGGGCGAACAGAAGTCGGGACGCCAGATCACCTTTTCCACCGACCTGATCTACGACGTGCTCCGCCGCCACCAGCCCGACCATTTGCTGCTCCGCTGCGCCCGCGCCGATGCGGCGACCGGCATGATCGACGTCGCGCGCGTGGCCGACATGCTCACCCGCATCCGGGGCCGCATTCGCCATAGCCAGGTCGACCGCGTGACGCCCTTTGCCGTGCCCATCATGCTGGAGATCGGCAAAGAGCGGGTGGCGGGCGAGGCCGGCGAGATGATCCTGAAGGAAGTCGCCGACGACCTCATCGCCGAGGCGCTGTCATGAGCGCGATGCCCAAGGCCACCTACGACTTCACGGTCAGCGCCTGCGGCGGGCTGCGGCTGACGGTCAACGGGGCAGACGTGCTGATGCGCTCCTCCGGCACCGTGTGGCTGGAGGGCCCGCGCGCCCTGATCGTCGCCGACCTGCACTTCGAGAAGGGATCGAGCTACGCCCGGCGCGGCCAGATGCTGCCGCCCTACGACACACGCGATACCCTGACGCGGCTCGAGGCCGAGGTCGCCGCCACCGATCCGGTGGTGCTGGTCTTCCTCGGCGACAGCTTCCACGACGGCAAGGCTGAAGGGCGGCTCGACGCTGACGATAGCCGCCGGATCGCCGGGCTGGCGAGCGGCCGCACGCTGGTGTGGGTGGTCGGAAACCACGACGCCGACGGCCCCAAGGCGCTGCCGGGCGACATCGCCGACGAGCTGACCTTCGAGACCCTGACCCTGCGCCATGAACCCCAGCCCGGCGTCCAGCCCGGCGAGCTTGCCGGCCACCTGCACCCCGCCGCCCGCGTCATGGGCCGAGGCCGCACTGTGCGGCGCCGCTGCTTCGTTTCCGATGGCCTGCGCGTTGTCCTGCCCGCTTTCGGGGCCTACGCGGGAGGTCTCAACGTCAGGGACCGCGCCTTCCACGGCATGTTCGCGACCAGGCCGCTGGCCGGAGCGCTCGGATCCGGTCGCGTCCATCCCATCGGCTGGGCCTCGCTGGCGCCGGACTAGCGCCGCCTCAGCAGCGCCTCGCCGCCAGGGCCGCGGATAAGCAGTCCCCCTTCGGGCTTCACGGCGGCGGTGACGCCCCGCCCGATCGCATCGTCGAAGGCCTGCTCCCACATCGACGGTTTGCCGGCGCAGCCGGCGTCCGCGGCCGGATCAACCGTGGCCGCATAGCGGTCGTCGGCGGCCAGCTTGTAGGTCCAGGCAAACCGCTTGCAGCGGGACTGTCCGACAATGTGGTCATGCGTGATCTTGACCCGGATTTCCGGCGTACCGGGATCGGGCGGCCATTGGCTCAGCGAGGCCAAGACCCAGTCGCCCTCGAAGGCGGCGGTATCGATTTCCACCGGCGCCGGAGCCGGGGGAGGCGGCTTCTCACTGCAGGCCGCAAGCGCGAGCGCCAGCATCGCGCCCATCCACCAGGTCTTCTTCATTCAAGCCCCCAAAACCGATCGGTCCCAGAAGCACGGAGTCGAAACCCGGTAAAGGCCGTCCGGTCAGGAACGCGCGGGCGGTCGCCCCTCAAGCGGCGTTGCTTATCGCCGCCCCGGCCGAAACCGCCCGCGCGGGCGGTCGCCCCTCAAGCGGCGTTGCTTATCGCCGCCCCGGCCGAAACCGCCGCCCGCCGCCGGCGGGCGCCCGCCAACTCTCGCACGGTCAGGATCACGTCAGGGGCCACCAGCGCCAGCACGACCAGGCTCCACAGCACATCGCCCAGTAGCTGGTCGTTCCATTTGAAGCCGGGAACCGCATCGGGAACGCGGCTCAGTATGAAGACGAGGGCGAAGCCGTAGCTGCGCATCATCCAGCGTTTATGGGCGGCGATGTTGCGGCTGAGGATGCAGATCAGCGCGAAGGCCGTGGTCAGGAACCACAAACCGGCCTGGAAGTACTGCTCGACGTAGATGGTGCGGGGCTCGAACCCGGCGAGGGTGATGGAGAGCGCCAGCGGAGCGGCGATGGCGACCGCGGTTATGTAGACGTACCCCGTCCACCGATGCAGCCTCGGCCGTTCGCGCCGGATGGTGTCCGAGAACTGCAGCGGTCCGCTGAGCAACGCGACCAGGCCGAAGATCCCGTGCGGCAACAGCAGCCACTTGAACGGCGCGATGTGCTTCCATTCGGGATGGTTCGGCAGGATCAGGAACCGCTCGTCGGCGTAGATCACCGCGACGAGACAGAGCGCGAGCGCCCCGAAGAACGTCCATTTGACGTAGTCACGCTGTGCCTGAACCGCGCTCGCCATGCCCCTGCTCCCCAGCCGGAGGAAGCAAGAAGGCTAAACCCGGCGCCGCGGGTTGAACAGGGGCATGCGGCTCACATCCGCAGCGCTTTTTCGAGCGCGAAAGCCAGCGGGATGGCCGCGCCCGCCGTCAACAGGGTGCGCAGCCGGGGCCGCCACTCCGGCCCCTCGTGGTCGTTCACGTCCCACACCCACTGCAGCAGGAAGGCCAGCAGAAAGCCGGAGATCTGCCAGACCACATCGAACTTCACCGAGCCCACCAGCAGGCCGAAGCCGACGAACGGCGAGATGATCGAAAGGCCGATCGCATAGGTGCGCGGAATACGCCGGGCGAACTCCAGTCCGCAGCGGATGCCGCCGAGGAAGGCCAGCAGTCCGGTGCAGTAGGCCAGCAGCGCCAGAAGGCCGGGACCCGCCAGGTTCGGCGGTCCGTAGCAGTAGATCCCCGCGGCGATGAACAGCGGCAGGATCGAGAAGATTCCGAAGACCCATACGGCCGGCGGCACTGGCGCTCGCGCGTGCATGTCAGCTCCTGCGTGGCCCTTGAGGCGCTCCCCGGAGCGGGACCATACGGCGTGGGACTCCCGCGTCAACGCGTCTCGGCCGCCGCGCGGGCGTCGGGGGTGAGCAACTGGGCCACGCGATCGGCGCTGGCCCTGGCCTCGGCGTCGCCCGAGCGGGCCGCCAAGCTGTACCAGTGGTAGGCCGCCGCCGGGTCCTTCGCCACGCCCACGCCGTCCTCGTAAAGCCGGCCGAGGTTGTACTGGCTGTCGGTCAGGCCGAGGTCGGCGGCGCGGCGGAACCACTCGGCCGCCTTGACCGGGTCCTTACCGATGCCCGCGCCCTCATAGTAGTAGAGCGCGAGGTTGTGCATGGCCTTGGCCTCGCCGCCGCGCGCGGCCTGCTCGGTCCAGCGGCGCGCTTCGACGTCGTCCTTCACGATGCCGGGACCGCCGGTCTCGTAGAGGCGCGCCAGATGGAACTGCGCGGGTGGGTAGCCCATGGCGGCGGCGGCCCTGAGCTTCTCCACGCCGTCCCAGTCCTTCGCCTTCAGCATCTTCACCGCCTCGGCGTAGAGGTCGGCGGCCTTCTGCATGTTCGGCTTGACGGGGGGCGCGGCGGCGGTGTCCGCGGGCTGCGGATCGAGCGCAACGGCCAGGCGCGGCTCGCTGGAGACCGCCGATTGGCCATCCACCGAAACCGCCGACGGAGCGGGTTCGGCCACGCCCAGCATGTAGCTCGCCACGCCGGCGCCCAGCGCCGCGGCCGTGCCGGTGACGAACAGCGCCGTCTGAAGGGTGGTCGAGGACGAGCCCTTCTTCTTGCGCGGGCCGAAGAACGAGAAGCCCTCCTTGCGCTTCACCAGCCTGGGCGCTTCGGCCACGGCGGCGCCGGCGCGGGCGCCCTCGATGACCTCGCGGGTGCTCAACACCTGGTCGGGCAGCGGCTCGGGATCGGCGAAGGTCGGCTCTTCCGAGAAGGGGATGAACTCGCGCGTGGACGACGCCGCCGGCTCGCGGCCACGTGCGGCGGCGAAGCTGGCCTCGATCTGGGCGCGGGTCTCTTCCAGCAGCCGCGCCATCCGCTCTTCGGCCTGGCGGATGCGGTCGGTAACGTCCTCGGCGGCGCGTTCCTGGCGCTGGTGGATGCGCTCGGCCACGCGGCTGACCTGCTCGCTGACCTCGTCGACGGCCATGGCGCCGCGGCGCTCGGCGTTGGCGATGCGTTCGGCCAGCCGCTCGCTGATCCGCGCGACCTCGGCCCCCAGCCGCTCCAGCGCCTGGGCGTGGACGGCGTCGGCGCGGACGACCTTGCGCTCAGCCGCATCGGCGACGGCGGCGATCTCGGCGCGGACCTGATCGAGCTCGGCGGTCAGCGAGGCTCCGCCGCCGCGGCCCTCGACCTTGCGCAGCCGTCCATCCAGCTTGACGAAGCAGGCGCCGAGGTCGCGCATCGCCTCGTTGCTGGTCGTCTCGGTCTCGTAGATGTGGTTGGCGAGGCGGCCGACCGTCTGCTCCAGCGCCCGCAGCGCCTCGGTCGAGCCGTAGCCCTCGCCGCTCTGCTCCATCCGGCGCAGGCGCTCGGCCAGTCGCATCTGGTCGTTGCGCAGCTCTTCGGCCAGGCCCTCGAAGCGGGCGGCGACTGCGATCTGCTCGCGCTCGCCGCGCTCGACCCGGCCCAGCAGGCCGCGCACGGAGGGCTCCAGCGGGATCGGGTCGTCGGGTTGGGCGCGGGCGAAACGGCCGGGCTCGGGCGACGCTTCCGTGACGGCTCCGTCCTGCTCGACGATCATCCGGTTCAGCCATTCGCCGAGCGTCAGGCCCTCGCGCCGGGCGAGTTCCTTGGCGACCTCGCGGGCCCGGGGATCGATCCCCTTCACGCTCCAGGGCGCGGGCGCCGTCATTCGCGAATCGCCTCCGAACAAAAACCTTCGGAGGGACGCTAACACCGACTTCTGGTGTGCACAGCGTCCAAGACCCACAAGATGTGGCGCCGTCAGCGATCTTCTGTGGAAAAGCCGGATGGGCGGTGGCAAGGGGCGCGGATGGACTATCCGGTTACGCTGTCACTGCTGGGCGCGCTCGCCGTATCGGCCGTCTTTTGCGGCTGGCGCGGGGCGCTGCCGCCCGATCCGTTGAAGGGGCCACGAATGATCCCGTGGCGGCCGCTGATGGTGCTCTCGGCGACCGGCGTCTTCCTGATGCTGGTCCACCTCGTCACCATGGCCAAGGAAGCCCGCAGCTAGGCCGCCCTGGCCTGAGCCTCTTCCTTCTTCGGCCGCTTGGTCAGGCCCGCGACGCCGCCGGAGGAGAGCAGGCCCACGTCCATCAGCAGCGTCGGGATCGTCCACTTGTGCGGGGCGGCGATGTAGCGGGGCTGCCAGACCGGGTCGTACTTGTCCTTGTACCGGCGCACGCCGCGGAAATTGTAGATCTCCTCGCCGCGCTCGAAGAGCAGCCGCCCCACGCGCGACATGATCGGCGCCAGCGGGCGGTCATCCAGCCCCGCCAGCGGGGCCATGCCGAATTCGAAGGCGATGTAGCCCTGGTTGCGGCCCCAGTGCAGGAGCTCGACGAACAGGTAGTCCATGACGTTCTTCGGCGCGGTGTCGTCGTAGCGCATCAGGTCCATGGAGAAGACCGCCTGCGACGCCGTGGTCCATAGCGTCGCGAACGCCACGATCCGGTCGTCGACCTTGACCACCGCCACCGGGAATTCGGCAACGTAGCGGGGTGAGAAGCCGCCCATGGAGAAACCCTTCTCCCCGCCGGCATGGTGGCTCAGCCAGTCGTCGGACACGCGTTGCAGGTCGTCCATGCAGCGCCAGGCCTGGCCGGCCTCCAGCACCTCGAACACCGCGCCCTGCCCGGCCTTGCGCCAGTTGCGCCGCAGGGTCTCGCGCTTGCGGCCCTCCAGCGAGAAGCTGTCGAGCGGCGTCGTCGCCGACTCTCCGGTCTTCTGGATCGAGAAGCCCAGTTCGACGACGTCCGGCAGGTCCTCGGGTCCGATGCCGTAGATCGCCGCCCGCGCCGCGTGCGCGTCGGCAAGTTCGCGGAAGCGCCAGAGCAGCTCCATCCGCTCCTCGTGCTTGCCGACCGGCCCGCCCAATGAAATCCACGAGCGCCCGCGCACCCCGAACATCAGGAAGCTCTCGTTCGACTCCGAAAACAGGAACCGCTTGTCGCCAAGCAGCGCCAGATTCGACCACGGCTCGGCGTCTTCGGCGTTGGCGAGGATGGCGCGCACCCGCTCGAAGTCGGGGTCCTCCTCCCCCACCACCGGCGGGGTCGCGGCGCTGGCCAGCAACCGCCAGACGCCGACCGCCAGCAGCAGCACCGCCGCGCCCGCCGACGAGCGCACCGCCCGGGCCGCATCGGCGTCGGCCATCACCTTCCACCAGGGCTCGTCGGCATAGTCGGCGTTGGCGAACGTCCACCAGCCGAGCACGGCGGCGCCGACCAGCACCGCGGCCGCCGAGAACAGCCACCCCGGCGTGATCTCCATCCGGTTCAGGCGGGCCTTGCGCGGGAAGGCGCCGTGGAAGGGGAAGATGGCCGCAAACGCCGCCATCAGCACCGCCGACTCCTCCCAATTGAAACCCTTCGTCAGCGCCAGGATGGAGGCGGCGATCAGCACCGCCTGCGTCGCCGTCCAGGCCGCGTCGAGCCTTGCCCTCAGCCCAAACGCCAGCAGCACCAGCACCAGCCCCAGGATCGAGGACAGGAAGTGGCTGATCTCGATCAGCAGCGGCGGCGCAATCGCCAGCAGCCGGATGAACCGATCGGGCGCCGACGGTGTCGCGCCGGACGCCAGCAGCATGGCGCCGGCGATCAACGCCAGCGCCGCCGCCACGGTTGGCGCGAAGGCGAAGGCGGCGGGCTTGGCCTCATTCAGGACTCGCATGGGCGCACCCTATAGCTCGTTTATGGCGCGGATCGCTCGAACACTCGTTTGACTCTGCTTGCCCGTCGCGCGGCCCGCGCTAAGGTGCGCCCCGACCTAGACTGACGATCCACGGGAGCACGATCATGGCCGACTTCGGCGGCGCCGATCTGGAAGCCTTCCGCGCCGAGACGCGCGCCTGGCTGGAGGCCAACTACCCGCCCTCGCTCAAGGAGCCGATGACGTCGGAAGACGACGCTCCCTGGGGCGGCCGCAAAACCAAATACTCCAACCCCGACATCGCGCTCTGGACCAAGCTCATGGGCGAGAAGGGCTGGACCGCGCCGACCTGGCCGAAGGAATACGGCGGCGGCGGGCTGTCCAAGGAAGAGGCCAAGGTCCTCGATCAGGAGCTGAAGCGGCTGGGCGCGCGGCCCGCGTTGATGTCGTTTGGCCTGTGGATGCTCGGGCCCGTGCTGCTCGAATACGCCACCGAGGAGCAGAAGAAGAAGTTCATTCCGTCCATCGTCCGCGGCGAAATCCGCTGGTGCCAGGGCTACTCCGAGCCGGGCGCCGGCTCCGACCTCGCCTCCTTGCAGACCCGCTGCGAGGACAAGGGCGATCATTATCTGATCAACGGCCAGAAGGTCTGGACCTCCTACGCCGATGAGGCCGACTGGATCTTCTGTCTGGTCCGCACCGACACATCGAAGAAGCACGAGGGCATCAGCTTCGTCCTCTTCGACATGACCAGCCCCGGCGTCGAACCGCGCCCGATCAAGCTGATCAGCGGCTCCTCGCCCTTCTGCGAGACCTTCTTCACCGACGTGAAGGTCCCCAAGGACCAGCTGGTCGGCAAGCTGAACGGCGGCTGGGAGATCGCCAAGCGGCTGCTCCAGTACGAGCGCCAGAACATCTCCTCCGGCGGCTTCGGCGGGCTGGGCGGCGCCTCGATGCGCGAACCCTCGGAGATCGCGAAGAAGTACGTCGGCGTCGACGAAAAGGGCCGCATCGCCGATCCCGGCCTGCGCGACCGCATCGCCGGGCACGACATGGATGCAAGAGCTTTCATGTTCACCATCCGCCGCGCGCAGGCGGAATCGAAGGCGGGTTCCGGCCCCTCGGCGGCGACCTCGATCATCAAATACTTCGCCGCCAAGCTGAACCAGGAGCGCTGCGAGCTTCAGGTCGAGGCGATGGGTCTGCAGGGGCTGGGCTGGGAGGGCGATGGCTTCTCCAAGGGCGAGCTCGGCGCCATGCGCGGCATGCTGCGCTCCAAGGGCAACTCCATCGAGGGCGGCACCTCCGAGGTGAACCTCAACGTCGTCGCCAAGCGCGTTCTGGGCCTGCTGGACCACCAGTAGATGGCCGGACCGACCCTCGAATTCTGGTACGAGTTCGCCTCGACCTACTCCTACCCAGCGGCCATGCGCATCGAAGAGCGCGCCGCGGCGGCGGGCGTGGAGGTTGTCTGGCGGCCGTTCCTGCTGGGGCCCATCTTCGGCGAGCAGGGCTGGAACGACAGCCCCTTCAACATCTACCCCGCCAAGGGCCGCTACATGTGGCGCGACCTGGAGCGGATCTGCGCCGCCGAGGGCGTGCCCTACGTCCGTCCCAGCGTCTTCCCGAGGAACGGCCTCATGGCCGCGCGGCTGGCGGTGGCGGGCCTCGATGAAGGCTGGACGCCCGCCTTCACACGCCTTGTCTATCAAGCCAACTTCGCCCGCGATCAGGACATCTCCGACCGTGCGGTGCTCGCGCCGCTCGTCTCGGCTGCGGGCGGAAACGCCGAGGCCGCCTTCGAGCAGGCCGCTTCCGACGGCGTGAAAGCCCGCCTGCGCGACCACGTCGATCTCGCCCGCTCAAAAGGCATCTTCGGCGCCCCCAGCTTCGTCACGTCAGACGGAGAACTGTTCTGGGGCCACGACCGCATCGATCAGGCCCTCGACTGGGCCGTCAAACATCCAACGAGGGAGTTCGCCTGACATGGCCGTCCTGACCGAAGAACAGACCATGCTGCGCGACGCGGCCAAGAGCTGGGCGCAGGAGGCTTCGCCGGTTTCGGCGCTGCGCAAGCTGCGCGACGCCCACGAGGGCAAGAGCTTCGACCCCGCCAAGTGGGCCGAGATGGGCCAGATGGGTTGGGCGGGCGTCATCATTCCCGAAGAGTTCGGCGGTTCGGCCTTCGGTTACCAGTCGATGGCGCTGATCCTGGAGGAGACTGGCCGCACGCTCACCGCCTCGCCGCTGATCTCGACGGCGCTCACGGCGGCCTCGGCCCTGATGATCGCGGGCTCGGACGCGCAGAAGCAAGAGTGGCTGCCGAAGATCGCGGCCGGCGAAATCGTCGCCGCGCTGGCCGTCGATGAAGGCCCGCATCACCACCCGGAAAAGACCGCGCTGAAGGCTGAGGGCGGCAAGCTGACCGGCAAGAAGACCTTCGTCATCGACGGCGACGCCGCCGACCTGCTGATCGTCGCGGCCCGCTCGTCCGGCCAGCCGGGCGACACGGCCGGCGTCAGCCTCTACCTCGTGCGCGGCGATGCGGCGGGCGTCACGGCTAAGCACCTGTGGCTGGTCGACAGCCGCGGCGCCGCCGAGATCACTTTCGACGGCGCTGAGGGCGAACTGCTCGGCGAGGAGGGCAAGGGCTGGGACGTGCTCGAACAGACCCTCGACCGCGCCCGCATCGGCCTTGCCGCCGAGATGCTGGGGCTGGCCAGCCAGGCCTTCGACATCACGCTCGACTACCTCAAGACCCGCGTCCAGTTCGGTCAGGTAATCGGGACCTTCCAGGCGCTGCAGCACCGCGCGGCGAAGATGTTCACCGACATCGAGACCACCCGCTCCTGCATAGAGATGGCGCTGGAGATGCTCGACCAGGGCGCCTCGGACGTGAAGACGCTGGCCTCCATCGCCAAGGCCAAGGCGTCCGACCTCGTCCACCTGGTCTCCAACGAGATGGTCCAGATGCACGGCGGGATCGGCATGACCGACGCCCACGACGCCGGCCTCTACCTCAAGCGCGCCCGCGTCTCGGAGACCCTGTTCGGCAGCGCCTCCTACCACCGCGACCGCTACGCGACGCTGTCTGGGTTCTAAAGCCCTTCGCCCTGGATGGGGGAAGGGTTGGGAGGGGGGTGGGACGCGCTCCGCGACCACTCCCCTAGGCAGCAAATCCCCGAACCTCTTCCACCCCCATCCCCGGCCCTTCCCCCATCCAGGGGGAAGGGAGTTGGCGCAGAGGCGTATACCTGCGTGTCCGGGGTTCGGTCGAACAGTCCAGTTCGACCTATTTGGCGACGACGACCGGTCTTTTCCCGCCATCGCAATGCCTTGGGTCAATCCCCCCAGGAACTTCGCTATGTCGGGAACCCGACATATCTACAAATGATACCCTCGTTCATCTTCGCCGGCCCTGCGGCGACTTGGTCCATTTTAATGGGACCGCAGGCGGTGACTATGTCGGCTAAGCGACGGTGCCCCTCAATCTGGGCCTATAGTTTGCAACCGCCGCTCGGGGGCGGCGTTCGATTCCCAATGTCAAAGCGCGGTCTCTTGAAGAACAACCTGCTTGCCTCACTGCCGGCGGACGATTTTTCCCTCGTGT
>Ga0157373_10000481_pt1 | contig 31671 bp, 31 predicted proteins | sample C65metaG_FD_113460 | JGI IMG/M metagenome (GOLD analysis project Ga0157373, IMG submission 113460) | Corn rhizosphere microbial communities from Kellogg Biological Station, Michigan, USA - C6-5 metaG | ecosystem: Host-associated > Plants > Roots > Rhizosphere > Soil | place: USA: Michigan... | reverse complement strand
GGTCTCGGTGGCCATCGTTCAGTCCACCCGCATCTCGCCCTTGCGGGCGTCGAGGAAGGCGCGGACCTCCTTGACGGTGCTGGCCCGCATCTCGGGCACCGTGCCCACCTGGACGATCTTGCGGTTGGCGAGCATGGCGATGCGGTCCGACACAGTGAACGCGCTCTGCATGTCGTGGGTGACCACGATGGAGGTGCAGTGGAGCTTGGCCCGCATGCTCCTGATGAGCTCGTCGATGGTGCGGGTGCTGATGGGGTCGAGGCCGGTGGTGGGCTCGTCCCAGAGGATGACCTCGGGCTCGGTGGCGATCGCCCGGGCGAGGCCCACGCGGCGGCGCATGCCTCCGGAGAGGTCCGAGGGTCGCATCGCCTCGATGCCGGGGAGGTTCACCAGGGCGAGGACGCGCGAGACGCGGCGCAACCGCTCCTCCTCGCCCATCTCCGGGAAGTGCTCGCGCAGCGGGTACTCGATGTTCTCTCCCACCGAGATGCTGTCGAACAGCGCCGAGGCCTGGAAGACCATCGCGACCCGGCGGCGGATGGGGAGGAACTCCTTCTCCCCATACCCGGAGAGGGCGTGCCCGTCGAAGACGATCCGGCCGCTGTCGGGGTCCATGAGCCCGATGAGGCACTTGAGGAGCACGCTCTTTCCCGCTCCGGACCCGCCGATGACGGCGAGGGTCTCGCCCCTGCGCACGTCCAGCGTCAGGTCGTCGAACACGACCTTGGGGCCGAAGGTCTTGTGCAGGCCCTCGAAGCGGATCAGCGGCTCGTCGGGCGCTGGCGTGGCGGCGGGAGCGGTCACGTGATGGTGAGGAGAAGCTTGGTCAGGAAGAAATCGGCGAGCAAGACGGCGACCGAGGCGACGGCGACCGTCTGGGTGGTGGCACGTCCTACCCCCTCGGTCCCACCCTCGACGTTGAGCCCCTTGTAGCAACCCACGACCGCGATGATCAGGCCGAAGACCACCGACTTGCCGACGCCGGAGAGGAAGTCCGCCTCGTCCACGGTGTCCAGCGCCGAGGTGAAGAACTGGGCGAAGGAGATGTCGTACTCGAACTTCGTGACCCAGGCTCCGGCGAGGAAGCCGGTCACGTCGGCGAGCACGGTGAGCATGGGCATCACCACCAGGCAGGCGTAGACCCGGGGGACGACCAGCTTCTTGATCGGATCCGCTCCCAGCGCGCGCACCGCGTCGACCTGCTCGGTGACGGTCATCGAGCCGAGCTCGGCGGCGATGCCGCTGCCGATCCGGGCTCCGACGGTGAGCGCGGTGAGCACCGGGGCGAGCTCGCGGAAGAGAGTGAGGACCACCACCTTCCCCACCGTGTGCTGGACGCCGAACCGGGCGAGGAAGAATCCGAACTGGATCGCGATGACCAGTCCGGCGAAGGCGGCGGTGAGCGTGCCGATGGCGACCGAGCGCGCACCGAGCGACTCCACCTGGTACACGACGGCGCCGAGGCTGGACGGCGGCTGGACGCCACGGGCGAGCGCCCGGCCTCCGAGGACGAACATCCCTCCGAGCTGCTGCAGCCCGCGGCGGAGCTTGTCCCGGAACGGGATGAGGCTCTCCAGCTCCTGGCCAACGATGTCTGCCAGGGACTCGCGGTCCGATTCCTCGGAGCTGTACTCGTTGTCGGGGGCAGTCACTTCACTCGCTCCGTGCCGAACCCCTGCACCAGCGTCGCCAGCGCCTGGGACTGCTCGTCATAGGCGCCGCGCGGGCTGGTGTAGGTGAAGTCGTAGATGCACCCGTCCTTCTTCAGAGTCCACAGGCCGAGCTCCACCGGCACGCCGTCGAGCTTCGCCCGCCAGCGGGAGTAGAGAGCGGCCCGTCCGTCGACCATCTCCTCGCGCTCGTCGACGCGCTCGGCCTGGGTGAAGCCCACCATCTGCTGCCGGCGCAGCGCCGTGAGGGAGGCCTCCTGGTAGTCCGTGCACATCGAGTTCACCGACAGCGTGTGACCGCTCGAGTCTCGCACCCAGGCGACGTCCACGTCTCCGAGCGACACCCTTCGCCACTCGGACCCGGGCTCTCCGAACCGGTAGCGGGTCCGCTCGGTCACGACCTCTCCGGACTGAGGACCCTGACGGACCTTCACCCCCGAGCAGGCCGCGAGGCCCAGGGCGCCGAGGAGCAGAGCAGCCGCGAGACGAGTCGGCACGGGTACGTCGAGACCTTCCCACAGGCCGCCGGGACAGATGCACTCTTTCGCGGACGGTGGCCGAAGTGTTGACTCTGCACGCCCGTTCAGGCAGGGTAAATACTCGCTTGGAGAGCGTTCAGCGGAGGGCACGATGGAAGAGCTGACGGGCCGACAACGCGAGATCCTGCACTTCATCGTCCGGCAGACCGAGGAGCGCGGCTTCCCTCCCACCATCCGTGAGATCGGCGAGGAGATGGACATCCGCTCCACCAACGGGGTGAACGACCATCTCAAGGCGCTGGAGCGCAAGGGCTACCTGCTTCGGGGCGAGCAGCAGTCACGGGCGCTCGTTCCCACCAAGCGCGCACGGCTGGTGCTGGGGATGGGGGCGCCGCGCCGGGACTCGGGCCTGTGTGAGGTGCCGCTGCTCGGCAAGGTGGCCGCGGGCGCCCCGCTGCTGGCGGTGGAGAACGTCGAGGACTCGGTCCGGATCGACAGCTTCCTGCTGGGTGGGAGTGGCAAGGAGGTCTTCGCCCTGCGGGTGAAGGGCGATTCCATGGTGGACGACGGGATCCACGACGGGGACTACCTCTTCGTCCGCAAGACGGCCACCGCCCGCGAGGGCGAGATCGTGGTCGCGCTGATCGAGGACGAGGCAACCTGCAAGCGTTACTACCCGGAGGGGGACCGGATCCGGTTCCAGCCGGCCAACAAGACGATGGCGCCCATCTTCGTCCACCGCACCCAGTTCCGGTCGACGATGATCCTCGGGCAGGTCGTCGGGGTGTACCGGAAGGTCCACTAGGCCGGACCGGAGCGCGCTTCCCGGGTCAGGCGGCCCGTCCGACGAAGTGCAGCTTTCCCCAGGTTTCCCGGCAGAGCTCCACCACGAAGCGCTCCCGGAGGAGCGCGAGAATCTCCCCCGGCCGCTCGAGCCAGGCCATGTACGTGGGACGTTCGATCTCGTTCATGGTCGCCAGGGCATCGAGCTTCGGCCACGCCCGTCGCGCCAGTCGGACCTCGCAGACCGCGTGAACGAAGGACAGGAAAGGCGTGAGCCACGGCTCGACGACGACGAACCGTCCTCCCGGGCGGAGCACGCGTCGGACCTCGTCGAGGGTGCGCATCAGATCGACGGGGAGCTTCTCGAGGTGATGCAGGCCGCCCTGCACCACGAGCACGTCCCGTGAAGCGTCGGGGAACGGGAGAGCGCGGCAGTCGGCGACGTAGCACTTCGCCTGGCCCCGGTACTGGGCGAGCAGCGAGGCAGAGAGATCGACGCCCTCGAGCCGGGTGAAGCCGAGGCGGGCCAGCGCCTCTAGCCCGTTGCCTCGCCCGCAGAAGAGCTCGACCACCTCCGCGTCGCGCGGCCAGGCCGGCGCACCGAGTGCCCGGAGCCGGCGGAGGAACTTCTGTCGCTCCTCCTCGGGGGTCTCGAACCGGAGGTAGGCCTGCTCCCAGGACTGACTGCAGCACACCTCTCCGGGGAGGACCTCCACCAGCCGCTGTGCCTCGGCGTCGCTCAACTTGACCCGATCTTACCAGGCGCCGACGATCTCCGTCGCGTCCGACACCGTGGCCGTGAACCCGCTCAAGCTCCTGATCGCCATTCCCGCGCTCGACGAGGAGGAGAGCATCGCGTCGATCATCGAGCGCACGCTGGCCGCGCGCTCCCGCATCCTCGCCGAGACGGCCGTCACCGACGTCGAGGTGACCGTGGTCAGCGACGGCTCGCGCGATCGGACCGTCGAGCGAGCACAGGCCTACCGCAACCAGATCCACCTGATCGTCTTCGAGAAGAACCGCGGGTACGGCGCGGCAATCAAGGAGGCCTGGCGCCAGTCCGACGCCGAGCTGCTCGCCTTCCTCGATGCCGATGGCACCTGCGATCCGGCCTTCTTCGCGGACCTCTGCAAGCTCATCGAGCGCGAGCGGGCGGACGTGGTCCTCGGCTGCCGCCTGACGCGCGGAAGCCGCATGCCGTTCGTCCGGCGCGTGGGCAACGTGCTCTTCGCACTCTTGCTGTCCTTCTTCTCGTCGAAGCGCGTGCGGGACACCGCGAGCGGGATGCGCGTGGTACGCCGCTCGAGCCTCCCGCGCCTCTACCCGCTCCCCGACGGCATGCACTTCACTCCCGCGATGAGCGCCCGCGCGATCCTGTCGCCGGATCTCCGGATCCGCGAGCAGGAGATGCCCTACGAGGAGCGCGCCGGCGAGTCCAAGCTCCGGGTGCTGCGCGACGGTTTGCGGTTTCTCCGCGTCATCGTGGAGGCGGCGCTGCTCTACCGCCCCTCCCGGCCCCTCGGGTTTCTCGGCGGGCTCCTCGTCCTCACTGCCGTCCTGCTGATCCTCCCGCCCGCCGTCTATTACCTCCGGAATCGCCACGTGCTGGAGTGGATGATCTATCGATTCGTGGTCGCCGATCTCGCCACGACCTCCGGCACGTTGCTCCTGCTCGCGAGCTATCTCGCGCGGCGCGTGGTCCAGATGGTGCTCCAGCTGCCGGAGGAGGACTTCCTGTTCCATCGGCTCGTGGGTCGCTTCCTCCACGGTCCGTGGCTGTGGATCGTGGTCACCACGTTCCTGCTCTTCGCGACGGTCCTGGTCCTGCCCAGCTTCCTCGAGCTGGTTCGCACCGGCGGGACCTACGAGCACTGGTCCCGGTTCATCGCGGCGTCGGTCCTGGTCGGCGTCTCGCTCACGATGCTGGTCGCGCGGGTGCTCGACTACACCCTGGATCTCCTCGCCGCGCGCCTGGCGTTTCTCCGGGAAGAGCCGGAGGGTCTGACGCCGGCCGGCCGGGAAGTCGCCTGAGTCGACGGAGCACCTACTGGAGCGCCTGTGTCGACCGGGCGTTGCTCAACCAGCGCGACAGATCCCGTAGCCGCTGGGGTGCCAGCACCCCGTAGGCGGCCAGCGCCTTCTCCGCCGCGTCCCGGGCCTCGTCGAGGCGCCCGGCTCTCACGGAGTGCTCGGCCGCCAGGGCCAGGACGGACGGGTTGGTGGGCGCCGCGGCCCGGGCCTCCGCGAGGGCGGCGTCGAAGGGGCGGGTCTCGTACCCGTGCGCGGGAAAGGCCTGGAGCGCCTTGCCGTACGCCTCCAGCGCCTCCTGCGGCCTCCCGGCGGCGAGCAGCGCCCTCGCGCGGAGGTAGAGCACCACGCCCGCCTCGGGAAGCGCCGAGAGGACCCGCTCGGACTCCTCGAGCGCGCCGGCGGGAACGCCCCAGGCGAGCAGGGCCTGGCCCAGCGCGTACCCGGCGCTCAGGGGGTCGTGGAGCGCACGCAGCTCCCGCTCCGCGGGGCCGTCGCGACGACCTGCGGCCCGGTCGGCGGCCGCCGCCCAGGAGAGGCCCGACAGGGTCCCGGGGTGCCGCCGCAGCGAGCTCTCCACGCGTGCCCGGGCGCCGGCGAGGTCGCCTCTTCCGACGAGGCACTCCGCAGCGACCAGATCGGGGTCCAGCGCGACGTCCCAGACCGCGGCGAAGAAGCCCGAGCTCGCGGACCGGTCGGCGAGGGGGAGGGCCGCGTCGCACTCTCCGGCGAGCGCGAGCAACCTCGCCTGGAAGTAGGCATCGCTCCCTCCCTCGGTGCCGAAGCGCCTCGCACTCTCCTCGGCCGAGGCGCGAGCGAGCGCGGGCGTCTCGAACGGAACGCGGGAGAGGTCGCGAGACAGACGGACGAAGGACTGGGCCGCCTGGGCGCGAACGAAGGCCCGCTCCGCCTCTCCGACCCGGGCGCTCCGGACGGAGCGCTCGAGTTCCGCGGCAGCGGCGCCGGCCAGGGCTCCTCGCTCGACGACGCGGGTCGAGGCGTGGAGCGCGGGGGCCAGCGCGATCGCCAGCGGCACCAGCAGCGCCAGTCCCGAGCGGAGCAGCAACCGCGGCCGCCGGACGTCCTCGCGCACCCCGGCGACCCAGGCTCCGGCCAGCGCGCACCAGACCGGGAGGACCATCAACGCGTACCGGCTGGTCACGCAGAAGACCAGCGAGACCGCCAGGAGCGCGACGAGATAGGGCGCCAGCATGCCCACCGGCCGCCGCCGCAGCGCGCAGGCCACGAGGCCGGCGAGGCCGACGGCGGTGAGCAGCCGGAAGGAGAGCAAGGGCGGAACCGGAAGGCCCTGCTCCGCCTGCCGCACCTCTGCGACGTCATGGGCGTCTGGCCCTGCGAAGAAGACCAGCGCCTTGACGCCGACGAGGTGGAGCCAGGTGAGGGGCTCGTTGCCGACGAAGGCAGCGGTGCGCTCGACCCAGTACCGCTCGCAGCCGAAGGGCGACAGCTGCGGTCCGACGGCCGCGCGGGCGAATCTCCGGTAGATGGCGTGGAACGGATCCGGCCGGTCGGCGGAGCGTTCCTGCTGCTCGACCAGCTTCACCAGTGCGGGGGACTGGTAACCGATGCCGTTGCCCTCGGGGCGATTGCAGATGTGGAGCATCTCCCCGACGCTCATGGTCGCGGCGAGCTGCTGGCCCACGGTGACCCTGACCAGGCCGAGCGGGATGAGCAGCATCAGGAGGCCGCCCACCAGCGCCCCGCCGGCGGTCCGCAGGATCCGTCGCGAGCCTCCACTCCGGCAAGTCCATGCGAGCCAGAGCACCGCGACGCCGAGCAGCGCGAGGTTCGAGGGCCGGAGCGCCGAGGAGAGTCCGAGTACCGCGCCGGCGAGCCACGCGTTCCTCGGCGTCTCGTCTGCCCGTCCCACCACCAGCAGGGCCAGCGCCCCGACGTTCGCCACGAGGATGAGGAGGTCCGGCTCCAGCGTGGCCTCGTACAGCAGGAGCGGGGCTGCGAGCGCACCGGCGGCCAGCGCGATCCATGCGGCGAGCCCACCGAAGAGTCGCCTGGCGATGAGGAACACCAGGAACAGGCTCAGAGCGCCGAGGATGGACTGGAGAACGCGGACCGTCGGAGGCGACAGCGCCAGGTTCACCAGGAGGTAGAGCGGGCTGATGTCCGCGCCTTCCTCCGGCTGCAGCCGACCCTGCACGAGCAGCCGTGCGAAGTCGGGGTACTTCGAGAACATCCATTGCGGGAGGAGGAGGAGCCCGAGCGCGAGATGGGTCAGCGCGACGCCGGCGACGACGACCAGGGGCGAGATCCGGACGCGCGTCCGCGGGATGGAAACCTCCACGCGACGCATCAAAGCCTGACCAGGCGAGGTGTCAAAGGACGCGCAGCCACCGCGCGTGTCGGGTCGACCTCGCGCCGTTCTCCACGTTCACACACATCGACCGCCGTCCGCGCGACCAGAAGCCTCACGCGCGCCGGCTCGACGTCGTCTTGCCCGCCGTATCCCGAGGAGGGACTCATCCGTCTCCTCGACATGACTCGACTTCCCTCCCTGCTCTCGTCGCCCGTCCGCCGTACCGGACGCATCGGTGCCCTCGTCCTGGGCGGCGCTCTCGCGACCGGCTGTGCCACCGCCCAGAAGGGCCACGCGCAGGTCAACGGGGTCCAGCTGTACTACGAGGTCCACGGCTCGGCCGGGGAGTCCGGAACGCCGCTGGTCCTGCTGCACGGAGGCGGCTCGACCTTCGAGACGTCGTTCGGCGAGATCCTCCCTGCGCTCTCGAGGACCCGGCGGGTCATCGTCTACGACCGTCAGGGGCACGGCCGCACGGCGGACGTCGATCGGCCCTTCTCCTTCCGGCAGTCCGCGGAGGATGCGGTGGGGTTGCTCCGCGCGCTCGGAATCGCACGGGCCGACTTCATGGGCTTCAGCAACGGCGGGCAGATCGCGCTGCAGATTGCGCTGACCCACCCGGAGGTCGTCCGGAAGCTGGTGATCGAGTCGGCGATGTTCAGCCGTGACGGGGCGGACCCCACCTTCTGGGAGGGGTTCGGTCGTGCCCGCCTCGAGGACATGCCCGCCGAGCTCCGCGAGGAGTACCTCCGCGTCGCGCCACGTCCCGCCGACCTCACCGCGATGTTCTGGAAGAGCGTCGAGCAGATGAAGACCTTCCAGGGGTGGACCCCGGAGGAGCTCCGCTCGATCCGCGCGCCGAGCCTCGTCCTCCTCGGGGACCGGGACGTCGTCCGTCCCGAGCACGGCGTGGCGCTCTACCGGCTCCTTCCCCACGCCCAGCTGGCGATCCTGCCGGACACGGATCACCGGGCCATCTGTCATCCGCCGGCGTGGTTGCCGACGCTGATCGCCACCTTCCTCGACGCGCCGGCCACCTGAGCCGCGCGGTCAGCGGACGATCTTCTCGTATCGCCGGCAGGGAATGGCGATCGGGCCGGCGGCGGTCTCCGCCGGGTAGTCGAGCGCCGCTGCGTCCGACCAGCCCTGGCGCGCGTAGAAGCGACGCGCTCGCGCGTTCCCGACCGCGACCGCGAGCCAGGCCGTCGCATGCTTTCCGGCGATCACCTGCTCCCCGTGCCGGAGGAGGACGGCCGCGATCCCTCCGCCCCGCGCGGACGCGGCGACGTAGAGCTGCTCGATCTCGTCGTCCTGTACGGTGACGAAGCCGATGAGCTCCCGGCCCAGAGTCGCCACGGTCGTGATGGGGATGCGGGGAGGCACCCGCCGGAGAAAGTCCTCCCACCGGCGATGGGCGTGCAGCGCCTCGGGGACGTGGCCCAGGTGGCCGTCGATCCAGCCGTGATGCCAGAGGGCGGCGATGGCGTCGACGTCCTCGACGGAGGCGGCGCGCAGGACGGGCTCGGACGGCACGGGCATGGCGAGCGCGGACGGTACCAGCGCTCGTCGCGGCGCGACCGGCGAATCGCCGGGCACCGTCGGCGCCGGACGCGACCGGCTGCCCGCGAGGTCCAGCTCGCTGAAGACGGTGCACCGCGCGCAGTGGACGGTGTAGTCCCGCCGCACGGGGAGAGTCTCCGGGGGTTCCCGATGCTGCGCGCAGGCCTCGCCCTGCTCCTCCTCGTGGGCTGCGTCTCGCCCCTCTCGTCCGTCCCCGACGGTGGACCCGGCGGAACGAGCCCTGGCGCCTGCTTCGTTCCGGTGGACGGAGGCGTGCTCGTCGCGCGTCCGGCGACGCCGGTGCCAGGATGCGCGCTCGGACCGCGCGAAGGCGGGGTGCTGGATCTCGGAACGCTCGGGCTGGCGCTGCAGGGCGGGCTCCTGTCGATCCCCGACGCGCCGGCCGGCGTCCCCCTCCCGGTGGTGTTCGTCTTCCACGGCGCCGGAGGCACCGGAGCCGGCGCCCGGACGTACGGCCTGGAGGCCGCAGCGGACGGCGGAGCGATCTTCGTCTACCCGGACGCTGTGCAGGGAACCTGGGACGTCGGGGGTCGCTCCATCGATGCGCGCCGGGTGGAGCTCGCGCTGCGGCGCCTCTCCGAGACCCGGTGCATCGATCCGGATCGTGTCTTCATCACCGGATTCAGCGCCGGAGCGGTGTTCACGCTCTTCCTCGGGTGCAACGTGCCGGACGCGTTCCGTGCGATGGGTGTCATCGCCGGGAGCGAGCGACGCTTCGACACCCGCTGCTGTCGGGGCGCGATCTCCGGGCTCTTCATCCACGGCACGGCAGACGACACCATCCCACTCCAGGATGGCGAGCTGGCGCGGAACCACACCCTGGGCCGCGATGCGTGCTCCTTCACGCCGGAGCCCGGCGCGGCGACCTGCGAGACCCACGACTGCCCGGCGCCGTGGGCCGTCGAGTTCTGCCCCTGGCCGGGGGGGCACGCCGTTCCGGAGTGGGCCGGTGCCGAGATGTGGCGCTTCTTCGGCTCACTCCCGGCGATCGAGTGACCGGAGCAGCCGGCACGCGCGGCGCGACTCAGGAGCTGGGTGGCGGGCCGAGGACCTCGAGCGGATCGACCGGAGCTCCGTCCTGGCGCACCTCGAAGTGCAGGTGCGGACCGCTGGTCTTCCCCGACTCTCCGACCGTGGCGATGACCTGACCGTCCCGGACCTGCTGGCCGGTGCGGACGCGGAGATCGCGATTGTGCGCGTACACCGTCACCAGCCCGCGGCTGTGCTCGATGATCACCAGGAGGCCGTACCCCTGCTGCGGCCCGGCGAAGAGCACCGACCCCTCGCTGGCGGTCCTCACCGGGGTGCCGGCCGGCGCCGCCAGGTCGATGCCGTCGTGCGGTGACTTCCCCTTGCGGCCGAACCGCGCGTAGAGCACGCCGCGCAGCGGCCACTGGAGCTGTCCCGGCCCGCGGCGGACACTCGCGACCGGAGCCTTCGCCACCTGAGACGGAGGCAACGCGCCCAGGACGCTCGTCTCGATCCGCCCCGGTCCCCGTCCGTCCCGGCCCGGGGGAGGCGCGGCCCGCCCCGACGCGGCCGCCGGCTCCGCGCGCGAGGCGCTCGAGGTCTCCCGGCGCCCGGCGAGCGCCCCGGGTCCGTGACACCCGGGGGGCGGAGCGCACCCGCGGGCTTCCCGGACGCCTCGAACGCGGCCGCGAGCGCGGGCGGGAGCACGTGGGAGTCTCCGTCCTCCACGTCGGCACCCGGCCCCGCAGGGCCGGTGGTCGGCGGCGACGCGGGCGCGCCCGATCCGGCGGGCGCGGGGACGATGAGCACCTGCCCCACCGAGAGGGGCGTGGACACCGAGATGCCGTTCATCTCCGCCAGGGCCCCGGGCGTGATGCCGAGGCCACGGGCGATCCGGTAGAGGGTCTCGCCGGCCGCGACGCGGTGGGTGCCGGGCGCGGGCGTGGAGGGGGGCGCCGCCGGAGCCGCGGGACGCGCGTCCACCAGATCCGGCTCGGCATGCGCGGGCGCGAGCACCACCCGCGGCCCGTCCGGGGTCATGCGCCGTGGCGCGGGCAGGTCGTCGGTGCGGAGCGAGGTGCGGTGACCGGGTCGCTCGCCGCTCGCCGGCGTCCCGCAGCCCGCAGCCATCACGGCCAGCAGGCAGAGGCGGAGCACACCGGTGGCGCGCCGCCGAGCGGCCGTGACCACCACGGTCCGGGTAGGAACCCGAAGGACCAGGGAACACGCCTCCAGTGGACAGGTGTACCCCGGAACCCGGGGGACATCAGATTTTCGCCGACGCCTTGCGCTCGAAGCCATCCACCGGCCAGCGCACGAGCTCCTCCATCCGCTGGAGGTCGGTCAGGTCGAGCAGCACCGGCGTCACGGAGATCAGCTGCTCGTCCAGCACCGCGTTGCAGTCGCTCCCGGGCAGGTCCTCGTGCGAGTACTCGGTGCCGCCGATCCAGTAGTACCGGCGCCCGCGCGGATCGCGCTTCTCAACCACCTGGTTCCCGTAGGTGTGCCGCCCCAGCCGGGTGACCGCCCAGCCGCGCGGCTCGGTCACCCCCGGAACGTTGACGTTCAGCAGGAGCCGGGGCGGAAGCGACTGCGAGAGCGCCGCGCGGGTCAGCGAGCGCGCGAACCGGGCGGCGTGGGAGAAGTCCAGCCCTCGCCCGCGCGCCACCAGGCTGAAGGCGATGGCCGGGACGCCGAGCAGCGTCGCCTCCATCGCCGCGGCCACCGTGCCGGAGTAGACGACGTCGTCCGCCATGTTCGGGCCGTGGTTGATGCCCGAGACCGCCAGACCCGGCACCTCGTCCTTCATCAGGTGGTGTATGGCCAGATAGGCGCAGTCGGTGGGGGTGCCGTCCACGGAGAACCAGCGCTCCTTCACCTTGCGGATCCGCAGGGGCCGGGTGAGCGAGATGGCGTGCGAGGCGGCGCTCTGCTCGTGCTCCGGCGCCACCACCCACACCTCCCCCAGCGGCTCCACAGCCTCCGCCAGCGCGGCGATGCCCGCCGACCCGATGCCGTCGTCGTTGAGGATCAGGAGGCGGATGATCAGCTCCGGCCGCGCCCGAACGTGCTCCGGCCCGGATAGCGCGCACCGGCGCCGAGCGCCTCCTCGATCCGGAGGAGCTGGTTGTACTTGGCGACACGATCGCTCCGCGAGAGCGAACCGGTCTTGATCTGACCGCAGTCCAGCGCCACCGCCAGGTCGGCGATGGTGACGTCCTCGGTCTCGCCCGAGCGGTGGCTCATCACCGACCGGTACCCCGCACGGTGCGCCATCCGCACCGCCGCGATGGTCTCGGTGAGCGTGCCGATCTGGTTCACCTTGATGAGGATGGCGTTGGCCACGCCGGCATCGATGCCGCGGGCGAGCCGCTCGACGTTGGTCACGAACACGTCGTCACCCACCAGCTGCACCGAGCTTCCGATGGCCCGGGTGAGCGCCGCCCACCCCTCCCAGTCGTCCTCGGCCATCCCGTGCTCGATGCAGACGATGGGGTACTTGCGCACCAGCTGCTCGTAGAAGCCCACCAGTCCGGCGGCGTCGTACGACTTGCCCTCGCCCTTCAGGGTGTAGCGCCTGGTCTTCCCGTCGAAGAACTCGCTCGCCGCCACGTCGAGCGCGAGCGCCACGTCCTTGCCCGGGGCATAGCCGGCCGCGGAGATCGCCTCGGTCACCAGGACCAGCGCCTCCTCGTTGGTGGGAGGTCGGGCGCGTAGCCGCCCTCGTCCCCCACCCCGGTGGCCAGCTTGCGCGCCTTCAGGCCTTTCTTGAGCGCGTGGAACACCTCGGCGCCGGTGCGGAGCGCCTCGGCGAACGTGGGTGCACCGACCGGGACGATCATGAACTCCTGGAAGTCCACCCGGGTGTCGGCGTGCGCGCCGCCGTTGAGGATGTTCATCAGCGGCACCGGCAGCGTCCGGGCCTGTACCCCGCCGACGTAGCGCCAGAGCGGCAGCCCGGTGGCCTGCGCCGCCGCCTGGGCCGTGGCCAGCGAGACGCCGAGGATTGCGTTCGCACCGAGCTTGCCCTTGCCGGGCGTGCCGTCGAGGTCGAGCATCCGCGCGTCGACCGCGGTCTGGTCCAGGGCGTCCATGCCCACCACCGCCGGGGCGATGACGTCGCGGACGTTGACCACCGCCTTGCGGACGCCCTTCCCGCCGTAGCGAGCCGGCTCGCCGTCGCGCAGCTCGATCGCCTCGTGGGCTCCGGTGGATGCGCCGGAAGGAACCGCGGCCCGGCCGACGTCCCCTCCGTCGAGGCTGACCTCGACCTCCACCGTGGGATTGCCCCGGGAGTCGAGGATCTCCCGGGCAACGACGTCGATGATCTCGGTCATGGCCGCCGACTTGTACGCACCCCGGGGGAGCGCGGGCAAGGACGACGATGAGCCGGAAAACTAGTGCAGCTTGCGGAGGTCGATGACCACGACGCCGCGCTTCGGCTTCTCCTCGCGGCCGTCCTCGTCGCTGCGGCGCACCGGGCGCTCGCGCTCGTCGGGGGCCGGAAGCGGCAGCTCCACCGCAGGTCGCTCTCGCTCGTCGCGATCCACCCGATCGCGGCGGCTGACCTGGTCGATGACGAAGCTGTCGAGCATTCGGCGTCTCCACGAGGCCAGTGGAAGAACTGGCCTTCGCCCCTCATTGTAATGCCTGACTTCACCCCAGCAAGCGTCGCTCCGGGAGGTGCTCCGCCTACCGCAGCTCCGCCCGTTTCTTGAATGCTTCCAGGAGCTTGGGGAGCGACTGGTCCACCAGCATGTTCACGATGGACCGTGGTACCAGGGGACCCACTCCCACCTCGATGGTGTACGTGGCGCGCGTCTTCCCGTCTGGCGTGGACTCGAGCGTCCAGCTGCCGTGGTTGTCGCGCATCACGTCGCCCTTCACGAACGTCCAGCGAACCGTCTTCGGTCGCTCCTCGACGTGGTGGAGCGTGTAGTGGATGCGCTTCACGAGGTCGATGCCGTAGGCCACGTCCACCTCGTTGCCGCGGCGGTTGAAGCTCTTTGCCTCCTTCACCTCGGGGAGGAACTCCACGTAGCGGTCGTAGTCGACGATGACGTCGAACAACCGCTCCGGCGGCGTGTCGATGACGATGCTCCGGCTGGCGGCGGGCATGTTCAGCGTCCTCCTGCCTGGCGCGCGAAGTACTCGGGCTTCGTCTCGAAGCGGTGCTGGGCCTGGACGTAGCGGACGGTGCCGGTCTTGCTCCGCATCACCACCGACCAGGTCTCGGCGCCGCCGCCGAGGAAGCGTACGCCGCGAAGGAAATCGCTGGAGGTGACGCCGGTGGCGGCGAACATCACCTCTCCCTGGGCCAGCTCCTCCGCGGTGTAGATCCGGTCGAGGTCGGTGACGCCCATCCTCCGCGCGCGGGCGATCTCGTCGTCGTTGCGCGGCCGGAGCCGTCCCTGCATGTCGCCTCCGACCGACTTCACGGCTGCGGCGGTGATGACGCCCTCGGGGGCTCCTCCGATCCCCATCAGCACGTCCACGCCCGTCTCCGGGAAGCAGGTGGCGACCCCTCCGGCCACGTCCCCGTCCTCGATGAGTCGGATGCGCGCGCCGGCCGTCCGCACCTCGCGGATCAGCTCCTCGTGCCGGGGGCGGTCGAGGATGACGACCGTGAGGTCTCCCGGATCGCGGCCCAGCGACCGGGCGATGGCGCGGAGGTTCTCGGTGGGGCTCCTGCGCATGTCGATGGCACCACGCGCCTGCGGGCCCACGGCGAGCTTCTCCATGTAGGTGTCCGGGGCGTTGAGGAGCTTGCCGCGCTCGGCGAGCGCGACCACGGCGATCGCGCCCGGCCGCCCGTAGGCGCAGAGGTTCGTTCCCTCCAGCGGGTCGAGGGCGATGTCGATCCCCGGATCGTCCGGGGCCCACCGGCCCACCTTCTCGCCGATGTAGAGCATGGGCGCCTCGTCGCGCTCGCCCTCGCCGATGACCACCGTGCCCTGGATGTGGAGGGTGTCGAAGGCTCGGCGCATGGCGTCCACGGCGGCCTGATCCGAGAGGTTCTTCTCTCCCCGGCCCATCAGCCGGGCCGCGGCGATCGCTGCCAGCTCGGTGACGCGCACCACCTCCAGCGCCAGGTTGCGGTCCATGGACGTCCTCCTCCCCCTTCGGTGCGCCGGACCGTACCCCGGGCCGTGCAGGGAGGCGACGGTTCCGAGGGACCCGCCGGGGCATCGGTGGCGAAGGCGTCGGCCGGTGGACTCAGCCGCGCAGCGCGGCCACCCACTCGGGGAGCCGCGCGGGTCTGCCTCCCTTGCCCAGACAGGCGTGGACCGTGCTGCCCGTGCAGAGCACCGCCGCCTCTCCCTCGCGGGTGACCTGATAGCGGAAGGTGAGCGTCACCCGGGTGACCGCCGGCACCTCGATGCCCACGAGGAGCACGTCCTCGTAGCGCGCCGGCGCCACGTACCGGCAAGTGGCCTCCACCACGGGAAGGCTGAACCCCTCGGCCTCCATCTCGCGGTAGCTGCGCCCGTGGGCGCGGAGCAGCTCGCTGCGGGCGAACTCGAAGTAGCGGAGGTAGTTCGCGTAGTACACGACCCCCATCTGGTCGGTGTCGCCGTAGATGACCCGCACCCGCGCCTGGAACATCCGTGCCCTCCTGTCGGAGACGGTAGGCGTCGGGCCGGATCCCGGACAAGGGAAAGGAAGATCGCCCCGCGCTCGGGGGTACACTCCGCGGCGACGATGACCCGCGCTCTCCTCCTCGCCCTCGCCCTCCTCTGCACGCCCGCGCTCGCCAAGCCTCCCCGGCTGACGCTCTTCATCGCGGTGGACGCGCTCGGAACGGACCTGCTCCTCCGCTCGCGGCCCCAGCTCCGGGCGGGGCTCGCCCAGCTGATCGACCGCGGCGCCTTCTACCCCGACGTGCGCTACCAGCAGGCGCAGACGACGACCGCGCCGGGGCACAGCGTGCTGTCCACCGGGGCCTACCCCTGGCGGACCGGCGTGGTGGGCAACCGCGTGCTGAACCGGACCAGCGGCAAGGACGAGCCCATCTTCTGGGATGCCACGCACCCGGTGCTCGACGCGCCGGCGGGGGTGGAGGACGTCTCTCCGGAGTCGATGCTGGCCGAGACGCTGGCCGACCACCTGAGGCTCTTCACCGCCGGCCGGGGGAAGGCCATCGCCCTCTCGGGCAAGGCACGCGCGGCGATCGCGCTCGCCGGTCGGCTGGGGCAGGCCTTCTGGTTCAACGAGCAGGTGGGCAAGCTGGTGACCGGGACCGCGTACATGAAGGAGCTGCCGTCGTGGCTCCGGACGCTCAACGACCGGAAGCTCCCGGACGCGGCCTTCGGGACCGACTGGAGTCTCGCGCTTCCCGTCACGCAGTACCTGGGCGACGACGACCGGCCCTTCGAGTCACCGTCCTACGGGATGGGCCGCACCTTCCCCCACTCGCTGAAGGGCGGAGCGCCGTCGCCGGGTCCGCCGTCCTACGCCGCCTTCGCCTCGTCGCCGTTCGCGAACGACCTGCTGGTACAGGCGGCGAAGGCGGCCATCACCGCCGAGGGGCTGGGAAAGGACGACGTACCGGACCTGCTCGCGGTCAGCTTCAGCGCGACCGACCTCGTCTACCACCAGTACGGCCCCTACTCCTGGGAGATGCAGGACGCGCTGGTGCGCCTGGACCGGCAGATCGGCGATCTGCTGGCGGCGGCGGAGAAAGCGGCCGGCGGAAGACAGAACCTCCTGGTGGTGCTCTCGTCGGACCACGGAGGCGCCGCGCTGCCCGAGGAGTGGATCGCCGCGGGCATCAACGCCACGCGGGTGAAGGCATCGGCGCTGAAGCAAGGACTGGCCCAGGAGCTCCAGACGCGGTTCGGGGCCCCGGTGCTGCTGGGCATGGTGGACCGGGAGATCTACCTGAACGGCAAGGTGCTCGCGGAGAAGAAGCTGGACGCGGCGGCGGTCCGCCGGGCGGCGGCGGAGTGGCTGGCGAAGCAGCCGGGCGTGGCGCTGGCCGCGTCGGCGGACGACCTCGAGTCCGGCCAGGAGCTGAGCGGATTCATGCCCGCGCTCCGCCGGAGCCACTACCCGGGCCGGAGCGGCGACGTGACGTTCCTCCTCAAGCCGTACGCGGTGTTCATGGAGGGAGACACCGGGACGACGCACGGCGAGCCCTACGCCTACGACAGCCAGATTCCCCTGGTGCTCTACGGAAAGAACGTCCGGCCCGGCCTCTACCGGATGCAGGTGCACGCGAGCGACGTGGCGCCCACCGCGGCGATGCTGATGGAGATGGGCGCGCCGGCGTCCGCGGAAGGCGAGCCCCGGGTCGAGTCCGTCGTGCAGGGGCGCTGAGCGGCAGTCCCTAGGGACGCCCGGAGATCTGGCGGCGGAGGTCGTCGTCCTTCTGGCTTCCCGTCGTCGTCGGCGGCTCGGTGGACCTTCCGGTCGCCGGCTCGTAGCAGCCCCCGGGGCCGGAACCTCCGCCGCAGATGCGCGTGCTGGCGCACCCGGTGCTCACCGCGAGGAGCAACCCCAGGACAAGGACCCGCATCGAGACACCTCCGCCGGGCCGAACCGAGCACGGGCAGCGCCTCCTCGCGGACGAGATGCAGGGAGCGGCAGCGGCGACTCCGCGAGGCGCGCGCCGCGGATCAGCGCTCGACGATCTCGAGCGACAGGTCCATCGCCCGCGCCGAGTGAGTCAGCGCCCCCATCGACACGTAGTCCACGCCGAGCTGCGCGAGCCCGGGGAGCCGCTCCAGCGTCACGTTTCCCGACACCTCGAACTTCACCCGCCCCGCGGCGATCCTCACCGCCTCGGCGACGGTCGCATCGTCCATGTTGTCGAGCAGCACCACGTCCGCGCCGCCGGCGATGGCGTCCGGCAGCTGGGCGAGGCCGGTGACCTCGATCTCGATCTTCACCAGCAGGGGCGCATGCGCGCGAGCACGGCGGAGAGCCTCGCGGACGTCACCGCCTAACGCGGCGAGGTGGTTGTCCTTGATCAGCACCCCGTCGAAGAGCCCGAAGCGGTGGTTGGACGCGCCGCCGGCGCGCACCGCCTCCTTCGACAGGCCGCGCATGCCAGGGCTGGTCTTGCGCGTGTCGATGATGCGGAGCCGGGAGCCCTTCACCGCGTCGGCCGCCCGCGCGGCGAGCGTGGCGATGCCGCAGGTGCGCTGGAGGATGTTCAGGGCCGTCCGCTCGCCCACCAGCAGCGTCCGGAGCGACGCCGACACGGTCCCCACCACCGCCCTGCCCCCGATGCGCGCCCCGTCACCTTCCGGGAAGCGCACCTCGGCCGCGGGCTCGAGCCGGGTGAAGACACGGGCGAAGGCGCGCGTGCCCGAGAGCACCAGCGTCTCCTTCGCCCAGACCTCTGCCCGCCCCCGCGCCCCCTCGGGGACCAGCGCCTGGGTGGTGACGTCACCTGCCGCACCCAGGTCCTCCTCCAGCGCCAGGTCGATCAGACGGTCGACGAAGTCCATACCTGGAGGAGGCCCGGCTCTGGCTCTAGCGGCGGGACTTCCGGGCGGTGCGCCGGGCCCCACGCCGGGCCTTGCGCGCGCCACGCCTCGCCTGCCGCACGCCCTTCCGCGCCGTGCGCCTCGTCTTGCGAGCGCCGCGGCGCGCCTTCCGTCCCGCCTTGCGCGCGGTGCGCCTTGCCTTGCCTCCGCCGGTCTTCTTCTTGCCCGCCGCCTTCTTGGCCGGCGCCTTCTTCGCAGGAGCCTTCTTCTTCGCACCGCCGGAGCGGCGCGGGCGAGGAGCGGCCGCGGCAGGAGCTGGCGCGGGGGAGGCCGGCTCGCCCATGCCCATCCCGAAGCCACTGCTCTCCGACGCAGGCGTGGAGGGCGGCCCGCCCATGCCGCCGCCCATTCCACCCATCCCGTTCGACTCGATCTCTTCCGGTGTTCTCTCGGACATCGTTCCTCCAGTTCAGATCCGACTGAGGTTGTCCAGCAGCTTGGCCCTCCGGGCCTCGAGCTCGGTCACCCGGGCTCGGTCCTTCTCCACCACGTCGGCCGGAGCCCGCGCGACGAAGCTCGGATTGTCCAGCTTTCGCCTCAAGGCTGCCAGATCCGACTCGACGCGGGCGATCTCTTTCCGCAAGCGCGCGCGTTCTTCGTCGAGATCCAACAGGCCGGCCAGCGGGACGTAGACACTCACCCCCTGTCCCACCCATGACGCGCTCGACGGCGGCGGCGCGCCCGTCGGCTGCACCGTCATCTCCGACAGCCCGGCCAGCGACTCCATGTCACTCCGGTGCCGCTCCAGCGCCGGCCGGAGCGCCGCGTCGTCGGTCTGCACCACCGCCCGAATCCTCTGGAGTGGCGGGAGGTTGCTCTCACCCCGGATGTTGCGGATGCCCTCCACCACCGCGATGACGGGTGCCATCTCCGCCTCCGCGGCGGGGTCCTCCGTCCCAGCCGCCGGAAACGCCGCGAGCATCAGGAATGCGTCTTGCGGGACGCCGGGGAGCCGGTGCCAGATCTCCTCGGTGATGAACGGGATGAAGGGGTGAAGGAGCCGCAGCACCCGGTCCAGCACGTGAATGAGCACCGCGCGCGTGGTGTCACCGCGCTCGGTGTCCGTGCCCTGCAGCGCGGGCTTGGCGAGCTCGATGTACCAGTCGCAGAACGCGTGCCAGGTGAACTGGTAGAGCCCCGAGGCGGCCTCCGCGAACTCGTAGCGGCCCAGCGCGTCGTTCACCTCGGCGGTGACCCGCTCGGTGCGTGAGAGGATCCACCGGTCGGCCACCGTGAGCGGCCGCTCGCGCAGCGGCCGGTTCCCGGGGTGGAAGTCGCCGAGGTACAAGAGGAGGAACCGCGAGGCGTTCCACAGCTTGTTGGTGAAGGCCTTGTAGCCGTTGACCCGATCGAGCGAGAGCTTGATGTCCCGCCCCTGCGCCGCCAGCGCGGCGAGCGTATAACGCAGCGCGTCGGCTCCGAACGCCGGCATCCCTTGCGGGAACTTGTTGCGCAGGCTCGGGGGAAGCTCCGCGGTCTTCTGGCCGTGGATGACGTCGAGCGGATCGACGACGTTCCCCTTCACCTTCGACATCTTCTCGCCCTTCTCGTCGCGCACCATCGCGTGCAGGTAGACGGTGCGGAAGGGCACGTCGCCCATGAAGTGGATGCCCAGCATCATCATCCGGGCCACCCAGAAGAAGAGGATGTCGTGTCCGGTCTCCAGGACCGAGGTCGGGTAGAAGGTCTTCAGCTCCGGCGTCCGCTCCGGCCAGCCGAGGGTGCTGAAGGGCCACAGCCCCGAGCTGAACCAGGTGTCGAGCACGTCCGGGTCCTGGACCAGCGCCGATCCCTTGCAGCCGGGGCAGCGCTCGGGCCGGGTGCGGGCGACGATGGGCGTGGCCTTCTCCAGATCCAGCGCTCCGGAGGAGGTCCGCGGAGTGCACGCCTCGCAGTACCAGGCGGGGATCTGATGTCCCCACCACAGCTGTCGGCTCACGCACCAGTCCTGGATGTTGCGCATCCAGTGGAAGTAGGTGGCGGTCCAGGTCTCGGGGACGATCTTCGTGCGCCCCTGCTCCACCGCCTCGATCGCCGGGCGGGCCAGCGGCTCGATCTTCACGAACCACTGCGGTGAGAGGCGCGGCTCGACGATCGTCCCGCTCCGCTGGCACAGGCCGATGCTGAGGGCGTGCGGCTTCTCGGAGACGAGGAGCCCGCGCGCCTCGAGATCCGCCAGCACTCGCGTCCGCGCCTCGAAGCGGTCCAGCCCTGCGTAGGGCCCGGCGGCCTCGTTGGTGCGCGCCGCCTCGTCGAGGATGGAGATCATCGGCAGGTCGTGCCGCAGCCCGGTCTGGTAGTCGTTGAAGTCGTGCGCGGGGGTGACCTTCACCACCCCGGTGCCGAACTCCGGGTCCACCAGCGTCGCGTCCGCGATGACCGGGATCTCCCGCTCGAGGAGCGGAAGGATGACCGTCTTCCCGACCAGGTCGCGGTAGCGCGGGTCGTCCGGATGCACCGCCACCGCGGTGTCTCCGAGCATCGTCTCCGGCCGGGTGGTGGCCACGGTGAGGAACCGCTCCTGACCCTTCACCGGGTAGCGAATCTCCCAGATCGACCCCTGTCGCTCCTCGTGCTCCACCTCGAGGTCACTGAGCGCGGTCTGGCAGTCCGGACACCAGTTGATGAGCCGGTTGGCGCGGTAGAGGAGCCCTTCCTCGTGGAGGCGGACGAACACCTCCAGCACCGCCCGCGAGCTGCCGGGGTCCATCGTGAAGCGCGAGCGGCTCCAGTCGAGGCTGGCCCCGAGGTGCTCGTGCTGCTCCTGGATGCGCGCCCCGTAGCGCTCCTTCCACTCCCAGATGCGACGGACGAACTCCGCCCGCCCCAGGTCGTGGCGCGACTTCCCCTCGGCGCGCTTCACCTCGCGCTCCACCACCATCTGGGTGGCGATTCCGGCGTGGTCCACGCCGGGCTGCCAGAGGGTGTTGAACCCGCGCATCCGGTGCCAGCGGACGAGGATGTCCTCGAGCGTGGCGGTCAGCGCGTGTCCGATGTGGAGCGAGCCGGTGACGTTGGGCGGGGGAAGGATGATGCAGTACGGCGGCTTGCTCGACGTGGCCTCGGCGCGGAAGCAGCCGGCGGCCTCCCAGCGCCGGTACCAGCGCGCCTCCACCTCCGCAGGCTCGTAGGCCTTCGGAAGTCCCTCCTGATGGTCCTCGGACATACCCGTGAGGGGGGTTGTTTAGCCTTTTCTCTCCCGCTCGCGCATCGTCCGCTCGGCGATTTCTCGCACGATGGTCTCCGCGAGCTGGGGGACCACTTCCCAGGCAATCTTCTCGATGACCTCGCGCGAGGCCTTCCCGAGGGCTTCCCGGAGCTGGGCCTCGCCTCCGTCGGCGGCCGGCGCCGACGCGTCGGTGCCGAGGTCGAGCGACATCTCCTCCGCGGCGGCGGGCGGCGCGATCTGCTGCTCCACCCGGTAGCCCCGGACGGGCGTGTTGGCGGGGGCCGAGAGGCCGAATGGGTCTCGCCCGCGCGCCGTCGCCGGGGCAGCGGGGGCGGCCGGCACCGGAGGGAGGGGCGAGGCACCCGGGGCCCGGGGGAACCCGCCGGGGGCCATGGGGGCCGCCGGCCGTGCAAAGCCCGACTGCGTGACGAGCGGCATCCCCGGACGGGGCGCGCCCGGAACGGTGCCGCCCCCCATCTGCTGCGGCGGTCGCGGGAGGCCCCCCGACGCGGGAGCGGGCCGTGAAGGCACGCCTGGCTGGGTGACGGGACGGCCGAGCGGCTGCGGCGCCGGCCGCGGCACTCCGGCCATCGGCGTGGGCGCTGGCGCAGCCGGACGGGGGATGCCGGCAGGCCCGGGCATGGGCTGCGGAACTCCGGCCGTCGGCGCGGGGCGGGGGGCGCCCACCGGCGAGAACGCGCCGGTCGAGGCGGGGCGAGGCGCGCCCGAGGCCATGGGCTGGCTGGGCCGGGGAACCGCCGGCTGCGAGGTCGCCGGGGGTGGCGCGGTCGCGTACGCCGGACGGGCCGGCATCATCGGCTGGCCCGCGGGCAGCCCGAGCAGTGCGCGGACGCGGTCGAGGAACGCCTGGCTCTCGAAGGGTTTGGTGATGTGCGCGTCCGCCCGGGCAGCGCGAGCCCGCGCCTCGTCGAAGGGCTCGAAGTTGCCGGCGAGGAGGAGCACCGGCGTCGCCGCGGTGGATGGATCCGACTTGAGGGTCTCGCAGACCTCGTAGCCGCTGCGGCCGGGCATCAGCACGTCGGCGATGACCAGGTCCGGGCGCATCTCTCGCGCGCGGGCAATGGCGTCGATGCCGTTGTCCACCGCGGTGATCTGGAAATCCTCGAGCGCGAGCGCCATCCCGATGACCTTGCGGATGGTGAGCGAGTCATCGGCGACGAGCAGGGTCTTCGGCATGTCAGCTCGCGATATCTGAGGGGCCGCGCCGCGGCCCTGTCAAGTTCGACGCTCCCAGCAGCCGCGTGACGTCCGGGGCGAGCACGACGCGTCCGTCCGGCGTTCGCCAGCGCCCCGCCTCCTCGCCCGCCACGAGGCCGTGCTCGATGCCCAGGACCCGCGAGGAGCACAGCGCGACCTGGATGCCGGCGAGCTCGAGCAGGACCACCTGCGACTCCGCCGCCGGTGGCTGTCCGAGGAACGCCGGGAGCGCGTACACCGGCCACAGCGCGCCGGCGTGTGCCAGAAGCCCGGCGACGACTCCCCCCGGCACCGGGAAGGGACAGAAGGCGGCCAGCACCGGGGAAATCTGCAGCACGTGCTGGAGCGGCACGCCGAACAGCATCGCGCCCGACTCGAAGAGGAGTGCCGGGCCCTGGGGCGCCTCGAGCCAGGTCACGATGCGCGGCGGCGGCGGGGGCACCATGCACGTCTGCCCCAGTGCCTCGGCGCGCAGCTCGAGGTACAGCTTCCCCTGGTGCTGGAGGGCCCCGCGGACCAGCGTGCCGATGCGCTGCGCGAGATCGCGGGTGAGCTGGAAATGCGGCGCACCGGCGACGTCCGCCACTTCCGCACCTTCACGTACGCGCACCGCAAGCGTGGGACTGGTGTCGAGGAGGACCGCGAGGCCAGGACGGCCCTCGGCCGCCCCGCCCATCAACGTCGAGAGGTCCTCGAGGGGAAACACGCCTCGAACCGTCGCCCGTTCGGCGTCTGGATCCGGTGGTGTCACCTCGAGGACGCGTGACGCCTCGAGGGCGTAACGCGCCGGCCCCGCCTCGAAGAGGAGCGCGAGTCTCCGACCTCCGTCATGCGTGTGCGCGGTCATGACGAGCCTGGCCCCGAGGCTATCGCGAGCCGGCGAGATCCTGTCATGCTCGGGGCTGGCACGGCGCGAGAGTCGGATGGCGACCATCCTGCTGGTGGACGACGAGAAGGTCGCCCGTACGGTGTACGGCGACTACCTGACCGCCGCGGGTCATAGGGTGACCTGCGTCAGCTCGGTGGCGGAGGCGCGGGCGGCGCTGGCGCTTCACCCCGTCGACCTGGTGGTCACCGACCTCATCCTCCCCACCGGGGACGGCATGGAGGTCCTCCAGCACACCCGCGAGCGGTATCCGGGCGTGGAGGTGGTGGTCATCACCGCGCTGGACAAGGTCGACCCCGCGGTGCGCGCCATCAAGAACGGGGCGGCCGAGTACCTGGTCAAGCCGGTGAAGCCCGAGGGGCTGAACCACGCGGTGAACCGGGCGCTGATGACCCGCGCGCTGCTCGCGGAGAACGCGGCGCTCAAGCGTCACCTCTCGCTGGTCGAGGCGGGCCAGCGGCTCCTCACCACCCTCGACCGCCCGCGGCTCGCGCAGACGGCGGCCTCGGCCTTCCTCGGGCTGTCCGGCGCGGAGGGCGTGCTCCTCTGGTCGCGAAGCGGTGACACCGTCCGGCTGGAGGGCTCGGAGGGCATCGCCGCGGAGCCGCTCCGCCACCTCGTCGTCCGTTACGACGCCGAGCTCCCGGACATGCCCGCCCGTCCCTTCGATGCCGCCTGGCCGGAGGGGTCCGGGAGGGTGCTGGGTTTCCCGGTGGGCGAGGCCGGAAAGCATCGGGGGTGGGCCCTGCTGGTGACCCACGCACCGGCCACCGAGACGGTGCGCGAGACCGCCGAGTACCTCGCACGCCACCTCGCGCTGGCCTGGGATCACGCCGAGCGCTTCGCGCGTGTGGAGGACCTCGCCTACCTCGACGACCTCACCCGGCTCTACAACGCGCGCTACCTGGACGAGGCGCTGGAGCGCGAGCTGCACGGCAAGGGACCCTTCAGCCTGCTCTTCCTCGACCTCGACCACTTCAAGAGCGTCAACGACACCCACGGGCATCTGGTGGGGAGCAAGCTCCTCGTCGAGGCGGCCCGGGTGGTGAAGTCCTGCACCCGCGATCTGGACGTCGTCGCCCGCTGGGGCGGCGATGAGTACGTCGTGCTCCTCCGCGAGACCGACAGCGGCGGCGCGCTCAAGGTGGCCGAGCGAATCCGTCGCACGGTGGAGTCGCACTCCTTCCTCGCCCGCGAGGGGTACGGGCTGGGAGTGACGGTGTGCATCGGCGTGGCGAGTCACCCCGAGCACGGGGTGGACCGCCGCACGCTCCTCGACCTCGCCGATCGGGCGATGTACCGCGGCAAGCGGACCTCGCGGAACGTGGTCTACGTCGCGACGCCGGCGGCCGAGGAAGTCGTCAAGCGAAGCGGCGCGGCCTGAAGACTTGTCGCGGCGACCCGAAACGCTCTAAGCCGGACCGCCGTGCGGGTGCACCGTCCTGGAACCCGGGCGCTCGTCCCGGCCCTCCTTCTGTTCGTGGCCGGCCTCGCCGCGTGCGAACAGCCACCCGAGACCGAGCTTCGCTTCCGGGTGGGGTACCCCGACATCCCGAGCACGCTCCTCGTCTACGTGGCGCAGGACCAGCGACTCTTCGATGCCGAGCATCTCCGCGTCGAGTCCAAGGTCTACCCCACCGGACGCGAGGCGCTGGCCGCGGCCATCGCCGGGGAGCTGGACGGCGTGGTGGTCTACTCGACCCCGCTGGTGCTCGCGGCCATGCATGGCGAGGACCTCGTGGTGCTCAGCACGCTGCACCGCTCGGACGGTCTCACCGGCCTCGCGGTGAATCCGCAGACGGGCATCCGCAGCGCGGCGGATCTGCGGGGGCGACGAGTCGGCGTCACCCCGGGCACGAGCTCCCAGCTCGCCCTCGACGTGGTGCTCGCCGAGAGCGGCCTCGAGCCGTCCGACGTGCGGTCGGTGCCGGGCCAGCCGAGGGACCTCATGGCCGCGCTCGAGGCGGGTGAGCTCGATGCCGCGTCGCTCTGGGTGCCGAATCTCCTGCTGGCGACCGGGCCGGGGAAGGCGCGCCTTCTCACCTCCGAGATCTACGCCGAGATGAGCATGCTCGCCGGGATGCGCCCTCGCATCGAGGCGCGCCGCCTCGAGACCAGCCGGTTCCTCCGCGCGCTCCTGCGGGCGCAGGGAATGCTGCGCCGGCGGCCGCAGCTCGTCGAGAGCACGCTGCGGCCCCGCTTCCCGCAGCTCGACGAGGCACAGCTGGCCACCATCGTCTCCCACTCGCGATTCGAGGTGGGGCTGTCGAACCTCCTGCTCAGCACTCTGCGCCAGGAAGGAGCGTGGCTCGAGCAGCGTGGCGAGCCGCGGGCGGAGCGGATCCGGTTCCGCGACGCGCTCGCGCCCGGGCTGCTCGAGGAGCTGGCCCCGGAGTCGGTCACCCTCCTCCGCCCGCCGGAGCGGCCCCTCCGGTGAGCCTCGCCCGGAAGCTGGTCGGTCCTCAGGTCCTGATCCTCGGGCTCATCGCCGCGCTCGCCATCACCCAGTGGGCGGTGACGCGGTACGAGCGCCGGCAGCTGGAGGAGACCACCCGCCGGCTCCAGCAGACGGGCTTGAGGATCCAGCGGCTGGCCCAGCTGTTCTCGGACACCGAGCGCGACCTGCTCTCCGAGGTGTTCACCCGTCAGGACCTCCTCACCCGGCGCATCACCCTGAGCAACGAGGAGATCGACCTCCTGCTCGACGAGCTCGCGCGGGCGGACGCGGCCACGCCCGGGCGGACCCTGCTCGAGGACCTGCGGCGTCTCCGGCGCCCGCTGGTGGACGCGCAGCGCGCGCTGCTCGACGCGCGCGATCCAGCCCGCAGCCGCTCGGCCTTCGTACGCTGGTGGTTCCTCGATCAGCGCGCCAACGCAGTTCTCGCCGACCTGTCGGCGGACAACCTCAAGGGCGTGGACCGGATCCTCGCCCAGGTCGGAGACACCCGCCGCCGGACGGATCTCTTGCTCATCAGCCTCACCCTGATCTGCGCCCTCACGGTGGCGGGAACGACCCTTTACGTGTTCCGCGGCGTGGTCGCGCCGCTGGTCCGCCTCACCGCCGCGAGCCAGACAGTGGGCGACGGCGGCTCGGTCCCGTTGCTGCCCGGGCGGCGTGACGAGCTCGGCGCGCTCTCGCGGGTGCTCGCCGGGACGACCGAGCGGCTGGTGGCCACCAACGCCGAGCTCCAGGAGGCCCTCGCGCTCCGGGAGCGCTTCCTCTCCATCGCCGCGCACGAGCTCCGCACCCCGCTCACCTCGCTGTCGTTGCAGCTGGCGCTCATCCAGCGGCGGATCGAGCAGGGCGCGGACCGGGAAACGCTCCGCGCCAACGCCGGGGCGCTCGCGCGTCAGTCCCAGCGGCTTTCACAGCTGGTGGGAGAGCTGCTCGACGTGACCCGCATCCAGCGCGGTCGCCTCGACCTGCACGTCGAGCAGGTCCGCCTCGATCAACTGGTCCACGAGGTGTGCGAGCGGTGCACGGCGCTGCTCGACGCGGGGCAGAACCGGCTCACCCTGGAGCTCGAGCCCGAGGTCCTGGGCGAGGTGGATCCCTCGCGGATCGACCAGGTGCTGGTGAACCTCCTGGGAAACGCTGCCCGGCATGCCCGGGGCGCGGCCATCACCGTGCGGCTGTGGAGCACCGCCCGGGAGACGATGCTCGAGGTGCGCGACTCCGGTCCGGGGATCCCCGAGGCCGTGCGGAGCCGGCTGTTCGAGCCGTTCGCCCGGGCTCCGGGAGCGGCGCCGGGCCTCGGGCTCGGGCTCTACATCAGCCGGGAGATCGTCGAGGCCCACGGGGGTCGCATCGACATGATGACCGCCCGCGGGGAGGGAACGGCGTTCACCGTCCACCTCCCGCGGGCCAGTCGACTTCGTTCGGCGGCGACCGGGTGACGGTCGGCCGTCAGTAGTCCATGTCCTCGCCGCCGTAGTCCGGCCCGCTGGCGCCCGCGCCGCCGCCCTTGGACTTCTTCTTCGGCTTCTCGGCGATCATGGCCTCGGTGGTCAGCAGGAGCGAGGCGACGGAGGCGGCGTTCTGGAGCGCGGTGCGCTCGACCTTGGTGGGGTCGATGACGCCGGCCTTCTCCAGGTCCTCGTAGGTCTCGGTGCGGGCGTTGAGGCCGAAGGCGCCCTGCCCGGCGCGGACCTTGTCCACCACCACCGCACCCTCGAGGCCCGCGTTGCCGGCGATCTTCCGGAGCGGCTCGGTGAGCGCGCGCTTGACGATGTCCACCCCGAAGCTCTGCTCGCCGGGCGCCTTCAGGCCATCCAGCGCCGGCAGGCAGCGCACGTAGGCCACCCCACCGCCGGGGACGATGCCCTCCTCCACCGCGGCGCGGGTCGCATGCAGCGCGTCCTCCACCCGGGCCTTGCGCTCCTTCATCTCGGTCTCGGTCGCGGCACCCACCTTCACCACCGCGACGCCACCGACCAGCTTCGCCAGGCGCTCCTGGAGCTTCTCCTTGTCGTAGTCGCTGGTGGTCTCGCCGATCTGGGCGCGGATGAGCTTGATCCGGCCCTCGATGTCCGGCTTCTTGCCGGCGCCGTCGATGATGGTGGTGTTGTCCTTGTCGATCTTCACCCGCTTGGCGCGGCCGAGTTCGTTGAGGGTCAGGTTCTCGAACTTGATGCCCAGCTCCTCGCTGACCACGCTGCCGCCGGTGAGGGTGGCGATGTCCTTCAGCATCTCCTTGCGGCGATCACCGAAGCCCGGCGCCTTCACCGCGGCGACGTTGAGCACCCCGCGCAGCTTGTTCACCACCAGGGTGGCCAGGGCCTCGCCCTCCACGTCCTCGGCGATGATCAGCAACGGCTTGCCGGAGCGGGCCACCTGCTCCAGCAGCGGGATGAGGTCCGCCATGGAGCTGACCTTCCGCTCGCTGATGAGGATGTACGGGTCGTCGAGCTCGACCTCCATCCGCTCGCGGTTGGTGACGAAGTACGGGCTCACGTAGCCGCGGTCGAACTGCATGCCTTCCACCACGTCGAGGGTGGTGTCCAGCGACTTGCCCTCCTCGACGGTGATGACCCCCTCCTTGCCCACCTTGTCCATCGCGTCGGCGATGATGGTGCCGATGGTCTCGTCACCGTTGGCGGAGATGGTGCCGACCTGTGCGATCTCCTTCTTGTCCTTGGTGGGCTTGCTGAGCTTCTTGAGCTCGGCGACCACGGTCTCGACCGCGCGGTCGATGCCGCGCTTCAGCTCCATCGGGCTGTGGCCGGCGGCGACGAGCTTGAGGCCCTCCTCGTAGATGGAACGGGCGAGCACGGTGGCGGTGGTGGTGCCGTCGCCAGCGCTGTCGGAGGTCTTGCTCGCGACCTCCTTCACCATCTGGGCGCCCATGTTCTCGAACCTGTTCTCGAGATCGATCTCCTTGGCGACGGTGACGCCGTCCTTGGTGACCGTGGGAGAGCCGAACGACTTCTCGATGACCACGTTGCGGCCCTTCGGGCCCAGGGTCACGGCGACTGCGTCAGAGAGGACGCGAACGCCGCGCAGGATCGCGTCGCGCGCCCCCTGGTGGAAGAAGATTTCCTTGGCTGCCATTTGTTGCAAACCTCCGGAAAATGAGCGTTTTTGAGATAGGCCGGGCCTTGGCACTCCCCGGCTGCGAGCGCCAACCTAAAGGTCCAGCGGCCGTTGTCAACGCGAACGTGAGGGGGCAGGGTCAGGGGCCATGCTGAAGCCGCCGCTGCCGGGGCTGGACGCGCTCGACCTCCAGCTGCTGACCCTGCTCGAGGAGGACGGCCGGATGGCCCTCTCCGCCCTGGCCCGGCGAGTACGCCGTTCCCGGAGCGCGATCCAGGAGCGGGTGCAGCGTCTGGAGCGTTCGGGGCACATCGCCGGCTACACCATCCGCCGCGGAGGGGAGCCGGTCGGGGTCCGGGCGTACTTGCTGGTGTCGGGGTCGGCGGCGGCCCACGAGCGGATGGTGGCGACCCTCAAGTCCTTCCCCGAGGTGCGGGTGTGCGACTCGGTCTCGGGCACGGTGGACATCGTGCTCCAGATCCACGCGGGCGACATCGCCTCGGTCGAGCGGGTGTGCAAGGCGGTGGGTGCGGTCCCCGGCGTGGAGCGGAGCATCACCCTCTTCGTCATGGACGAGCGGCTGCGACCTCGCTGATCGGCCGGTGAATTCACCGGCATCCCGTCGAAATCGACGGGCTGGCGAAGCGCCTGGCTGCAGCCGGCGACCTGACGGCTGCGTGCGCGACCCGGTTGCGTTTCCGGATCGCTGTGCTTCCGGCCCATGAGCGAGACCTTTCCATCCGGACGCTGGCTGTGGTTCCTCGCGGGCTTCCTCCTCGGCGCCTGTGGCTCCTCGGGCGGGAACGGGGGGAACGGCGGCAACGGCGGAAACGACGCCGGCAACGGGACCGACGGCGGCTCGCTGGTGACTCCGACCGCGCCAGGCTGGGAGGCGCTGCAGCAGATGCCCATTGGGCTGGGGGAGACGGCGGTGGCCGCGGCCGACGGGAAGATCTACGTCGCCGGCGGCTACGACACCCTGGCCGTCTTCCAGATCTACGACATCGCCACCAACACCTGGACGACCGGGCACGGGCTCCTCAGCGGAACGGACAACGCCGGGGCGGTGGCGTCCGGGGGCAAGGTCTACGTCTTCGGCGGTGAGGCCACGCCGGTCGTCCAGATCTACGACGTGGCCGCGACCACCTGGGCCGCCGGGCCGAACCTTCCCGTGGACCGCTTCTCGTCCGTGGTGGAGGAGGTGAACGGCGCAGTCCACCTCGTCGCGGGGTGGAGCTTCAGCCGCACCAACAACGTGTCCATCGCCAGCCACACGGTGTTCGACCTCGCGAGCGGCACGTACCCGCCGGGGCCCTTCGCCGACCTGGGCACGGCGCGGAACCACGCCTACTCCGGGGTCATCGACGGGAAGATCTACGTGACCGGAGGACGCGCGCCCGGTCACGAGGGCAACGACGGAAACAACATCGCCAGCACCGAGGTCTACGACCCGGGGGCCGATGCATGGAGCCTGGTGGAGGACCTCCCCACCCCGCGGAGCGGCGGGGCGAGCGCGGTGCTCGACGGCAAGCTCTACGTGATCGGCGGACAGCTGCCGGGAAACACCGTCTACAAGACGGTGAGCCGGTTCGATCCGGCCACCGGCCACTGGGAGGCGCTCCCCGACATGCCCATCGACCTCACCGGGCACCGCGCGGTGGCGGTGGGCAACGCCATCTACGTGATGGGCGGGTTCCGGACGCAGGGCGCCGTGCGCCAGGGCTTCGGGGGCGTGCCCTACGTATGGAAGTACACGCCGCCGTGAGCGGCCGTGCTTCCGTCCCCCAGGCCCTGCACGTCTGGCTCACCTTCGGCGTCCGCATCGATCTCTGGCTCTGACTCCGCGCCGGTGGGACGCTCGCGCCCGTGCGCATCCTCTACGGAGTCGTGGGCGAGGGCATGGGGCACGCCACCCGCTCCCGCGTCGTCCTCGAGGAGCTGGTCAAGGAGCACGAGGTGCAAGTCGTCGCCTCGGGCCGCGCGCACGCCTACCTGGCCGAGCGGTTCCCGGAGGTGCACCGCATCTGGGGCTTCACCCTCCACTACGAGGGCAACGCCATCCGGCGCTTGCCCACCGTCGTCCGGAACCTGCGCGGCGCGGTGAGCGGCTGGCCGCGCAACGTGCGCGCGTACTTCGAGCTCGTCGCGTCGTTCCGGCCCGACGTCGTGGTGAGCGACTTCGAGAGCTTCAGCTACTACTTCGGCAAGGCGCACGGGATCCCGGTCATCGACCTGGACAACATCCACGTCATCTCCCGCTGCACGCACTCCCGGGAGCTGCTCCGGGGTCACGAGCACGACTTCGGCCTCGTCCGGAACGTGGTGGCCGCGAAGCTCCCCCGCTGCTTCCACTACGTCATCCCTACCTTCTTCTACCCGCCGGTGCGGTCGCGGCGGACCACTCTCGTCCCCCCGGTGCTCCGGCCGGAGATCCTCGCCGCGCGCTCCGAGCCGGGCGAGCACCTGCTCGTCTACCAGACCGCGACGACGAACCGCGCGCTCCCCGAGACGCTCAAGCAGCTCGGGAT